>JACXTT010012875.1_pt1 | contig 11070 bp, 11 predicted proteins | sample 9270951 | NCBI WGS metagenome assembly JACXTT01 (sample SAMN15532306, study PRJNA645909) | rock metagenome | isolation source: weathered quartz diorite | place: Puerto Rico | collected 2017-06-21 | reverse complement strand
CTTAGGAGGCTCAGGAGCGTGGGAATATCACCACGTCCGACGGCGGCATAGTTTTGCTGGACCGTCTCCACGTTCTTCTGTTCGCTCATGGTCTTCCTCCTCCGCGGGTGTCGCTTCGCACGTCTAACTCTAAGTATCTTGAACTACGTAACACGGTGAACGCTGCGAGCGGCGCAGTGTAACGCGGCGAGGCTGAAGAGCAGCTCGTCGCCGCCTTCTCGAAGACTGGCCACGACGCCAGGGCAACGTTTGGCCCATGCGATCAGACCTGGCGGGGCGAGCGCAATGCCGCTGATGAGATACAGCAGGACCGTCGGACGTGGGTTGACGGATGCTGGAGCCCGCGACTCCGTAGCTTCACTTGCCCACGCGAGCGCATTCGCCTAGCCTGTCCCAGGCCGATTCAGGATCAGAGCACGGAGGACTGATGGGTCGGGGTCCAAAGCCCGGAAAGGGGAAAGCCAAGCCCGCTGTTCCCCGCAAGTCGCGGGCGAATGAGGACTCCAAGGTCCGCGACCTTGAGAAGCGCCTGGAGGAGGCGCGCGAGCAGCTTCAGACGAGCGACCGCGAGCGGGCGGAGGCGCGTGACCAGCAGACGGCGACGGCCGACATTCTCCGGGTAATCAGCAGTTCCCCGGCCGACGTGCAACCCGTGTTCGAGACGATCGTCACGAATGCGGCCCGCCTCTGTGACGCCGCCGATACGACAATCTTTCAAATCGGGCCTGACGCGCTGATCCTGGCCGCACACCATGGCCCAATCCCATCGCTGCCGGTGGGGGCCTTGCGCCCGCTGGTGCCAGGGGCACCGAGTGGAAGGGCTGTGCTCGAAGCGAGGATCATCCATAACCTCGACCTACAGAGCGAGGTGGACGAGTACCCGGAAGGCAGTGCACTAGCGAGAAGATTGGACTATCGCGCATGCCTAAGCGTCCCCCTAGTTAGAGCCGGCGTCGCAATCGGCGTCATCGTGATTCGGCGAATCGAGGCGCGGCCGTTCACCGAACGACAAATTGTGATCGTCAAGTCATTCGCGGCCCAAGCGGTGATCGCCGTCGAGAACGTGCGGTTATTCAAGGAGCTTCAAGAGAAGAACACGGCGCTCACGCGGGCCCACGCGCAGGTGAGTGAGGCCTTGGAGCAACAGACGGCGACCGCAGAGATTCTGAGCGTAATCTCCAGTTCGCCCACCGACGTCCAGCCGGTGTTCGACACGATCGTCGCGAGCGCGGTCCGGTTGTGTCGCGCCCAGATCGGAGTCGTGTACCGGTTCGATGGTGAGCTACTCCATCTCGTCGCCTACCACAACCTCACGCCCGCAATGCTGGACGCTCTGAGGAGCCTGTATCCACGGCAACCTCAACCCGACGTGGTATCGGGGCGTGCCATCCTGAGCCGGGCGGTGGTCCAGATCGAGGACGTGCTGGCCGACCGGGAGTTTCACCAGGGGCTTGCTCTTGCGACCAGTTGGCGAAGTATGGTCGCGGTACCCATGCTCCGCGAGGCTGAGCCGATCGGCGCGATCGTGATCAATCGGATCGAGCCCGGGGCCTTTGCCGACCATCACCTGGCCCTCCTGAAGACCTTCGCCGACCAAGCTGTCATTGCAATCGAGAATGTGCGGCTCTTTACTGAACTGCAAGAAAAGAATCGCGAATTGACGCAAGCACTCGACCGAGAAACCGCCACGGGCGAAATCTTGCGCGTGATCAATAGCTCGCCGACAAGTGTGGATCCCGTTTTCGACGCGATTCTCACTCGTGGAATGCGGCTCTGTCAGGCAGACGTGGGGCTGCTGATTCTTACCGAGGGCGACATGTTCCGACTCGTCGCCGATCGCGGCGCACCTCCGGACTTCGTCGAACCCCGGCGCATCGCGTTCCGGTCCGGGCCTCACACCGGGCTAACGCGAGCGGTGCGCGAGCGCCGACCGATTCAAATCGAGGACTTGCTGTCGGACCGTGCATACACGGAGCGCGACCCGACAAGATTGCAAACGGTAGACCTGCTCGGCGCACGGACCGGCGTGTGGGTCCCACTCCTCAAGGAGGATAAGGCTGTCGGCGTACTGGTCACTTGGCGCCGGGAGTTTCGGCCTTTCACTCTCGCTGAGATCGACGTACTCACGACCTTTGCTAACCAGGCCGTAATCGCGCTCGAAAATATCCGCCTTCTTCGAGAACTTGAACTTAAGAGCCGCCAGTTGGAAGCGGCCAGCCAGCACAAATCGGACTTCCTGGCGAACATGTCGCACGAGTTGCGGACTCCGCTAAATGCGATCATCGGTTTTTCCGAGGTGCTGGCTGACCGCATGTTCGGCGAGCTGAACGACAAGCAAGAGGAGTACCTCAAGGACATCTATGCCTCAGGCACGCATCTGCTCTCGCTGATTAATGACATCCTCGATCTGTCCAAGATCGAAGCCGGGCGGATGGAATTGGAGTTGACGGACTTCGACCTTCCGACGGCACTCGACAATGCGCTCATGCTGATCCGGGAACGGGCCGGACGACGTTCGATCGCACTCCAGGCAGACATCGATCCACGGCTCGGCCAGGTTCAGGCGGACGAGCGCAAGATCCGCCAGGTCGTGCTGAACCTGCTGTCCAACGCCATCAAGTTCACACCCGAAGGTGGACGGATTGACGTGAGCGCTGTGCCCAAGGATGGATTCGTTGAGGTCTCGGTCAGCGACACTGGGATTGGCATCGCCCCAGAGGATCAGGAGAAGGTCTTCGAGGAGTTCCGTCAGGTGGGAACCTCGGACAAGAAGGCTGAGGGGACTGGTTTGGGACTGACCCTGTGCCGCAAGTTCATTGAACTCCACGGCGGCAAGATCGGACTCAAGAGTCAGGTGGGCGTGGGCTCGACGTTCACGTTCACGATCCCGGTACATCGACACGAGTAAGCTCAGCCGCCGCTGTCTGCTGGTGCGGAACCTCGCGCTCAGCTAGACTCCCGCCAGCCATCCTCCTACCGAGGTGCTCATGCGGCGGATCGGGCTCGCGGTCGTGCTCACGTACAGCCTCTTTCTTGCGTCGCTTATCGCCGAAGGGCAACAGGCGATGGGGCGAACGCTGCGAATCGGATGGCTAGCGACCTCAGCGCCCGGGCCGTTCGACGAGGCATTCCGGCAGGGTCTACGAGAGCACGGTTACATCGAAGGTCAAAACACCGCGATCGAATGGCGATCGGTCAAAGGAGACTTCGCCCGCCTGCCTACGGCTGCCGCCGAGCTGCTGGGTCTCAACGTCGACATCGTCGTTGCCAGCGGAACGCCAGCGGCGCTGGCCCTGCAGAAGTTGACGACGGCTACCCCTATCGTCATGGTCGCCGGGATTGATCCTGTTCAGGCGCGCCTTGTCGCAACTCTCGCGCGCCCAGGCGCCGATTTAACTGGGCTGACCCGCATTACGCCCGAGATGGCCGGAAAACGGCTGGAGCTGTTGAAGGAGGCCTTCCCCCAGATCTCACGCGTCGCTGTTCTCTGGCACGGCCTGTCTAATCCGTCCACGGCCTCGATACTCAAAGAGTTGGGCGCCGCGGCTACAACGCTGGGGCTGTCCGTTCATTCGCTTGAGCTGCGGAGCGCGACCGATCTCGACGGCGCGTTCGCGGCAATCTCGCAACAACATGCCGGAGCGATTGTCACCGTCCACGACGGGTTTACGAACAGTCAGCGAAGCCGGATCATCGCGCTCGTCACGAAGAGTCGGCTGCCCGGCATGTACGAGTCGCGGGATTGGGCGGACGCGGGGGGCCTTATCGCGTATGGCCCTAGCGATTCTGACCTCTATCGGCGCGCCGCCTACTACGTGGACAAGATCCTCAAGGGCGCAAAGCCCCGCGACCTGCCCGTCGAGCAACCCACCAAGTTCGAGCTGGTGATCAATCTCAAGGCCGCCAAACCGCTCGGGCTGACGATTCCACAGACGATCCTTCTGCGGGCGGATCAGGTGATCGAGTGAGCGTACGTGCATGACGACCCAGACGAAATACGCGCGCAGCGGGAACACCAGCATCGCGTATCAGGTGATGGGCGGCGGCAACCTTGATCTCGTCTTTGTGCCAGGTTTCATGTCGAATCTGGAACATATGCACCTAGAGCCCCGAGTTGTACAGGCTTTCGGCCGACTCTCGCTGATCACGTTTGATAAGCGCGGAACGGGACTCTCAGACCGGACGGCAGGAATTGCGACGCTTGAGGAGCGCATGGACGATGTGCGCGCCGTAATGGATGCCGTCGGTTCGGAGCGTGCAGCCCTGTTCGGCATCTCGGAGGGCGGGCCGATGTCGCTCCTCTTTGCTGCCACCTACCCTGAGCGCACGACTGCACTCGTGCTGTATGGAAGCTTCGCGCGAACGGCATGGGCGGAAGACTATCCTTGGGGGCGGCGGATAGAAGAGCACCGGGCACGCCTCACGGCGATGCGCGATGCGTGGGAAACGGGCATGACGACCGATCGCTATGCGCCGGGTCTCGCTGAGGACCAAGCATTTCGGCACTGGTGGGCTACGCTTGAGCGCATGTCGGCGAGCCCCCTGCAGAGATGAACTGGGAGATCGACGCACGCCATGTGCTCCAAGCGATTCGCGTTCCGACTCTAGTCCTGCACCGAACAGGTGACCGAGCCGTCAAGATGGAGCACGGGCGCTACATCGCTGAGCGCATTCCGGGCGCAAAGTATATCGAGTTGCCGGGCGATGATCACGCTCCGATGGCGGGTGACATGGAAGCATTGCTCGACGAGATCGAATCCTTCCTCACTGGCGTCCGCCATGCGAACTATGATCGCGTGCTCACCACGGTGCTCTTCACCGATGTAGTCGGCGCGACCAATCATGCGGTGACACTAGGCGATCGCCGCTGGCGAGAACTTCTCGACCGGCACCATACAATGGTACGCCGCGAACTAGCGGCGTTTCGAGGACGGGAGATCGACGCCGCGGGCGACGGGTTCTTCGCCTCATTCGACGGCCCTGCTCGTGCCATTCGGGCCGCTCGTGCGATAAGCGACAACGCCAGACTGATGGGCCTCGATATTCGCGCGGGGCTGCATACGGGTGAGTGCGAAATACTCGGACCGAAGCTCGCGGGGTATCGCAGTTCACGTTGTGGCGCGTGTCGCTGCACTCGCCAGCCCGGGTGAAGTCTTGGTATCGAACACAGTGAAGGATCTTGTCGCGGGCTCGGGTCTCACGTTCGATGATCGCGGCGCGCATATCCTTAAAGGCGTCCCGGGTGAATGGCGCCTCTACGCCGTCTCTAGTCGCTGAGACCGAAATCTATTGTGTCGCTCGCTGGTTGTTCACTCGCTGGTTGTTCAAGTGATGGGCTAAGCGTGCTCGACCAACGCGGCCGCCTCCTGCGAGCAGCACTCGGTTCGCTGGGCTCCCTCGTCCATCCTATTACCGCGCCCTCTGAGCGATGCGCACTGACTCTCGCAGCACCTGAGGCGCCGAAGAGGACTGCGATGCGAACAGTCTGGACCATCACGGCTCTTTTCAGCAGCGTCCTTTCAGGGCTCCTCATGAACGCTCAGGTCGTAGGCGCCGAAGTGAAACTGGCGCAAGTCTCTGGCATGGCTGACGTCGCTTGCGACTCGTCAATGGTCATAGCGCAAGCTTTTTGCACACCACAGAATTGTCGCGGACAGTGCCTACCATGCGGCGGCAATACTGTTTGTGTGCAGCCAGGCACGACATGCTGTGGATTTTCAGTCTGTGTGCCGGGCCGTGCTTGTCTTCCATGTGGGGGGAATATTGTCTGCGCAGAGAGTGGCAGTTCGTGCTGCGGCGGGCTCGTATGCGGTCCCGGACGGCAGTGCGTCTCATCTGGTGGTAGTTTCGTTTGTCAATAGTGTCGGAAGAGACCTGATCCTAGATGACTTAACGTCATTCAACTCGACCGGCATGGAACAATCGCCGATCCGCGCGACGGGCACAGCGTGGGAGCGCAGAGGAGGAGGGTGGATAGCGGCAGAGACGTAGATTAGTGGCGAAGACGCTTGGTCAGATGTCGAGGAATGTGCATTTCACGAGACCAAGAAACCGGGGAGGACGTCATGCTGACACGACGAGCATTCACGGGTGTTGTCTCATGCGCGATCTGTGCAATCGCCTCGGAGTTCATGGCCACCGAAGCAGCGGCCCAAGCCGCACCGCCCGCCGCGACGCCCGGTGTTACGCGAAAGATCTTGTCGCAGATAGACGGCCCGGCCCCCGGCTACGTGACCATCCTCGCCGAAGCGACCATCGAGGCTGGCGTGTCGGTCGGGCGCCATACCCACCCGGGCATCGAGTCCGCCTGGGTCCTGGAAGGTGCACTCGAGGTCCCCGTCCAGGGACGCCCGACCCTCCCCGTCAAGGCGGGCGATGGCTTCCAAATCCCCCCGGACACACCACACGGCGGCGGCAAGCCCCTCGAGGCGAAGGCGCGGCTCATCATCACGTACATCGTGCAGAAGGACAAGCCGCTGGCCTCGCCAGCCTAAGCTGATCCGGGCGCGCGCCGCCTCACCGCTCGTCAAGATGGGGCGGCGCGACAGGGAACTCGTTTCCGGTCGCCCTAATACGATGAGCACCGCGTGGGAGCGCACGCCGTGGCGGGCGGTGCACGTCGGGGCGTGGGAAGCGTTGGACCGCGCATACCGCCCATGGTTCAGGTCTGCTAGACTAGCGGTCCCCTGTCCTGCACTGTGGTGCCGATGCGCTTTGTGTGCCTGTAGTGGGTTGTGTGCCCCCGGGGTGACTCGAACACCCGGCACGCAGTTTAGGAAACTGCTGCTCTATCCACCTGAGCTACGGGGGCGCAGGGACTTACGCGGCACTCGGGGCGATTTTACCTTCTATGTGTAGTTCGTGTGCAGTTTCGTTCGGCAGTACGACGAGCGCGGCTGGCGCGCGACCTTTTACACGACCGGGATGGAGACGGTCCTACGAGCGCGACCGGGACCGGATGAGCGCGCACGCCATGGCACTCGACGCAGCGGGGCGGCGCTGCAGATTACCAGTTCCATGAGAGAGGGCGACACCAACCTGCGTTAGGTTCGTGCGACCGACCCTCACCAAAAGCTTACGCAGGCGCGAACCGTCTACCGCCTTTGATTCAGCAGCCAGTCGATAACCGCTCGAGGATCGTCCGCGCTGTTGGGCGATCCCTCGGTAGGCGCGGGAGTTTCGGGCGACTGCCGTACCTCTGTTTGTTCGGACGTGATCGGAGCATTCACCGTCACCAACTCGAGTGTCGACGCGCCGTTTGTGGGCGAACTCGGCTTGACCTCTGAGGCTGGGCGCGTCTGGGCGTGCAAAGCCGATGCAGTCGTCGTGGTCAGCAACCCGGTAAGAAGTACGCCGAACGTGATTTTCTTGGCTCTGACGGAGATCATATTCTACCTCCCGTCATACAGAGGGCGGCGGCGAGTTTCGATCGCCGGACGCACTGGTGACAAGGCCACGAAGCGACGGTGTTCCCAGCAGAACGGACAGTGAACGCGACGGTGTCGTTGGTCGAGATCGACTGCTTGCACCGCGGGCACCACGGCTGAGCCATCTTCTACACCGCCAAGCAGGCGCCACCCTAACACACGCCGGAACGTAGTCAATCCCGATCAAACCCGTTGACGGCATCGCAGCACCCCATCGCCGCCCGAGGCTCAGTGCGGTGCGGGAACGGAGACGCCACGAGCGCCGAGGATCGCTCGACGCCCGTGGTGAGCAAAGGCGGTCTGGCTCGCCATTCCCGTCAAGACGACGGCAAGACTCCTAACTGCCGCAGCAGATGACCAGAGTCCCAGTAAACCCAGCCGCGGACGATCTTGCCGTTCTTGATTTCGGCGATCGTGCAACCGTGTGTCTCAGCACGGCGGTTCGTGGGGGCGATGCCCATCAGCTCACCGCGATGAGTTCCCGTCGCGGTATAGCGGCTTACGACATAGTCGCCACTGCCCAGTATCTGATCGACCGAAAAGCGGAGGTCCGGGAAGGCCGTAAAGTACATCTGCATTGTCTCCCGGTAACGATCAAGGCCGACAACGGGCGCAGGCAGCGTATCGGTTTCCCAGACGTGCTTTTCATCGAGGTGTTTCAGCACGCCGTCAACGTCATGGGCATTCCATGCATCCCACAGCTGACGGGCGATGCGAACGTTATCCTGCTCCGACATGTGGTCCTCCCTTCAATTCGGGGGATATCGAAGCACCGCGCAGTTGAGTTGTGACGTTCTGGCGGACCGCGACTACGTCTGTTGCGAGGAAGTGGACGCTGCTCGAACACTTGCTGCCTCCACCAGAAGGACGGAGGGTCAAGGCGGTACCGGGATCATCGGCATCTGCCCGGACGTTGTCAAGGTTGGTAGCGAGCTGGACTGGGCTTCGGTTAGACGACGCGGTTGATCGGGCTACACCCGTGTCCGGAGCACGTTATCGTCGGGACGGCGTCGCCTCCGCCGGATCGACGGTCAACAAAGCAGTGAGGCGCTCGATGAGGCGGGGCGACAGGCCGGCGCGCGCGAGGTCCTGCAACTTGGCATACGGACGGTTGACGGTGATCCTTTTCGCCTGACCCCGCTCCAACCCGGGCACCGCCGCCAGCTCCTCGACGGTCGCCGAGTTGACGTCGATCTTGCTAGATGCGGCCTGCTCGCGTGTAGTGCGGAGGCCCAGGAACCAGAGCAGGAGCTGCCCGCCATCCGAAGGGCGCTGGGCGGAGGCCGGAAGGGACGCCGCGATGACGAGTAAGAAGGTGAGCCAGGTGGCGACAGGGCGGACTCGGGTAAGGAAAGACTTCATACTGATCTCCAGCGGGGCATTCATGTTCTGTTAGCTGACGAAGTTTGCGCCGGATGATCATTAGACCGACCGAAGCGTCGGTGTCAATCAGGTCTTTCCTTGAAGGGGTTGGCGGAGCGTCAAGCGCTGACGAACGGCACAGAGCCACCCACCAGCTTGAGCAAGCCGGCGCGCTCCAGGCGGCGCTGGATCTCGTCCCCGCGCGCGCGGACCTGGCCCTTGCTCGCGCGAGACGAGAGCTGGCGGCGCGCGACGTCGTCGAGGGCGGCGCGGAGCAGGCGGCGGCGCAGGTTGGTTCTGAACTTCTGGCGGATGGAGGAGTCGTTCAGGCTCTCGGGCCCCAGACGACGCAGCTCCTCGTCGAGGTAGTCGCGGTCCGACTCGGTGCCGTCGGGTCTGAGGCCGACGCAGAAGCCCGTGTAGGCGGCCTCGACCTTGTCGAGCATCTCCCAGGCGCCTCGATCCTGGCGGCGGCCGCGGCTCAGGTCGAGATCGGCGAAGGCCTGGGCGATCGCGCGCAGGGCAGCGTCGTGCGCTGGGCCCGCGCTCTGCCACCGCGTGCCGTCGTGGACAGAGAGGCCGCCACCGTGCATCAACGCGCCCTCGGCGAGGTCGGCGATGTGCGTGTCACCGCGATGATCGAGATGCGCGAGGAGGCCGGCGAAGACCCAGAGGACGAAATCGGGAGGCAGGTGCAGGGCGGCTTTGCCCTCGCCGCCCTTGAGACGAGTTAGCCACTGGGCGGCCGAGCGATTGGCGCGCTCACGGCCCCGCCTGGGCTTTCGCGATGCCTTGCGCTTGCGTGATGCCATGCGCCTACACCGAGCCTATCACGCGAGGTCGATCTTCCTATAAGTGCGTCGTGCGGGCGCGGCTATGCGATATTGGTCGCCGATGCCGCCCGGCGCGAAGAGACCGGAGAAGGCGCTCCAGTGTCGCTGACGAGCCCGCCGGATCGCTTCTTGTTCGTCGTCGCCCGGAGCAACACGAAGCTCGCGGGCTATCTACAGCAGCATTTCAGCGGCAACACCACCGTCGAGGTCGTGGTGGACCGGCGCTTCGGGGAGCGGCGGCAGCGCGTGGCGGAGGTGGCGCCTGACCGACGCCGCGCCGACCGCCGGGCACGTCCCTACGTGGACAAGGAGCTCCGGCTTACCTCCTTCGCGATCGTGACCTTGCGCGAGCCCGGCCCTCAGGCCGACCAGTTCAGCTTGTAGAGTCGCTGGACACGGGTCAGAAGAGATCGGACGCGTCAATGCCCCGCGCGGCCAAAAGCCGGCGCAGCTTGCGCAGGCCCGCGGCCTCGATCTGCCGGATGCGCTCGCGGGTGAGGCCCAACCGCTGGCCGATCGTCTCGAGCTTCTCGGGCGGATCGCCCTCGAGGCCGAAGCGGCGCCGCAGCACGGTGCGCTCGTTGGTGGCGAGGTCGTCGAGCACGGAGGCGAGGTCGGTCCGATCGCGGAAGAGCGAGGCGAGCCGGTCGCGGGGGTCGGCCGACGGATCGGCGATGAGGTCCTCCACACGTCCCCCTTCACCGATCGGCGTCTCCAGCGACACCGGCTGCAGGCGGATCTCCTCGAGCTCCTCCACCTGGTCCACCGTGGTGCCGAGGGCCTTGGCGAGCTCCTCCATCGTGGGCGGGCGCTGGAGCTCCTGGGTGAGCCGCTGCTGCTCGCGCTTGTGCCGGCCGAGCAGGAGCTCGACGTGCACCGGCAGCCGGATGGTCCGCGCCTGGTTCGCCAGCGCCCGCACGATCGCCTGCCGGATCCACCACGTCGCGTACGTCGAGAAGCGCGTGCCGCGGTCGGCATCGAACTTCTCAACGGCGCGCAGGAGCCCGATGTTGCCCTCCTCGATCAGGTCGGGCAACGGCAGACCACGGTTCAAGTAGCGCCGGGCGATCTGCACGACGAGTCGCAGGTTCGCCTCGGTCAGGTGCGCCTTCGCGGCGGCATCGCCCGCGCGCACACGTCGCGCGAGCTCGCCTTCCTGCTCGCGCGTGAGCAGCGGGATGCGCACGATCTCCTTCAAGTAGACCCTGAGGTTCTCGCGGCTGGTCGCCCGCGTTTCTTCGCGGACGTCGCGGTCTTCGGCGTCGACGAGCGTGTCGAGTGGCTCGTCGGGGACGCTTTCCTCGGCCTCGTCACTCATGCGGGCGCTCGGCGCTCTCGTCGATCTGCGCGATTCGCGGCGGCATCGGGAGCAGGTAGAGCGGATTGTAGGCGAGCCCGTCGCGGCGCACCTCGAAGTGCACGTGGTAGGTCGTGGCGCGCCCGGTCAT
>JACXTT010012874.1_pt1 | contig 11071 bp, 11 predicted proteins | sample 9270951 | NCBI WGS metagenome assembly JACXTT01 (sample SAMN15532306, study PRJNA645909) | rock metagenome | isolation source: weathered quartz diorite | place: Puerto Rico | collected 2017-06-21 | reverse complement strand
CCAGGCAGACGTCGAGCACCTGCGCGCCGTTCTTCACCTGCGCGCGACCGATCTCGGCCGCCTCCTCGAACTGGTCGCCGACGATCAGATCCTTGAACCGCCGCGAGCCGATCACGTTCGTGCGCTCGCCCACGAACAGCGGGCGGTTGTCGTCGGCCGGGTAGAACACCTCGATGCCGCTGACCGCCTGCGCCTCGCGCGCGACGGGCACACGCGGCGCGCGCCCCGTCACGAGCGCGTTCAGCGCGCGCGTGTGCGCCGGCGTCGTGCCGCAGCAGCCGCCCACGATGTTCACCCAGCCCTCGTCGACGAAGCGCGTCATCTTGAAGGCAAGACTCTGCGGGGTCTCGGCGTACTGGCCGCGCTCGTCGGGCAAGCCGGCGTTCGGGTACACGCTCACGAAGCGCGTGGACATGGCGGCCAGCGAGCGCAGATGGTCGGTCATGAACTCGGGACCGGTCGCGCAGTTGAGCCCGATGGAGAACAGGTCGAGGTGCTCGAGCGCCACGTAGAGCGCGTCGACGCCCTGCCCCGCGAGCATCGTGCCCATCGGCTCGATCGTGATGCTCACCATCAGCGGTAGCTCGACGCCGGCCTCGCGCATGGCCGCGCGGACGCCGAGCGCCGCGGCCTTCACGTTCAGGGTGTCCTGGACCGTCTCGAGGAGCAGCGCGTCCACACCGCCGACGATGAGCGCCGCCGACTGCAGCGCGTAGGCCTCGCGCACCTGGTTGAACGTCACGTTGCGAGTCACGCTGATCGAGCGCGTCGACGGCCCCATCGCGCCGATCACGAAGCGCTCGCCGGCCACCTCGCGCGCCAGGCGCGCCGCGGCCAGGGTGATTCCGTGAGCGCGCTCGGCCAGCCCGTACTCCCCGAGTACGTACGGCGCGCAGCCGAACGTGTTGGTCGAGATGAGATCGGCGCCGGCGTCGAGGTAGGCGGCGTGGACGCCGCGGATCACGTCGGGGCGCGTCAGGTTCAGGTACTCGTTGCAGCCGTCGTACTCCGCGCCGCCGAAGTCCTGCGCGCCGAGGCCGGCGGCCTGGATCATGGTGCCCATCGCCCCGTCCAGGACGAGGATCCGCTGCCTCAGCGCCTCGCGGAGTCGCGACATAGAGTTATAGTAGCGCACATGATCACTCAGGCCCTCTCGCTCGACGGCGTCCGCATCCTCGATCTTTCGCGCGTGCTCGCCGGCCCGTTCTGCGGCATGCTCCTGGCCGACATGGGGGCCGACGTCGTCAAGATCGAGGACACCGGCTCGGGCGACGAGTCGCGGACGTGGCCCCCACACAAGGGCGGCGAGTCGGCGGCGTATCTCGTCATCAATCGCAACAAGCGCGATCTCACGCTCGACCTGAAATCGCCGGAGGGCGCCGACATCCTCCGAAATCTCGTCAAGCGCGCCGACGTCCTCATCGAGAATTTCCGGACGGGCACGATGGAGAGCTTCGGTCTCGGCTACGACGCCTTGTCCGCGATCAATCCCGGCCTCGTCTACTGCTCGATCTCGGCGTTCGGGCGCACCGGGCCGCGCAAGGACGGCGCCGGCTACGAGGCGCTCATGCAGGCCTTCAGCGGCATCATGTCGATCACCGGCGAGCCCGACGGGCCGCCGGTCCGCGCTGGCGTCTCGTTCCTCGACCTGACGACCGGCATCTTTTCCGCGCTCGGCATCTGCAACGCGCTCCTGTACCGCGCCAAGACCGGCCTCGGCCAGCGCGTTGACGGCTCGCTCCTCGAGACCGCCGTCACGCTCCTCAACTATCACGCCGAGGGATTCCTGCTCACCGGCAACGTTCCGAAAGCGCTCGGCTCATCCCACCCCTCGCTCGCGCCCTATCGCAACTTCCGGTGCCGCGACGGGCAGTGGGTGTTCATCGCCGGGGCGAACGATCGGTTCTGGCAGCGCCTGGTCGACGCGCTCGACATCGCCGCGTTGCGCGACGAGAAGTTCGCGACCAACCTCGGACGCGTCCGGCATCGCGACGAGCTGGAGGCGGCGGTCTCCGAGGCGATCGGCCGGTACGATCGCGAGCCGCTCTTGAAGCTCCTCGAGGAGGGCGGCGTGCCGTCGACGCCGGTGAACACCGTGGATCAGGTCATGAACGACCCGCAGACGGCGGCGCGCGAGATGATTCAGCGCGTGCTCCATCCCAAGCTCGGCGAGATTCCGGTGATCGGGACCCCGACGAAGTACTCGCGGATGCGCCCAGGCGTTCGCCGGCCGGCTCCACTCCAGGGCGAGCACACCGACGAAGTCCTGGCCGAGTGCGGCTACTCCGCCGAGGCGATCGCCTCGCTCCGAGCGAAAAAAGTGGTCCGGTAGACTGTTGAGGTTGGTCACGCGACGTGCGGCGCTCGCGCTCATCGTCCTGGCCGGTTGCTGTTGCCTCGCCGCGCCCGCGGCCGGCGAGCTCTACAAGTGGACCGATGCGCAGGGCACGGTGCACTACACGGGCGATCTCGCTTCGATCCCGCCCGCATTCCGGGACACCGCGACCTTGCTCAACGCGCCGCAGCCGCGCCCGATCCCGCCGCCGGCGGCGAATGCGCCCGTGGCCTTGAAGGCGGCCCCGGGCGCGCCGATCACCGTCGAGGCCCGGCTCAACGGCGTGCCGCTCACCCTGATCGTCGACACGGGCGCCGACCGTACCGTGATCTCACCCGAGGCGATCGAACGCGCCGGACTCGCCGGCGGTGCCCTGCGCTCGGTCCAGGTCATCGGCGTGACGGGGACGTCGATGGCGACGCTCGTGACGGTGCCGCTCCTGGACGTTGCCGGAGCTCGAATCGGGCCCATCGTGGTGGTCGCCCACGCGCTGCCGACGAGCTTTCGTGGCGAACAGGAGGCGATCGATGGGCTCCTCGGGCGCGACGTGCTCGACGTGTTCACGCTCAGCGTGGACACCGCGTCGGGACGCGCCACGCTCACACCGCGCTGAGCGCTCGCGCGTCGAGCCGATAGTTCAGCGCCCCGAAACGGCGGGGGACCAGCCCGGTCAGCGAGGGTTCTTGACGCTCGGCGGCAGGCCGCTCATGCGCGCGATCACGTCGAACACCACCGCGAAGTCGTAGTCGGTCAGGTCGAGCCCGCGCGCGGCGGTCATCAGCTCGTCGGTGAGCGCGACACTGGGCAGCGGCACGCGGAGCGCGCGCCCCATCTCGAGCGCCAGCCCGAGGTCCTTCTGGATCATGTCCACGTTGAACAGCGCCTCGGCCGGCATGCCCAGGACGAACGGTCCGCGGTACTTGACCATCGGCGAGGCGATGACCGACTTCAGCAGCACCTCGACGGCTCGCTCGCGAACGATACCGGCCTTCTCGGCCAGGGCAACCGCTTCACTGAACGCGAGCATCTGCACCGCGAGCCCCAGATTGGTCGCGATCTTCATCGTGACGGCAAGACCGAGCTCGCCGACGTGGGTAATCGTCGGGCCGATCGCGAGCAGATGCTCGCGGATCTTCTCGAGCGCCGCCGGATCGCCGCCGACCATGAACGAGAGCTGGCCCGCCTCGACCGTCACCGCGCTTCCTGACACCGGTGCGTCGATCAAGGTGGCGCCGCGCGCCGCGACCGCACGGCCGAGGTCGCGCGTGACCTCGGGGCTCACCGTGCTCATCTCGGCCCACACCGCGCCGGGCCTGAGTCCGGCGACCACGCCATCGGGCCCGAGCGCGATGGCCCGGAGTGCGGTGCTGTCCGTCACCATGCTCAGCACGGCGTCGGTCGACTCGGCAACCGCGCGCGGTGATTTCTCCAGCACGAGACCCGCCGCCACCAGCGCGCGCGCCTTCTCCGCCGTCCGGTTGTAGCCGATGACCTCGCGCCCGGCGGCGAGTAGCCGCTTCGCCATCCGGCTCCCCATGTTGCCGAGCCCGACGAAGCCGACCCTCGCCATCAGGCGCGATCCTCGTCGACGACCGCGATGGCGCTGATCTCGAGCTTGCAGCGCGCGTGGGTCGCCAGGCGCGACACCTCGACCGTGGTGGTCGTCGGCAGGTGGCCGCCGAGGTACGCGGCCCACACACGGTTCAAGTCGTCCTGCTCGGCGACGTTCGTCAGGAATCGTGTGGCGGAGACCAGGTCGGCGAAGGTGCAGCCGGCGGCCTCGAGCGTCTTCCTGAGGTTTTCCATCGTGAGCACGGCCTGCTCGCGCATCGTCGAGGGCAGATCGAACTCCTCGTCGCGGTGCGGGTGGCTGTGATAGACGGCGGCCGCCGTGACCCCCGAGAGAAAGACGAGCTTGCCGCGACGCACGACGATTCCCGGCGCGTAGGGCATCATCACGTCCGTGCGCCGATCGGCGTGATGAACGATCGAGATGTCCTTCGTCATCGAAATCCTCCGCGAAAAGCTCAGGCATCCTACCACGTGCTGCCGCGGCGGCCGGGGACCGCGGTACACTCTCCGCCGTGCCTACGATCCTCGTTCTGGAGGACGATTCCGCAACGCGGAACGGTCTCGTCGACGCCCTGCGCCAGCTCTATGCGGGGGCGCGTGTCGCGTCGGCTCGGAGCGATGCGGTACCGGGCATCATGGCGGTCGAGCGGCCCGACGTGGTGCTGGCGAGCCTTGCCGCGGTCGAGCGACTGTCCGGCGGTGGTGCGCCGTCCGGCGTGCCGGTGGTCGCGTTGACCCGCGAGATGAGCCCGGATACCCTCATGAAGGCCGAGACTCTGGGCGCCACGGGGGTGTTGCGCACGCCGGCCGGAGCCGAGCAGGTGGCGGCCGTGCTCGGACCGATCCTCGACGCGTTGCCGCACTGAGCTCCCAGAGAAGAGGGAACGATCGGTTCGATGGACACCCGATGACAGACCTCGACGGGCGGGTCGCCGTCATCACCGGCGGGGCCAGCGGGATCGGCCGCGCGATCGCGGAACGCTTCGCCCAGGAGCGCGCGAAAGTCGTCCTCGCCGACATCGACGAGCGGGCGCTCGCCGCCGTGATCGAGTCGATCAACGCCGGCGGCGGTCACGCGCTTGGCGTCGCGACCGACGTGACCGATCTCTCGTCCGTGGAGGCCCTGGCCGACGCCGCCTACAAGGCGTTCGGCAAGGTCAACGTGCTCTGCAACAACGCCGGCGTCGCGCTGTGGGGAGGCCTCGAGACGGCCACGCATCGCGACTGGCAGTGGGTGCTCGGCGTGAATCTCTGGGGCGTGATCCACGGCATCGAGACGTTCGTGCCGCGGATGATCGCGTCCAAGGAGCCGGGCCACATCGTCAACACCGCGTCGATGGCCGGTCTGGTCGCCACGCGCGGTCTGGGCGTCTACAACACCTCGAAGTACGCGGTCGTCGGCCTCTCGGAGACCCTGGCGAAGGACCTGAGGCCCTACCACATCGGCGTCTCGGTGCTGTGCCCGATGGGCGTGGCGACCCAGATCCGCGAGAGCGGCCGCAATCGACCGCCCTCGCTGACGAACGACGCGCCGACCGTGGCCGAGCCGGTCGAGCTGATGGGCCGTACGCTCGCTCCGGCGATGGTCGCCGAGATGGTGCTGTCCGCGATCCGCGCCAACCGCCTCTACGTGATCACCCACGAGGAAGGTCTCGAAGCGCTGCGCCGGCGGCACGAGCGCCTCGAGCAAGCCGTTCTCGAGACGAAGGCCTGACCGGGACCCGGCCCATCGCGACGATCGAATCCCACTGGGTCGAGACGGTTCCCGACCTCGCCGAGGTCTCGCAACGACTCGTGACGCCCGGCGAGGTGGCCCTCGACACCGAGGGCGACAGCCTCCATCACTATCCGGAGCGGCTGTCGCTGATCCAGCTGGCCGTGCCCTCGGGTGACGTGTGGCTGGTCGATCCACTGGCGCTCAGCGATCTCGGGCCGCTCGCCTCGGCATTCGCCGGCCCTGCCGTCCTGACGGTGCTGCACGCCGGCGACAACGATCTGGTCCAGCTCAAGCGGCGGGGATTCGGCTTCTCGGCGCTCTTCGACACCTCGATCGCCGCGCGTTTTCTGGGCGCCAGGGCGCTCGGTCTCGACGTGCTGCTCGCGACCTATCTCGACGTCGAGCTGCCACCCTCCCGCCAGCGTGACGACTGGTCGCGCCGGCCGCTGTCCGAGGCGCAGCGCCGCTACGCGGAGTCCGACGTGCTGCATCTGTTCGCGCTCAAGCGGAGGCTCACGGAGGAGCTCGAGCGCATCGGCCGGCTCGCGTGGGTCGAGGAAGAGTGCGCGGCGCTGGCGGCCCTGCCCGCCGTCGAGCGCGTCGTGGACCCCAACGCGTTCGCGCGGCTCAAGGGCGCGCGCGATCTGCCTCCGCGCAGTCTTGCGATCCTCCGCGAGCTCTACGAGCTTCGCGAGCAGCTCGCGCGCTCCACGGACCGCCCGCCGTTCAAGATCATTGCCGAGGAGACGCTCGTGCGTTTGGCCCAGACGCCGCCCGACGACCTGGTAGCGCTGGCCTCGATTCCGGGCTGCACACCGAAGGTGATCGGGCGATGGGGTGACGCGATCCTGGCGGCCGTGGACCGCGCCCGCGCGGCGCCGGACGACTCGCTACCGACCCTGGAGCGCCCGTCACGCCTGCGGATTCCGGGAATTGCCGCCCGCCGGATCGAGGCGCTCCGCCAATGGCGGACCGAGGCGGCGCCGCGTCTGGGCCTCGAGCCCGGATTGCTCCTGCCCAATCGCCTGATCACGACGGTCGCGCTGGCGGCGCCCCGCGACATCGGCGCCCTGGCCTCGCTCGACGGGGTCCGGCGCTGGCGTGCCGAAACGTTCGGCTCAGAGATCGTTGCCGCACTCACCGCGCCGTGAGAAGGTGAATGTCCGATGAATGACTGGCGTGATCTACTGATCGACGACGACGCGGGCCTGACCGCGATCTTCACCGAGTCCAAGACCATCGCGGTGCTCGGCGCCAAGCCCGGCGCCTCGGAGCCGGCGTTCTACGTCCCGGACTACTTGCATGGGCGCGGCTACTCGATCAGGCCGGTGAACCCGCGCTTCGCGGGGCGCCGGCTGCACGACCGCGACACCATGGCGACCCTGCGCGACCTGGCCGAGCCGGTCGACGTGATCGAGATCTTCCGCCGCCCCGAATATCTGCCCGGGCACGCCGACGAGATCCTGGCCCTGCCGTGGCGACCGAAGGCGGTCTGGTTCCAGCTCGGGATCCGAAACGACGCGGCGGCCGAGAAGCTCGCGCGCGCGGGCATCCGTGTGGTTCAGGACCGCTGCATGATGCCCGAGCATCGTCGCCTCAATCCGCAGAGGCACTGAGAGAGATATGGCCGGCGAATACGCGTTCGTCATCAAAGATCTCCGGAAGGTCGTCCCGCCCAAGCGGGAGATCCTGCGGGGCATCTGGCTCTCGTTCTTCCACGGCGCCAAGATCGGCGTGCTCGGCGCCAACGGCGCCGGCAAGTCCACCTTGCTGCGCATCATGGCCGGGGTCGACAAGGACTTTCTCGGCGAGGCGTTTCCCGGCGCGGGCATCCGGATCGGCTATCTGCCGCAGGAGCCGCAGCTCGATCAGGCCAAGGACGTCCGTGGCAACGTCGAGGAAGGCGTGGCCGAAGTGCGGGCACTGCTCACGCGCTTCGAAGAAGTCAGCACCAAGCTCGGCGAGCCGCTCCCCGACGACGAGATGGAGAAGCTTCTCGACGAGCAGGCGCGGCTGCAAGACAAGATCGACGCGTCGAACGCGTGGGACCTCGACCGCACCGTCGAGCTCGCGATGGACGCGCTCCGGGTTCCGCCCGGCGAGATGGACGTCGCGAAGATCTCGGGCGGCGAGCGACGTCGTGTCGCGCTCTGCCGGCTTCTGCTCGCGCGTCCCGACATGCTCCTGCTGGACGAGCCGACCAACCATCTGGACGCCGAGTCGGTCGCGTGGCTCGAACGCTTCCTCAAGGAGTATCCGGGTACGGTCGTCGCGATCACCCACGACCGCTATTTCCTCGACAACGTGGCCGGCTGGATCCTCGAGCTCGATCGCGGTCATGGGATTCCGTGGGAGGGCAACTACTCGTCCTGGCTCGAGCAGAAGGGCCAGCGCCTCGAGCAGGAGGAGAAGGCCGACCTCTCGCGCCAGCGCACGCTCGCGCGCGAGCTGGAGTGGGTGCAGATGGCGCCGCGCGCGCGCCAGGCCAAGAGCAAGGCGCGCCTGCAGGCGTACGACGCCTTGCTGAACGAATCGTTCGAGAAGCGCGCCTCGGCGCTCGAGATCGCGATCCCGCCCGGGCCGCGTCTCGGCGACGTGGTCGTGGAGGCGGACGACGTGCGCAAGGCGTACGGCGATCGGGTCCTGGTCGAGGGCCTCTCGTTCAAGCTCCCGCGCGGCGGCATCATCGGTGTCATCGGTCCCAACGGCGCGGGCAAGACCACGCTCTTTCGGATGATCGTCGGCCAGGAAAAGCCCGACGCCGGCGTCCTGCGCGTCGGCGACAGCGTCAAGCCCGCCTACGTCGACCAGAGTCGCGACGCGCTCGATCCCAAGCGAACCGTGTGGGAGGCGATCTCCGGGGGCTCGGACACGATCACCCTGGGCGGCCGGACGGTGCAGTCGCGCAGCTACGTCGCCTCGTTCAACTTCCGGGGCACCGATCAGCAGAAGCGCGTCTCGGAGCTGTCGGGCGGCGAGCGAAACCGGCTGCACCTGGCGACGATGCTCAAGAGCGGCGCCAACCTCCTGCTGCTCGACGAGCCCACCAACGATCTCGACGTCGACACGCTGCGTGCGCTGGAAGACGCGCTGCTCGACTTCGCCGGATGCGCGGTCGTCATCAGCCACGACCGGTGGTTCCTGGACCGGATCGCGACGCACATCCTGGCCTTCGAGGACGAGGGCAAGGCCGTGTGGTCCGAAGGCAACTACGCCGACTACGAGGCCGACCGTCGCAAGCGCCTCGGCGCCGAGGCCGAGCGCCCGCACCGGCTCCGGTTCAAGCGTCTGCCGCGCGGTTGATCAGAGGGCGCGAGCAGCAGATCAGCGTGTTCTCGCCGGTGCGCCGCACGCGGCGAATCTTCACGTCGGCGAAGTAGAGCCGCAGCGTGCGCGCCAGCGGCTTGGGGTCGCCGTTGCGGTGGCGGTTGATCACGAGCGAGCCCCGCCGCGTCACCACCGGCACCATGGCCAGGAGCTTCGGCAGCGCCACGTCGGGCGCGTCGGCGTAGGTGACGTCCTCCATCACGTAGTCGAACTGCCGGCCGGACCGCGCGAGCCCGGTAATCGCGGTCTCGGCCTCGGCGCAGACGATCTCGAGCTTGCCCATGCCATCGAGCCCGAACCACTCGCTGGCGACGCGGACGATGACCGGGTCGCGCTCGATCACCGTGATGCCGCGCGGGGCCGCCACCTGGTGCAGCAGGTGAACCTGGGTGCCGCCGCCCAGCCCGATGAGGAGCGCCGACGGGCGCCGCGGCAGCCGGATGAACTCGAGCGCCTTCCACCAGTACTCACGGCGCACGCGCCGCCAGTTCCCGTCGAGCGGAAAGACCGAGAGCACCTCGCCGTGGACCATCAGCTGCCGCTCGGGACCGCGGTCGACGACCCGGATGCGCCCGGACAAACGAGACCATGCGCGATACACGATCTTGGGACGCTTGATCGCGCGCAGGATCGGGCGTCGCGGGGCCGGAGTCGCAGGCGTCTCCGCCGGGGTGTCGACGCGTGTCGGGTCCGCGTCGCTCGCGTCGGCCGGCACTACCGGGGCTGCATCCGGATCGCGCCGTCGAGTCGAATCGTCTCGCCGTTCAGCATCGCGTTCTCGATGATGTGCGCCGCGAGTGCCGCGAATTCCACCGGGCGACCCAGACGCGACGGGAACGGGACCTGCTTGCTGAGCGAGGCGCGCACCGGCTCCGGCAACGTGCCCAGCAGCGGCGTGTCGAAGATTCCCGGCGCGATCGTGACGACGCGGATGCCGAGCTCGGCGAGATCGCGCGCGACCGGGAGCGTCATGCCGACGATGCCGCCCTTCGAGGCCGAGTAGGCGGCCTGACCGATCTGCCCATCGAACGCGGCGACCGAGGCGGTGTTGATGACGACCCCGCGCTCGCCCTCGGCGCCCGGCGTGTTCATCGCCATGAGCGCGGCGGCGAGACGGATGCAGTTGAAGGTCCCGATCAGGTTCACCTGGATGACGCGGGTGAATTCTTCGAGCTTCGCCGGGCCGGACTTCCCGAACGTTTTCATCGCCGTGCCGATGCCGGCGCAGTTGACGAGGACGTTGATCGCGCCGAGGCGGTCGGCAGCGGTCTGCAGCGCCGCGGCGACCTGATCGGCGCTGGTGACGTCGGCCGGAGCAAAGATCGCGCGCTCGCCCATGGCCTTGGCGGTGTCCGCGCCGGGCGAGGCCGGACGATCGAGTAGCGCGACGGTGGCGCCGGCCGCGACGAGGCGCTCGGCGGTGGCGCGGCCGAGCCCGGAGGCGCCTCCGGTGACGACGGCTTTCACGGTGCGAAGTTCCATTGGCTCCTCCTGGGCTCGCATTCTAGCCGATCGCGGCGACTCGGGCTGAACCCCACTATCTAGTGGGGTTTTCGATCCTTTTGCCCAACATCTTCGTCTTGCTCGCTACTCGTCACGTGATTAGCCTTTGGGTGTGACCGAGCGCCTGATCCCGATCAGAGGTGAGATCACGGAGATCGTCGGAGGTATCTCGTCCGGGCGCACCAGCCATCTTCTCGCCTGCCTCGATGACGTGGTGGGCCGGGGCGAAACCGCCGCGCTCGTCGACACCGAGGAAACATTCGACCCCGCGTCGGCCGCGCGAGCGGGCATCGACCTGCGACGTCTCCTGTGGGTGCGCTGCGGATGCGATCGCGAGATCGCGCTCCGGGCCGCGGACATGCTCGTACGCTGCCCCGGATTCGCGCTGGTCGCGCTGGATCTGGGCGAATGGGTGCCGCGCCTTCGGACGACCACGGCGTTCCGGCTGAAGTTCGCGGTACGACGGACCGACGTCGCATTGCTGATCATCGGCCGGCGCCGGCTCACCGGATCGAGCGCGGCCCTGGCCGTCGAGACGTTCCGAGAAGGCATCGAGTGGGCCGGTCCGGGCCCGGCACCCACGCGCCTCGCGCGCGTCAGAACGGCCACGCGAGTTC
>JACXTT010012873.1_pt1 | contig 11072 bp, 8 predicted proteins | sample 9270951 | NCBI WGS metagenome assembly JACXTT01 (sample SAMN15532306, study PRJNA645909) | rock metagenome | isolation source: weathered quartz diorite | place: Puerto Rico | collected 2017-06-21 | reverse complement strand
CCGGAGAAGGCGATCGAGGCGGTCGCCGCGCACGTCCTGGCCGAGGCGCGCGCGGAGCGCGTTCTCGTCGTCGGCCTCGACGAGGCAGGGCGCGTCGGGCGGGCGTGGGGCATCGACGTCGACGGGCTCGCCGTCGCGGAGGCTCGCGCGCGTGTCGACGAAGAGAGCGTCGCCACGGCGAAGCGGCGCGGCGCACCGGTGTACCTCGCAGACGTCGCGTCGAAGGCGGGTCACGGGTCGCGTCTCACGGTCGCCGGGATGCACGCGGCGCTCGTCGTCGAGCATCGCTTCTCGAAGGGCGCGTTCGATCACGTGGCCTCCGACACGGCGTCGCGTTGGGCGCTGCTCGCCGACCTCGCCCTTCGCATGTTCGTGTCGCCGTTCGATCCGAAGAGCGCCGCAGCGGCGCCCGTCCTCGTGACGTCGCCGGCGCGACCTTCGCCGTTCGGGTCGGCGGCGCCGCACGTGAGTGCCTTGCCATCATCCCCGTTCTCGACGGCGATGCCGCTCCGGGCGCCGGCGCGCGACTATCCCGAGATCCTCGGTCGAAGCGCCGCGCTCCGCCGTGCGCTCGCGCAGCTCGATGCTGCGGTCGATACCGATCTGCCCGTGCTCGTGCAGGGCGAGACCGGCACCGGCAAGGAGCTCTTCGCGCGGGCTCTGCACGATCACGGCTCGCGGAGCGCGCAGCCCTTCGTCGCGGTGAACTGCGCTGCGATCGCCGATGCACTCTTCGAGGCCGAGCTGTTCGGCCACGCGCGCGGTGCGTTCACGGGCGCCGAGCGCGCGCGCCCCGGCCTGCTCGCGCGCGCCGAGGGCGGAACGCTGCTCCTCGACGAGATCGGCGAGCTCCCGCTCGCGCGTCAGGCAACGCTCCTCCGTGCGCTCGAGTCGCGCCGTTATCGTCCCGTTGGCGCCGACGACGAGCGGCCCTTCGACGTGCGGATCATCGCAGCCACGAACCCCGATCTCGCGCCGGCCGCCGAGGAGGGGACGTTCCGCAAGGATCTCCTCTACCGCCTCCGCGTGCTCGACGTCGTGGTGCCGGCGCTCCGCGAGCGCACCGGCGACGTCGAGCTCCTCCTCCGCCACTTCCTCTCGAGAGCCGGCTCGCGTGCCCGCATCGAGGTCGGCGCGCTCGGCATCCTCGAGGCCTACGCGTTCCCCGGCAACGTGCGCGAGCTCCTCCACCTCGCGCAGCGCCTCGCGGCATCGAAGCTCGACGCGATCGGCGCGTCGCACCTGCCGCGATCGATGCGAACGGCGGGACCGGCGAAGAGCCCTGGATCGGAGCCGAGGCCCGATTCCGAGAAGGCGGAGGTGGAGGCCGCCCTCGCGCGGACGGACGGAAACATCAGTCGTGCCGCGGTCCTGCTCGGGCTCACGCGGCACGGCCTCAAGAAGAGGATGCTCAGGCTCGGACTTCGTGCCAAAGCAGGGGGAGACCGATGAGAACGCTTTGCTTTCACCTGGCGGGGCCCGTGCTCGGCGCCGCCCTCGTCGCGGCATGCGGCGGGTCGACGAGCCCCGTGACCGGCGCCTCGGGCGCGCCGTCGTCGTCTGGGACCAGCACGAACCCACCCGACGATACGAGCCAGCCGCCCGCGGGCGCGTGCTCCGACGGAGCGACCGACATCGAGGTCTCGAGCCAGGATCTTAACGGCTTCCCGCCGTACGCCGTGTCCGAGTGCTCGCTCGTCTACGTGAACGCGAGCGGCGCGCTCGTGCTGCGCGATCTCGCGACGAAGAAGGAGAGCACGATCGCGCCTTCGACCGAGCGACCGCGACGCCCTGCGCTCTCGAAGGACGTCGTGACGTGGGAGGCCGACATCGGCTCGGCGCGCGTCGTCCGGACGTACCTCCGCAACGGAGGCGAGCCTGTCGCGCAGACGGTGACTGGCGCGTTCGCGATGGCCGGGGAGCCACGCGTGAGCGGTCGCACCATCGTCTTCACCGCGTGGCCCACCGTCGACGAGCGGTCCGACAGCGACGTCTGGACACGCGACGTCACGACCGGCGAGACGCGCATGGTCGTGGGAGGCGCGGCGCAACAGCGCTTCGCCGACATCTCCGAGACTGCGATCGCCGTGACCGACTTCAGCGAGGATCCCGACGGCACGTACAACGGCGCGGGCGACCTCGCCGACATCGTCGTGTATGACCGCAAGACGCAGGCGATCACACGGCGCCCCGCGAACGGCAAGCAAGCCTTCCCGATGCTCGGCGACGGAGATCTCCTCGCGTATCTCGAGTGGGTCGAGATCCATCCCGAGCCGAAGCTCGTCTCGTACGGCCTCAGCGTCGGCCCGGCATTCGGGCAGCACGCGGAGGATCAGTCGATCGCGCAGGTCACGTACATGAGCTCGGAGTACGCGCGGCCCGCCGTGAACGGAAAGACGATCGAGTGGGTCGCGAACCCGGATGGCAAGACGACGCTTTTCCGCGCGCCGCTCGACCGGTCGTCCCCGCCCGTGAAGGTCTCCGGGCTCGACGATCTGCGCCTGTTCGCGCCCGCGCCGGCCAAGGGCTTCACCGTCCTCGCGACGGCGCAGATGACGTCGTCTTCGCTGACCCCGAGGCTCCGCGGCATCGTTCGCTGAGCTTGCGCCGAGGCGGCCGCCTTGCCATAAGGCGCGCCGCATGGTCCTTGCTTCGTTCCGCGGTGTCCTCCGCGCGGCGCTCGCAGCGTCGCTCCTCTTATCCTGCAGCTCGACGACCGCGCCTTCGTCGAGCAGCTCCGGCACCTCGGGCACGCCCGCGCCGCCCGCGAAGCCCGACCCCACGAAGCTGTTCAACCAGTCGATCAAGAACGTCGTCGTGGAGATCGACTACGCGCCGGACGCCGCGCCCAACGAGGCTGCAGTGAAGAACTTCGGCGACCCGTGGGATCTCTTCAACGCGAACTCGCTCGCCATCTTCGACGGGAAGAAGACGGTCCGCTTCCCCCGCAAGGTGAAGGACATGCAGAAGCTCGACGACGTTCCTGCGAAGAACTTCTCGGGCAAGGACCTCCTCGACATCGCGGCCGCGCATCGCGACTCGGCCGACAGCGCCGACACGGCGACCTTCTACGTGGTGTTCGTGAACGGCTACTACCTGGACGAGTCGGGAGCCGAGCAGAAGAACGTGCTCGGCGTTTCGGTCGGCGGCAGCGGCGTCATCGGCATCTTCAAGCCGGCCGTCACCGACCCGATCATCGAGCAGGTCGCGCTCGTCCACGAGTTCGGTCATGCGGTGGGCTTCGTCGACAACGGCGTGCCTGTTGCCGACAACAACAAGTCGCACATCGACAAGGACCACCCGGGTCATTGCACGAACAAGCAGTGCGCCATGTATTTCTCGGCCGAGACGCTCGAGGGCGCGAAGGCGTATGCGAGCACGCTCATCCGCAGCTCGGGCGCGGTGCTCTACGGACAGGAATGCCTCAGCGACGCGCGCATCTTCGAGAACCAGGGCCTCGGCAAGTAGACGTCGCGCTCGTTACCTCGAGCATGGAGTGCGATCCGCGAGAGCGGATCGGCTCAAATTTCCGAAAAAAGCTCCAGACGGAATGGCCGCGGATCGAGGCGCGTCTCCGCTCTACAAGCCCGCCGAAGTTGTCCTATATAGAGAGGCTCCCATGGCCAAGTCTCGCGTTGCCATCCTTCGTACGAAGCCCGCCACCGTTCTCGAGGACTACCACCGCCTCATGAACCTCGCGAACTACCAAGAGGTAGTCGACAAGAAGGCAGACACCGGGCTCAAGGTGAACATCTCGTGGCACTTCTTCTACCCGGGCTCGTCCACGGTGCCGTGGCAGCTCGAGGGTGTCATCCGCGCGATGAAGAAGGACGGCTACGATCCGGACCTCATCCACGCGTGCCACAACCGCACCGTCGTCATCGACGCGCACCTCGGCGAGCGCGAGAACAAGCAGATCGACGTCGTGAAGGCGCACGGCCTCCGCAACGTGCACCTCTACGAAGGCGAGGAGTGGATCGACATCCGCGACGCGGTGGGCGACCTCACGAAGAAGTTCCTCTGCCTCAACGAGGTCTATCCGAAGGGCTTCTCGATCCCGAAGCGCTTCATCGGCGAGAACATCATCCACCTGCCCACGGTGAAGACGCACATCTTCACGACGACGACGGGCGCGATGAAGAACGCGTTCGGCGGCCTGCTCAACGAGCACCGTCATTGGACGCACCCGGTCATCCACGAGACGCTCGTGGACCTCCTCATGATCCAGAAGAAGATCCATCGCGGCGTGTTCGCGGTGATGGATGGCACGTTCGCGGGCGACGGCCCCGGTCCGCGCTGCATGATCCCGCACGTGAAGAACGTGCTCCTCGCGTCCGACGATCAGGTCGCGATCGACTCCGTCGCCGCGAAGCTGATGGGCATGGACCCGATGAAGGACTGCAAGTTCGTGCGCCTCGGCCACGAGCAGGGCCTCGGCGTCGGCGACCCGCGCGACATCGAGATCGTCGGCGACCTCGATGCGGCGAAGGAGAACTGGCACTTCGACGGGCCGTTCAAGAAGATGACGTTCGCGTCGAAGAACCAGCACCGCATCTACTGGGGCCCGCTGAAGAAGCCCGTCGAGTGGTCGCTGAAGACGTGGCTCGCGCCGTGGGCCTACGTGGCGAGCGTCGCGTACCACGACATGTTCTGGTACCCGCGCTTCGCGAAAGAGAAGATGGCGCCCGTGCTCGAGAGCGACTGGGGCCGCCTCTTCGCGAACTGGGGCAAGGTGAAGAGCGACGAGCGCGGCTACCCGGACGTGGGGCAGGCGAACCCGGAGCTCATCACGCTCGGCGCGAAGCACTTCGCGGAGGGAATGCGCCTCATCGGCATGGCCGTGGCGGAATCTCCGGAGATGAATGCGCGCAAGCGTCGCAAGGCGCAGAGCTCGCGCGAAGCAACGAATACGACTCCTTATTGAGCGTTCAGCGCGCGCAGCGTACGGCCATCACCTCGGTGGAGAAATCCATCTGGTGCGTGTTCGCGGTGCCCATGTCGACGGCGTATGCCGCGGTGGCGGGGTTCGCGCGGATCGTCGACGACCAATAACGAGCCTTCGGTCCAGCATCGAAGATCGCCGGTGTCATCGGCGCGACCTCGCGCGCCTCGTCGACGAGCGTGACCAGCTCGCGCACGTTGGGGAGGCGCCATCCGCCGCCGTCGGCGGTGATCGCTGCGCAGGCCGCCTTCGCGTCGTCGAGCTTCATTGCGGTGGCGAGGGCGGTCGTACGCCACGTGGTGCCCGTGCGCACGTCGCGCGCCGTGCCGCTGGAGACGACGTAGCGATCCTTCGGCGATGTGGTCGGCCCGCCGCGCACGCAGCGATAGAGGTTCGAGGTCTGATCGATCGGCTGGATGTCGATGAAGGCGAGCGAGAGGTCGACGACGAAATGATCGGTGAGCGTGGCGCGCAGGAGGCTGAGCGACGACGTCCACGCGATGGTGCCGCCGGCCTGCGGGCTGTCGGGGAACACCGTCTTGTTGATCACGCCGGGGGAATTCCCGTAGTCGAGGATCGTGAGGAGCTCGATGCGCGTCGGGAGCCGCCAGTCGGTCTGGCCGCCGAGATCGAGCTTGTCGCAGTAGGTCGTGGCCTCCGAGATGCTCGCCGACACGGGCGTGGGCTCCTGGCGCTGCCACACGAGGCCCGTCGTCTTGTCGGTGACCACGTCGTTGCTCGTCAGGTCGTAGTCGGAGAGGAGCGGATGCGGATCGGGGAGCGGCCACACGGCGTAGCGGCGATCGACGGCAATGACGCCGCCGTCGGTGCCGTTCGCGCCGTCGGTGCCGCTGCCGTCGGTGCCGTTCGCGCCATCGCCCGTGGGCGAGCCGTCGCCTCCGCCGCCGTCGCCCCCGCCGTCCTGGAGGAGCGGCCGATCTTCGTCGATCCCGAGCACGCCGCGACACGCTGCCGGCGCGACCGCGATCGAAAGAACGAAGACGACGCTCGTGGCAATCCTCTTCATCGCGCTCCGTTGTAGATTAGCGGTAGGCGGCATGCTTCTCCAGCGCGTCACCAACGCGATCGCGAGCACGAAGGTGCGGAGGCCGAGCCGGCTCCGCATCCTCCACGACGACGGCAGCACGCCCGGCGAAGAGATCCCGCTCCCCGCCGCCGGCGTGGTGATCGGGGCCGAGGCCTCGTGCGACGTCGTGTTGACCGATCCCGCCGTGTCGCGGAAGCACGTGAGCATCGTCGCGGGCGATGCGGGCTTCGACGTGAACGATCTCGGATCGCGCAACGGCACGTGGCTCGACGGCGCGAAGATCACGCGCGCGATCGTCCCCCCCGGCAGCACGCTCCGCATCGGAACGTCGCTCGTGCAGATGCTCCCCGCCGAAGAGCCGGTCGACATCCCGCCGAGCGGCGCGACCTCGTTCGGAGCGATGCTCGGATCGAGCGAGGCCATGCGTCGCGTGTTCGCGATCCTCGAGCGCGCGAGCGGCTCCGATGCGCCGATCCTCCTCCTCGGCGAGAGCGGGACCGGCAAGGAGCTCGCCGCGCGCGCCGTCCACGACGCGAGCCGGCGTCGCGCGGGTCCGTTCGTGGTCTTCGACTGCGGCGCCGCGAGTGAATCGCTCGTCGAGAGCACGCTGTTCGGTCACAAGCGCGGCGCGTTCACGGGTGCGCACGCCGATCATCCCGGCGCGTTCGCGCTCGCGCACGGGGGGACGCTGTTCCTCGACGAGATCGGCGATCTCCCGCTCGCGATGCAACCAAAGCTCCTCCGCATGCTCGAGCGAGGCGAGGTCACGCCGCTCGGCGCACGCAAGAGCGAGACGTACGACGTGCGCTTCGTGGCCGCGACCCATCGTGATCTCCCGGCGGAGGTCGCGCGCGGCGCGTTCCGTGCGGATCTCTACTATCGCCTCGCTGTGGTCGAGGTCTTGCTGCCGCCGCTCCGCCAGAGGCGCGCCGACATCCCCGAGATCGTGCGCGCGATGCTCAGGGCGCACAACGCGCACGACGTCGAGCCCGCGGGACCGCCGCTCGAGCGTCTCCTCGGGTACGCGTGGCCCGGCAACGTGCGCGAGCTCCGGAACGTGATCGCGCGGGCCGCGGCGCTCGCGAAGCCGAACGCGAAGTTCGCCGAGATGCCGATCGTGCTGCGCGCCGATCCCAACGCGGTGGGCGGCGAGCCCGAGCCGCTGGCGCGCGCCGACGTCCCGTACCACGAGGCGAAGGACGCGCTCATCGCGCGCTTCGATCGCGAGTACTGCGCCGATCTGCTGCGGCGCGCGGGCGGCAATCTCTCGCAGGCCGCGCGGCTCGCAGGTCTCGAGCGCAAGTACCTCTACAAAGTCCTCGAGCGCGCAGGCCTCGTGACTCACGAGGCACGCGCTCCCGAAGGTCGCGCAGGTCTGCGAAAGGCCGGCGCGCCCGACGACGAAGGCGATCAGTAAGAGCCGGCGGGGAGCGCCTGGAACGCCGGCGCCGGCGGGAGCGACGCGCGGTTCTGCTCCCACGTCGAGGTCGCGCCGCGCGCGGCGTCGAAGTTCCCCTTCATCCAACCGCGCGGGATGATCACCGAGCGGGAGAAGCCCTTCGCGCGTCCACGAACGGAGAGGGTCTTGTTGAAGATGCCCCAGCCGAGCGACACCTGATCGAGCTCGGCCCAGCTGAACGCTTCGGTGCGCTTCGCCGCATAGCCGCCGAGCAATCCCTTGTGCTGCACGAACACGATGCGCTGGTTCGTCGCGACGACGAGCCAGTAACGCCAGAAGAGGCTGCCGAGGCGCGAGAACACCCGGCTGTACCAGGGCTTCTCGACGCCGCGCGAGCGGAAGAGCACCTGCTCGCCCGGGTAGAGGTGCGGCGCGACGAGGGACATTGCGTGCTGATCGGTGAAGCGGAAGGCCATGACGAGCTCCTTGAAGTGGGGAGGGAAGGACGCGCGGCCTCGTTCAATCGGCGTGCCGATCGGGAACTGCGCGAAAACCGCCCTTCCACCGGCGCGCGGTGGGTCCTTCGAGACCCGTTTCGGGGGCGGGGTTGGGTGGTTTTGATCGCGCTTTGACGCGGCTTTGATGCGTGATGCCGCGAACCGGCCCCGTCTAGCGCCACGTGGAAGCCGCCTCCTTGCTCTTGGACACCCCAGACCGCGATATCGTTCTCTCGGCGATGGCGATCGCACGCAAGGCGGAGAACGTGCTCGGCTCGCCGCGCTTCGAGCCCGTGCGCGTCCTCGGCGAGGGGGGCAGCGGCATCGTGTACGAGGTTCGCGTGCGATCGGGGATCGAGGGCGCCGAGTCGACCCTCGCGCTCAAGGTGCTCCGCGCGGAGCTCGCGCCGTCGGAGCGCGAGCGGCGTCGCTTCCTCGAAGAGGCGGAGCGCATGCAGCGCGTCGCGGCGCCGGGGCTCGTGAAGCTCCTCGAGGCGGGGCTCTTGCCGGACGGACGTCCGTATCTCGCGATGCCACTGCTCGAAGGCGAGACGCTCGCCGCGCGCATTCGAAGAGGCCCCGTCGCGGTCGACCCGGCGCTCCGCTGGTTCGAAGTGCTCGCGAAGGCGGTCCAGGCGCTCCACGAGGCGGGCATGGTCCATCGCGACGTGAAGCCAGAGAACATCCTCGTCGTGGACGATGCGCCCGTGCTCCTCGACTTCGGCATCGCGCGCGACATCGACGACGAAGCCACGACGACCACGGTCGAGGGTCGTGTGCGCGGAACGCCGGCCTACATGGCGCCGGAGCGCTTCTTCGGCGCGGCGGCGAGCGTGCGGTCCGACGTGTACGAGCTCGGGGTGGTCCTCTACACGATGCTCGTTGGGCGTTTGCCCTGGGGATCGGAGAAGAACGTCACGGAGCGCCTCAATCCGCTCAGCCCGCGCGACGTGGGCGCCGAGGTGTCGGCGTCGCTCGCGACGGTGATCCTGCGTGCGCTCTCGACGCGGGCCGAGATGCGTCCGGAGACGGCGCTCGAGCTCGCGAAGGAGGTAGCGCGGGCGCGCGCGGCGGTGGATGGTGCCGATCGAAAGACCGAAGATCTCGAGGTCGAGAAGAGCCCGACGTCGATCGAGCGGCCGTCGGGGGCGCTGCCCTATGCGGAGACCACGCTCGCGGCTCGCGTGGACGCGTCGCCAGAGCCGAAGGCGCGCGAGACGAGCGCGGCACGTCGATTCGCGACGCTCGCGGGGGTCGTCGGGATCGCGATCGCGGCGGCCTTCGCGGGCCGTGCGATCGGGCGCGGCCCGGCGCCCGTAGCGAGCGATTCGATGGCGGCGCCGATGGCGTGTGCGGTGGCGATGTCTGCGTCGGCGTCGGCGTCTGTGTCCGCGTCCGCGTCTGCGTCTGCGTCCGCGCCCGCGTCTGCGTCCGCGCCCGCGTCTGCGTCCGCGTCCGTCCCTCGCATCCCCGTGCGCCCCGCTGCGCCTCGTCCTTCGTCCCCCCCCACTTCCGATCCTGCGCGATACTTCGAAGACCGACGATGACGACGACGACGACGGCTGCGCGATGCCTTTCCGCTGCCGTCGTCTGCGTCGCGGTCTGCGGCGCGGAGACCGTGCGCGCGCAAGGGCGCGATGTCGCCAGCGCAGAGACGCTCTTCATGGAAGGGCGCGCGCTCATGTCGAAGGGGCGCTACGAAGAGGCCTGCCCCAAGCTCGAAGCGAGCCAAGCGATCGATCCCGCGCTCGGAACGACCCTCAACCTCGGCGAGTGCTACGAGAAGATCGGACGCACGGCGAGCGCATGGCTTCGCTATCGCGAGGCCGCGGCCATCGCGCTCGAGAAGGGGTCGCGCGAACGCGAGGCCATCGCGCGCGATCGCGCGGCGGCGCTCGAGCCTCGGCTTTGTCGCATCGTCGTACGCGTGGCCGAGCAGCCGGAGATCTCCGTCACGCGCGATGGCACCGCCGTTCCGCGCGCCGCGTATGGAAGCCCGGTGCCCGTCGATCCAGGAGCCCACACGATCGAGGCGCGCGCGGCGGGCGGGTCGCCGTTCACGACCCAGGTCGACGTGAAGCCGCCGCCGACCGGTGCTTGCGCCGCGACGATCGTCGACGTCCCCGTCGTCGCGCGCGGCGACGGCGCCACGGTCGCGCCAAGCGTGTCGAAGCGCCCGCTCCAGCCGATCGATCTCGGGCCCGAGAATCCTCCTCCTGCGCCGCGCGAAGGCGGGCGCTGGCAGACGATGCACACGCTCGCCGTGATCGGCGCCGCGGCGGGCATCGTCGGCGTCGGCATCGGGAGCGCGTTCGGTCTCTCCGCGTCCGCCACGAAGAGCGACGCCGACGCGCAGTGCGTCCCCGCTGGCTGCACCGCGTCCGGCAAGAGCCTCCTCGCCGATGCGGGTCATTCGGCGGACGCATCCACGATCGCCTTCACGATCGGCGGCGTGCTCCTCGTGACGGGGGTCGTTCTCTGGATCGCATCGCCGTCGCTTCGGTAGTTGGGTCCAGGAGGACCCAATCGCCGCGCCGAGGTGGGTCCTCGAGAGGCGGCGCAAGGAGCTCCGAAGCGCGAATCGGCCTGATTTTGCGGAAGATCGCGGGATGGCGCGCGATGGAACGAGGGCTGCACATGGCCCCGGCGCCGGCACGAACCGGTACGAAACTCTCTCCTCACTTCGGAGCTTTCCATGTCCCTCAAACTCTCCTCCACGATCGTCGTCGCCACTCTCGCCCTCGCCGCCGTTGCTTGCGGCAAGAAGGAGGACGCGCCCGCGTCCGGTGGTGGCTCTACCCCGACGAGCGCCGCGACCCTCACGAACGCCGCCGCGAAGGTCGGCTCGTGCAACAAGCTGAAGAACGTCGGCAAGTGCACCGAGTACGACCAGAGCAAGGACACGCTCGGTCTCAACAAGGGCGGCTGCGAGGCCACCGACGGCAAGTGGGAGACGAACGCGTGCCCCACCGAGCACGTCTTCGCGTCGTGCGCGACCGAGACGTCGAAGATCGTCTACTACGCAGGCACCACGGATCCGAACAGCCTCCCCCCGATGGACCACGAGTCCGCGAAGCCCGACTGCGAGCCCATCAACCGCCAGCTCACGGCACTCCGCCAGGGCGGCGGCACTCGCGGACAAAAAAAACCCCCGGGCCCCGGCGGGCGGGCCGCCGGGGTGCGAGG
>JACXTT010012872.1_pt1 | contig 11073 bp, 14 predicted proteins | sample 9270951 | NCBI WGS metagenome assembly JACXTT01 (sample SAMN15532306, study PRJNA645909) | rock metagenome | isolation source: weathered quartz diorite | place: Puerto Rico | collected 2017-06-21 | reverse complement strand
TCGAGTCCCCCCTTCGGCACCAGTCGCGCGATCTCCTCGTCATCGATCCTGACCGGCTTCGCCCGCTCTGACACGAGTCGACCCTCCAAACCGCCGCGCCGGGCTTGGTAGTCGTGCTACATAAGTTGAAGTGGTCCGCGTCCGCCCGAGTCGACTTTCAACGATTTCCGTGAGCCGGTGGCTGCGGCGGGCCGCGCCCGTCCTGGCGCTGGCGGTGCTGGTGGCGGCGAGCGGCTGCGCGTCGCGGCGCGGCGTGCTCGACGTGTCGTTCAACCCGCCCACCACGTATGTCGATGGAAGCACGCTGGCCGGTATCGAGTCGTACCGCGTCTACTACGCCACGACGAACGTTCCGTGCCCCGGCGGGCCCTATCTCACGGTGCCGGCGGCGCCGGGCAACGCCAGCCGGACCATCAGCACGAAGCTGACCGGCCTGAGGGTGGGCGAGCTCTACTACGTGGCGGTCACCGCCCTCACCACGAAGGGTGCCGAGAGCGACTGCTCGCCTCCCCAGAGCGCGCGAGCCCGTCTCTCGGAGTAAAGCGCCTGCGCCCGGGGTGCTCGGGCGCCGGGCTACTGGTCCCCCGTCCACTGGACAAAGGTCCATGTGGCATAATGACCCGGTTGGAAAAAACTGAACGGCTGCACGACATTTCCCTCCTCGGTCGTAAGCCGGCGTGGCTCAAGGTACGGGCGCCGGGCGGGCCGAACTACATGCGGCTCAAGGGGCGGCTTCGCGAGTGGAATCTGCACTCGGTCTGCGAGGAAGCCCACTGCCCGAACATCGGCGAGTGCTGGGAAGACGCGACGGCGACCTTCATGATCCTGGGCGACGTGTGCACGCGCAACTGCGGCTACTGCGCGGTGGCGCACGGCAAGCCCGTCTGGGAGGACCGCGAGGAGCCCGAGCGGATCGGCCGGGCCGTGGGCGATCTGGCCCTCGAGTACGTCGTGATCACCTCCGTGAACCGCGACGACCTCGCGGACGGGGGCGCGGCCCACTGGGCGGCGACGATCCGGGCCGTCCGGCGCCACGCGCCGGGCTGCCGGGTGGAAGTGCTCATCCCGGATTTCCAGGGGAGCTCGGCGTCGCTGGAGGCCGTCATCGCGGCCGGCCCGGACATCCTGAACCACAACACCGAGACGGTGCCGCGCCTCTACAAGGTCGCGCGGCACGGAGGGCGCTACGAGCGCACGCTCGGGCTCTTCCGTCACGCGCGCGCGATCGCGCCGGCGCTGCCGCGCAAATCCGGGATCATCCTGGGGCTCGGCGAGACGCGCGACGAGCTGGTGGCCACCTTGCGCGACCTGCGCGGGGTCGACGTCGCCATCCTCACCCTCGGCCAGTACCTGCGGCCGTCGGCGCGCCATCTGCCCGTCGAGAAGTACTATCACCCGGACGAGTTCGCCGAGCTGGCCGCCGTGGGGCGCGAGCTCGGCTTCAGCCACGTCGAGTCCGGCCCGCTGGTCCGTAGCTCCTATCACGCCAAGCGCCAGGCCGACCACGCCGGAGGCGGGCGGTCGTGACCTACGCGCCCATGCTCATGGTCTTCGCCATCTCGGCGCTGGTCGCCGGGGCGCTCGTGCTGCTGCCGAGCCTGATCGCGCCGAGGCGGCTCTCGCGCGTGAAGTCGGAGCCGTTCGAGTGCGGCAAGGACCCGATCGAGGTCGCCGAGGGGAAGTTCGCCATCAAGTTCTCGACGATCGCGATCTTCTTCATCCTGATCGACATCGAGCTCGTGTTCATCTTCCCGTGGGCCGTGCTCTTCCGCCAGCTCGGGTGGTCCGGCTTCGTCGAGATGATGGTGTTCCTGGCCATCCTCATGTTCGGGTTCGCCTACATCTGGCGCAAGGGGGGCCTCGAATGGGAGTAGGCGGCTTCTTCACCAGCAAGCTCGACGAGGCCATCGGCTGGGCCCGGAAGTACTCGATCTTCCAGTACCCGTTCGTGACGGCGTGCTGCGGGATGGAGTACATGGCCACGGCGTGCTCGCACTACGACATCGACCGCTTCGGCGCGGGGCTGCCGCGGTTCTCGCCCCGCCAGGCCGACGTCCTGTTCGTCGTGGGCACGATCAGCCACAAGATGGCGCCGGTCCTCAAGCGCATCTACGACCAGATGACCGAGCCGAAGTGGGTCGTCGCCTTCGGCGTGTGCACGTGCACCGGCGGCTTCTACGACAACTACGCCACCGTGCAGGGGATCGATACGATCATCCCGGTCGACATCTACATCCCGGGCTGTCCACCCCGCCCCGAGTCCGTCATCGACGGCCTCATGAAGCTACAGGACAAGATCGCCGCCCAGGCGCAGAGGTACTGAGCGCGTGGCGATCCTCGACGAGCTCCGGCGGCGGTTCGGCGGCGCCATCGTCGAGACGGACGACCATCGAGGGGACCTGACGGCGGTCGTCGCGCGCGACGCCCTGCCGAGCGTGCTCGCCCACTGCCGCGACGAGGCGGCGCTGGCGTTCGACGTGCTCATGGACCTCACGGCCGTCGACTATCAGAAGTTCCCCGGTCGCGAAGACGGTCCGCGCTTCGAGGTCGTCTACCACCTCTACTCGATCGCGAAGAACCATCGCCTGCGGCTGAAAGTGCGCGTGGATGAGGACGACGCGCGCGTGCCGACCGCGATGGCGCTCTGGCCGATTGCGAACTGGCTCGAGCGCGAGGTGTGGGACATGTTCGGCGTGCGCTTCGAGGGCCACCCGGACCTGCGCCGCCTGCTCCTCTACGAGGAGTTCGTGGGCCATCCGCTGCGCAAGGACTATCCGATCAACCGGCGCCAGCCTCTCATCGGCCCGGCGAGCTAGGGGGCGATGGCGCAGACGACCCGGCGCGAGTTCATGCTCGGCGAAGGCAGCGGCACCGGCGGCGGCCCGCAGAACCTCCGCGTCGGCGTCGGGCCGGCCCACCCGGCGATGCACGGGATCATCCGGATCGCCACCGAGCTCGACGGCGAGACGATCGTGAAGGCCGACGTCGAGATCGGCTACCTGCACCGCGCGTTCGAGAAGGACTGCGAGCACGGCGGCTGGAACAACGCGATCCCGTACACCGACCGGCTCAACTACGTCTCGCCGCTGATCAACAACTTCGGGTACGCCTCCGCGGTCGAGAAGCTCCTCGGCATCGACGTGACCGAGCGCTGCAAGTACATCCGCGTCATCATGTCCGAGATCTCGCGAGTCTGCGACCACCTCACGTGCGTGGGCGCCTCCGCGATGGAGCTGGGCGCGTTCACCGTCTTCCTCTACATGATCAAGGCGCGCGAGTTCCTGTGGGAGCTGGTCGAGGACGTGACCGGCGCCCGGCTCACGATCTCGTACGGCCGCGTGGGCGGCGTCAAGGCCGACCTGCCCGACGGCTTCGCCGACAAGACCCTGCACGCCTTCAAGCAAACCCGCGAGGTCCTCGACGAGGTGCACCGCCTGCTGACCGGCAACCGTATCTTCATGGACCGCATGGTCGGCGTCGGCGTGCTCTCGCGCGAGGAGACGATCGGCTACGCGATCACCGGCCCGCTCCTACGGGCGGCCGGCGTGCCCTACGACGTCCGCCGCGCCCAGCCCTACTACGTCTACGACCGCCTGCAGTTCGAGGTTCCCACGCAGAAGGACGGCGACAACTACTCGCGCTACCTCGTGCGCATGGCCGAGATGGAGCAGTCGATGCGGATCGTCGAGCAGGCGCTCGCCGCGATCCCGGGCGGGCCGATCAACGTCGATTTCGAGGGGCGCCCGATCGATCCGGCGTCGTACGTCGACCGCGGCAAGCAGGGCAAGACCGAGGGGCTCCTGCTGGTGCCGATCACGCTCTCGCCCAACCTGCAGGGCCAGGACCGCGCGCAGTCGAGCCGCGTCAACGTCGCCGACAAGCGCGTCGTGCTGCCGCCGAAGGAAGACGCCTACGGCTCGATCGAGGGCCTGATGAACCACTTCATGCTGATCATGGAGGGCTACGGGATCCGGCCGCCGGCGGGCGAGGCGTACGTCCCGGTCGAGGGTGCCAACGGCGAGCTCGGGTTCTACGTGGTCTCCGACGGCTCGGACCGGCCTTATCGCGTCCGGTGCCGCCCGCCCTGTCTGCCGCCGCTGGCGGCGCTGCACCGGATGATCGTGGGCGAGATGGTGGCCGACATGATCCCGACGTTCGGCTCGGTGAACATGATCGGCGGCGAGCTCGACCGATGAGCGAGACGTGCGGCGCCCCGAGCACCTCGAACCGGACACCCGCGGTACAAGCCGGCCTCTCGGACCCCGCTACAATAATCGCGTTCTCGGAGGCGCAGCTCGCCGAGGTGCGCCGCTTGCAGTCGCTCTATCCCGACGCGCGCGGCGCGCTCCTGCCCGTGCTCCACATGGCGCAGGAGACCTTCGGCCACATCTCGCTCGAGGCCGAGGAATACGTCGCGACGCTCTTCGACCTCTCGCCGGCGCACGTGCACGAGGTCGTCACCTTCTACACGCTCTATTTCCGCGGTCGGCCGGGGCGCAACATCGTGGCGGTGTGCCACAACCTCTCCTGCCACCTCGCGGGCGCGCCGAAGATCATCGCCCACGTGAAGCAGAAGCTCGGCATCGAGCCCGGCGAGACGACCGACGACGGCCGCGTGACCTTCCTCACCGTCGAGTGCCTCTGCGCCTGCGAGGCTGCGCCGATGGCGCAGGTCGACGACCGCTACGAATTGAACCTCACGCCGGAGAAGGTCGACCGCCTCCTCGAGGGGCTTCGCTGATGGCCGAGATCGTCCTGATGCGGAACTTCTCGAATCCGGAGTCTCACACGCTCGCCGCCTATCGCGCGGGCGGCGGCTACGCGGCCTGGGACAAGGCGCGCGCGATGGAGCCGGCGGCCATCACCGAGGAGGTGAAGAAGGCCAACCTCCGCGGCCTGGGCGGCGCCGGGTTCCCGACGGGGACGAAGTGGTCGTTCATCCCCAAGGCCCACACAGGCCCAGTCTATCTGGTCGTCAACGCGGACGAGGGCGAACCGGGCACCTTCAAGGACCGGTACCTCCTCGAGCGCGACCCGCACGCGCTGATCGAGGGCATGCTGATCGCGGCGCGCGCCATCCGGTGCGCGAAGAGCTTTGTCTACATCCGCGGCGAATACGTGGAGCCCTGGCGCCGCTTCAGCGCGGCGGTGAAGGAAGCCTACGACGGCGGGCTCCTGGGCCAGGGCTTCGACGTCGTCGTGCACCGGGGCGCCGGCGCCTACATCTGCGGCGAGGAGACGGGGCTCCTCTCGTCGCTCGAGGGCAAGAAGGGCTGGCCCAAGATCAAGCCGCCGTTTCCGGCGATCAAAGGCGCCTTCGGCCAGCCGACGATCGTCAACAACGTCGAGACGCTCTGCTGCGTGCCGCCGATCGTCAGCCGCGGCGCCGAGTGGTTCGCCGGGCTCGGCACCAAGACCCAGGGCGGCACGCGGATGTACTCGGTGTCCGGCCGGGTGAAGAAGCCCGCGGTGTACGAGGCGCCGGTCTCGATCACGTTGCGACGGCTGATCGAGATGGCCGGCGGGGTCAGCGGCACCGGACGGCTCAAGGCGGTGGTGCCGGGCGGCGGCTCGGCCGCAATCCTGAGATCCGACGAGATCGACGTCACGATGGACGTCGACGGGCTCAAGAACGCCGGCACCATGATCGGCTCGGCCGGCGTCATGGTGATGGACGAGAGCGTGTCCATTCCCGAGGCCCTCATGGTGCTCGCCCGCTTCTACGCCCACGAGTCGTGCGGTCAGTGCACGCCGTGCCGGGAGTCGACCGGCTGGATCTACAAGATGGTCCACCGGATCGTCGAGGGCCGCGGCCACAAGGACGATCTCGACACGATCCTCGACGTCGCCAAGCGGGGCGCCGGCACGACGATCTGCGCCTTCTACGACGGCGCGGTCGGGCCGTACATCTCCTATATCGAGAAGTTCCGGAGCGAGTTCGAGGCGCTGATCCCGCATGCCTAAGCTCACGGTCAACGGCAAGGAGGTCGAGGTCCCCGCGGGGACCAACCTCATCGAGGCCGCGCGCGCCGCCGGAGTCGAGGTCCCGCACTACTGCTACCACCCCGGTCTCTCGATTGCCGGCCAGTGCCGTCTCTGCATGGTCGACATCGAGAAGACACCGCGGCCGACGATCGCGTGCAACACGGTCGCCGCCGAGGGCATGGTCGTCGACACCGAGACCGATCGGGTGCGCGAGACGCGGAAGTCGATCATGGAGTTCCACCTGATCAACCATCCGCTCGACTGCCCGGTGTGCGATCAGGCCGGCGAGTGCTTCCTGCAGATCTACTACATGAAGCACGGGCTCTACGACCCGCGGATGAAGGACGAGAAGGTCCACAAGCCGAAGGCCGTCCCGCTCGGCCCGCACGTCATCCTCGACGCCGAGCGGTGCATCCTCTGCTCGCGCTGCGTGCGCTTCTGCGACGAGGTCACGCACACCGGCGAGCTCGGAATCTTCGAGCGCGGCGACCACTCCGAGATCGGCCTCTTCCCGGGGCGCGAGCTCGACAACAAGTACTCCGCCAACGTCGTCGACATCTGCCCGGTCGGCGCCCTGACCGACCGCGACTTCCGCTTCCAGGTGCGGGTCTGGTACCTGGACACCGCCAAGTCGATCTGTCCGGGCTGCGCGCGCGGCTGCAACATCGAGGTCCACGTGAACCGCCGCCGCCCGCACCACGCCGAGGGACGGCGCGTGGCGCGGCTCAAGCCGCGGTTCAACGCGGACGTCAACAAGTGGTGGCTCTGCGACGCCGGCCGCTACGGCTTCGGGTCCGTCGACGCCCCGGAGCGGCTGCTCCTGCCGGCGCGGCGCCAGGGCGGGACGGTGATCGACGCGTCGTGGGACGAGGCGATCGCCGCCGTCGCCGACGCGCTCCGGCGCGCGACGCCCGACCAGATCGGCGTCATCGCGTCGCCCAAGATGGCGAACGAGGACCTGGCCGCGCTGCGCCGGCTGATCGAGCTGCGCCAGATCCCGCACGTCGCGGGTCAGGTGCCGCCGCGCGTCGCCGGCGACCAGGACGATTTCCTGATCCGCGCCGACAAGAATCCGAACTCGCTCGGGGCCGAGCTGATGGGGCTGGGCGGCGACGCGCGGGCCGTCATCGAGGCCGCCGGCGCGCGGCGGCTCAAGCTCCTGTGGATCTTCGGCCACGATCTCCTGGCCGGCGCCGTGTCCGAGCGCGAGGTGCTCGAAGCGCTGCGGGTCGTCGACACCGTCGTCTTCGCCGGCTCGAACGCGAACTGGACCAGCGCCCACTCGCACTGGATCCTCCCGGCCGCCGCGTGGGTCGAGCGCGAAGGGACGTACACGAGCTTCGAGGGGCGGGTGCAGCGCTTCCGGCAGGGGATCGAGCCGCTGGGCCAGGCGCTCCCCGAGTGGGAGATCGTGACCCGGGTCCTGACCGCGCTCGGCGAGACGCCGTCGGCCACGCGCGCCGAGCACTGGTTCCGGCAGCTCGCCGCGTCGGTGCCGGCCTTCGCGGGGCTCAGCTACCAGCTGATCGGCGATGGGGGACACCCGCTCGCCGGCGCCGCGGCGGCCCGCCCCTGACATGCTGATCGACCTCGGCATCGCCTTCGGACGCGTCGCCTTCGTGATGCTGTTCGTGCTGAACGTGGCGGCGCTCCTGGGCTGGGTCGAGCGCAAGCAGTCGGCGATCATGCAGGACCGCATCGGCGCCAACCGCGCGTCGATCTTCGGGATCACGGCGCTCGGCTTGTTTCATCCCCTCGCGGACACGCTGAAGATGCTCACCAAGGAAGACTTCCGTCCGGCGCGCGCCGATCGGCTGCTCTTCGATCTGGCCCCGGTCGTCTCGGTCTTCTTCGCGCTGGTGGCCTTCGCCTCGATCCCGTTCGGCGACACGCTGCAGGTGGCCGGCCGCGTCGTGCCGCTCCAGGCGGTGACCCTGAACGTCGGCGTGCTCTACATTCTCGCGATGCTCTCGCTCGGCGTCTACGGGATCATGATGGCCGGCTGGTCGTCGGCCAACAACTACGCGCTCCTCGGCGGGCAGCGCGCCGCCGCGCTGATGATCTCGGCCGAGATCGCCATCGGCGCCTCGATCATGGGCGTCGTCATGATCCACGGCTCGCTCAACCTGATGGACATCGTGCGCGGGCAGGGCCATCTGCTGTGGGGCTGGCTGCCGGCCTGGGGCATCATCACGCAGCCGCTGGCCTTCATCCTGTTCGTCACCGCCGGCATCGCGGCGACGAAGCGGATCCCGTTCGACATGCCCGAGGGCGAGTCCGAGATCATCGGCTACTTCGTCGAGTACAGCGGCATGAAGTTCGGGATGTTCCTGATGACCGACATGGTCGAGACGATCGTGCTCGCGGGGCTCAGCACGTCGCTCTTCCTGGGCGGCTGGCAGATCCCGTACCTCTTTGCCGACGGGTTCAAATTCCCGTGGGGCGCCGGCATCGCGATGGCGGGGTGGCTGGTCGCCCTGCTCCAGGTGGGCGCGTTCGTCGGCAAGGTCGCGGTCGTGATCTTCGTCCTGATGCTGATCCGCTGGACCTTGCCGCGGTTCCGCTACGATCAGGCGATGCGGCTCGGCTGGCTCGGCCTGTTTCCGCTCGCGATCGCCAACATCGTGCTGACCGGCCTGGTGCTTGCCGCGTGGGGGAATCCATGAGCCCGATGAATCTCCGCCAGCGGTTCTACCTGGTCGAGGTGCTGACGGGTCTGGGCCTGACCGCCGCGCACTTCTTCCGCAACATGGGCCGCCACACCGCGCGCGCCTTCGGCCGAACGGGGGCCAGCGGCGCGGTCACGATCCAGTACCCGGAGGAGCGGCGCCCGTACTCGCCGCGCCTGCGCTCGCTGCACCGGCTGGTGCGGCGCGAGGACGGCTCGCCGCGCTGCGTGGCCTGCATGATGTGCGAGACGGTCTGTCCCGCCCACTGCATCTACATCGTCGCGGACGAGCATCCCAACCCCGAGATCGAGAAGGTGCCCCGGCGCTTCGACATCGACCTCGGCAAGTGCGTGTTCTGCGGCTACTGCGTGGAGGCCTGCCCCGAGGACGCCATTCGCATGGATACCGGCATTCTCGAGTTTTCGTCCTACAGTCGAGGTGGGATGATCTATAGCAAGGAGATGCTGCTGTCGCTCGAGCCGGCCGACGCCTCCGGGCGCCCGCGCTCGCCGATCCCGCTGCCGGCCGACCGGAGAGCGTGAATGGCGCACGTGGCGTTCTTCGCGATCGCGGCGATCGCGGTCGCCTCGGCCCTGGGCCTGATCCTGGGAACGAACGCGATTCACGGCGCCCTGTTCCTGGTGATCAACCTCGGGTCGGTGGCCGCCCTCTACCTCATGCTGGACGCCGAGTTCCTCGCCGCCGCGCAGGTGATCGTGTATGCCGGCGCCATCATGGTGCTGTTCGTCTTCGCGATCATGGTGCTCAATCCGAGCCGGGAGGAGACCGGCGAGGATCCCCGGCGCGGGGCGCGGCTGGTCGCGGTGCCCGTCGGCGCGCTGCTCTTGCTCCTGCTGGTGTTCGTCGTGGTGGGCCGCTGGAGCGCGCCGCGCGGTGCGGTGGTGCCGAGCGGCGGCGCCGGCGCGGTGGGGCGGCTCCTCTTCACGAGCTACCTGTTTCCGTTCGAGCTGACCTCGGTGCTCTTGCTGGCGGCCATGGTCGGCGTGCTGCTCCTCGCGAGGCGCCGCGCGTGAGCGCGGCGGCGCCGGTGGTAGAACGCCGTGGTGCCTGAGAGCTACTATGTGGCGCTGTCGGCGGTGCTGTTCTCGATCGGCGTCGTCGGGGTCGTCATCCGGCGTAACCCGCTCGTCATCTTCATGTCGATCGAGCTCATGCTGAACGCGGCGAATCTTGCGCTGGTCGCCTTCGGCCAGCGCCTCGGCAACCTCGACGGCCAGGCCATCGTGTTCTTCGTGATGGCGGTGGCGGCGGCCGAGGTCGGGGTGGGCCTGGCGATCATCGTGACGATCTTTCGCGTCCGCCGGCGGATGTCGGTGGACGATCTGAGCATCATGCGCTGGTAGCAGGGAGAACTCATGGCCAAGACACTGACACGGAATGCCGCCTCGTCTTCAGGGTTCGGCGTCGACGCCGAGGCCGCGAAGCGGCTTTTGTCGGACATGCTGCTGATCCGCCGCTTCGAAGAGAAGGCGGCCGAGGGCTACGCGCTCGGCAAGATCGGTGGCTTCCTCCACCTCTACATCGGCGAAGAAGCGGTCGCGGTGGGCGCCACGTCGGCGCTTCGCCCGGACGACTACGCGATTTCCGCCTACCGCGAGCACGGCCACTGCCTGGCCAAGGGCTCGGATCCCAAGCGGGTGATGGCCGAGCTCTACGGCCGCCGCGACGGGCTCTCGAAGGGCAAGGGCGGCTCGATGCACCTGTTCGATCGCACCACCAACTTCCTCGGCGGCCACGCGATCGTCGGGGCGCACCTGCCGATCGCGGTCGGGGTTGCCTTCGCGATCAAGTACCGGACCGGCGATCAGGTGATCGTGTGCTACTTCGGCGACGGGGCCGTGCCGGAAGGCGAGTTCCACGAGTCCTTGAACCTGGCGGCGCTCTGGAAGCTGCCGGTCATCTTCCTGTGCGAGAACAACCGCTACGCGATGGGCACGTCGGTCGAGCGCGCGCTCGCCCAGACCGAGATCTGGAAGTTCGGCCAGACCTACGGCGTTCCGGCCGAGAAGGTCGACGGCATGGACGTCCTCGCGGTCCGCGACGCCGTCGGCCGGGCCGTCGCCCGCACGCGGCAGGAGAAGATCCCGGCGCTGATCGAGGCCGATACGTACCGGTACCGCGGCCACTCCATGCGCGATCCGGCCGGCGCCGTCTACCGCACGAAGGAAGAGGTCGAGCGCGAGAAGCTCCGCGATCCGATCGTCCTGTTCCGCGAAAAGATCCTGACCGCCGGTCTCCTCTCGGAGGCCGACCTGCGCGGCGTCGAGAAGGACGTCAACGACCGCGTCGACGAGGCGGTGGCCTACGCCGACGCCTCGCCGGAGCCGCCGGGCGAGTGGCTCTTCACCGACATCTACAAGGAGGCGTGACGATGGCGGTGATGACCTATCGCGAGGCG
>JACXTT010012871.1_pt1 | contig 11073 bp, 10 predicted proteins | sample 9270951 | NCBI WGS metagenome assembly JACXTT01 (sample SAMN15532306, study PRJNA645909) | rock metagenome | isolation source: weathered quartz diorite | place: Puerto Rico | collected 2017-06-21 | reverse complement strand
GTAATCACGATCATGGCGGCGAAACCCACATCGAGGCTGAAAAGCTTGTAATACTGGCATCCCGCCCAAATCGAAAGGTACAGCACCGCCGCACCAAGGCCGGCAATGCCTTCAGAAAAATAGGAATAACCCCGCTGCAGCAGCCAGTGGCTCCAGGGGAGCATCGCTGCCCCGAGCAGAATCCCGATGGCCACGCGTCCGCTCGGGCCAATCCAGTTGTTGTCAAACGCGTATTTCAAGAAATACGTGACCGCGAGGATCAATGCAGTGATGCCAATACGGTTCAGCCAGCGCCCGCCGATGAGCGTTTCCAGGTCCAGAGCAGAAGAGGGCTTTGTTTGAGAACTGTGAAGCGGCGGTGCCGCGAAAACACTGAATTCCCGCGGCGGCAATGGGATTTCGCGCGGCTTGGGAATCTCTTTCGGTGGAATGGACGGGGGAGGAGCCGTCTGCAGCGGTGCAGAGACTGGCGGTGCCACTTTGGGCGGCTCCGCATGAGCTGGCTCCTCTACCGCTGGCGGAGCAGTGGCAGTTCCCCATGAGGCGAGTGATTTTTCGAGCCCGGCTAGATGCTGTTCCAGTGCAGAAAGTCGTGCGGCAAGATTCTGCAGGGGGAACGTCCGTATTTGCTCTGCCAGGTGCTGAACCCGCACGAAGGCGGAGAGGGCAAGGATTGGGGTGAGGATGAGGACGATAGCCGCGAGGACGCCGAGAAATTCCATGAAAGGGGCGCGAGGGCTTCGCGAAACACGAATTAGAACACACTTAATTAGCCCGAACAACCTGAAGCACGAGCTCCCACCGTCACCGAGAGTGGTTCCCGCGGGCGCTTGCCAGGAAGAGTGAGCGCGGGAAAGAGGGGCAAGAGTGATACGGTGGGGGGCGGGTGATCACTTCCATTGCAGTCAGAAAAGCCTGTACGGAGGTACAGGTTTTCCACAGGCAGGACAGGGAAAACCAGGCGAAAATCATGGCGAAAGTGATATGCTTGTAAGTGTTTTAGTTTCTGCAAGTTACTACGTCTCAGGCTGGAGCGATGGGTACTAGTAGTTTGGTTGAGGCCCAAAAAATGTACCTTCTGTACCATCGCATTTTGGGACTACAGGCTGTCAAATGGTACAGGTCCGGCGGAATGGACCCTCCGGCCAGGGTCGAGCATCTAAGACAGTGAGTTAGAAGCTGAATCACAGAAAAGCAAATGAGCCGCAAGGGTTGGATGGAATGGGGAACGGGAATAGAGGAACGATGAAGACCAAGGACAAGAGCCGCAAGTGGATGTGGGGGTTCCTAGGACTCGTAGTCGCGCTACAGATGTATTTCGTATGGGAGCTGCTGGCTGTGTTTGCCCTGTTTGCGGTGGGATTCGCCGCGATCGCCGCCGTAGTGGGCAGCCTGTATATGCTCGTCAGGACCTGGGCCGTGGCAGTGGAGCACCTGGCCGAAAGCAGGCATCCGGTGCTGGTAGCGGTGAGACAGGGACTTGATACCGCGGAAGATATGGCGCGCCGTCCGTTTCGGCGTCCAGGTTCCGTGACCGCCCGCTAATTAACTTGAGGACTTTCTGGCTTCGGCCAGAGCACAAGCAGAATCCGTCATCCTGCATCCTTCGGGTATGAACTGGGTTCTCCGGCAAGAGAGAAAAGCAAAGAGCCAACCGTGTTGAGATTACGGTTGGCTCTTTGCTTTGCATGCGTGACTGGGCCGCCGGCTAACACCAGATATTGTTTCTTTCCGACGGCTAGTGAGTCAGGGGATCAATGTCCGGATCGGGAATGATCGGAGTGTCATCCTCAGAGTGCGTCTCCCCGTTCCCTTCATGAAGTGTTTTTCCGTTGTCTTTGAGGAGTCCATCGAGAGTGGCCTTCGAATGTTCGTCGACGGCGCTAACTGCGGCTACAAGACACGAATACAAAAAGGCTTTCATGCCTTTGCGGAACTGGTCGGTGGAACGTTCCGCGGCGCGGGCCACGTCGGTCTCGATCGCCTGCCGCCGCGCGTCGCAAGCGGCGCGGCTCTCCGCGTCAAGCGAGGATAGGGCGGCGACCGCGCGTTCCCTCGTTTCGGCGAGCGCCATGCTGACTTGCATCTCGGACTGCCGTTGGAAAGCGCCCAGGGCTGCGTTGATCGCGCTCTGCACCAGCGCCTGCACTTCCGCGGACCGCGCATCCAGTTTCAAGAGCGCTTCCTGGGTAACCGCATGGGTACCCGCAAGCATCTGTTCATAGCGCCGCTCCACGGCGCGGGCCGTGGCGCCAGCAAATTCATTGGCGGCTTGGGTGACGGCTTCGTTCATCTTCGCGTGGATTTGCGGCTCGACCTCTCGTGACATCTTGTCCACAAATTCCTGGGACTTCGCCAGTTCACGGCGCAAGTCCGCTGCCTGTTTTTCGAGTCGCTGCGCCAGCTCTTCGGCCTGTCCCCGGTACATCTCCATCTGCTCTTTCCAATGAGAGGCGATTTCGGCGGCCAGATCGTCCTTCGAAGAGAGTTTCAGCGACCGAATCCTCGCTGGAAACAGTTCCTCGACCTCGCGGATGCTCGAGAGCCGCACGTCATCGATCTTGCAAAGAGCCTGCCTGACGGCTTCGTCGACCTGTTTGGCGACTGCTGCTTGCGCGGCGCTATCCGCCGCCTGCCGAAGTTTCCCTTGCAGCGCCGCTACGAGACCATCCGGCGTGATGACCACGCGGCGCGGCTTCGGCATTTCCGTTTCTGCACCAATAGGCGATTCGGAAGCCGGCGGGGGCGGAGAAGGAAACGTGGCGACGTCGGCCATTCTTGGTTCCGTCCGCGCCGGCGGCTCATCGGGGCTAACCGCCATCTCTGAAGGCATCAGCGCGGCCGCTATTGCAGTTCCGAATTGCGGCATCGTGGCGCTGACTTTCCCGGCCGAAAGCCAATCCTGCGGCGGTACCGCGATGCCCCAGACATTTCCCGGGGTTTCCAATTCCACGCCCACTTGTTGCAATTCTCGCGCACTGTGAGAGACGTGGATGGACTTCACTTTCGCGCGCATGGACGGAGGCTTCGGTTCGACGTTCAAGCCCACCACCTGCATTGTCACCCACGTTCCCACTCCATAGTCGTGCCGAGAGGGATAGCGACATCCGTGGAGGTTGAGGCTGGTGGAGACGGTTCTCTCGACGAACGATTCGCCCATGCGGTTCTGGCCAAAGATGATCAGCGGGATGGAACGTTCAATGCGTGTGCTGCGACGGGCGTCTTCGCCATTCATGTTGCGTGGAGCGCTGGCGAGATTGGACTGGCTCACATCTCCTCCCGGAAATTAAGTTCCGAATCTTATTCCCATTGGAACATACGTAAACACATACTGCGAACTCGCTCGCAAAGATGCGTTACCGCGCCGTCCGCGTGGCAATCTTCAACGCGCGTATCAGGGATTGGCGATCCTTGCGACCTCACGCGGGTGATGTTAGCAGGATTTGCTCCGGAGCCATATAGGGAAGCGTGCCGGTTGACGAGATGCTCTGGGTAGAGCTGATGGGGGCGACCACGCGGGCGAGTCCGAAGTCGACTCTACCATTTGCGCAAAAGGAACGGACCCGATTTTACTGCTGTGCAGAAGGCTCGCTACTCCCATTTTTTGACGCTATCCCAATGCATTTGATAATTTTCCTTCCGGCCGCGGCACAGCAGGATTGGTCGAGTTTCATAGTAAAGAGCGTAGGGATTCTCGATGCTAGCCGCAACCGCCACACTTTGGTAGCCGGACCTCACGTCTTCGATTGTTGCTCCGATCCGAATCACGATCTCCCCTGTGTAGTTCCGCGGCCCCCATAGAAAATAGTTTTGATGGCCGCAGATGGCTTTGGGCAATCCGTATTTCGGCCCGAAAAAGTCGATCGCTGCAGCCTCGCCGTAATTGTTGGTGAAAATAGCGGTCTTTGCTTGTTCCTCCGGCGTCAGCGTGTGATAGACCTGCGCCACCGCCTGCACCATCTCCTGCCAGTTGAATTCGTCCGCATAGTACTGCGGCAACGCTGCCCCCATGTGGCTGTGTTCGGAGCGGGGAATGGTAAACGGCAAGTGCTCCTGAAATCCCAGGTAACCATCAACAGGCAATACGGGGAGAAACGCCGGTAAGAGCAGCACCACGCCGGCGATGAGCCAAGCAAATGCCAGAGGCCTCAGAGCCGCGCGCAGTCGCGGCCTTCCCTCGAAAAATGGCGCTGCAAGCAAGCGCTCGGCCGCTGCCGCGCCTCCAGCGAGCACGATGCAATAGGCCGGCGCGGAATAGTAATTTTTCCCGTGCGCCATCAAAAAGAACGTGAGGGTCATGACAAAGGACCAGCCAAGTGCACGGAAGGGCTTCGCACTGTGTGAAAACAAATAGAAAATGAGCCCGGTAAACCAGAAAGGAAAGCTCACTGGGCCCATAACTAGAATCTGTTGCGAAAGAAACGCGAGGGGAGAGAGGACCACGTCTTTTCCCGAAGCACGGATGTTGTGCATCAGCTCGAGGAACGGCCAGTGATGGTGGATGTTCCAGAGAAGATTTGGCAGAAAGATCAAAAGCGCCACGCCACCACCGGCGAAGAGCCACGGCGTGAGCAGCAGTTTACGTTGCGGTGAAAGCAGCAGACCTGCGAGCAGCCCAAAGGCGAAAACCACGATCGAATATTTGTTTTGCAGGCCAAGACCGGAGATTGCGCCGAAAGCAACCCAAAGACGCGGATTCTTGGTTTTGATCATCCGCAGGATGATGTACGCGCAGGCCGTCCAGAAAATGGGCTCCAGCGCATTCATGGCGAACTGATGATCGAGGACATACCACACCGGGGGCGTAACGCTCAGCACGGCGGCCAGCACCGTCCCAAATCGGCCGGACCCCAATTCCCGCGCAAACGCGGCGGTCAGTACGACGCGTGCAGCCCCCGCGAGTGCCGGCCAGAAGAGAAGCGCGGGCAGCGACGTCCCCAGGGTGTGCCGCGCAACCCAGCCAAGCGCCGCAATCAAGGGCGGCTGGTCCACGTAGCCCCAATCCAGGTGCTCCGAGCACGCCAGGTAATAGAGGGCGTCGCGAAAATATCCATAGCGCATCGCGGTCAGCAGGTGCAGGAGAAAATAAGTGGCCGCGACAACGAACACCCAGCGCGACAGCCGGCTTGTGCTCGAAGTGTCGTTCGCTTGGGTACCGTTCACGGCCCGAGAGGATACCAGTTCTGCGTCTGTCATGCGGGGAGTGATAGCAAACGGCGCCCGGCGCAGCAAGAAGCGCGGGACAAGCGGGCCGCTGCCAGGGACAACCGGGTTTAGTGCCGCGCATCGCGATGAGAAATTTAGCCGGCTTCTAAATGGTCCCTGACAAAGCCCAAGCTGGGCGCAAACTTTGTCCGCGCAAGGCTTTTCCGCAATTTTCTTGTTCCGTGTATTAGCCGCTGATCTTCAGCTTTCCCAGCATGTGATGGACGAACTCGGTAATCTCGTCTTGACGGAAGGTGTGGCGGTTGACCGGCTTCTGGCCGACCGCGCGGTACGCCAACCGCCTCGACGACTGCGTCACGAGGTCAAACACAATCGTACCTTCGCGGTACCGGATATTTTCGTAGCCAACGACCGGCGGACCCCAGCCCCACGATTCCCAGCATCCATACGGTCCGCAAACGACTCCCGGATAGGAGCCCGGGTAGACGCGCTGCAGGGTAACGTCATGCTTACGCACCGCCAAGTGGTATTCCACAAGAAAATCCGCATCGCGCGGGTCGCTCACCTGCCGCAACCCTTTGGAAGAAAGCGTCTGCTCGATGGCGATGCGAACCCGCTCGCGCACCATATCATTGCTGCCGTATGGATCGCGCGCGATGGTTTCTCTCCGCGAAATCACGTCGCGTGAAACAACGGGACGCCGGTCCTCGTCCTTGGGCGCCGCCATCGGCCGCCACGCCCACGTACTCCCTTTGTGCACGGGAATGCCCGGATCACGCGTCACCTCGATGTGCTCGTCGCATCCGGCAAACAGCAACCCGCAAATCAAAACCGCAGCCGCCAGAAGCGGCGATTTTCCTATGCCATTCGTAAAGTTCTTCATCAGACCGTCCTCCAAAACGGACACAGTCTCCTACCGCATTAAACACGGCATGGCTGGAAGAGTTGCGGTGGAAGAGTCGTCCTGGAAATGGGCTCTATCGCAGAGGGATACAATTCCTGCCGAAGCCAGTGATCTCCTGCGAATCAAACGGGCGGAGCCTTCCAATCCGCGGGTGGAAAAACGACCGGCCAGAACTTGGGGTTGGGCGTGTCGAATTCGAACGCCACGGAAAAATACTCCGATGCCGTGTCGTCTACGCGAACAACCCGGCACTTTTGCTCTGCTTGGTTTTGCGGGTTCACCAGAAGCATGGGCTGGCCGAGTTGCACGTCCATTTTCATCTTCAACAAGCCGCCGTGCGCGTTGACCACCTGCGTCAGCGCCTCTTCCCGGCGCGCATGGCGCTGGGTGTCCTCGGCGATCACCGTGACTTTCATCTGCAGCATCACGCGCTCGCTTCGCCGGCGATCACTCGGATTAGAAGGTCTATCCAATCTGGCTCCTGAATGAAGTGAATTGTACGCGTACCACTCCTAGGTAAGGGGGTTTCGATTGGCGTTAGTTGCTCAAAACGGCTTCAGTCCAAATCGGGATGCCAGACTAGGCTAGGCGAGAATTCAGCATGGACCCGATCCGGGCCTTCACGGCCGGCCATTCGGAGTCGACGATGCTGAAATAAACCGTGTGGCGGATGCGCCCGCTTGCCGTGATCATGTGGTTTCGAAAGATTCCTTCTTCCCGTGCTCCGATGCGCAGAATCGCGGCACGTGATTTCTCGTTCAGCGAATCCGTCTTAAGCTCCACTCGGATGCATCCGAGCGTTTCGAACGCATGCTTTAAAAGTAGGTACTTCGCCTCGGTATTTACCGCCGTGCGCTGCCACCTGCGCGCCACCCACGTCCAGCCAATCTCCACGTGTCGGTGCGTGCAGTCGATGTTGCCGTAGCGCGTGCTCCCGATGGCGCGCCCCGTGGCCTTTTCAATCAGCGCAAACGGCAGCGACACTCCTCGTTCCTGTTCCTGGAGCGCGGTCTCGATGTAGGCCGCCATCTCCTCCGCCGTTCGAACCGGCACGGGAATCCACCGCCACAATTCCTCTTCCAGACCAACCTGAGCCAGCCCCGCCAGATGCGCCTTCGCCAACGGCTCCAGCCGGACATGCTGCCCCTCGAGTGCTACCGGCTTAACCATCATTTCTCCCGCCATAGTGGCTTCATTTTAAGTACAGCCCTTCTCGTTCAGCGAGCACCAATTTGGCCAAATGCTGCCCGGCGGTCTCTCTTCTAGGGAAACGGGATGCAGGCAAGCCGCGGCGTAAGGTATGATAGAGTCTTCGAGAATTATCTACTTAGGATGACAATGCCGACTGCCACGAATGGAAAAGTCTTGCTGAGGGTCAGGCCCCGGGGGTTTTGTGCCGGTGTCGTGCGCGCGGTGGATATCGTCGAACTCGCGCTGGAAGCCTACGGCGCGCCCGTCTACGTGCACCACGAAATCGTCCACAACACCTACGTCGTGGAGCAGTTGCGTCGCCGCGGTGCGATCTTTGTGGAAACCATCGAAGAGGTGCCCCATGGCGCCGTGCTGGTTTTTAGCGCCCACGGCGTGCCCCCCACAGTCCGCGACGAAGCCAAGTCGCGCGCCCTGAAAGTCATCGACGCCACTTGCCCGCTGGTGACCAAAGTCCACCTGGAAGCGCTGAAGTTTGCTCGCGAAAAACGCACTATCATCCTTATCGGCCACAAGGACCATCAGGAGATCGTCGGCACCTCCGGAGAAGCGCCCGACCGCACCATTGTTGTGGACTCCGTAGCCGCCGTGGATGCGCTCGAAGTCGACGATCCGCTGAAGCTCTCTTTCCTCACGCAAACGACTCTGAGCCTATATGACACGCAGGAAATTGTGGCGCGGCTGCGCCAGAAATTTCCCGCCATCCAGGGCCCTGCCAGCGACGACATTTGCTACGCCACGCAAAATCGGCAGGAAGCCGTCGAGCAAGTCGCCAAGGACGTGGACTTGATCCTCGTGGTCGGCTCGCCCAACAGTTCCAATTCCAACCGCTTGGTGGAAGTCGCGCAGCGCAGCGGCGTCAAAGCGCAATTGATCGACTCCGCAAAAGACATCGACGTGAAATGGCTCGAAGGCATTGCGCGTGTCGGCTTGACCGCCGGTGCATCCGCTCCCGAAGTCCTCGTCGAACAAGTTAGCCAGCGGCTGGCAGAGTTCGGATATACGGACCAGCGCGATCTCGACTTAATCGACGAAGATGTACGCTTCACCCTGCCGCCGGAATTGGCGACTATCGCCCCGGCGCCGCGCCGCTAACCGGTTTGCAGTTTGCAGTAATGGGAACGAGCAAGTGTTCTCTATCCGGGGTTGCTTGAGGGGGCGTTTGCTGGAATCGCCCGCTCGTCTGTAGCCTGGCGCGGTAAACGGGGAATACTACACAAGGAGCCAGACCTTGGCGGTCAAAATCGTCCGTCAGCCGAAGAAGATTGCCCTGATTGGCGCGCCTTCGAGCGCCGCCGCTTTTTCCGCGGGCAGCGAGAAGGCTCCCGCGGCTCTGCGCGCGGCGGGAATCGCCGAAAGGCTCCAGGCCATCGGTTACCAAGTAACGGATTACGGTGATTGTGCGCCCCGCCTCTTTGCGGACGACGAGGAACACAAGCGCGCACGCAACCTGGCGGAAATCGTTGCCGGCCTCAACGATTTGAAGACCCGCGCGGAAATCGCGGCGAAAAGCGGCGCCCTGGTGCTCGTGCTCGGCGGCGATTGCGCGCAGGTGATGGGACTCCTCACCGGCGTTCGCCGCTACTACAAGCACGTGAATCTGCTGTGGTTCGATCGGGACGCGGATTTGAACACGCCCGCTTCCACTCCCTCGGGCCGCATTGATGGAATGGTTGTCGCTCACATCATCGGCAAGGGCGCGCCGGAGCTGGTGCGCTTCTGGAGCGACGCACCGCTCGTCCGCGAGCCGGACGTCACTCTCTTCGGACTCGAGCGCCTCGATCCCCCCGAGCAGGAGTTCCTCGCCAGATCGCCGATGCGGCATATTGACGCTGCGGATATTCTGCTGAGGGGCGCTGCAAAAGTCGCCCGCGATGCGCTGGTTCAAGTCCATGCCGACGCTCGCGAATTTGTCCTCCATTTCGATATCGACGTCATCGCCCAAGAAGATTTTCCGGCCGTGAACGTTCCCGGCAGCGGCGGCCTGCGCTTGGACGACGTTCGAACTACCTTCGTCGAGTTCGCAAGGCACAAGAATCTCCTTGGCCTGGACGTGGCGCAATACAACCCAGACAAAGATCCGGACGGCAGCGGCGCGGGCAGACTCGTCGATCTGCTGGTCGAAGCGCTCTCCGCTCGCTTCGAGGCGCTAACCGCACCCCCGGCGGATTCCTCCGCGAGTTCCGCCGAAGTCTCTTCCTCGGAAACGACCGCGTAGACGGTTATCCCAAACTCCGCAAAGCGTCCCAGCGAAAACTCCGCGCTCTCTCAACTGCATGGAATGGAAGCGAACGCGCCGGTCAGGAGGCCGCAGTGGCGCGCTTTCGCAGATAACGTGCCAGCCCCAGAAAAGAGAGATTGAGCCCCGCGTTGAAGACGTAGTGTTCCACTTCCTCCGCGGGGAGATGCTCCGCGATTTCAGCCCGGGCAGCGGCCATGAAAGAAGCCAGGGCCTCGGATTCGTCTGAGGCGGATCGCATGCTATCCTCGGCCAGCTTTGCCCATTTGTGGAGCCGTTCGCGAAACAGCAGTACATGCTCCGCCGGATTTCCGGAGAATCCGAAGTGCGTGAGAAAGAGGCGCGCTGGTTTGCGTTCCAGGATCGCAGTGAAAGAATTCTCCCAAATCTCCAGATCAATGTCCGGTGGCGGAGTCGCGGGCATCACGTAGGAAAGGTCCTCGATGCGCACACCGGTGGCGTCGCCCACAAAGGCGACACCCTCGTCGTGATCGAAGTAGCTGACGTGATGCGAAGCATGGCCCGGCGTATAGACGACTTCTAGTTTGCCCAACCCGAGCGGGAGCGTTTCGCCCCCATCGAGGATGCATAGATTTCTCGCCGGCACGGGAAGCATCTCGCCAAAAAGCTGTTGCAGCTCATCCGGCCAGAGCCGCAGAGCGCTGGCGAGCAGCTTCGAAGGATCGGCCATGTGCGGCGCGCCATTCCTGTGCACGTAAACCGCCAGCCGCGGATTTTCCCGCACCAGCGCTCCGCTTGCCCCGGCGTGATCGAGATGGATGTGCGTGAGCAAAAGGGCGTCAAGATCTCTTACGGAAAGCCCGCGGGCTTGCAATTGCTTGCGCAGCGTTTCGAGCGTCGAGCCCGGGCCCGGATCCACGATTGCGCGGTGCCCCTCCGATTCGAGTAGCGCCGCGGCGACGGAGCGCGGGTGTCCCATCCAATGGTTGTCGAGCGTGGTGATGGCAAGCATAAGTAGAGCAGTGTAGCGCAAGTGCAACGACTCGTGCCGTCATCGGCGCAAACACGCCATTCGCCGGCTCCAACAATGTTTCGGGCGCGGCGAGCAAGCCAATTCAAATGCGAGCGGGAAGGAAAAGGAAGGAAACAGTTGCGGCCAAAGGGAATTGTGGAATAACCTTACGGTACCGTGCTTTGTTTCTTTTCGTGGATTCTCCGGGCCCAAAACTAGGCGTAGGGTGAAGCGCCTGCAGAGCTTGCAAGCAACGAGTTCGAGAACCGCGCTATGTCAGCCGTGGCGGGAACATCAATCAAACCGGATTAGTAGAGATTGGGACTATTTCTCTGAGGGAGGAAAGTGATGCGCAAGTCGTGCCTGATACTGGCGATGAGTGCCTTTTTGGCATTGCCGTTGGTCGCTCAACAAAAGAGCAGTGCGCCGAATGATGGGAACACTGGGACCGCCGCGGAGAAGAGCGCTCCGGCGAGTTCCGCGTCAAAGAACTCCAGCGTTGTGCACGTAAACGGCTTATTCGCATTGCCGGCTGCGCCGCGTCCCACGCCGTTCCCGGGACCTGCAGCAGCCACCGAGGAT
>JACXTT010012870.1_pt1 | contig 11074 bp, 8 predicted proteins | sample 9270951 | NCBI WGS metagenome assembly JACXTT01 (sample SAMN15532306, study PRJNA645909) | rock metagenome | isolation source: weathered quartz diorite | place: Puerto Rico | collected 2017-06-21 | reverse complement strand
GGGAGCCGCAGGCTGCGGGTTCCGGCTGGGATCGTGAAGGTGGTGGTTTGGAAACCGTTCAGGAACCGTACGCGAGGATCAGCCTGATTTGCATCCGCCTCGATGCTGTTCGTCTCAGGCTGCGCCTCGATCGTGATCGAGCCCTGCAGCGGCAGCGAGTAGGCCGAAGCCAGCTCGATGACCGGCGCCAGGGTTGTGTTCGCCGCGGGAACCGTTACCGGAACCCCGGTGACACGGATCGCCGGAAGGGCCGGCAATGTCACGCCGAGCGAGCAGTTCTGTCGCGTCACGGCGCCTACCGCATCCCGGACTTCCACCTGGAATCCGCGCTGGCCTACCGCGGCCGGCGTACCGGTAATCGAACCATCGGAGGATGCCGAAATCCCCTGCGGCAGCGCCCCAAGCACCGTGAACTTGTGCGGCGCCTGGCCGCCCACCGCCGTCAGTTTTTGCGTGTAGCTGGACCCGAGTTGCGCCGCCGGAAGCGGACAACCGGTCTCGAGCCGCATCGGCTGCGCACGCACGGACATGTTGCAATTCTGCACCGCGGAGAATCCGCGGGCATCGGTCACGATGACGTCGAACCGGAATTCGCCGGGATTCGCCGGAGTTCCATTCGCGACGCCCGCCGCCGACAGGCCGAGGCCCTCGGGAAGTGCGCCGAGCACGCGCCAGATGAGAGGCGCTTCACCGCCGCCCACTTCCAATACCTGCGTATAGGGCTCACCTGCGGTGGCCTGCGGCAACACGCAATAGGACGAGGACAAAGGCGTTGGCATCACCGTCAAACCACAAGCCGAGGCCGTCTGCTTGCCGGCGCTATCCGACGCAATCACCCGGAAGAGGAACCCCCCGGACTGGCGAGGCGTGCCGGCAATCACACCATCCGGCGTCACCGTAATGCCTTGCGGCAGCGCGCCAATCACTGACCACGTGTAGGGACCTTCACCACCCGAAGCGTTGAGCGAACGCGAAATGGAAGAGCCGACGCGGCTCACAGGCAACGGGCAACCGGAGATGGTCAACTCGGGCTCCCAGACTTGGAACGAACAATTGATGGAACGCGTGTTGGCCCGCGCATCGCGAACCTCGACGCCAAAGCTGAAATCGCCGGAAACCGAAGCCGTGCCGCTGATTGCGCCCGTGCTCGGATTGAGCACCAGCCCGAGGGGCATCTGGCCGAGAAGCCGGTACGTGTACGGACCCGTGCCGCCGTCCGCGCGCAGCAACTGCGAATACGGCACGCCAGCCGTGGCGGGATCCAAACTGCACGAAGCGCTCAAATCCACCGCGCCGGGCTGTACGCTGATGCGCAGGTAGCGTTCGGCAGGCGTCGCGCCATCGTTACCCGCGGATTGCGCCTTGACGGTGAAGCCATATACGCCTTCCCTCTGCGGCGTTCCACCAATCGTTCCATCCGGAGAAAGAGTGATGCCGGGCGGGAGGGCCGACGAATCGTCGACGGACCACCGGTAGCCGGCGGCGACACCCGAGGCGCTCAATTTCTGGACGTAGCTGCGATTCAAGACAGCAGGCGCGAGTGTTATCGTCGAAATTTGCACGCGCGGCGGCAATACTGTGATCGACGCACGGCCCGTTGTGTCGCGATCGCCATCTTCCGTGCGCGCAGTGAGGTTAATGGTGAAGCTCGCTGTCCCAACCTGTGTTGGGATCCCTGAAATGACGCCCGTCGCGGGGTCGATGCTCAGGCCGGGAATCATCACCGTATCCGGCGTGATAGACCACCGGTAAGGCGCGGATCCGCCAACCGAGGCCAGCGTGGCGGCGTAACTCTGCCCTACGGTTGCATCGCGAAGCACGCCCGAAGAAGTAATCGTCAGTGGAGGCAGGATGCTGCCATTGCGTCCGCGGAACAACAGCCGCCCAAAGATGGTGGAATTGAGCCGCTGGCGGGTCAGGGAGCGGCGTCCGCCGTCGAGAAACACGGTCGAAACCGCCGAGCCATTCAACTCGAACGAAGTGTCCGGATCGCCGCTGCCATTGGAGTAGCCGACAATGACCGGCGTTCCGCCATAACCACCGGTTCCGCCCGAGGCGTCACCGGTTTCCCATTGCACTTTTTCGTAGTTGAATTCGATGTCGAAGTTGCCGTCGCCGGTGTCCGCACGGTCGATGAGGACCAGTTGAAAGCGATTCAGCTTGTCGGCGTGCGACGCGAAGTACCCAACGTCAATGTAGTTCACGCCGAACGCCGGCCGGCCATTGATGGAAGACCGCCCGTAGCGAACCACATTAGAGAGAGGGCTGCGCGTATCGACGTCGGCGAAAAACGGCGCGATGATCTCGCGCTTCGCGGCCGTCAGACCAAACGGCGTGTAGGTCGCGAGCGACTGATCGAAGGTGATGTTGCCGTTGTTGTTGACGTAGCACTGCGTGCGCAGGCGGCCGAAGAAATTCAGGGTAAAGCCCAGTGGAACCAGATCGGACGATCCATCGTCGTTGCGTTCCACAAACGATTCATTGAATCCCGCATCCCGGCGAATCGCTTGCGCATCGAGCAGCAGCGGCCCAGTGGCGGCTAGAAGAAATACTGCGAGCGGTTTCATTAGAGCGCTCCTCCGTTGTTCACCAGGAACTCCACCTGCGCCGCTCCATTGCTCGAGGGTTCCAGCAGCGCCGTGCGGCCGTCATTCTGGAATCGCACTTGCAGTACGTCGCCGCTGCCGCTGACTCGCGAAAACCGCTCTACCGCGGCGCCGGTCTCGATAGTCTGCGTCGCGTTGCCGCCGTCGAGATCGAGAATCACGATCGACTTGGCCCCGCCAAACGCCAGCTTCGAACCAAAAGTCGCAAACGCCGCCCCGGCAGGTACGTCTGACTCGTTCGCCGAACCTCCGCGGCTCAGCAACAACTTGCCTGTGCCTCCGTCGAACGCCGCATAGTCCCGCGTGTCGCTCAAAAAGCTCACACCCTTGATGGAATCGCCCGCCCAAGCCGGTTGGGCTGCGCCCTTATCCTGCCACAGGTAGACTGAATCCGCTGTCGCCAGCAGCACCGCGCCGCCGTCGTCTGAAACGGCAAGGTTTTGCACTCCTGCAGGCGCGCCTTCAAACCGCGCCGAGCGGGTCGCCGAGACGCCGTCCCACACCTCCACGGCGCCAGCCTGGGCGGTGGCGAAATAGCGGCCGGAATTGCTCACCGCCGCTGTTTCGATGTCCGCAAGCTGCGCCGAGGCGCCGCGCGTCCAATCCACGAGCCGGCTGCCGGAATCCTGCTTTCCTTGTACTACCGCATATCCTTGACTCGAAATCCAGGCGCGTTCCACAGATCCGCCGGCGTCGATGCGAACGGCATCGAATGCCGCAGCGCCAGGAACGCCTCCGATCTGGCGAATGGATTTTGCCTCTGAGTCATAGACGTACCCTAATTTCGGGACGTCGAAGCGGACCTGAGCTCCAATGGAGGAGGCCAGCGCTATGAGCAATGGGACTACGCGCTTCATCGTTCTATTTATCGGCGCGTAATTCGCGCGACAACGTAGGGCGATGCTCTTAGCGCTTGCTTAAGGTATCTGCGAGACGAACCTTAAAACGCCGGCAGGTATCGTTTGCGCAGCAACTCCAGGTGATGTTCCACGTGCCCAGCCGTGATGTAGGCGAGCGCCCGCACCGACACCGGATTGCCGTTCGCATTGCCCATTCGCGTCCACGCCGATTCCGGCAGATTGCGGAACAACTGCAGCGTCGCCCCGCGCACGGCCTCGAGTTCATCCACTATGCTCGCCCAACTCCGCTGGCCTGCTTCCGACGGAACGATATAGTCGTCCTGCTCGAAACCCGGCAGATTCGTCTGGTCGTTCCGCGCGACGCGCAACGCGCGATAAGTAAAGATGCGCTCGGAGTCCGCTACGTGCAACAGGCTTTCGCGCAGGCTCCACTTGCCGGGCGCATAGCGGGTGAGGGACTTATCTTCTGAAATCGAACGCAGAAGCGGAAAGAGGTTCGCGGTCTGCCCTTCGAGAAACGTGAGGAAATCGCCGTCTGGCACGCGGGCAACATAGTTGGCTGCGAAGCTGGAGTACTCGTTGGATTCGGGGCGTGTCGTCATGGCTTTATGGTAGCGGGCGCGATGACTACAATAGGAGCAGAGATGCGGATCGCCGCCACCCTCCTTGTTTTCGGAATCTTCGCCGCCGGCCAAGTCCCGCAAGCCGTGCAATTGAAGTTTGCCTGCACGGCCGAAGATATCGACATCATGGGCCTCAGTTGTTCCGAAGACGAACCCTGTCCAGTCTTTCTCGAACTCTCCAGCGTCGAAAGCGTCGGCTCGCGCCTGCTGGTGGCCGGCAATTTCCATACCGAACGCAACACCTTGTACTCGATCCTTTTGACGTCTGAAGATGGCGGCCGCACCTGGACCGAACCGCACCAGCGCATCCGCGCCGCGGGGCTCGACCAGATCCAGTTTGTCGATTTCGAGCACGGCTTCATCAGCGGCGGCATCATCGCTTCCTTGCCCCGCGACCCGTTTCTGCTGGTGAGCACAGACGGAGGCAAATCCTGGCGCGACCGGCCGCTGTTCGACGAAGGGCGCATCGGCGCCATCTCCCAGTTTTTTTTCGACTCGAAGACCAACGGTACGCTGCTGTTTGACCGCACCAAACGCCCTGAAGACGGCAACCGTTATGAACTTCACGAAACCATGACCGCGGGGGACACCTGGGTCCCCAAGCAGTTCAGCACGCGCCCGCTGCAGCTAAAGCGGACGCAGCTAACAGCCGAAGAACGAGGGTGGCGAATACGCGAGGACTCGAAGTCCAAGACGATACGCGTGGAGCAGAAGACCGACAAGTGGAATCCGGCAGCGGCCTTTCCGATTCGCGTCGGGGAATGCAAACCTCAGGAACCGCCAGCCGCTTCCGCGCCGGCCAAGCCGTCCGGAAACCCGGAGCAACGGCAGCGATAACTCCATCGCCGGGTTATCATGTGAAAAGCTTGAATGTTCCCAACTCGAAGCTGATCACGCACCCGTTGATAGACGGAATCAGCCAAAGAACAAGATCTCTGTTGCTCGTTGGGCTATGCACCATCTTTGGCGCGGCAGCTCAGGTGCTGATGAAGACGGGTACGCGTGGACTGAATCCAGCCGGCGGACTTGTGGACACAATCATCGGAATCTTTACGAATCCTTACCTGTTCGCCGGGTATTCGCTCTACGGCATCAGCGCAATTCTGTTGATCCTCGCGCTGCGCCGTGGGGAACTCTCGATCCTCTATCCGGTCATCGCCCTGACTTACGTCTGGGTCGCGATCTTGTCGGTGTTCATTTTTCACGAACAGATGCCTCCTATGCGAATTGCGGGCATCGCGACCGTGGTGCTGGGAGTGGCCGTGCTCGGGAGATCGCGTTGACGGCACATGGCGTAACTCCGGTCTCGTCGATGCTTTGGGTGATCTTCGCCTCGATCATCGGTTCGCTTGGCGCCGTACTGCTCAAGGGCGGCGCGATCCGCATCGAGCGCAGTCTCGCATCTCTGCTCACCAACTGGCGCCTGGGCGGAGGAATCTTCGTCTATGTGCTTTCTTCGCTTTTCTTCGTACGGGGCATCAAAGAGGGCGAACTGAGCATTTTGTATCCGATGGTGGCCGTCGGCTACGTCTTCTCCCTGCCCTTCTCGAAATTCTTCTTCAACGAGCCCCTTACCAAACACAAGATCGCCGCGGTCGGACTGATTCTGTGCGGGGTCGTGCTGCTCGCGCAGAGCGTCAGCCGCTAAGCTAGCCTTTTACTGCTTCCCGGCGCCCTGTTCGGCCGTCAGGTCGACGAACTCCGCCCCCTTGGGGATTTGAAACAGGAACAGTCCGTCCTGCAGCGGCGCGTTCGCTTTCTCGGATGCAAATTCGAAATCCAGGACCGAGTGGTCTTGTCCCACGATCTTGACGCGGTCGATGCGGCCGCCTGCTGCAACTCTGAGCGTCACTTCCGTATACGGCGCCTTGAGGTTGCGCGGCGCACAGGTGATCCAATACGAATCGCCTTCCGGTCTGCTCGTGAACTTGTAGAAGTCGCGATTGAAGTCGAGCTTGCCCAGCAGGAACGCGAGAGGAGCACGCATGTCCTCCGCTTCTTTCATCTTCAATTTTTCCACCCGGTTCGCCGCCGGGCTGTAGTAGTAAACGTCCTTGCCGTCGGAAATGAACAGTTTTCCGGCGGGTTTTTGGTAGCTCCAGCGCATCTTGCCGGGCTTCTTGAGGTACAGCTGCCCCCATTCGGATGGCCGCGGCCGGTTCTGAAACGTGTAGGTCTCGGCGAAATTCATCTGCAGCGTCAGGGCGCGGTTGTAGCGGGTTTCTATGGATTTCAGCAGCGCCTGCAAGTCGAAGTCCGCAGCCTGGATCGCGGGGCTAAATCCGGCTGCGCAAAGAAGGCAAACCACAAACCGAAACGGAGGAGGAAGGAGAAGGAATTGCAATCTAACCGTTATGTTAGCGTGCTCCCGGCGCGCGAACGCCTGCGTGGACCTCTTCCGCTGCCCAGTGCGACGCGGCTCTTGACAAAGCCTCGTCCAGGCTGTCGAGCATAATCGGTTTCGACAGGTAATCGTTCATCCCGCAGGCGGCGCACTTCTTGCGGTCCTCTTCGAATGCATTCGCTGTGAGGGCAATCACGTAAATGCTGCTGCCCAGTTCCCTAAGGCGGACGGTCGCCTCGAGACCATCCATTTCCGGCATCTGGCAATCCATCAGGATCAGGTCGTAGTGCCCCGACAGTGCGGCCGAAACAGCTTCCCGCCCATTGGGCACCACCGCCGGCTCATGGCCGAGGCGCCGCAGCAGTTGGCGGATCACCGTCTGATTGATGGAATTGTCCTCCGCCACCAGCACCTTCAGCCGACGGCGGGTGGCATTTCCGACTGGGGACCCATCGCAGGAATGGGACGACTCCTCGGCCAGCGGGGCCACGGCATCCGCCGGCGCCCGCGGCAACGCGAGCGTAAACTCGAACACCGAACCTTCGCCCGGAGTGCTTCGAAAGTGAATCTCGCTGCCCATCAAATGCAAAAGACGCCGCGTGATCGACAGACCGAGCCCGGTGCCTCCGTGGCGCCGCGTGGTGGACGAATCCGCCTGGGTAAATGGCTCGAAGATGGAAGCGGCTACCTCTGGCGCCATGCCAATGCCGGTGTCGGTAACCGTAAACCGGTACAACCCTCCGGATTCCGCCGCGACGTCGATCCGCACCGAACCGGCCATCGTGAACTTGATGGCGTTCGACGACAAATTCAACAGGATCTGCCGTAGCCGCACCGAGTCTCCGAGGAATTTCGAGGCAAACGGCGCGTGGCGGATCCGAAACTGGAATCCCTTCGCACGCGCCAGCGAACCCATGATCGCCTGCACTTCGTCGAGCACCACCTCGAGCGAAAATGGATGCGATTCGAGCAGGATCTTTCCAGCCTCGATCTTCGAGAAATCCAGGATGTCGTTGACCACCTGCAGGAGCGACTCGCCGGATGCCCGGATTGTGTCCAGATACTCCCGCTGCTCGTCCGGGATGCCCATGTCCGACAACAGGCTCACCGAAGCGATCATGCCGTTGAGCGGCGTGCGGATCTCGTGGCTCATATTGGCCAGGAACTGGCTCTTCACCCGGGTCGCGTTTTCGGCCGCCTGCTTGGCTTCTTCCAGGTGCAGCAGCATTTCTTTTTCGACGGTGACGTCGATCGAGGCGCCGGTCAGCCGCATCGCCCGGCTGGCGGCGTCGCAGGTGGCGCGGGCAGCGCTCCGGACCCACCGGTACGTTCCATCCTTTCGCCGAAGCCGGCACAGGGAGTTCCACGGAGTTCCATTTTGGATGGCATAGTCCAGATCGGCGAAAGCGGCGTCGAAGTCGGCCGGATGGACCAATTGCCGCCAGACACGGCTATCTTCCAGATCGAGCCCGTCCGGAGGGTCGATCATGGTGAGAAAATTCGGCGACACCGTCAATCGGCCGGTGAGCAAGTCGGCCTCCCAGACTCCGAAATTGGCGGCCTGCTCCGCCACCTCCATGCGCTGGGCGTACAGGGCGACCGATTCGTGAGTCTGGTGGTTCTCTATGGCCACCGCGGCCAGGCGAGCCCAGGCTTTCGCGTTTTCGACGTGGCTTTCCGTGGGTTTCGCCACTGTGCGGTGGTACAGCGCAAAGGTCCCAATGACATGATGCCTGCTGTCGCGAATAGGGAACGACCAGCAGGCCCGCAAACCGTGCGCATCCGCCAGTGGGACAAACGGCGCCCATTTCGGATCGGTCCGGATGTCTTCCACGATCACCATCTCGTCGAGATAAGCAGCCGTGCCGCACGACCCGACATTTGGCCCGATGCGCACGCCATCGATCGCGTCGCAGTACGCCTTCGGAAGGCTGGGTGCGGAGCCGTGCCGCAGGTGTTGTCTGGATTCGTCCAATAGCAGGACCGATGTCTGGCAATCCCCCAGTTGGCTTTCCATCGACAGATTGACCGCGTCGAGAATCTCGGTCAGCGGGGCGCCGGTCGCCACCAGTTCCAGGATGCGGCGCTCCTCTTCAACCCAGCAGCCAGCCAACCGCCTGGACTCCTGCTCTGCCGAGTTCCGCGACACCTCAGCCGTGGCGCGCCGGCATTTCGCACGTTCCAGCCACCAGCCAAGCGCCACGAATATCGAAAGAACCGAGAGACCAATGGAAAGAGGGTCCATCTGATTTACATATCGACGGGATCCTCGACGAAATGAATACTATCTCCCGCCCCCATCAGTATAAACCCCCGAAATATTGGGCCTTAGCCCGGGCAGGGCCAGACGGCCCGCATAACACTCAGGGGACACCCGCCTGAATATCGCTCCGTCTGGCTCCGTTGCCAGGGCGAGTCCTTAGGAGGCCGAGCGGCGGCGACGGCGGGCCACCAGCAGGAACAATCCCCCCGCGGCGAACAAAACCGTCGTGCCGGGTTCCGGGGCCGGGGTGATCGATGCTTCGCCGATAAAGCTCTGTGCGGCAACCGAACCATTGCTATCAAAGACAATCTGCCCAGCGGAGCCGAACGGGTCGGAGGTCGCAAGCGCGGGCGCGGAAGCCGCGGTATCCGCCCACAGCGCATAGGCAAACCCGCTGCCGGAAGAAATCCCGTCCGGCGCGTTGATCCCGTCGCCGCCGAGCACCACCTGGAACGTCAGCGAGTTTCCGAATGTGAATTCCTGAAAGTAGTCGTTGAGCGTTGGATCGTTGACGAACGTTAGCGTGGTCGGCAATGTGCCCGTCACGTTGCCGATCGAAGGAAATGCCGTCCCGAGCGTCCCGTCGGACTGGAACTGCTGCACCTGCGCCGTCGCAGGCAGCGAATTAAAACCGGGATTGAACTGGAATTCGATCGCCCCAGTGGTTCCGGCGATGCTGCTGGTGTCCACGTTCACGATATAAACCACATCCGCCATCGCGGCGCCGGCGGCAAGCGCCGCAAGTAGAATGAGTCTGGTCATTAGTTTCACCATATCCTGTTTACTGAATGCCGCCGGTCCAGACCTGCGGCGCAAATGCGATCGGAAGGTTCGACGGATTGCGGAATTGTACGTTCACCGTTGCAGTTGCGCCAGCCGCGAGCGATCCCGAAACCGCAAAGTTCAGGTACGGCGCGCCGCCGAGGGTCCCGGCGGGATTGACCACCGTGATTCCCGCGGCCAGATTGCCAAACACGACGCTGAACGGGCCGTTGATCGAAGCGCCTGACGTGTTGCGGATCGTCACCGAACCCGAATACGTCTGGGTGAGGCGGCCGAAGAAGAAGGGAGAGGAGGTCACCTGAAATCCCGAGGTCGAATCCGTGGCCAACGAAAAGTACGCCACTGGATGGTCGTGATCCGAATAGCGCTCCGGACGGTTCGCGTCGCTGCGGAGCACACCCGCGAAATCCGCATTCACGCGCGCGGTGGCGAACCGCGTCACGCGATTCGCCAAATTGGGATTCGCAATGATGTGATCCAGCACTTGCGCATTGCCGCCGAACACATAACTGTACTGTTGGTCCGGCGTGGCGAATTTCTCGACCAGATCCGTCAGGTCGGGGCTCACCAGATCCGGCGTAGCCAAAGTCACAAGACTCGGCGCAACCGGAGTTCCCTTGATCGTTCCAATGACGTCAACATAGCCATCGCTGAATTGGAATGCATTGTAATCGCCGACCGACACGATCTTTTCGGCGGGATTCGCGGTCTGCCTCGACTGAATGAGGTTCGCGAGAAACTTCGCCTGTTCCGCGCGCTTCACGCGTACGCGGTCGCCATCGGCGGGATCGGCGATGCCGCCGAGAGACCGCAAGTGGTTCACAATCACCGTGAACGGCATCGGCGTTCCTGAAGGCGTGGGGACCGTCGCCTCGAGCAGCACCGGAGGACGGTCGTTCAGCAGGGCCGGCACACCCGAATTGGGATCGATGTAGGTTGTACTTTTGCCCAACTGCGTCACCGAAATGGGCGTCACTCTGGGGGATTTCACCAGGAACCCAACGTCAATGCCACCGATGTCGTTGCCTTCGAACAAAAAGGCCAAATAGTTGGGGCTCGGCTGGCCCGCCGCGGCAGCGTCGTTATTAATCTTTTGCGCGACGGCTTGCAGCGTGGCGAGGTTTTCCATCTCCTCAACGCCAATCACGTCCGGCATGCGCATCACGTTGCGGATCGAAAGCGAAAGCTTGTTGAGACGGTTTGCGAACGCGGTCGCCGTCAACGCAACGTCGGACACCGAAGGGTCGTCGGTGGTGTCGAAGAAGCGTTCCAGATTCATCGTCGCCACCGTCAGCTCATTCGCAGTCGCCTGAGGAACAGCCGTAAACGTCAGGTTGCCTCCGGTCACCACCGGCGCCGGAACCGACGGATCGAGATCGATCGTATACAGGCGGTTGCTGTAGTCGAGCGGGCCGGCGATGCCTGTCACCGTGGCGCCAGTGCTGATGTCGATGGCGGCAGCGCCCAGAGCATCGGAATCGACGGCGAAGATTTCAGGATTGCCATCCCAACGCTGCCTCGTCGCTGGAGCCCCGGCAGGCGGCCCGTCCGGAAGCTGTACCCCCAGCTCCCGGAACTCGCGGGGGGTTTCCGTC
>JACXTT010012869.1_pt1 | contig 11075 bp, 9 predicted proteins | sample 9270951 | NCBI WGS metagenome assembly JACXTT01 (sample SAMN15532306, study PRJNA645909) | rock metagenome | isolation source: weathered quartz diorite | place: Puerto Rico | collected 2017-06-21 | reverse complement strand
GGGCTGGTCGGGGCGGCGGGATTTGAACCCACGACCACTCGCACCCCAAGCGAGTGCGCTACCGGGCTGCGCTACGCCCCGAACCATTCAGACTTCTCGGGCCAGGTTCGACCTACGTCGAATCTCCAAGAACCTTCAGTATCTCGTTGACCTCGTGCTTCACGCGCCTGACCACCTCGACCGTGTCGCGCGAAGGCCGCCGTTCCTGCATGCCTGCCCGTGTATGCCACCGACGCTTCAAACCTTCCAGCGTGAACCCCTGCTCGTACCGCATCCGTTTGATCTGGAGGAGCGCCTCGATGTCCTTCGGAGTGTACTTCCGCTGCCGGCCCCGGGTCTTCTGGGGACGCAGGAACCCGAACTCAGATTCCCAGAATCGCAGGACATACGCGGGGAGGCCAGTCAGCCGGCTCGCTTCGCCGATCTTATAGAAGAGCTTCTCGCCGACTGCGGTGCTTGTGCCGTGGTCGGATGCTGACGTCCCGGTTGCCATGACAGCCAGCGCAGTTGGCTAGTTCACGTACTTTTTAAAGATTTGGCTTGGACGGAAGGTCACCACACGTCGAGGGGTAATCCCGATTTCTTCACCGGTCCGCGGATTCCGACCTTTGCGAGGCCCTTTGCTTCGAACAATAAAATTTCCAAATCCGGCGATTTTAAAAGATTCTCCTTTCTGCAGGACGCTCTTGATCGTATCCAGGACCAACTCGACGAGGTCCGCAGCCTCCTTCTTCGCAACACCCACTTTTTCGTAAATTTCAGTCGCCAGGTCTGCTTTCCTCATCCCTCTCCCCCTCTCATCCATCCGGGCCAAATCCCTTTAGAGATCATCAGGATACGAAGGCGTTCGCAAGAAGTCAAGTAGAAGTGTGTTTGGCAGAACGCCGGTCTTTCACCATCTTATATTCAATGCTGTCGGCTAACGCCTGCCAGCTTGCCTCCATGATGTTCTCGGAAACTCCTACCGTCCCCCACTTTTCCTTGTGGTCTCCAGATTCAATGAGCACGCGGACCCGAGAGGCTGTGCCTTTATTGGCGGCCAAGACACGGACTTTATAGTCAAGCAGCTTCACCTCCCGTAACTGCGGATAGAATTTCTCGAGCGCCTTGCGGATGGCATGGTCCAGGGCATTGACCGGACCGGTGCCCACGGCCACGGTATGCTCCACGGTGGAGCCGACCTTGACCATCACCGTGGCCTCCGAGATCGGGTTCTCATCCGCCCGCCGCTTCTCCACAATCACGCGGAATCCCAACAAGTCAAAGGACGGCTTGTGCTTGCCGAGCATCCGGCGCATCAAGAGCTCGAACGAACCCTCGGCCCCTTCGAACTGGTAGCCTTGGTTCTCCAGATCCTTGAGCGTCGCCAGCAGTTCCTGGGCCTTGGGGTCTTTCTTCGGCAGCTTGATGTGAAACTCCTCGGCCTTCGCCGACAGGCTGCTCTTGCCGGCGTAGTCGGAGATCAGCATCCGCTGGCGGTTGCCGACCGCCTCCGGGCGGATGTGCTCGTAGGTCATCGGGTTCTTGCGCACCGCATCGATGTGCATGCCCCCCTTGTGCGCGAAGGCCGAGTCGCCCACGTAAGGCTCGTGCTTGTTCGGGACCAGGTTGGCGATCTCGGCTACGAAGTGGGACACCTCGCGGAGGTTCCGCAGCTGATCCGGAGTCACCGAAGGCATCTTCATCTTGAAGTGCAGATTCGGGATGATCGAGGAGAGGTTGGCGTTCCCGCACCGCTCGCCGATCCCGTTGATCGTGCCTTGCACCTGGAACACGCCCTCCTGGATCGCGATCAGCGAGTTGGCGACCGCCATCTCCGCATCGTTGTGGGCGTGAATGCCGAGCGGCGCGCGGACTTCGCGGGCGACTGCCGCGACGATTCGCTTGACCTCCCACGGCATCGTCCCGCCGTTTGTGTCGCAGAGGATGAGCCGCTCGGCGCCGGCCGCCTGGGCCTTCAGGAGGGTTTGCAGGGCGTAGTCCGGATCGGCCTTGTAGCCGTCGAAGAAGTGCTCGGCGTCATAGAACACCTGCCGCCCCTTGCCTTTCAAATACTCGATGGAATCCTCGATCAACTCGAGGTTCTTCTTCAGTGAAACGCCGAGCGCGTCCGTCACATGCAGGGTCCAGCTCTTACCGAACAGGGTCACATACCGGGTATCCGCATCAAGGATGGCCTTCAAGGTGGGATCGGCATGCACCGGGTTGGTCGCCCGCCGCGTCGAGCCGAAGGCCACGACCTTGGCCTGCTTGAGCGGCACGGTCTTGATCATGCGGAAGAAGTCAATGTCCTTCGGATTGGCCCCCGGCCACCCGCCTTCGATGAAGTGGGCGCCCAGTTCGTCCAGCTTCTGGGCGACCATGACCTTGTCCTCGGCCGAGAACGAGACGTCCTCGGCCTGCGCGCCGTCGCGCAAGGTGGTGTCGTAGATTTCGACTTGGCGCGCGTCGTCCGCTTTCATCTCACCCTTTCCCCGGTCCAAAGGCCTCGTGCAAGGCCCGGATCGCTAATTCTAAGTACTTCTCCTCGATCACGCAGGAGATCTTGATCTCCGACGTGCTGATCATCATGATGTTGATCCGTTCGCGGGCCAGGGTCTCAAACATCCGCGCGGCCACGCCGGAGTGGGACCGCATGCCCACCCCCACCAGCGAGACCTTGGCGATCTGATCCTTCACCTCCACGCTCCGTGCCCCGATATCCTTCGCGATGCGGTTCGCCAAGTCCACGGCCTTATGCACGTCAGCCCGCGGGATGGTGAACGACAGGTCGGTCAGATCGCCCTGGCCCACGTTCTGGATGATCATATCCACCAGGATATTGGCCTCCCCGAGCGGCCCGAAAATGCGGGCGGCGATCCCCGGCCGGTCCGGCACTCCAATGAATGTGACCTTGGCCTGGTTGCGGTCGCCCGTCACGCCGGACACCACGACTTGCTCCATGTCCCGATCCTCCTTCGTTACCAGCGTCCCGCTCCCCTCGACGAACGTGGACTTGACCACCACCGGTATCTCGTACTTGGCGGCGAATTCGACCGACCGGCTCTGCAGAACCTTCGCACCCAGGCTCGCCAGCTCCAGCATCTCCTCGTAGGAGACCTTAGCTAGCCTGCGCGCCGACTGGACCAGGTTCGGGTCTGCCGTGTACACGCCGTCCACGTCGGTATGGATCAGGCAGCGGTCCGCTTTGAGCGCCGCGGCCAGCGCCACCGCCGTGAGGTCCGATCCGCCTCGCCCCAGCGTCGTGACGTCATCCTGCTCGCTAATCCCCTGAAAGCCAGCCACGACGGGAATGATGCCCTTGTCGAGCGCGGCCTGGATCCGGTCGGCCACGATCCGCTCGATCCTCGCCTTCGTGTGCGTGTTGTCGGTGATGATGCCTACCTGGCGACCCGTGAAGGAGCGGGCATCGAAGCCCATCGCGCGCAACGCCATCGCCAGCAGGGCGATCGTCACACGCTCTCCGGTGGAGAGCAGCATGTCCATCTCCCGCTCGTCGGGGAACTCGGCGATTGCGTGCGCGAGCTTCATCAACCGATCCGTCTCGCCGCTCATGGCGGAGACCACCACGACGACAGTGTCGCCTGCCTGCCGGGTCTTGGCGACAAGACCTGCCACGTGCTTGATCCGGTCAATGTTCGCGACCGAGGTCCCGCCGAATTTCTGAATGACTAATGCCATTTATTTCCCCAGCAACTTTCCGATCAGCTTCGTCGCGTCCGCCAAGACCACCTGCGTGGCCTTGGCGTCCGCCTCGTTAAAGCCCCGCCGGGCATCAGCCCGATCGCGAGTCGCGGGCCCTTCGTAGAGGGCGAACGGCACCGGGTCGTTCGTATGGCGTCTGAGCGCGACAGGCGTCGCATGGTTGCAGACCGCCAGCACGCGATGCGGGCCGCGCTTCGGCAGTTCCTTCAGCAAGGTGCCCACTGTGTGCTCATCGAACGACTCGATGGCCTTCATCTTGGCCTGCACATCCCCCTGGTGGCTCGCGTCATCCGTCGCCTCCAGATGCACGTAGACCAGGTCACGCTTCTCCAGCTCCTTTAGCGCGCACTCGGCCTTCCCGCGATAGTCGGTGTCCAAGCCTCCCGGGGCGCCGGGCACCTTCACCACCTCGAAGCCGCAGGCGAGGCCCAGACCCCGCGGCAGGTCCAGCGCCGAGATCATGGCCGCGGAGAGGTTGTACCGCTCGGTCAACTTCGGCAGCTTCGGCGCCTTGCCGTGCCCCCACAGCCAGATGGCGTTCGCGGGGCGCTTACCCGCCTCGACCCGCTCCTGATTGAACTGATGGCCGCGCAGGACTGCCAGGGCCTCCTCCATCAAGGTCCGCAGGACCTTCTCGCCTTCGCCTTTCGGCAGGTACTCGCCGACCGGCTGCCCAACGATGTCCTGTGGCGGGGTCAGCGCCACGCGGTGCTTGCCCTCGGCCCAGACCATAAGATTCCGGTACGACACGCCGGGATAGAACTGCACGACTTCGGTGCCCAGTTGCTCGTTGACATCGTAGATCAGCTCCTTCGCCTCGAGCGAGTCGATCTCCCCGGCGCTGTAGTCCTCCATCACGGCATGGGGCCCCAGCTTCTTCACGTCATAGCCGCCGGTGTCCGCCCGCAATGTCACCAGGTTGCACCGGTAGGCGACGTCGTCGGGACTCAGCGTGACGCCAAGGCCGGCCGCTTCTAGCGGCGCAAGCCCCGTGTAGTACTTCTTGGGGTCATAGCCCAGGATCGCCAATTGCGTCACGTCGCTGCCCGGATAGAATCCGTCCGGCGTCGTCTTCACCAGCCCGAGTTCCCCGTTCCGGGCCAGAAAATCCAAGTTGGGGGTCTTGGCCGTCTGGAGCGGCGTGCGCCCTCCGAGTTCCGCCAAGGGATGGTCGCCCATCCCGTCCCCCAGCAGGATCACATATTTCATGCGAAGCAGGTGCGCCCTCCCCCACGCGATGGTCAGTAGCCCAAGACCCTCACGACGTCTTCCATGTTGGCCTGAATGGTGGCCGGCTTCTGCGACACCGAAATCGCGATGTCCACGTCCTTAAGCCCGTGCCCGGTCAGCGTGCACACAGCCGAATCGCCGTCCTTGAACAGCCCCGCCTTCTGCATCTTGATCACGCCGGCCACCGAGGCCGCGGAGGCGGGCTCGCAGAAGATGCCCTCCAGCGCCGCGACCATGCGGTAGGCCTCCACGATCTCGTCGTCCGTCACCAGATCGATCTTGCCGTTCGACTCCTGCATCGCACGCACCGCCGGGACCCAACTGGCCGGATTGCCGATGCGGATCGCCGTGGCGATCGTCTTGGGCTTCTCCACGACATGTCCCAGCACGATGGGCGCGGCCCCCGCGGCCTGAAACCCCATCATCCGCGGCAGCCTGGTGCTCTTGCCGCTGCGAAAGTATTCCTGGTATCCCTTCCAATAGGCCGTGATGTTGCCAGCATTCCCCACGGGGAGAAAATGGTAGGCCGGCGCGGCGCCCAGTTGGTCGCATACCTCGAACGCCGCCGTCTTCTGCCCCTCCAGCCGGTATGGGTTGACCGAGTTCACGAGGATGATCCCGTATTTGGTCGAAATCTCCTTCACGATCGTCAGGGCCTGATCGAAGTTTCCTTCGACTTGCAGGACCGTCGCCCGGTGCATCATCGCCTGGGCGAGCTTGCCCAGCGCGATTTTCCCTTCGGGGATCAGTACGTAGACCTGGAGCCCGGCCCGCCCTCCGTAGGCGGCTGCCGACGCCGAGGTGTTGCCGGTGGAGGCACAGATCACCGCCCGCGCGCCCTCCTCCACCGCCTTAGAGATGGCCAGGGTCATGCCTCGGTCCTTGAAGGAGCCGGTCGGGTTGGCGCCTTCGAACTTGAGATAGAGGTCGAGCCGGGGCGCAATCGCTTCGGCGAGGCGCGCCGCCCGCACCAGCGGCGTGTTCCCTTCTCCCAGCGTCACGACCGGGGTGGACGCGGACACCGGCAGGTAGGCCCGATACTCCTCGATCACTCCACGCCAGGCACCCATGTCACCGGTCCTCACCTTCGATCCGGATCAGCGTGGTCGGAGCGGAAATAAACGGAAACGCGGCGATCTCGCGCAGCGCCGCTTGAACGTTGCGCTCGACGGCCGTGTGGGTCGTGAGCACCACCGGCACGGTCCGCCCATCTTTGCGGCCGCGCTGCAGGACGGAGGAAATGCTGATGTCGTGCTTGCCCAGGACGCCAGACAGCTGGGAGAGGACACCGGGCCTGTCCAGCACCATGAACCGCAAATAGTAGAGGCTGCTGATCTCCGTGATCGGGCGGATGCGCAGCGGCCGCCGCTGGTCTGGTTGGAAGGCACATGGCGGCACGCGCCGCACCGTCCCCTTGAGAATGTTGCGGGCAATGTCGATGACGTCGCTTACCACGGCGCTGGCGGTCGGGAAGCTTCCCGCCCCCTTCCCATAGAGCATGATGTCTCCCACAGCGTCCCCCGTCACCTGGATCGCGTTGTAGACCCCGTCGACGCGCGCGATCGGCGAATCCGACGCGATCATGGTGGGATGGACCCTGGCTTCGACTTCTGTGCCTTCGCGGCCAGCCCTGCCCTCGTGCAGTTTCGCGATCGCCAGCAGCTTGATCGTGTAGCCGAACTCGGTCGCGTAGGCAGTGTCCAGCGGCGCGATGCTGGTGATGCCTTCGACGTACACGTCCTTGAAGTTTACCGGCGTCCCGAAGGCGAGGTTCATCAAGATCGCCAGTTTGTGGGCGGCGTCGATGCCCTGTACGTCGAATGTCGGATCGGCTTCCGCGTAGCCCGCCTTCTGCGCTTCCTTCAGGACTTCGTCGAATGGGCGACCGGCTTCGGTCATCTTGGTCAGGATGTAGTTCGACGTTCCATTAACGATCCCGTAGAGGGACAGCAACCGGTTGGCCGCCAACCCTTCGGTGAGGGCGTGCAGGATGGGAACGCCGCCGCAGACGCTCGCTTCAAAGCCGATGTCCACGCCTGCCCGGGTCGCCGCTTCAAAGAGCTCTTCTCCGTGGACCGCCAGCAGCGCCTTGTTGGCGGTGACGACGTGTTTGCCTTGGGCCATTGCCTCGAGCAGGAACCGCTTGGCCGGATCGTAGCCCCCGATCAGCTCGATGACGATGTCGATCGCGGGATCGTTGATGACCTCGCGGGCGTTCGCGGTGAGAATCCCGGGCGGCAGCGTGATGCCGCGGTCGGTCGTGAGGTCGAGGTCCGCGACCTTCACCAACGCGAGCGGCACGCCGAGCCGCTGCCGGATCACGCCTGCATTGGTCGTGAGGACCTTGGCAACCCCGGTCCCGACGGTGCCGAACCCGATCACGCCGACTGCGATGCGGTCTTTCACGAGGTCGCCCTATTCTTCCCCGCCGGAGAGTTTGAGCGCCTTCTTGATGCCGCGAATGGCCTGTCGCGTGCGGTGCTCGTTCTCGACGAGACCGAAGCGGACGTACTCGTCGCCGTACTCGCCAAACCCGATGCCTGGTGACACCGCGACCTTGGCCTCGTGCAGGAGCAGCTTAGAGAAATCCAGCGAGCCCATGGCGCGGTACGCTTCTGGGATGCGGGCCCAGACGAACATGGTCGCCAGGGGCTTTTCGACCTTCCATCCGACACGGTTCAGTCCGTCGACCAAGACATCGCGCCGGTCCCGATAGAGCATCACGGTTTCCCTGACGCAGTCCTGGGGGCCGTTCAGCGCGATGATGGCGGCGATCTGGATCGGTTGGAAGATGCCGTAGTCGAGGTAGCTCTTGATCTTCTGGAGGGCTCCGATCATCTTGGGATTGCCCACACAGAACCCCACCCGCCAGCCCGGCATGTTGTAGCTCTTGGAGAGGGTGAAGAACTCCACGCCCACGTCCTTGGCGCCGGGGGCCTGGAGAAAGCTCGGGGCCTTGTACCCATCGAAAACGATGTCCGCATAGGCCAGGTCGTGCACCACAGAGACGTTGTTCTCCTTCGCGAAGGCCACGACCTTCTTGAAGAACGTCAAGTCCACGACGGCCGTGGTCGGATTGTGTGGGAAGTTGAGGATCAGCATCTTGGGACGGGGCAGCGTGCGGCGATAGGCCTGCATCAGGTCCTCGAAGAAATCGCTGTCCTGGCGCAGCGGGATTCCCCGCACCTCACCACCCGCGATGATGACGCTGTACGGATGAATCGGATAGGTGGGCGTGGGGGTCAAGACTACGTCACCCGGCGACACCATTGCCAGCGCCAAGTGGGCCAACCCTTCCTTGGACCCAATGGTGACGATCGCTTCCGTCTCCGGGTCAAATTCCACACCGTAGTTGCGCTGGTACCAGGCGGTGATCGCATGGCGGAGCTTGGTGATGCCTCGCGAGGCGGAATAGCGGTGGTTGCGCGAGTTCCTGGCAGCTTCGATGAGTTTCTCTACGATATGGGGGGGAGTCGGCCCGTCCGGATTGCCCATCCCGAAGTCAATGATATCTTCCCCGCGCCGGCGTGCCTCGAGCTTAAGGGCCTGCACCTCGGTGAACACGTAGGGCGGTAACCGATTGATTCTAAAGAAGCTCTCCTCCAACCTTCGCCTCCTCGGTCTCCCCCGCCGTTAGGAATGACTGATTAGTCCAGAGGAAAATGAATTCTAAGTGAGATGGCCGATTTTGTCAAATAATCTAAAGTGTTCGGCGGGTCTAACTATAATCTACTTACAGCGAATATCCTCGTCCGCTTCCCAGAGGAGCTCATCGGCGGTCGCCGGAGGATCCTGGCTGCTGGACACCCCGATGGCACACTGGATCGTGACCGGAAGCCCGCGCCGCAAGGCCAGTTCGGTGAGTTTGTCGTTTACACGGTTCACAACCACCTCGGTATAGGCCGGACCGGCATCCGCCAGAAGCGCGGCGAATTCGTCTCCTCCGTAGCGGGCGACCAGATCGGTGGTGCGGATCGCACGCCTGAGGGCATCAGCCACTGCCCGCAAGACTTCGTCGCCGACCATGTAGCCGAAACGATCGTTGATCTCATTCAGATGCACGACATCCAGCAGCAGCAGGATCACGCCGCTCTGCCGGCGACGCGGACCGGCCGCGAGGCGCTGGTAATGGTCATGGAAGGCCCGCCTGCCTGGCAGCCCGGTCAGCGGGTCGGGCGCGTAGCGCGCGAGCAGGCGGTCGGCGTTGGTCAGTCTCCAGGCCAGGCCGCGCAACAACCCGATCGCCAAATCCGGCGAACGCTGGAGCACTTGCATGAAGTCGTCGGGAGCGAGCGCCAGGCATCGGGTGTGCTCGACTGCGACGACCGTCGCCGTGCGCGGCTGGTCGGTCAGCATGGACAACTCCCCGAACACCTCCCCGTACCCAATCTCGGCGAGCACCTGCCCTACGAGTGGACTTTCGAACGTCGACTGAACGACACGCACCAGCCCGGACAGCACGACGAACACATAATCGACCGTCTCTCCCTGCCGAATCACCACGTTGCCTGCCGTAAAGACAAGCTCGGACGCCCGTGACACGAGGCGCAGCAATCGTTCTCGGTCCAGCGACCGAAACAGCGGCATCATCGCCAACGTATCACCGTAGCTGGCGGCAGCAGCGACGTCAGCTCGCGCCGCTTCGGCGACGGGCACGCTCGCGGGCGGCGCCGGCTTGGGGATGCCGCGGCTGATCGTCTCGTCCGCGCGAACCTTGCCAGGCGGCAGCGCGCGGGTCAGCCAGGCCAGCACCCTCGTACGCAGCATGGGCGTGCTGAAGGGCTTTGTCAGGCAATCGGTGGCGGAAATTCCGCTGACCCGCAAGTCACTCTGCAAGGTCAACTCATTCGTGAGCAGGATGATTGGGAAGTCCGGACGGTCCAGGCGCGCGCGCAACGGCTGGATCAACTCCACCCCCAAACCATCCGAGAGACGTCCGGCGATAATGGCCAGGTCGGGAGAGACGTCCGGCGCGCACTCCAGCGCCGTCCGCTTGCCTGTTGTGGGCAGCAAGACAAGGTTGTCCTCGGCGAGCAGGTGACCGATGACGGCAATCTCGGTTTCGGAGGAGCTGACCACGAGCACGCGCTTGCCGGCGACCGGCGGACGCCGGATCGCCGCCACGTCGCCTAACGCCACGGACGGCCGACTGCCGCGTATGTGCAGCTCGAGCCCTTCCGCGGCGGCAAAGACCTCCAGCGCGCGGCCGCGCGCGGCCGCGCGATCCTGCGCGATCGCTTCCAGACGAGCCACGGTCGCGTCGTCGTGTGCGGGGTCGTGATGGAACAGCGCCAGGCGGCTGCTTCCCGCGGCCAACGCCACGTCGGTCGCGTACTCCACCGTGCTGTGCCCCCAACCGATCTTGCCGGCGTACTCCTCATCGCTGTATTGGGCGTCATGGATGATGAGGTCCGCCCCCTTCAGGAACGCCACATGCCGCTGATCGCCGGGATGATGGAACCCCCCGGTCGGCGGCTTCCAGTACGGCTCATGGTCTGTGACGTAGGCCAACGTCGTCTCATGACTGGAGATGCGGTAGGCCAGCGTCGGCGCGGTGTGATTCAGGTGCTGCGTCTGCACGAGCACCTCACCAATGCGGAAAAACCCTTCATCCAATTCCGTGAAATGGATGCGGCTCCGGAGATCGTGCAGTCTCACGGGGAAGTAGGAGTACTGCATCTGCCCGGCAATGGCGTCCTCCACGTGGCGATGGAAGCCCGAGTGGGCGTAGATGTTCAGCTCAGTGTTGGGGTGGAAGGCCGGGCCGAAGAACGGGAAGCCCTGGATGTGGTCCCAATGGGTATGCCCGATGAAGAGGTGGACGCGGAGGGGCTGGGGCGCGGACTGCAGGAGGTGATGGCCCAGCCCCCGGGCGCCCGTCCCGCAGTCCAGGACGATAATCGTGCCGTCATCGGTCCGGACTTCCACGCACGCGGTGTTACCACCATACTTGGTGGTCCGCTCCCCCGGCACGGCGATGGACCCGCGGGTTCCCCAGAAGCGTACGAACAAAAGGCCCCTCCTCCTTTCGAGGGGTGCTCAGGTGGGTGCCGGAGCTTGAAAAGCATCGCATCGTATTGCAACTCCTAACAGCGAATCAATAGAAAAATCGGCGGCGGACAAGCTGGCCGGACATGTTC
>JACXTT010012868.1_pt1 | contig 11075 bp, 17 predicted proteins | sample 9270951 | NCBI WGS metagenome assembly JACXTT01 (sample SAMN15532306, study PRJNA645909) | rock metagenome | isolation source: weathered quartz diorite | place: Puerto Rico | collected 2017-06-21 | reverse complement strand
TGTGGAGAGGGGGGTGTGGGTTTGGGGCTGGTGTGGGAGTTCTGGGGGTCCTCCTACCTTGTTCGGATTAACATCTGGGGGGTTTGGTTTAACATTCCGCTTGGCTCTAAGACGAGCCATAGCCTCTCGGGACCGGATTCTCTGAAGTTCAGGGTCTTTGATGGGCATATTATTCCCTTCCAATAGTCGGATTAACATTCTAAACGGGCGGGTTCACATAATCGGTAGGACGATCAATTAGAAGACAATCTGTCGGTTTACAATCTAAAACCGTATCCGACCCACTGCTATGCTAATCACCAGTTACACTACTCTCCCTCACGATTCCATTACGCAACATCAAGCGAGATCAGTCCATATTGAACGTCTAGATCAATGAGAAGGGGCGTAAGAGGTAGAGTTAATCGGAGTCTGTCGCTTCGTCTAGTTCGTCTTTGAGTCTACGTATTTCCGCTCTCTGGTCTTCGATTACGTCATTTAGGCGGGCGATTTCGTTTTCAAGTTCTGCCTCGCGTTGGGTCTTTGCCACTATTCTATCCCCTTACTCCGCCTGTAGGTAGTAGGAATTGTGGATTCTGCTAGTTCAGGGTGCCGCCGGACTTTGGCGTGTTGCAATATGTCGGCTGGGTAGAGGTTGGTCAAGTCTTCGCCTAGATCCTGTAACTCGCCAAGAATTCGGGTTCGTTCTTCGAGTAGCTGGTAATATGGGTCTGTGTTGAAGTAATCCACTATGCCCCGAGGTAACTTATACTCAACCGGCTGAATGTCGGTGAGAGCCGCCTCTACTCTAGCTAACTGGTCGAATGTTGCCTGAATCTGTTCCTTGGTCGCTTTCATTTGCTCGCTTCCTCAATTCTTTGATTAGTTCTTCCGCACGCTGTCTAGCTTCCGCTTGCTTCTGTTCATCTTCGGCATTTTGCTGGCGGTGCAGTTCTTGGTCAACAATTCGGAGTTTGATTTCAGTCCAAGTTTTCAATAGCTGTTCCTCCCCCGGTGAAAGGTCACGCCTTTGTTGAATCTGCCACAATCTATTGATCTTGAAATCAGCGACTCGCACAATATCTGGCGGTGGTAGTTTGTCTATCTCCGTAAAGTCTGGTTTGGATTCCACTACTGGTGCGAGACTTTGAGTAATTTGTGGTGCCGCCATTGGTGCCTCTCTATGGCCTTTGTGGTTGGATATGTTGGCTGGTGAAAGATGTAGTTCGGGGTTCTTTGCATTGATTTGTTCGCAAATGCTGAGGTAACTTGAGATTCCGTAAAGTGCTTCTATCTCAGCCCGTTGTGGTGCTTGGCATATTTTACACCGGCTAGACAGGCCCATTCTTTCTCATCTTCTCTGTGTAACATGTCCGACAGTACACGGGTTGATCTGGTCTTGGTTTGAATGGCAACTCGAAATCGGCCCCGCACTTAGAACAGTTGGCCGTGTGCCTTTCTCTACTTCCTACCAGACGGTCGAATTCTTGCTGGTCGCAATAACTAGGCGGCTCGTAGGATTTTGCATCCCGTTCGTCTTTCTCGGTCCATTTGAATGCTAGAATACCTGAGTAGCCTGCGTAGTTACCAGCTCTAGCTTGCCAGCGCACTGCCATCTTTCACAACTCTACAGAATCCAGACCGGGCTAGCAGTTTCGTGACGGTGGCTTGGTACACGTTTCCTACTGCTACGTCCCGTGGGGGGTCTTCTACGAATAAAACTAAGCCTTTCCCGTTGACACGGGCGACTGGGAGTTTGAATTTACCGTTGAGTAAGGTTCCTTGTTCGGGGACATCAACGATAACAATTCGAACGTTCTGATCTTTCGTTGGATGATCTTCCATCTATCTTTCAACTCTTTCAAAAGGTAACTCCCGAGGGACGGAAGTGGGTAATCTTTGCCCTCGGGAGCGAACCCTTAGTTGTGGTAGAGGGTGATGTGCTCTACCTTTGTAGCCGCTTGTTAGGCGGTTCTACTTTGAAGTCCCCAGATTTCCCGCTGGGGTCGGGGGTGAAATAGAAGAAAGGTCTGGACAACCCTTACTTCTACTTCGTCAAAGCGGATGGTGCCGCTATGACTTTGATTGAGGGTATCTCTGGTTGAGAAAATCCAATAAGTCTACCCAGTTTTTCGCTTGAAATAACGGCGCGCCCGTGCGATCCGAGATTGTGACTACCAAATTACTGTTCAGCCCATCTACGCTTGTGGTCGCTACGTCCCCATTCATCTTCATCTCGTATCTGGGCTTGTCCATATTGAGAGCAATCTCATTGAGCACGAAGCCACGGCTTCCTAATGCCTCAGTTAGCAGGTCATAGGATGTCACTGTGTTGGGTATTACTGGGACTCCATTCTCTCTATTCTCATAGAGGTTGTAGCCACTATCCCACTTGTCTCCGATTACTGTTCGAGTCATATGTGGAATGCTGATACTCTGCTTCGCCAGTTCTCGGCGTTTCATGATGGCCACTACTGGGCGAGCTATGTCCTCAGAGGTCTTTGTCTTTGCCAGCCACTTGATGGCTTTCTCCATCATTTTTTCTGGCTTGTAATCCTCGGTAAAGATGAACTTCGGACCATACTCTCCAGCCCGTTTTTCATCTGATCTCTTGTCTCCAACGAATATGTCAGCGTAGTGAAGCGCTTCTTCGTTGTCTGTGTAAGGGATGCCCGCCTTGTCGCAAGCCTCACGCATGAAGTCTTTTGCCGCACCTTGGGTAGAACTTGTGAAAATGAAAATGAATCGACCCGAGTTCTGCAAGTCTATCAAGTGCTGAAGTGGGATACCTCGACCTATTCCGCGGGCATCAATGGTTCCATTCCAATCAAAGGCTATGATTGCTGGCCAGTCAGCGGTTTCATATTGCTGGGAAATTGCAGGTAGTGCTTGTGTTACTTCTGGGGAATCCTCGGTTCTATGGAGCAGTTGGTGAGTCTGTGGAGTTGTTTCTACGTCCCCCGCTGGGGTGCCTATCTGCTCTAAGTAGACGGGTTGACCGGCTGGGTTAGTTTGAATCGTGTTTTCCGGGTTGAGGCTTTCATTACCTAGATCTAGTTTGATGGGAACAGTGCTTCCCGTGCTGTCCATGTTCTCTGAGGGTTTGGTGAGTTCTGCAATAGCGGCGGCCGTGCCTACACGTTCTACAACACTACGAAGGGCCGCATCCGCAAACGCTCCGAAATTAGGAGTATTGGTTGCTGGATTGCGAACTCCGTAGGTTTCCGCTGGGTCGCCTTGGACTTGTAGTTTGGGCCCTACTACTTGCGTATGGTCCGGGACTCCAAGACTAGTATCCGGGTTCGGTGGATATGGGTAAGTTACTGGATCATCAGCCATCCCGGCCCCTTGCCCCGGGTCTATAGTAGCGGTTGGTTCGTCTGGTTTTGTTGGAATGTATTGACCGCCTAGCTCTGAGTCATTTATTCCCGCGGCCTGTTCAGCGGTGGGCTTTGTCTGCCCGAAAGCGGCTTGACTGTTTATCGTGTCCTCATAGGATTCCATCAGGTCGGATTCTGGGGACTTAGTGATATTTTCAGGTGAGTTGTAGGAAGTAGTACGGATTGGCTTGAATGGTCCTTTGACTGGCATTCTTGAATCAACTCAGCGATCTACTCGGCAGGAAGGTTGTTCGACTTTGTAATTGGGCCTACGAATTTCCCAGTGAATGGACTAGCTGGATTGGTAAGGGTGAGCCATGAATCACCGACTACAAACCGAACAGCTACTCCCCCACTGAAGGTTGAGGCCGTAGCCATCACATTCGCACCCGCACTCGCGGGAGTGGCTGGGTCAAACGTGCAAAGGTCAGAACCAATGAATCCGCGACCAGTAAATGCAGGTGGATTGCCAGCGTATTCACAGTTCACGATAATTTCTGTCATCTAGAATCCCGCTCCATGTCGCTTCTTTCCCCACGTGCCTTTTTGGAGAGCCTCATTACCATCAAGACCAGATGGGATAATTCCGGATTGCCACTTCTGAGTAAGTGCTGAGGCTTGCTCGAACGCTTTTCGAGCCATTTCGTGTTTTCTACTCTCGCCTTTCGGACGGGTTCTAACATCTGTGCCAGCCATTTCGTCCGCATCTTCTTGGAGCAATCTGTTCCCGATTTCTTCCAATCGTGTTGCTTCTGCCAAATCTTCCATCTTCGCGGAACCGCCAGCCGCGGCTGTATCTGAGTCTCTGTAGGACATGGGAGAACTAGACATCCCGGCAGTAGGACCAGCCTTCGCCAACTCCTTTGGATTTGGCATTTTGTTCAAAGCCCGACTGTCAAGATAGGCGGCTTCTATCACACTACCTTTCTTGATTTGCTGTTGTTCGCCTAGAGCTGAATCGTATCCAGTGGCGGAGTAGCCACTCGGGGTTTGATCTCGATAACCTGCTCCAAATGTCCCACCTTGAGCCTCAGTACCGCCTTTGCCTTCGGTGCCCGTTGTCACGTAGGTCGGCTGTGGATATTGTGAATATCCGCGACCGCCGGGAGTCACGCCTTGGCCAGTTTGGTGCGGTGGCATAGATCTAGGATTGGGATTGACTTGTGGGTCGGTTGTCCTATACTTCCCTTCGGGCTGGTTTTGATTCGTCCAGCCTACTTTTGCAGGCGGAGTCTTCGCACTAACAGCGGTACTTGTTTCATCTGGACCATGGGGCACACCTGAACTTGTGCCGCTAGTGTCCGTGATATTCTCTGTACCAGTTCTCTGAGCGAAAACGCTTCTGATCACGTTGTCATACTCCGACTTCGAGATCGTGCCCTTAGCAAGTAGGATTAGAGCGGATTTGAGAACTTCTTCATCCTGTTTGTTTAATGCGACAGGGGGATTTTGGCGAGCATCTACGATATTTGGCAGGCTCCATTCTCCAGTTTTGTGGAACTGGTAAGCCGCCTCAAGCATAGAGCCGGGTGGGACTTTCTTGTTGTATCTTGAGTCCCAAGGTTCATAGTAGGTTTCTGACATTTGTTTCACCTTAGTTATTCTGTCGGTCAATCTTTCGTAGTTGTTTCCAGAAGTAGCCTTCTACCTTGCAGTTGGAGTTCGCCGGAATACTGACAAGTCCCACACCGTAGAGGTCCATATCTGGAATCTCTCTTACCTGTCTTCCATTTTGCAGACTGTAACCGAACTGCCCTTTGCTACTGCCCTCGATTGAGAATCCTAACTTCGCCCCGCTGTCAATCAGTCCACGGATGAAACCCACCTTCTCAGGGAAGATTTTGAACTCTGTCCAAAGCTTGCCACCATTCCGCAGTTCGGCTCTAGTTGGTACACCGAGCAAGTCCTGAAGTGCGTGTTCGTGGTTCTGATTCAGCATCAGTCCGTTGTTGTTGAGGGCATCACACATTGACTTCAGACTGGTCAGGCTCATTCTGTCTGAGTCCAAGTCTACTGTGTTGTCTGAAACGTAGCCGCTAACGAAGAAGTCTTGCCCTGCGGCCTTTAGGATTACTTGAGATAGGGTAGACTGGACTACCTTGTTGATTATCCGGTCTTGAATTTCTTCGAGCGGACCTAGGACTTGGATAATCTGATTGATGCTCTCAGCGTCTTGGTAAATGGCGGTGAGTGTCTTCAGAAAACGGATTTTGAGGGCTGGAGTTGGTGCCTTGAGTGCTCGCATTATGGACTTTTCAAGATCGGCGGCGGTATCTTGTTGTTCTATCCATTCACTCGCCCGTAGCCTCTTAGCCCACTGGGCGAAGGCATCATCTTCTTCCTCATCAACGGGCAAGTCTGGAGTAAGGTAGTCGGGCACATCTACTTCTGGGGGATTTAGTGGATCGTAATCCATAGACCCGTTATTTTGCTCCCGCATTACTTGGTCTGGTGGTGTCCAGTCTTGTTTTTTGGATTTAGCGGACATACGTTGTCATCCTCATCTTTTCGAGTTCTTTCTGTTCGAGTTTCTGTATGTCATCTAGTTCACAGATTGTGGAGCCGCAGAGATCAGCAAAGCTATGGTGATTATCTGGGGTCATAGAAAGTAGGTTTTGGAGAAGTACTAGAGCTGAGCCTGTCGGAAGTTCGCCTTTCCCGACTGTTCTAACAATCAGCTTCAGAATATCGTGCCGATACGCGCATAACTGGCATGGTGCGGCTGGAGTAGTCTTACTCTTTGAGAGCTTGTCTGGCTCGCTCTGTGGCTTGCTGGATTCTGACATCCTTTAACTCCCTTTCTATTTTGTAGAGGATTTCGTTCTTCGGTGTTCCCGCTGGGTAACTCCACTCAGCGTATGGACCGGTGGTCACATTGTTGTCGCCGTCAATCTTGATGACTTTGTAAACCGACACGCCGCTCTGGCTTGGAACAACAACGTACTTGTCATTCTTCACAAGGTAGGGTTCTTCGATAGCAGAGGTTCTAGCTGGAAGAAGTTGTTCCTTCAGCCCGTTGAATGACTCATTGAATCTCTTGGCTGGTCGGTCTCCTACCTCTGTGTATCTTTTCCGCATCTGCTCCTTGTAGGCTGAGTCAGACTCGCACTTTTGCAAGAACTCCTTGATACAGCAATCCTTGTAGTAGGTGCGATCTAAAACGGAGATGTTTATCGCCAGACCCACAAAGAGTTCATCCGGGTGGGTGTGAGATTTCTCAGATTCCTCGGGGCCTTGCCCAAAGAGACTTTTCAATTTAGAGAAAGTGGTCATTTCTATCTTTCATCTCTCGAAAAACGGTTCCAACTCTAGGAAAAACAGCCTTTAGAGAAGGGCGGGTTGGATTCCCTTCTCCCTATAGATACATATCGCGTAACGGGTCAGTCTACGCCCACGCCCGTCCGAACATCCAGAATTATTCCGTAGGGACGAGCCTTGTTTTTCAGTCGCTTGGCTTGCATCCGAATCGTTGACCGTTGAGACCTATACTCGGCGGCATGAACTTGGCAAAGTCCGAGTCTTGACCGCTTCCCGCTGGGGGTAGTGGCTGGCTTGCCACACTTCTTGCACGGGGAGATAGAGGACGCTTTGATGTAATCTGCCGCGTTATGCAGTCCGAGTTCTCTCGCACCCTTCGCAAGCCGAGAATCTACTAATGTCGGGATGAATAGTTCGCTCTGATCGGGGTTGGTAGCTAGGGCTATACGTCTACCCAATACGGGGTCTTCGATAGGCTCTGGTGGCTCTGGGGGTGGGAGACTCCGCTTCCTAGACTTGGCGATATCTCGGGCAACAATCCTTAGTTTGCAATCTTCGCACCGAACTAGCTGAACAACCCTATTCCACGGGCTATCTTCAAGAACGACTTTCTTACATTTCAGGCACTTCAATCAAGACGACTTCAACTTCAACTGGATTCGGTGACTCCGTTTCTGGCAGAGTCGGGGGTTTGAGCGGAGTAGTAAGGATGGTAAAAATCGTCAGTAGCCCGATAAATATCTCATCCACCGCTTTCAAATCGCCTTCTTTGAGAACTTGATACCCGACTTCCACCATTCGACCCGCAAAGGCTTGGTAGAGTAGTCTCACGGCGGCTTCTGTGAAGATGTCAGTATGAAGCTCAGAGAGAACCAGAATGCGGTTGGCTGGGTCTACCGTCCAAGCCTTGTTGAGTATCCGACTCTCTATCTCGCCCGCTTGGTGTCTATTGAAGGGTGGGTATCCGTCTTGAGGATGCTTGGCTGGCGACCGCCCGAGATTTTTTGCCTCTATCTCTACTTTCAGCCCGCTTGGAAGGGAGACAAGAAACGGGGTGCTATCTTCAGAACCTTGGACAGACGCTTCAGATGAGCTAGGATCACTAGTGTCTCTAGTACTAGAGCATATATCATAAGATCGCTCATTTTGGGCGAGTTTGGCTCGAAAGTCTGGAGCCTTTCCCTCTGCATAGAGACGGGTGTATTCAAGAATGAAGCCGAGATCGTGCATTCGCTCCAAAGCCATTCCTATTGCAGTTTCCAGAAAGAAGCCTATGGTCTTGGGACTGAACTTGGTTTGGCTCATAGCAAGTCCCCCGGTATCCCCTTCATAGCCTCGACCCACAGTTTTCTCCATTTTTCGTATTCTGGCACCATTTTAGTGCATTTTGAGCCTTCTTCCACAAAATGAGCATAACCCCGCCCTTTCTGTTTCCCTTCGTAAGTGTGCTTGTCTTCGATGGCATCCCGTATCTCTGGGTCACTACTAATAACTTGAGCAAGTAGAGCCTTGGGACCAGCATAGCCTCGGGACTTCAGCGTATGAAGAAACTCGTCAGCCCGCCTATCCTTCGGAGCCTCAGCCAAGATTTTGCACGCATCCGTTATCCAGAGTCTACCTTTCCCGACTTGGTTCTCTTTGCTAAGTGCCTCATACTGGGTCTTGAGCATACCAATCGCCACTATCTCCAAAGGCTGGGCTACATCTTCAACGGCTATAGTGGTAATCTCGCCCCAGAACATAGAGGGAGCCATTTCAGCTAGGTCAAGCCCCGTGGACATAGCCTCGAAGGGTCTACTTCTTCGGATGTACTTGTGAAGGGCTGAGAGTAAGTAAGCGGCACGGGTCGGGTCAAAACCGAGTTTGGCTTGGCTACTCATTTCGCGGCTTCCCCACTAGTATCGAATCTGTTTACCGCTCGATCTGTCTACAACTGCCGAGCTAGATTGACGGTGTGGCTCAGGTCAGGTTCATAGTACTTTGCCAGTCTTTTCTACCGCCAATCTGGACTATCAAGTCTTCAAGTAAGGTTCTACACTCAATTTTGGCCGCTTGAGCTTGAACCATCAGGTCTCCCTTTACTTTCCCAAATTCTGGAACTACTACGCGCTTGTAGAAGACCGGGCGACACTCCGCTACGCACCGGGATTCTCCGGATTGGTTCTCTCCTTCTACCCTAACCCTTACTTCAGCGGGGGTTGTGGATCGCAAGTTCTGATAATAGTTCCTAATGTATTCCCTCAAAATTTCCTCTACCTTCGGCATCTGTCCAGATTTCATCAGAGACGCAATCTTCTCCCACAGTTCCGGGTTCGTCCTTCTCAGTTCCGCCGTCTCGTATGGTCGAAAGCTACCTACTAACCCAGAAGAATCTGGATCAGATACCCAATCGGGGGCAAGCTGTCTTTCTATTGCTGGGATAACTTGGTTCCTCGGAAGAGGCACAAAAAACTCCCGCTTTACAATTAAGTCCTTCTCTATTTCGAGAGCTTTCTGTTTTAGTTGCTTCGCATCTCTAATCCTGTCGGCCCTTCTTTGGAAGAAAATCCCCGCGGCGACTCCGACTATCCCGGCCACCGTGCCCGCAATACTAACTACGGTTGCCGTTTCCTCAAGAAAACTCGATTCTGTACGCCGGATTAGTATTTCGCTGGTCTCTTACTTAACGTGTAGTCCCGTTGATTTTATCCCAATGAGTCCAATCATCTTGCACTGTAGTGTGGAAGGATGCGATTCGGGAATACCTGCATAGATGTAAGAAGTGCGGTTCAAGATTCTGCTACTGGCACTTTCAGAAGCATAGTTGCAATTACAAGTAATCGAAAGACTCTAATTTTTTGACAGAGACAGAGGTTTGTATGACAGACCTTGAGTTATTCTTAGCCGGAGTCGTTGTCGTTCTTCTGCTCGTCTTAGTCGCCCTCGTCTTGGTCATCAACTACTTCCGTCGAAGGGCTCAAACTTACTTCACAAACTGGCAAACAAGACAAACCGGAGCGTATCAAATGGGAACCCACCAAGTAATGGGGGATTTCTCTCAAGTCCTCGGAACATTTTCCTTCCTCGGAGACTACGAACAAATCATCCTACTCTCAACCACTTCTGCTCAGTCTTCAATGGACTTACTCGGCATCAAGAGCGACTGTTTGGATTTTATCGAACTGAAGAAAAAGGGTGCGGGACTTCAGAAAGCGGAACGAAAAATCAAACATTTAGTGGACCAAGGCAAGGTGAAATATGTGATTAGAGATGTCGAACTGCCGGATTCCGTTCGGATATCGGAGCGACCGCAATGAGTGAGCCCAAGCTCCCCGACAAGGAGATTGAACTCGCGAAATTCAATTTCGTGGGGGAAGAATACAGACAAAACTACCATACTCGGGTCCAATTCTACGTTACTGCGTATGTCGCACTCCTTGCCACTGAGCTAACGACCTACTATTCAGTTTACTTATCCGGGCACCTCGCTCTTGGACTCGAAATTTTCGCTCCGAGTGTGGTTGTGGCGACGATCTACTTCGTTCCCCAAATCAACGGAGCTTATCGCAAACACAAGGAAAGAGTCGCAGAACTGAGCAAGCTTATGGGCAAGGTCGAAAACGGAGAGCCGATTGGAGACCTTGAGACTTTAATGGAGTCAAAGGACACCAAGAAAGGGAAGCGCAAGACCTACCCTGAATTGGTCAAAGAGGACACAAGGATAAAGGATGCAGACCTCGGGTTACTTTTTACTTCGGAGATGGACCACTATGGTTCATTCTGGCTGTTTCTCGTGGGACTCTCTATCGGAATACTTGAGACCCTTCTCATCTTGGTGGTAACAGTAGGGACGGTCGGGACCGCCAACGGAGTTACTCTCGTCGCGTTCTTGAGCTACATTTCTATTGCTTCTCTGGGGGGATTCACCGCTTTGACCGTTGGATTTTGGCTTATCTTACCCAAATTCGGAAAAGACCCATCAACAATACGAGCCAAGCGATTCAAAGAATACTTGGATGCTAAGGATGAGATCACAAAGAGAGACAGCAAGTCTACTTCTTCAAGTGCTTAAAGCGGGTCTGACGCAGTTTCAACAAGCCGCCCAAAGCCCAAAACCCAATTCCAATGAAAAAGAATCCCCAATCTACTGAAGGAATGCCGCTACCCCTCGCCAGAAGAACAAGAAAGCCGAAAGGGAGCACAAACGCGATTCCCCCTACGAGAACGAGCCACTCCGCGAGCCCAAGCTTGGGCTTGTTACCCATGTCTCTTAGTTTCGGAAATCGGCAAGTATATCCCTGACGGCGACCAACTCTATTGCGAGGAATGATTGGTTGACCAGTCAAAACCTTCCGACAAGCTTTGACCAATCATCGCCGTCTGTTAAGAACGGGTCGGTTTCTCCGCTATAAGCGCATTGAATTGGTCAGAACATGCGCGGCCTTGGACCTCGAACTTGACCCGAGAATCCAAAGGTCG
>JACXTT010012867.1_pt1 | contig 11076 bp, 13 predicted proteins | sample 9270951 | NCBI WGS metagenome assembly JACXTT01 (sample SAMN15532306, study PRJNA645909) | rock metagenome | isolation source: weathered quartz diorite | place: Puerto Rico | collected 2017-06-21 | reverse complement strand
ATCATCGACGAACGAGGAATCGTTCTTGATCTCCGCCTCGTTCACGCCGAGCTGCTCGGCGATGATCTTCTTGACCGCTTGCTCGATGTTCTCCGCCATCGACTCTCTCCTTGAAAAGGGGGCGTATTTTACGCCATGTACATGCCGCCGTTGACGTGCAGCACGCAGCCCGTGACATAGCTGGCGGCGGGCGACGCCAAGTAGGCGACCGCGGCGGCGACGTCGGCCGCTTCGCCCAGCCGCCCGAGCGGAATCTGCGCGCGTAGCGCGCTTCTCTGCTCCTCGGAGAGCGCGCGCGTCATGTCGGTGTCGATGAATCCGGGCGCGACACAGTTCACCGTGATGTTGCGGCTGCCGAGCTCGCGCGCGAGCGACTTCGTCATGCCGACCACGCCCGCCTTGGCCGCAGCATAGTTCGCCTGTCCGGCGTTGCCGGCCTCGCCCACCACCGACGTGATGTTGATGATGCGTCCCCAGCGCGCCTTCATCATCCCGCGCATCACTGCGCGCGACAGGCGAAACACCGCGCGCAGGTTGGTCTCCATCACCTCGTCCCAGTCCGCGTCCTTCATGCGCAGCGCCAGATTGTCTTTGGTGATGCCCGCGTTGTTCACCAGAATCGCGATCGCGCCGTGCTGCTTCTCGATCTCGGCAACGAGCGCGTCCAGCTGCGCCGTGTCTCGGACGTTCAGCACCTTGCCGATACCCGGCACTTTTGCCGCGCCATCGGCCGTCGTCGCGGTGCCGACAACCTTGGCACCGTGCCGGCCGAGCTCCTGCGCGATGCAGCGGCCGATGCCACGCGAGGCGCCGGTCACGAGCGCGACCTTGCCCGCGAGCGCGCTCACGCTGCCTGCAGCGCCTGCAGCGCTGCCTCGAGCGATGCCCGATCGTGCAGCGTGAGCGACTGCACCTGGGGCGCGATGCGCTTGGTCATGCCGCCGAGCACGCGGCCCGGCCCGCATTCGACAATGTGTGTCGCGCCCATCTCGGCCATCTTGCGGATCGTCTCCACCCAGCGCACGGGCGACGCTGCCTGGCGCACGAGAGCGTCCTTGATGCGCGCGGGCTCCTGTTCGATGGCGACATCCACATTGTTCAGCACCGCGAACTGCGGCTGCGCCATGTGCAGGCCGCGAATGTGGCCCTTCAAGCGCTCGGCCGCGGGCTCCATCAGGGTCGAGTGGAACGGTGCGCTCACCGGCAGCGGCAGCGCGCGTTTCGCGCCGCGCGCCTTGCATCTCTCGATGGCGCGCTCTACCGCGGTTCTCTCACCCGCGATCACGACCTGCCCGGGCGCGTTGAAATTCACCGCTTGCACCGTGCCGCCGGCCTCGGCGCAGGCAGCGACGACGTGCTGGTCCTCGAGGTTGAGGATGGCGGCCATCGCGCCTTCCCCGGCCGGCACGGCTTCCTGCATCGCCTGCGCGCGGAAATGCACCAGCGGCAATGCATCCGCAAACCGGATCGCGCCTGCCGCCGTCAGCGCGGTGTACTCGCCGAGGCTGTGCCCTGCGGCGATCTGTGGCGCCGGGCCGCCGAGCGCGCGCCAGGCGCGATAGGCCGCATAACCGGCGGTCACCATCGCGGGCTGTGTATTCACCGTCTGGTTCAACGCTTCCGCGGGTCCGTCGTCCAGCAACGGCAGGAAATGCCCGCCGAGCACTTCGGCAGCCTCGGTGCGCACCGCGTCGACTTCCGGCAGGCCGGCGTAGCTTTTCAACATGCCGACCGCTTGCGATCCCTGGCCGGGGAAAACCATGGCGAGCTTCATAGCGTGACGAGTGAGGAGCCCCAGGTGAAGCCGCCGCCGACGCCTTGCATCAGCACGCGCTGGCCCTGGCGGATCTTGCCAGCGCGCACGTATTCGTCGAGCGCGAGCGGCACCGAGGCGGCGGACGTATTGCCGTGATGGTCCACGGTGACGACCAGCTTGTCGCGCGCGAGCCCGAGCTTGCGCGCGGTCGCCTCGAGGATGCGCACATTGGCCTGGTGCGGTATGAGCCAGTCGAGGTCCGCGAGCGCCATGTTCGCCGCGGCGACGGTCTCGCGCGCCGATTCTTCGAGCACGCGCACTGCGAACTTGAACACCGCCTGGCCGTCCATGCGCAGGAACGGCGTGCCGATGATCGCGCCGTCGCAGACGTTGCCGGGCACCGAGAGGATCTGCGCATGGCTGCCATCGGCGCGCAGCACGCTCGCGTGCACGCCGGGCTTCGCGCCCGCGGCAAGCACCGCCGCGCCGGCGCCATCGCCGAACAGCACGCACGTTCCGCGGTCGTTCCAGTCGAGGATGCGCGAGAACACTTCGGCGCCGACGACCAGCGCTTTCTTGTGCGTTCCGCTCTTGATGAACGCGTCCGCCGTGGCGAGCGCGTAGACGAACCCGCTGCACACTGCCTGCACATCGAAGGCGGCGCAGCCCTTGATGCCGAGCTTCGCCTGCAGCAGGCATGCGCTGCTCGGGAAGACATAGTCCGGCGTCGAAGTCGCGAGCACGATGAGGTCGAGCTCGCCGGCTCGCGTGTCGGCTGCCTGCAGCGCCCGGCGGCTTGCTTCCAGCGCGAGGTCGCTCGAGGTCTGGGATTTGTCGGCAATGTGCCGCTGCACGATCCCCGTGCGCGTCCTGATCCACTCGTCGCTCGTGTCGAGGCGCGCGGCGAACTCCCGGTTCGTCATGACGCGCGGCGGCAGGTAGCTGCCGGTGCCGACGATGCGCGAATAGATCATGTCGCGGCGGCCGGCATGACGAGCTCGGCCATGCGCCCGGCGATGCGCTGCGGCACGTTGTTCCTCACCTCGTCGAGCGCCCGCTCGAGCGCGTAGCCGAAGGCGCGCCGATCGGCGGCGCCGTGGCTCTTGATGACGATGCCGCGCAGGCCGAGCAGGCTCGCGCCGTTGTACTTGGCGGGATCCATGCGCACGCGCAGCGCGTTGATCACCGGCGTCGCGAGCAGCGCGCTGAACTTGTTCCAGGCACTGCGCCTGAACTCCTCGCGCAGATAGCCGACGATCATGCGCGCCACGCCCTCGGAGGCCTTGAGGAGCGCGTTGCCGACGAAGCCGTCGCATACCACCACGTCCACCGTTCCCTTGTAAATGTCGTCGCCTTCCACATTGCCGTAGAAGTTGAGCCCGCTCGCGCGCAGCAGCTCCGCGGCGCGCTTCACCGTCTCGTTGCCCTTGATGTCTTCCACGCCGATGTTGAGCAGGCCCACGGTCGGCCGCTCGCGATGCTCGACCGCCGCCACCAGCATCGCGCCCATCACGCCGAACTGCATGAGCTGCTCGGGCGTGCAGTCGACGTTCGCGCCGAGGTCGAGCACGTAGGTATAGCCGCCCTTCATGTTTGGCAGCACCGTGGCGATCGCCGGCCGATCGATGCCGGGAATGGTCTTCAGCACGAAGCGCGAGATGGCCATCAGCGCTCCCGTATTGCCGGCGCTGACGCAGGCGTGCGCCTCGCCGCTCTTCACGAGATTGACCGCGACGCGCATCGAAGAATCTTTCTTGTACCGCAGCGCGAGCGCCGGCGCTTCATCCATGCCGACCGTCTGGGTCGCCGCGTGCACGCGCACGCGCGCGCCGGCCGCCGCGCGGTGCGCTCGCAGCTCGGCCTCGATCGCGTCGCGCACGCCGACCAGCACGATGTCGGCATCGGCAACACGGGCCTGGAACTCGAGCGCCGCGGGCACCGTGACATGGGGGCCGTGATCGCCGCCCATGCAGTCGACCGCAAGCGTGACCAGCGGGTTACTCGCCCGCAGTTATTCGCTCTTGTCGCGGACGACCTTCTTGCCGCGATAGAAGCCGGTCGGGCTCACGTGGTGGCGCAGGTGCGTCTCGCCCGTGGTCGGCTCGATCGCCACCGCGGGCGCGCTCAGGTGATCATGCGAGCGGTGCGTGCCGCGTCGCGACGGCGATTTCTTGTTCTGCTGGACTGCCATGTCGTAGCTCCTTTGTAATCAGTGCTTGCGTTGCATCATGCCGCGCAGGCCGGCAAACGGCGAACTCGCGGTGCGATCGCTGCCCTCGGGCCGCGCCTCGCAGCCTTCGTGGCGCGGCGCGTAGGGCAAGGCGAGGATCAGCTCGTCCTCGACCAGCGCGCGCACGTCCATCTCCTTCGCTGCCACCACGCGATCGGGGCTGTCGACGTCGAGCGGCTCGGCGTCGATTTCCTCCTGCGAGCCGGCGAGCACCAGCAGCGCCCGCTCGCTCACCTCGTAGGCGAGCGGCGCGAGGCAGCGCTGGCAGCGCAGCTGCAAGGTGGCGCGCACTCGCAGCTCGAGGCTCGGGCGGCCCCGCTCGTCGCGCACGCCGTGCACGGCATAGCGCACGTCGCCGGCGTCGGACGCGAGCACATCCTGGAGCCGCGGGAAGCTGCCGAGGGGCAGCGTTCCTTCCTGTGTCGCGCCGGCCGTCGCGAACTCAAAACCGTCAATGACCGGCTGGTGCGACATGAAGCGGCGGATGATATCATCGTTTCCCCCGCTAAAACAATGTGATGGCTCAGCCGCGGCGGCTCGTTCTCGCATCCACCTCCGCTTACCGCAAAGCGCTGCTCGAGCGCCTCGCGCTCGCGTTCGTCGTTGCCGGGCCGCAGGTCGACGAGCGCCCGCTCGGCGGCGAAGCGCCCGCTGATACCGCGCTCAGGCTCGCTGCGCTGAAGGCGCAATCGGTGCGCGCCGCGCATCGCGACGCGCTGATCATCGGCTCCGACCAGGTCGCTACCAGCGCGGGCCGCGTCCTTGGCAAGCCGGGCGATCACGCGAACGCCGCGCGCCAACTTCGCTCGCTCAGCGGCAAGAGCGCCGACTTCCTTACCGCGGTGGCGCTGCTCGACGCCGCCAACGGCCGCATGCAGACCGCGGTCGTCCCCTGCCGCGTGCACTTCCGGCAATTCGACGATGCGCGCATTGAAAGCTATTTGCGCCGCGAGCAGCCTTTCGACTGCGCCGGCAGCGCCAAGGCCGAGGGACTCGGCATCGCGCTCATCGCGCGCATCGAGACCGACGACCCGACGTCGCTCATCGGCCTGCCGCTGATCGCGCTCACTGGGATGCTCGAGCGCGCCGGCTTGCGGGTCATTTGATCCTCTACGCCATCCCGTCGCCGCTCGGCGGCGCGCCGCAGGATGCGCTGCCCGCGAGCGCGCTTGCGCGCATCCGAGGACTCAAGGATTTCGTTGCAGAGAACGCGAAGTCCGCGCGCGCCTTTCTGTCCGCCGTCGGGTGCCAACCGCGCGAGCTGGCGATCGCGGAGCTGAATGAGCACACGCCGGCCGGCGACGTGCCGCGCTTGCTCGGCCCGCTGCGCGAAGGCCGGCCGCTGGGATTACTGTCGGAGGCGGGTTGCCCGGCGATTGCCGATCCCGGCGCGGCGCTCGTCGAGGCGGCGCATGCGGCTGGCTTTCGCGTCGTGCCGCTCGTCGGGCCCTCGGCGATCACCCTCGCGCTGATGGCCGCGGGGCTCGAAGGGCAGCGCTTCGCTTTCTGCGGCTACCTGCCGCGGGACCCCGCGGAGCGCAAGCAGCGCATAAGGCAGCTTGAGCAGCGCTCGCGCCGTGAGCGCGAGACCGAGATCTTCATCGAGACGCCGTACCGCAACGATGCGCTGGTCGGCGCGCTCCTCGAGACGTGCGCGCCGGGTACGCGCCTTTGCATCGCCGCCGATCTCACGCTGCCGACGGAGTCGATCCGCACTCAGGCGGTCGCCGACTGGCGGCGCTCGCGCCCGAGCCTGGGCAAGCGCCCGGCGGTGTTCCTGCTGCTGGCCTAGAACGTAAAGCCGCTTACCACGGCGGCGATCTGCGGGTCCTGCTTTTGCGCGCTCACGACCACGCGCTCGGTCTCGATGTTGGCGAGCCGGGCGCGCTCGGCGCCGTCGCGCATGCCGATATGCACGGCCAATACCCCGAGCCCCGTTACCGTCACTGCCACCGCAAGCGCTATCAGATGCGTTTTCATTTGCTGCCTCCCTGGTGGTACGGCAGCAGCTTAAGCGAGGCGCCCGCGAGGGCTCAGCGACACACGCCGCCCGTGGCGAGTGCGGTATTCACCTCACCGGATCGGCGTCGTGAAATAGTTGCGCAGCGCGAACTCGGCGAGCGAGCTCGCCAGCGCCGCGCCGAAGCGCCGCGCGACCTTCTCGGCGAAGCCTTCCTTCTTCGTGTAGTCGACCATGTCCTCCGCCTTGATGACGTCGCGCGCCACCGAGTCGAGGCTGCCGTAGCCGTCCGCGAGGCCGAGCTCGACGCTCTTCTCGCCGGTCCAGATGAGGCCGCTGAACATGTCGGGCGTTTCCTTGAGGCGCTTGCCGCGGCCTTCGCGCACCGCGCTGATGAACTGCTGGTGGATGTCCTTCATCAGGACATTGATGTACTCCCTGTCCTTGTCGCGCAGCGGCGAGAAGGGATCCAGCATGCCCTTGTTCTCGCCGGCGGTAATGAGCCGCCGCTCGACGCCGAGCTTGTCCATGAGGCCGGTGAAGCCGAAGCCGTTCATCAGCACGCCGATCGAGCCGACGATGCTCGCTCTTCCGACGTAGATGCGGTCGGCGGCTGCCGCAACGTAGTAGCCGCCGGAAGCGCAGATGTCATCCACCACCGCGTAGAGCGGAATATCGGGATATTTCTTGCGCAGGCGCCGCATCTCGTCGTAGATCGTCTGCGCCTGCACCGGGCTGCCGCCGGGCGAATTGATGCGCAGGATCACGCCCTGCGTGCTCTTCTCCTTGAACGCGGCCTGCAGCCCGAGGATGACGCTGTCCGCGCTCGCATCCGTGCCCGGCGCGATGATGCCGTTCAGCTCCACCACCGCCGTGTATTTCTTGCCGCCGGTGAAGTCGCCGCGGCTGCTCCAGTCCACCATGAGCAGCAGCACGATCGTGATGTAGGCGAAGGTGAGCAGCTTGAAGAAGATGCCCCAGCGCCGCCGCCGGCGCTGCTCGACGAGGGCGTCCGCGGCGAGCTTGGTGATCAGGTCGCGTTCCCAGTTCGGATTGTTTTCAGTCATCTTCGAACCCCGTGAAATAAACCATGCCATCGCGCTCTTCCACATTGAGTTTCAGGAGCCGCCCGCCGATGCAGGGGCCGCCGACGCAGCGGCCGCTGGCGGCGTCATAGGTCGCGCCGTGGGTCGAGCAAAGCAGATCGCGTCCGTCGGCATCGAAAAATACTCCTTCCTGCCAGTCGAGTTCCATCGCGACGTGCGCGCAACGATTGAGATACGCGTGCACCTCGCCTTTGTAACGTATGGCGAACGCCGGCGCCGGCTCGCCGAAATACTCGACCTCGAAGCGCACGCCGCGCCCGGAGTCGGCGAGCTCGCTGGAGGGACAGATCAGCCGTGCGTCGTCAGCCATTCGCCAAGCTCCGCCACGCTTGCCACGCAGCCGCGCGGCCCGCAGGCGCGCAAGCCCTGTTCCGGGTGCGCGCCGTACGTCACCGCGAGCGCAGCGACGCCCGCGGCGCGCGCCATCTCCAGGTCGTGCGAGGTGTCGCCGATCATGAGCGCATTGTCCGCCGGGACGTGGAGCTCTTCCATCAGCTCGTAGAGCATCGCCGGGTCAGGTTTCGGATTCGTTTCATCGGCGCAGCGCGACGCCTGGAAATAGGGCCGCAGGCCCGTGGCGTCCAGCGCGCGGTCCAGGCCGCGCCTCGATTTACCGGTCGCGATGCCGAGCACACGTCGAGCGCTCAGCGATTCGAGCAGCTCGCGCATGCCGCCGAATAGTCCCATCTCGTCCTCGCGCGCGCGGAAGTGCTCGCGGTAGCGCGCGACGAATTCGGCAGTGCGCTCGGCCGCGAGCCCGGGCACCGCCGCGCGCAGCGCGTCGTGCAGCCCGAGGCCAATGACATGCCGCGCCTGCTCCATTGTCGGCACCTCGAGCCCGAGATCTGCGGCGGCGAGCCGGATGCACCCGGCAATGGTCGTGGCCGAATCGATGATCGTGCCGTCCCAGTCGAATACCAGCAGCCGGTACCTCACAGCCGCGCCGCGAACGACGCCATGTCGGCGGGCAGCGGCGAGTCGAGCCGCAGCCGCTCGCCGGTCAGAGGATGCGCAAACGCCAGGCGACCGGCGTGCAGCATCAAGCGCTTCACGCCCTGCTTGGTGAGCTCGCGGTTGAGCGCGAAGTCACCGTACTTGTCATCCCCAAGCACCGGGTGCCCGGCGTGGGCCAGATGCACGCGGATCTGGTGGGTGCGCCCGGTGAGCAGCTGAACTTGCAGCAGGCTGTAGTCCTCGCCCTTTTTCAGCACTTTCGCTTTAGTAAGCGCGCTCAGGCCCCCTTCCCGCACGCTTACGCGCCGCTCGCCGCTGGCCGTTACATATTTGTGCAACGGATCGGAAAGCTCGAACGACCCCTCGGCCGGCGCGCCTTTGACGAGGGTCGTGTAGACCTTCTCCACCTCGCCGTCCCGGAGCTGGCGATGGACCTCGGTCAGGGCGCTGCGTTTCTTGCACACGATCAGCAGGCCCGAAGTGTCCCGGTCGAGCCGGTGCGCCAGCTCGAGGAGCTTCGCCTGCGGCCGGGCGGCGCGCAGCGATTCGATGACGCCGAAGCTGACGCCGCTCCCGCCATGGACCGCGACCCCCGCCGGCTTCTCGATGATGAGCAGCGCCGCATCCTCGTAGACGACGGGAAACTCGGCCGGTCTGGCAGTTTTTACGGCCGCCGAGACGCGCACCGGCGGCACGCGCACGCGATCGCCGATTCTCAGCCGGTAATCGGGCCCCACGCGGCCGCTATTCACCCGGACTTCGCCGCTGCGAAGCACGCGATAGACATGGCTTTTCGGCACGCCGCGCAGGCGCTTGAGCAGGAAGTTATCAATTCGTTGTGCCGCGCTTTCCTCGCCGACTTCGACCGTGGTTGCCCGCGGCTTGTTTAAGTCATTCATTTTCCAGTATGATCTGCGGGTCGCTTCGAGTTGCGAGGCACAGGAGAGTCGGCGGTGCCGCTCCCTGCAACACGCCTCCTGCCCGGCCACAGCCAGGCCTGAAGCGCTGGTTAATTTCGCTCACCGGAAGTAGCGATACTACTAGTAGCGCGCGCAGGATCAGTTTCCAACGAACCTCATCGCCCTCTGGGGCGGCATTCCACTTAGGAGAGCGTAGAGCGCAAGTCTCCTGCGCGCGCAGGAGAACAACAAGTGAAGAGGATGTTATTCAACGCGACGCAGCAGGAAGAGCTGCGCGTCGCGATCGTCGACGGTCAGAAGCTCGTCGACCTGGACATAGAGTCAGCATCGAGGGAACAACGCAAAAGCAACATCTATAAAGGCGTCATCACCCGCATCGAGCCCAGCCTCGAGGCCGCCTTCGTCGACTACGGCGAGGAGCGGCACGGGTTCCTGCCGTTCAAGGAAGTCTCCCGCAGCTATTTCAAGCCGGACATCGACGTAGGCCGCGCGCGCATCCAGGACGCGCTGCGCGAGGGCCAGGAGCTGATCGTCCAGGTCGAGAAGGACGAGCGCGGCACCAAGGGCGCGGCGCTCACCACCTTCATCAGCCTGGCGGGGCGCTACCTCGTCCTGATGCCGAACAACCCGCGCGGCGGCGGCGTCTCCCGCCGGGTGGAGGGAGAGGACCGCAACGAGCTGCGCGATACCCTGGACCAGCTCCAGGTCCCTGACGGCATGAGCGTAATTGCCCGGACGGCGGCCATCGGGCGTACTCCGGAGGAGCTGAACTGGGACCTGAACTACCTGCTCCAGCTCTGGCGCGCCATCGAGAGCGCGGCCACCGACCAGTCGAAGAAACCCTTCCTCATCTACTTGGAATCGAGCCTGGTCATCCGGGCGATCCGGGATTACTTCCAGCCCGACATCGGGGAAATCCTGATCGATACCGAGGAGATCTACGAGCAAGCCCGGGCTTTCATGCAGACCGTGATGCCGGGGAACGTCAACAAGGTGAAGCTCTACCGGGACGACGTCCCGCTGTTCTCCCGCTTCCAGATCGAGCACCAGATTGAAAGCGCCTACTCGCGCCAAGTGGCGCTGCCCTCCGGCGGCGCGATCGTCATCGACCATACCGAGGCGCTGGTCGCCATCGATGTGAACTCGGCCCGCGCCACGCGCGGCGGAGACATCGAGGAGACGGCGCTGCGCACCAACCTGGAAGCGGCCGACGAAGTCGCGCGGCAACTGCGGCTGCGCGACCTCGGTGGCCTGATCGTCATCGACTTCATCGACATGGAGTCGCAGCGCAACCAGCGCGAAGTGGAAAACCGGTTGCGCGACGCCCTCAAGTTCGACCGGGCGCGCGTGCAGATCGGCAAGATCTCGCGCTTCGGTCTGATGGAGCTCTCGCGCCAGCGGCTGCAGCCTTCGCTCGAGGAGACCGCGCACATCAACTGCCCGCGCTGCTCGGGCACCGGCTTCATCCGCGGCACCGAGTCGACGGCGCTGCACGTCCTGCGCATCATGCAGGAGGAGGCGATGAAGGAGAACACCGGGGCCGTGCACGCCCAGGTACCGGTGGATGTCGCCTCGTTCCTCTTGAACGAGAAGCGCGCCGAAATTCAGAAGCTGGAATCCCGGCTGAAGGTGAACATCGTGCTCGTGCCCAACCAGCACCTCGAGACGCCGCACTACAAGGTGCAGCGCCTGCGGCACGAGGAGCTGAACGAGATGGAGCACGTGCCCTCGAGCTACGAGATGGTCGAGCAGCCGGAGGAGCCGAAGGCGCCCGGCGCCGAGACCGCGGAAGCGAAGGTCGAGCGGCAGCAGCCCGTGGTCAAGAGCATCACGCCGGCGCAACCGGCACCGCTGCCGGCTGAGCCGCGGCGCGAGAAAGCGCCGGCGCTGGCTCCAATCGTGCAACCGGTGGCGGCCGCGGCAAACACCGGGGTCGGCTTGTTCTCCCGGTTCCTGTCGATCTTCAAGCCGGCGGCAACACCGGCGCCCGTGCAAACCGCGCCGCAGGCGCCTGCATCCGCCATCCAGGCGGCGCAGCCGCAGCGCGACCAGCGCCGTGAGCACAACCGTCGCGAGCAGCAGCAGCGCCGCGAGGGCGGCCGGCGCGACGAGCACCGCGACCGCCAGCAGCAGGGACGCCTCGAGCAGCG
>JACXTT010012866.1_pt1 | contig 11076 bp, 12 predicted proteins | sample 9270951 | NCBI WGS metagenome assembly JACXTT01 (sample SAMN15532306, study PRJNA645909) | rock metagenome | isolation source: weathered quartz diorite | place: Puerto Rico | collected 2017-06-21 | reverse complement strand
CTGGCTCCGGTGGAGCGCGACGCTCGCGTCGGGGGAGTCCTTCACCGGGGTCGACTTCTTCGAGTTTGCCCAGGACGGGCGCATCGTCCGGTTCACCGGCTTCTACGAGTAGGCGGAGGGTGAGCTGGCCGGAACCCCCGACCGGGGTTACGGATCCCAATGCTTCGACCGCGCCGGAACGCAGCGTCACGGGCATCCGACGCCACGACCCTCGACTGCGCGAGTGTTCAGGAATGTCCCCTGAAAGAGACCGACGCGCTCCTTACGATCCGTTGTGCTCAGCCAGCACCGGAGAGGTCGGCTGGCGCGGTTCCCACAAGACGTGAGACTCGTCGGCCGTGCTCAGAGGGCGGCTCGGCTGGGCCTCGTGTCTCAGCCACGCATCGGGCAGGTAAACGCCCTGTCAACAGGCTGAATGCTCGAACGAGGGCAACCGGCCCGCGTGGGCGGCTGGCGCGGGCCTGCCGGCTGGGCTAGAGTCGTGGCGGTCGACCGTTCGGCAGATGCGAGGGAGACTGTCGTGACTTCAGGCGTCCGCTGGGTGGTCGGCATATCGCTTGGAGTGTTGCTCTTGGCGTCATCTGCCGGTGCTGCGGCCCCGAAGATCACTGAGTTCGGCGCCGGCATCACTGCCCAAAGCGGTCCGTATGGAATTGTCGCGGGCCCAGGCCGCAACCTTTGGTTCACAGAGATCTACGGCCAGGTCGCGAAGATCACACCGGCCGGGGTCGTCACCGAATTTCATACCGGCATCACACGCGGCAGCGCGCTCGGGGGGATCGCCGCCGGCCCGGACGGCAATCTCTGGTTCACCGAGAACGGCGGCCAACGGATCGGGAAGATCACACCGGCCGGGGTCGTCACCGAATACCGCGCCGGCAGCACCGCCGGCAATGCTTTCTCCATGATCGCCGCCGGCCCGGACGCCAATCTATGGTTTACCGACGCCCGTGGCAACAGGGTTGGGAAGATCACGCCGGCCGGCGTCGTCACCGAATACACCGCCGGCATCACCGCCAAGAACTATCCTCAGGGGATCGCTGCCGGCCCGGACGGGAATCTCTGGTTCACCGAGAGCTCCGGGATCGGAAAGATCAGTCCGGCCGGTGTTGTCACCGAGTACACCGCAGGCATCACCGCCCATAGCCGCCCCCTGGACATCGCCGCCGGCCCGGACGGCAACCTCTGGTTTACCGAACTCGCCGGCCGGGTTGGGAAGATCACGCTGGCCGGTGTTGTGACCGAATTTCATACCGGCATCACACGCGGCAGCGCGCTCGGGGGGATCGCCGCCGGCCCGGACGGCAATCTCTGGATCACCGAGGAAGACAACGGCTCTCCTTATGACGATAGGATCGCAAAGATCACGCCCGCCGGTGTCGTCACCGAGTACAGCGCAGGCGACCACAGCGGCCCGAGCGCGATCGCAGCCGGTCCGGACGGCAACCTCTGGTTCACCGAGAGCGAAAACGACCGGATCGGGAGGCTCGCTCTCCACGCGAGTGGGCCGACACCGGAGATCACTGTGACAGCGACCGTGAAGGGCAATGGTCGGATCACCGGCGGCGGCATCAGGTGCCCGCCGAGATGCACGGCAACGATCGCAGCGAGAACGACGCTGATACTGCGCGCAAGCGCCGCACGCGACTATCGCTTCGCGGGCTGGAGCGGTGCCTGCAGAGGCCTCCACGCCGCCTGCACGCTCCACCCGCGAGCATCAGTCACGGTCAGCGCCACGTTCCGCCGGCGCGGCTCATAGGAGACTCCGGGTTCGCACCCGTGGCGGCACGGTCTTCAACGCTGGGATGCGCCAGCGTGATCTCGCTCGGCGGTCCAGCCTCCGCCGCCCTCACGGAGACTGGCGCATCTACTGGCACACAGGGCCGGGGATCGAAAGGAACATCCTGCAAATCGGTGCTTTCTACGCCACCTTTGCCGGGTCTCGAAAACCGTTACGGGTCGTTAGGCTCGTCGAGGGTTCAAATCCCTCCCTCTCCGCTCAACCAAGCCGAAACCCGGGCTGAGGCTCGGGTTTCGCCGTTTCGGGCGCGGGTCGTATCCCGGTGCCCGTTGACCGCTGGAGACCGCCTGAGACCGCTGTAGGGAAGGTCGGATTGGCGCACAGACTGGCGCGCAGCCACAGGGGGTGAGGGCTAGCCGATCCCTCCGTCGGAGAAGGTGCGCTCTGGGTCGTCGACGGGAAGCGCGGGATCCTTATGAAGATCGATCCCGCCTATGGCGTTGTCGACCGCAGAGTCCGAGTGGCCACCGCCAATCCCCTGTACGACCTGAGTCGACAAGCGTTCGATCCGACTTCGGTTGCCGCTGGCGCCGGGTCGGTCTGGTCGACGGACGGGACTCAGACGCTTGTGCGCATCGATCCGAAGACAGGCGACGTCGTCCGCAGGATCAATGTGCACGTCCGGCTCAATGACGTGGCGGCAGGAACGGACGCTGTCTGGGCAATCAGCGGCAGGTCCGCGACTGCGATCCGGCTCGATCGCGAGGGCAGGGTGACGCTGCGGATTCCGATCGTCTCCAAGCCTCGTTTTCGCGTCGCCATACCCGCTTGAGGTGAGGGTGGGTGCGGGCTTCGTCTGGGTGCTGAACGCGAACACTGCCACCGTCACGAAGATCGACCCGGAGCAGCGCACGATCGCTGCAACGATCCCGATCGGCGTCGATCGAGGGCCGGTCCGCCTCGCGGTCGGAGGTGATGCGGCCTGGGTGGCGGATCGCGACGGGACACTCGCGCGGATCGATTCGATCACGAACATCGTCACGCCGGTCGTTGTGGGCCAGGGGCCGGGTCGTTTCTGACTCGCCAGTCATCCTGCGATGATCGCCGCGTCAGATTCCGCCTTGGTCTCGTTTGAAAGGGGGACTGTTTCGGTGGCGATCATGGTGATGAACTTCGAGGTCGACGACTTCGATGCTTGGAAGGAAATGTTCGACTCCGACCCGGTCGGCCGGGCCGCGGGCGGTGCGGTTTCTCACGTCGTTTCGCGCGCTGTTGACAATCCAAACGAGGGCTTCATCCGGGTCGAGTTCCCCTCCGCTGAGCAGGCAAGCGCATTCCGGGAGAAGCTGCTCGCTTCCGGCGCGCTCGAACGTGGCGGGATGCGGCTCAAGGCCGGCCCAACAGTTGCCGAGGTCGTAGACCAGCACACGTACTAGACGCTGCGGGCGATGGCGAGGGGTGCGCCCTGCTACAACATCCTCTCGCTCTATTCAGCTTCCGGTTCGGAGCGGCGGCTGCCAGGCGGCGTCGACGCCGCCGTTGACGGAGCGGCTGCCGCTTTCGCTGGTCAGGAGCATGCGATGTCCTCCTCGATCCACGAGGTAGACGACCGTTCTCGGATAGCGGTACGGGGCGAGCCGGGTCACGTCGCCCGCGACCGCCAACCGGTCGCCGCTGGGCGACCAGACAGGAATGCCGGACACCGGGATGACCGGACAGCGTCGCAGTCCGGGCGTCACGTCACGCCCAGTCGGCGTCAGCAGCTTGACGCCGCCGCATTTGGAGACGACGGCGATGAGCCGCCCGTCGGGCGACCACGCCGGGTTCGATGACCCGGAGGCGAGCAGTCGACGGCCGGTGCCGTCGGGACGCTGAATCCAGACCGCTGCCTCTTTGTGGGAGCTCGAACGCGTCGCGAACGCGATCTCGCCACCGTTCGGTGACCACGTGGGTGACCAGTCTCTCGCGGACCCGTCGGTGCCGGTGGTGAGCTGGCGATCGTGTGAACCGTCCCGGTTGATGATGCGGATTCGCCCCCCGATGACGTATGCGAGCTTGGTGCCGTCTGGGGCCCAGGCCAGGTCCTGCCAGTCGCAACAACCGTTGATCTGGAGATCCGTACCGGTGGCCAGGTCGATGACATGGATGCCGTTGTACGGATTCACGGCTCCGTACGAGGTGACCGAAACCGCAAGCCACCGACCGTCTCGCGACCAGTCGAGGCCCTCCACCTCGCCGCACCAGTGTGCGCGTTCGGGGCAACGGACGAGGTAACGAAGTCGTCCGGCTCGACCGACCGCAGCGAGCCCGTACCAGCCGTCGCCGCTGAGAGGGGGTTCCTGACCACCGTTGGCCGGAGCGGCGATCACCGTCAGCTGTCCAGCGGTCGAGAGAGCGGTCGCCGCTGGGCTGGGGGAAGAAGGCCCGTAGATGACGACCGACGCGTCGGGCCCGCCTGTGCGGGCGAGCAGGACGACTCCTGCCGCCAACGCCGCGAGCACGGGCGCGAGCGCGGCGTAGTGGCTCCGTCGACGGCGCGCTCGGCGACGCGCATCTTCGATGACCGCTTGCAGCGGTTGGGCGTGCGCAGCCGCCTCGAGGCGCGACGAAGACGCCGGCAGTGCCGGCATCTGCGCTCCAGGTGACGCCGGTTCGGTCACGCGATCATCACTTTGAATCTACTATGATTAGCACCATGTCGGATGTCAAGATCGGCTCGGAGAGACGGGGCCGACTCGGCAATTTCCGCCCGGTCGGGATTGGCTGAAGGCTGATTCACGCGCCGCCGCCACGCTCCGGTTGACAGGTCCTCCGCGCGGGCGGGATGATTTCCGCCCAACTCCGAGGAGGGCAATCGATGACCACGATCGACGCCGCGAACGAGCTGGTCGACCGCACGACGGCCGCCGCGCTCGAAGAGCGGGCGAAGCTGAAGAAGCACTTCGGGCGGTTCGACATGTTCTTCTTCCTGATCTGCACGCTGGTCGGGCTCGACACGCTCGGCGCCGTGTCCAGCGACGGCGCGCAGGCGTTTACGTGGCTGGCCGTCCTCGGGCTCTTCTTCTTCGTGCCGTACGCGCTCCTGACGGCCGAGCTCGGCGCGGCCTTCCACGAGGAGGGCGGCGCCTACATCTGGACGAAGCTCGCGTTCGGGCGCTTCGCTGCGGCGATCAACGCCGTGCTCTACTGGCTCTCGAACCCGATCTGGCTGGGCGGCACGCTGACGATCACCGCTGTGACGACCTTCGATGAGTTCTTCACGCCGCTCGGGGGCTGGAAGTACGTCTTCTCGATCGCCTTCATCTGGTTCGCCGTGTGGGCCGCGATCCTCTCGTTCGGGGTCGGCAAGTGGATTCCGACGATCGGGGCGTGGGGACGGATGGCGCTGCTGAGCTTCTTCACGCTGACGGTGATCATCTACGCCTTCAAGCACGGCGTGCACGGCGTCGGTGGCCACGACTTCAAGCCGTCGTACGCGATCTTCATCGCCGCCACGCCCGTGCTGTTCTTCAACTACGTCGGCTTCGAGCTGCCGAATGCCGCGGGCGACGAGATGAAGGATCCGCAGCGCGACGTGCCGTACACGGTGATCCGATCGGCGCTCGGAACGTTCATCCTCTACGGCGCGCCGATCCTCTCCATCCTGCTCGTCCTGCCGACTGCGCAGGTGACCAGCCTGGGCGGGTTCATCGACGCGATGAAGACCGTCTTCACCGTCTACGGCGGGCATGTGACGACGGCCTCCGACGGAACGGTGACGGCGAGCCTGGCGGGCGCCGGGCACGTGCTCGGCGACGTCGCCGCGATCGGCTTCATCTGGGCGCTGGCGTCGAGCGGCACGACCTGGATCATGGGCGCCGACCGCAGCCAGGCCGTTGCGAGCTACGACGGTGCGGGCCCGCGTCTGCTCGGGGTCTTCTCGGCGCGGTGGGGCACCCCGATCGCGGTCAACCTGCTCTCGGGCGTCTTCTCGACCATCGTCATGGTGCTGGCGTTCCAGCTCACGACAGGGAACTCCGCCAAGTACTTCACCGTCGTGCTCAGCCTCGCCATCTCGACGACGACGATCTCCTACCTCCTCGTCTTCCCGACGCTCATACGTCTGCGCTACACCCACCCGCACGTGCCGCGTCCATACCGCGTGCCGGGCGGCATGGCCGGCGCCTGGATCGTGAGCATCCTCACGACCGCGTGGGCGGCGCTGGCGACAATCGTTCTCCTCTACCCGGGGTTCGGGACGAAGCACCCGGACCAGTCGCTGCCGGACGGCTTCGCCGGACAGCGAGGGTCGTTCGAGCTGTCGCAGTTCATCCCGCTCGGGGCGCTCGTGGCCCTCGGGCTGCTCTTCTACGTGCTCGGCGCTCCGACGCGACGGACGGAGGCAACGGTCGCGCTCGCCGAGGCGCCCGCGACGACTACGTGAGAGATGGCCGGGAGCCTGCGCGTGGCGTGGGCTCCCGGCCGGTCTTCGATCAGTTCGGCTGCGGAACGATGCGGATGTAGGGCTTCGGTGCTTCCCACTCGCCGAAGATCTCCTTCGCCTCGTCGTTGGAGACCGAGCCGGCGATGATCACATCTTCGCCCTGCTTCCAGTTCACGGGGGTGGAGACGCGGTGCTTGGCGGTCAGCTGCAGCGAGTCGATCACGCGCAGCACCTCGTCGAAGTTGCGGCCCGTCGTCATCGGGTAGACGAGCACGAGCTTCACTTTCTTGTCCGGGCCGACCACGAAGACGTTCCGCACCGTCTGGTTGTCGGCCGCCGTCCGGTCCTTGGGATCGCCGGAGACGTCCGCGCCCAGCATTCCGTACAGCTTGGAGACGTTGAAGTCGGCGTCTCCGATGATCGGGTAGTTGGGGCGGGCGCCCTGTGTCTCCTCGATGTCGTTCGCCCAACCCTCGTGATCGCCGGTCGAATCGACCGACAGTCCGATCACCTTGACGTTCCTGCGGTCGAACTCGGGCTTGATCTTCGCCATGTAGCCGAGCTCGGTGGTGCATACCGGGGTGAAGTCCTTCGGGTGCGAGAAGAGCACCGCCCAGGAGTCACCGATCCAGTCGTGGAAGTTGATCCGACCCTCGGTGGTGTCCGCCTCGAAGTCCGGTGCGATGTCACCGATCTGCAACGCCATCTCCCTCTCCTCTCTTGCCCGCCGCCGGTGTCCCCGGGGACATAGCCTATTCCAGCCTTCGTTCTAGCAAACGCCGACCGGGACGCCGACCTCTCCGCGGACTGCGGTCAGGCGGGGATGGTAAGGCTGTCGATGTCGCTCGGATAATCGGTGAGGACATCGATCCCGTCGTCGGTGACGACCACCGTGTCGGAGTGCCGGAAGCCACCGACCTCCCGCGAGTAGACACCAGGCTCGATCGTGAAGACCATGCCGGCCTCGACCCGCGTCCGATCGCCGACGTCGAGGAACGGCGCCTCGTGGTTTCTCAGCCCGATCGCGTGTCCGGTGTGCTGCCGCCAGAGCGGGAGCAGGTCGTTCGCGATGAAGTAGCCGAGCACGGCGTTGTCCACGTCCGCACAGGTCACGCCGGGTCGCAGGGCGTCGAAGGCCACCTGCTGGGCCGCGCAGGTGTGGTCGAAGAGCCGTCGCATCTCGTCCGTGGTCTCACCGCTCGCCGCCTGGACGAACGCGACCGGCCGCTCGGTGGCGAGAAAGCCAAAACGCACGAGTACTGGATGTACTTGTCGTCAAAGAGGACGTAGCCGGAGAGCTCCTGGTCTCGAACGTGCTCGAGCATGCTTTCGCGTCGCGCTGCCAGCTCTTCGGCCGAGATAGCGGCAGTCGCCTGCATCGAAGGCCGATCGTATTCAGAGGCGGTCGGGCCACGCGTGAAACCGGCGGGGCGCGAATCACTCGAACGGGTGAGTTTCGCCCGGCTGTCGCAGGGAAGAACGAAATCGAAGCGAAGGGATCCATCGTGAGAGCCGTTGCGCAGAACGCAGTGCCGCCGGAGATCGTCCGCAGGGGTCCGATCCCGACGGCGCTCGTACGTGATCTGTTGTCGGTCGGTTTGCTGCTGGAATACCGCGACTCGGCACGCTCCAGGCTCGAGCGGCTGCTCGGGCCGGATACGGCGGCCAGCGTCCTCAGACGGACGCTCGCCTCAGGCCACGGCTAGACCGCTCGTTCGCCCAGCAGGCGTTCGGCGAGATCCTTGCCGACGGCGGCTTCGAGCCTGCTTCGCGCCGGGGGCCGCTCCTCGCCGTCCGTCAACAGCACGGCAATCAGCAGATCCCTGATCAGCGTCTCGGGAATCTCCCGCGGTGCAGCCATCCGCGCCGTATGACGAGCTGCGGCTCTCAACAACACACCCCTGATCTCTGTCAGGACACACCCCTGATCTTTACAAGGACACTTTCGTCCGGGCGGCGGACGGACAGCATCCCTCGACTGCAGGAACCAGGGTAAGGCTTCTGTTAGCCCTGCGACCTCAGCCCGCTCGAGGCTGCGTCATGGCCTCGAAGGCGTTGCGGAGAAGACGCTGTAGCCGCGCGTCGGGCGGTTGAACAGGGCTGATGACGCCGGCTCCGACCGGTGATCCGTCGGCGGAGCCGGTGACCGACCAGGCGAACTCCATCGAGCCGACGGCGAGCACGGTCGACCCGGACGGCGCCTGATAGCGGACGAGGTCGGCGTTCGTCGAGTGAAACGTGCTCGTATAGACACCCGGCGGTTGCGGTGTCGGCTTCCCCTGGTAGTGGAAGAGCACGGTCAGCGGCGGTGTCTTGCCCGCGCACTCGGGCGCGACGGCGTCCCACTCGCGTCCGACCGCGCCCTTCACGCTGTCGCCGGCCTTGAAACCCGTGCCCTTGAACCAGGGGTCGGCCACGTTGCGCGCGTCGACGCGATAATCGTGTGGCCCGCGGTCGGAGGAGTCGTCGCCGCCCTGCCACTGGACGCCGACGAGGGTGCACTCGGGACGCAGGACGGGCTGGTCGCGCCAGCGCACGGTCTTCTGCCTCGGGTTCGTCGACGGATCCCTGCTGGCCGAGCGGTATTCCTCGAGGACGCGCCGCTCGGGGTCGGCGTAGCGGATCTGCCAGTAGGCGGTGTTCCCGCCCAGAAAGGCGAGGTTGGTGCCGAGCCCGCGCGCTGCTTCGAAGCCGTCACGCATCGCCTTCGTCCAGTACTCGCTGTGGGAGGGGACGACGACGAGGCGGTGGTGCGCGAGCTGCCCGGGATCGCCGTCGATGTCCGCGTCGGTCGTGTACGAGGCGTCGTAGCCGAACTGATCGATGAACCGCACGGCCGGATACGCGAGCGCGATCTGGTCGTCGCTCGCTGCGTATGGCCGGTCGAAGGACACCTTCACCGCGGCGTCGGGGTCGGTGTAGAGGCTCTTGCCGCCCCAGTCGTTGTAGGCCTGCCAGGTGTTGACCGGCAGCACGACGAGGACCGCGGAGGTTGTGCCGGCCGGCGCCCGGACGACGAAGGGAATGACCGCGGACGTCCCGGCCTCGTCGCCCGAGGTGAGGACGAGCTTGGCCAGATAGAGGCCGCTGGGCCAGTCGGTGCCGACCGTGACCCGATCCGTGATCGGCCAGGGGGCATCCAGCTCGCCCGTGCTCGGGTCGGGGGAGGAGATCGACTGGCTCGATCCCTGCTCGTCACCGTCGCAATTCGGTACGCAGGCGATGAGCTTGCCACCGACGCCGCCGTACCACCCGAGCCGGTAGATCTCGACGCGGTAGCGAGCCGCTGGATTCGTGCTCGCGTGGAGACGGAGCACCTCACCGGGGGCGACGCTCACCTCGGACGCGAAGCCCTCGATCGCGTGGGGTGCAGAGGGTTGGGCGAGCTGCCACGTCCCTGTCGGCGCAGCAACGCCGGCGGCACGCGAGACGCCCCACAGACCGACCGCCAGTGCGAACACGAAGACGGCCGGCGCGAGAGCGAGGGAGAGGAGTGGTAGGCGGCTCGACACTCGGGCTCTGGCTCCACCATGCCGGGCTCACCGTGTCGCCACTCCACCCTTTACGGAACCCTTACGCGCCGCCGGCCAGGTGTTGCGTCCTCATTGCGCGCCGGTACGCGACCGCAACGGCGTCGAAACGAAGGTGGAGCTCGTCGGCCAGATCGAACGGCACGATCTCGGGCCGCTGCGACTCGACGATCCGCCGGTCCTGGTTGAAGATCACATCCTCGAACTCCTGCAGCACCGAATCGGGCTGCTCGAAGTCGTAGTTCCGGCCGATCAGCACGTAGCCGATGCACCGCTCACCGTCGACGGGCTGCGACGCGAACACATAGACCATTCGCTCGTCCGCGCCCCACCCGAGACGGAGGACGATCGTGTAGGGGAGATGCAGCTCGTACCGGCTCCGCCGCACCGGCGTGTCGCGTTCCTCGTTCGCGAAGACCGGGAAGTCGTCGCTGCCGGCGGCCTCCGGTCTGACGACCTCGTAGTGCAGAACGTGGCCCACCGTCCGTACGGCATGGTCTGGCACGACGGGTCGCTCGGGGTCTCCGAGAAGACCCGGATGCACCCATGGGAAGTGACCGAAGTCGGTGAAGTTCTCGACCTGGCGCGACGAGTCCGACTGCCAGGGGTACGGGCCGGCCGCGACCACCTTCCAGCTGGAGTTTTCGAGCTCGGGCACGCTCGGCAGCTCCCAGAGCGGGTCGTCGAGCGCGACCCAGATCAGGCCGAGCTCCTCGCGGCAGCGGAACCGGGCGATGCGTGCCTTGGTGGGCACACGTGTCGGGTCCTCGAGTTGCGGTATCGCGACGCAGCGGCCGGTCGTCGCATAGCGCCACCCGTGATAGGGGCAGACGAGCTCGTCACCGCTCACCCAGCCGAGCGACAGCGCCGTGCCGCGATGGATGCAGAGGTCGGAATGCGCGTGCGCGATACCGGAACCGTCACGCCAGACGACGAGCCGCTCGCCGAGCAGCGTCGCAGGCACCGGGGCATCGGTGACCGCGGTCGCGAAGGCGACGGGATGCCAGCAGCTGCGCAGCGCCGCCTGGTCGCCGACGGCCGAGGGCGAGGACACGCCCCGATTGTCGCACTGCTATGCGCTACGGCGTGGGGACGCCGTGCCGGGGGATGCGCTCTTCGTTCGGGTTGCGGATCGTGATCGTCGGCACGGCGGGGGTCGTCAGCGTGGGAGTGGTCGGAACGGGTTCCACCGGCCCCAGGGTCGGGCGGTCGGTGAGCCACGGCAGTGTGCCGACGACGATCACGACGGTGAACAGTGCGATCAGGATCATCGGCAGGGCGGCGATCAGCCGTCCCGGCCAGGAGGGCTCGGCGTGAGCGGCAGGACGGAGCGGCGGCGGCCGGTAGACGGCGGGACGAAGAGCAGGGAGGAAGGCCTCCCA
>JACXTT010012865.1_pt1 | contig 11077 bp, 7 predicted proteins | sample 9270951 | NCBI WGS metagenome assembly JACXTT01 (sample SAMN15532306, study PRJNA645909) | rock metagenome | isolation source: weathered quartz diorite | place: Puerto Rico | collected 2017-06-21 | reverse complement strand
CGGCGATTCGACCTGGCGCTTATTTCGCTGCCTTTTCCCACCGTGAAGCTGACGATTTTGCCGTTGTTCGATGAAGAGCTATTGATCCTGCGACCTTCGCCCAAGAGCGTGCGAGGCTGGCATGTCGGGTCGCTGCAGCCTTCTGAGATTGCCTCGGCGTCATTTCTGCTCTATCCGGCGCGCAGCAATATGCGATCCATCATCGATGCGTTTTTCACCGAGATCGGGGTGAACCCGCTCGTCACGATGGAGGCCGACGATACGGAAGTGATCAAGCGTCTAGTGGAGTCAGGATTCGGATACTCGATACTTCCCGAATACGCATTGCGCAGCCAGCCGAAATTTTTTCAGGCATTCCGCGTGCCCGGACACCGGCTGGCCCGCCGGCAGGCGCTTGCGATGGCAGCCTCCGAGCATCCACGCGCGCTAACCTTATCGATCGCGCGATTTCTGCAATCATTGCTGACCCACGGATGAGTTGCGGTTCAGAGGCGCAACAATTGACCGTCGATCCGGACTTCGTTTGCGACGAGCCCCAAAACATTTTCGATGACATTGGGCTTGGCGACGTGCTCGAAATTACAGCGGGTGAGTTGCACGTCGCGAATGGGAGCTGATGGATATCCGCGCAGGTACAAGGCGTATTTGCTGCTCTTGCACGTCACGTCCTGAACGGCAATATTGCGGACGACGGGTTGGAACGGTCCGCCGAGTCCTTCTTCGTAAAAGAAATCCACTTGCACAATGGCGTCAGCGACCTGGCCCACGGTCACGTTGCGGAAAACGACATTCTCCACGACGCCGCCGCGATGGGAATTGGTTTTGATTCGCAAAGCCCGATCGAGATGAGGACTGTCCATGTGGCAATCTTCGACAAAAACGTTGCGCACGTTGCCGGACACTTCGCTGCCGATCGTCACGCCGCCGTGGCCATCTTTCATCGTGCAGCCTTGGATCACCAGGTTCTCGCAGGCGGCTCCCACTCGCCGCCCATCGCGGTTGCGCCCGGCTTTAATGGCGATGCAATCGTCACCGGTGTCGAACGTGCATCCTTTGATAAGAACGCCGGTGCACGATTCCGGATCGCAGCCGTCGTTGTTAGGGCCATGGCTCACAATGCTGACGTTGCGGATGGTGACATTCCGGCAAAGCACCGGATTGATCTCCCACATGGGCGAGTTTGTGATCGTGACACCTTCGATCAGGACATTCGTGCAACGGTAGGGCTGGATGAACTGCGGCCGGAGATACGAGCCCTCGCCATAAATGCGCTCGCTCACCGGAACGTCCTGGTCGCCGGCCGCCATCAGTGCATCGCGCGCCGTCTGCTGGCTGGGATCGCCCTTCTTCCATCCACAATCGGTCTTGCCCTTCCACGGCCACCAATTCTCACAACCAGCCTGACCGTCGAGCGTGCCGGAGCCGGTGATCGCAATGTTGGTTTGCTCGAAGGCATAGAGAAACGGTGAATAATGCATGCATTCGGTGCCTTCCCAGCGTGTAAACACCAACGGCAGATAATGTTTCGGGTCGCGGCTGAACCTGATTGTGGCTTCCTTGGCAAGATGCAGGTTGACGTTGCTCTTCAGATGCACTGCGCCGGTGAGAAAGACACCGTCCGGCACAAGCACGCGGCCACCTCCGGCACTGGAGCAGGCCGCAATGGCTTTGGCGATCGCTTCCGTGCAGTCCTGTGTGCCTCCGGGCACAGCGCCGAATCGCGTGATGTTGAAATCGCGATCGGGAAGCACCGGTGGTTTGATGCGCGCCAGGATCGCGTCCGCGTTCCAGGCGGGAACAGCGGCGGCGGCAACTCCCGCGGCGGCAACTCCCGCGGTGGTCGACATGATGAACGACCGCCGGTTGAGCGGTAGTGGGTTCATGGCATCACGCGTTGAACAGATTCTCGGCCAGCCATTCGACATATCGCGTGTTGCGGCGCTGGGTTTCCTGGATGACCGCGCGCGGCAGTTGATCGAGAGCCTCCTTAAAGAAATGGCCATCGGCATCGCGGCTCCCGACCATGTTGCCAAGCCAAAAAACGAGAAACAGATTGCCGTCCGTGCGGCCGCGTGCACTGTCTCCCAGGTACGAGCCGCGGCCAGCCGCGCGATACTCGGCGGCGAGCGCGCTTTCTTCTCCGAATGCTCCGGCAGCGGCGAACTTCTCGCAAGCTTCCACCATGCGGTCGTACAAAGCGCGTTCCGGTGAACCGGCCGGCTGCTCCGACAGGATGTCGAAAAGCTGTAACTGCAGCTCACCGGAGATCTTGTAGTTCAAGCGGCCGCGCGTGGCCGCGCCGATCGACCGCAGCACGTCGGCCTGCTTGCCACTGCCGGAATGAATGCTGAGCGTGCCGTCGAACAGGCGGGCGACCTCGGCAAGTTCGCGCACACGATCCTTCAGCTCGGCGACCGGCTTGCCGGCGAAGTCTCGATCGACGCGAGGCAGCAGTTCCGGCCACATCTTGTGACCGGCGTACGTGGCGAGCGCCTCGGGGCTTTCCGGGTAAGCCTGGCGTTTCTTGAACCCCAGATTCGGCGGAACGAGTTGGGCCGGACGCCCACGCTCCCGCAACCAATGCATGTAGAAGATAAGCTCCTTGGGCGACGTCAGTGTTTCGGCTTCGTCAAGAGATGGCTCAAAGTCGAAGGCCGCTCCGCCTTTCAAGCGCTTGATGGCATCGAACAGCTCTTCGTTCAGTTTCAAGCTGGGCGCAAATTTCACCGATAGTCGCTTGATCTCGTCGGGGCCGAAAGAGTAGCTGGTCCCATCGCAATCGAATACGCGAGAGAATTCGGTCATTACCCAACCACGCTCGTTCGCGTTGAGGCGCGTCTCGAACAGACGGTCGATCTCGATGCTGGACCAAGGCGAGTTATGACGCAGATCTGCACGCAGATCGAAAACGCGGGACGTGTCAGTGGTGAACTTGGTGTAGCCCGCCGCGTGGCGGATCACTTCCTTTACCCATTCGACCGAATTTGCGATCTCGCGGTCGTTGGCGCCGCTGACGATGAAGTGATCGGCTTCGGCATTGTACCCGGATCGAAAACCGCAGCGAATGGCAGCCCAAAGCCCCGCGTGATACAAGTGCCGGATGCTGACGCGAGTGTGGCCAGCCGCAGTTGGATTAGATCCGTCCCGGCGCGCGATCTCTTGATCGGTGATCATTTCGCGAGTGGCGGAGAGCTGCACCGTCGATGCGACGTTGATGCCCTTGTGCTCGAGGATTCGCCGGTAAGCTTCGAAGACTGCCGGAAGACTGATCTCCGGATGACGGTTGCCGGCGGCGATGGCAGGTTGTTCGCGTTGCGGCCGCGGCAGAAAGGCGCGATCGATGTGTCCGGCGAACGCTGCGATGTTCTGGTGGTCGGCGGATGAAAACGAATATACGAAGACTTCAGACCCGTTAACTGCGTGATTAAGAATCGGATGGGTCAGCCCTAATGCGCCCGTCTCGCCGCCGAATTGCAACAACACGCCTTCGTCATTCTGGTCGGCAGCGACGAACAACGATTCCCCTACGCGGGCGAGTGATCGTGTGTGCAGCACCAGGCCGGAGAGTGCGGTTGGAGCCAGTTGTTCCGCGACACGCTCGCGCGCGGCATCATCCAAAGGGCCGCTGTCCAGTTGCTTGAATGCTTCCGAAGCAGCTGCCAAAGCTTCGCCCGTCGAACCGCTAAGCCGCGCCAACACGCCCATGCTGTGCCTCCCGCCAGCCGGCAAAGCGCTCGAAATTGCCGCGGAACAGCCGGGTGACGTCATGACGGATATCGGCGCGCGTGACCGGCCGGCCATCCTCGGTGAGCAAGCGATAGGTGTTCGCGAGAATCGGCGCCATGGTCCGGCGTGTATTCCTCCATTTGTAAATCACCTGCTCCAGCACACGCGCGTCGGAGTGCTGTGGAATGAAACTCATCCCCAGCATCTCCAGACGTTCGCGCGTCATCTCTTCGACAACGGATGGATTGTTCAGGAACCACCAGCATCCGAATGGCATGAGGTTGTTGAATTTTCGCGCATACACGCAAAGCTCGTGCTGGTTCTCGCGGCTGAGCACACTGATCAGAAAACGATTTTCGGGATAGGTGGTACAGAGCCGCTCGACGGCCCGTAGATCCGCCTTTCCGGCGCCATCGCCCGCGAGCCGCAGAGCCGGGTTCACCTGGTAGCGAACGCCGATCATCAACGACAGTGGAATCCCGAATTCCCGGCATGAGGGTACAACGGCTTCGGCCAGCAGGCGCGCGCGAACGCTGTCCTCGGGAAACTGAAACGTATCCGGCAACGAGACGGCCATGTAAACGGGTTGCATGCGCTTGTTCCAGTCGGCGAGGAAGCGGCGAACTTCAGCGGCGGATTTTCCGGTCGCGGTCTCGTTGACCGCGTAGCCTTTCGACGCCAGCACGCTCCAATGCTCGGGCCATTTATTGAGAATGCGGTCGAGCCGCAGCACGGGATGGAACTGGGGATCGGGTTCTGCTCCACGCTCCCAAAGAGGGGCTTCGTCTGGATCGAGCGGATCGTTGGTCATCACGACTTCGCTCACCTTGGCCAACTGAAACACGCGACGGATGTGCGCGCCGGGTTCCTGTGCGGTGAAGAAGGCGCGCGCTTTCTCGAGATCAGATCCACCGGTGGGTAAGCCGAATGCGTCGAGCACAGCGATCACGCCGCGAGCCGCCTCGGAAACAGGGGCGTTGTCGACGAAGAGAGCGCGCCAGATCGCGTCGGCCTTCTCACGCTTGGATAGCCGAAAATACTGCTCGGGCTTTAGGTCCGATGAACGGAACAGCTCAGCTTCCAAATAGTGATAAGTGATCAACTCGTCTATTCCCCACAGCCCTAGCGTTCCGAGCGAGGGCATGAAGAGATGCGTATGCACGTCAATGAATGGTGTTGCGGCGAGCTCATCTTCGACCGCGCGGAGGATCTCATGCGGGGCGAGGGAAGGCGTGGAACCGGCTCGCGGGGTGGGGTTCTGAACGACACTGGAACTCATACCCTTCCATCGTAGAACTTATCGTAGAGATGCATCGATACGAAAAACTGAATCATGGATTGAGAAGAACTGAACGGTAATGGCCGCCTCATAGGGCTGCTATGATAGCGAACTTGAACGCCCCTACCAGCACCGTGCCTGCAACCACACGTGGTTCGCGGCTGCGTTGGTACATCTGCGGGTTGTTGTTCTTCGCCACCACGATCAATTACATCGACCGGCAAGTGTTGGGATTGTTGAAGCCGACCATTTCGCGCGAACTAGGCTGGACGGAAGCGGATTTCGGATGGATCATCTCCTCGTTTCAGGCGGCTTACGCGATCATGATGCCGCTGGCCGGGCGCCTGGTGGATTGGATCGGCCCCAAACGCGGCTACGCGATCGCGGTCGTCTTCTGGAGCCTGGCGGCGATGAGCCACTCGCTGGCGCGCAACGTTGCGCAGTTCGCCATGGCGCGGTTTGCGTTGGGATTGGGAGAGTCCGCCAATTTCCCGGCAGCGATTCGAACGGTCGCCGATTGGTTCCCGCAGCGGGAACGAGCGCTGGCAACCGGAATATTTAATAGCGGTACGAATGTCGGTGCGCTCGCCGCGCCGATCATCGTGCCCTGGATCACGGTGCGATTCGGCTGGCGGCCGGCTTTCCTGGTGACCAGCGTCCTGGTGGTGATCTGGCTGGTTCTGTGGTTCACCGGATATCGGCATCCGCCCACGTCGGCGGTCCGGACCAAAGGGCTGCCCTATCTGAGCCTGCTGGCCGAACGCCGGACCTGGGCCTTCCTGATGGGTAAGGTGCTGACGGATCCGGTGTGGTGGTTTTACTTGTTTTGGCTGCCGGGATTTCTGGATAAGAACTATGGGCTCAACCTTACGGCCATGGGTCCGCCGATAGTAGCGGTGTACTTGTTGGCCGATGTCGGATCGGTGGCCGGAGGCTGGCTATCGTCGTCGCTGCTGAAGCGCGGCTTGACCGCGAATCGCGCGCGCAAAATCGCGATGTTCGTCTGCGCCGTCGCTGTGACCGGAGTGATGTTCGTTCCTTTTGCGAACGGCAACTTATGGCTTGCAGTGACGCTGATCGGGCTGGCGGCCGGCGCTCATCAAGGCTGGTCGGCGAATTTGTTTACGCTGCCATCCGATCTGTTCCCGCAGGAGGCCGTCGGCTCTGTGGTCGGATTAGGCGGGCTCGGCGGCGCGATCAGCGGGGCGCTGGTGGCGCCAGCCGTCGGCTATTGGCTCGATTTTTCGCACAGCTCCTACGGACCGCTCTTCGTGGTTGCCGGTCTGATGTACCTGATCGCGCTGGGTGTGATTCACCTGCTTGTCCCCAAACTCGACCGGCTGCCGCAAGTGGGTCAGTGAATCTGGCGCATCAAATCGAAGCCGAAGAATAAGCCAGCGGGAGTGTCGCCGTTCGGATTTCGAATGTAGGTCGCTCGTGTTCCGGCTCGCTGTGAAACCGTTGTGCCGGGACTGTTGGTCAATGCCAGGGTGAAAGCATGCCTCCAGATTTTTTTCTGAATGCCGAATGCGAAAGCCGGGCGATGGATGCCGAGATCGGAACTGTTCAGCAGCGTTGGAATAACTTCGGCGACCAGGGCAACAGTCGGCCGGATGTCCACGGCGGCGCCGAAGCCAATCGACACAGTATTGATGCCCGGGAAGTCCAGGATCTGTCTGGAGCGCAGTCCTCCTTGCACCAGCCGCCGGGCATTGAACGAGGCTGTAGGGACAATGTACACCTGAGCACGAGAAAATACAGTTCGCGAAAGAATCGTCTCGAAGTTTTCGGTAAAGCTCTTCTGGAAGTTGTTCTGACCTTCGATGGAAACACGAAACGCTAGGTTCAGCGGCGCCTCGCGGCTTTCATCAAAGACGTTGTATGCCGCCATGAGCTGGATGGGCCGTCCGATGAACGAGGGCGATCGCCATACCGAGACCGAGAGATTGTCCGTCACTCCGTATCGCAGACCGAAGGACGAGATCGAGACGCTGTCGAGTCCGAACAGTTCTGCGCCCTTACCAGCACCTGTGAAGGCTGGATCAGAAGCGAAGCGGTGCGAAAAATTCGCGTAGAAGCCATGCCGGTCCAGTGCGCGTCCGGTCGGCAGCGAGACCAGCACGTCGTCGCCGGGGTGATAAATCCCGGGCGTGGTAGTTTCGGCGCGCTGTTTCGAGTTTGAGCGGCCTGACGAGAACGTCCGAATGTAAGAGGCCAACTCCGCGATCTGCGCATCGGACAGCTTATCCGACCAGGCCGGCATTCGTCCAGATTTTCCGCGGCGAATGGTCTCGACGATTTGCTTGTCGCTCAAGCCACTTTGGATGGATTGTTGGGTGAGATCGGGCGTGGCCGCCGATCGGGTGCCTTTGCCATCCGGTCCATGACAGCGCGCGCAATTCTGCTGGAAAAGATCCGCTGCTTGCGATTTTGGAGGCGAGGCATTTTGTCCTGACTCGCGAACGCTTTGACTGGCAATGTCCACGACGTATTGTTTTCCGTTTACGTCCAGCAGCAGCGTCGAGCGCGAGGCATCGAGATAAGAAACTTGCGGCGGTTTGGGTTTCTCATCATCTGCGTTCCCCGGCCAAGCAAGCAGCAGGGCAGCGAGGAAGAGTTCCGTCGAGCGAGCTGGTAGTTTCATGCCCGTTAGATCCCGGCGGCGGATCTCCGAGCGTTGCGAAGCTGTAAGAAAAAAGTAAAAATCGAGCCGAGGGCGCGCCGTTCAGGTCAGGTGAACGCGCGTTACTTCCAGCCCCTTGCCGATCGCAAGCGTGATCGATTCAACGCTAGAGTACCGCCGAATGTGCGCGACGTAATCGGAAAGCGAGTGAGAAATGATGTTGTCAGCGACGATGATTCCGCCCGGCCGCATTTGCAGCGTGTCGAAGAAGCGTGCGTAATCTTCCTTCTCGCAGTCGATCAACGCAAAGTCGAGATCGGACTCGTTGGGCAAGACCGAGGCGGCGTCTCCGAGTACAAACTCGACATTCCTGTCGAGGCCGAGCCGGGCGACGGTCTCGCGAGCTTCCGCCTGGCGAACCGGCTCCATCTCGATGGAGATCAGCCGTCCTCCGCTCATTTTCGCGGCAGCGGCCAGTGCAATGGTCGAAAGGCCGCTCGATCCGCCGATTTCGAGCAGTCGCTTGGCCTCGATGCCGGCGGCGAGCGCGTGAATGAATTCGGCGCTGGGCGGTTCGAGGTTACGGTGTTTTTGAGGTTGCGGGATATTCTGATCGTCCTGCTGGAGCTTGCGTGTCCACAGCCGGTCGATCTCGGCGCGCTCTCTGATTCCTAACATTTCGTAGGCATTTTACCAACAGATCGCTCGACGGGCTATGATATTAGAAATCCCTTTTCCCCAACCGGAACCCATATGGCTAGTCCTGCATCCTCACTGAGCCTGAAAGAAGTCTTGCGATTACAACCCGTGCGCCGGCTGTGGACCGCGCAAGTGGTCAGCATCTTTGGCGATTTTCTGGCGATCTTCGCCATCTACAGCGTGGTGTCGTTTCGCATGCACGCGACCGCGACCGAGATCAGCCTGATCCTGGTGTCGTTCCTGCTGCCACTCGCAATTGTCGGACCCGTGGCGGGAGTATTTGTCGACCGCTGGAACGTCAAGCGCACCATGATTGCAAGCGACTTGATTCGAGCCGTGCTGGCAGCCTTGCTCGTCGTAGCGACCAACGTCTGGGAGATTTACGCAATTCTCTTCGCAATGAGCTCGGTTTCGAGCTTTTTCATCCCTGCGCAATCGGTGACGCTGCGGACCATCGTGCCCGCGGCCGGCTTGATGAGCGCCAACGCTCTTATGCAACAGGCCATTCAGTTGATGCAAATCATCAGCCCCGCGATCGCCGGGGTGCTGGTGGCATCGGTCAGCGCCAATGCCTGTTTCTGGCTGGATAGCGTCAGTTTCCTGTTCTCGGCCTCGATGATTTACAGGCTGACGATCGATCGCGAGGCCTCCAAGGCTCCCATGAATCTCGTCACTGTGATCCGCGAAATGAAGGCCGGAATGAAATTCATTCTCACGCACAGCGCCGTGTCATTCGTGATCATTTCCTTGATGGCGGGAATGTTCGCGATCCGATGCTTTTTCGCTCTCATCGCGGTTTACGTGCGTGACGTGTTGTCAGGTGGCTCAGCGCTGTTCGGCACCATCAGCTCGCTGGTCGGCATCGGCATTATCGCCGGCAGCCAATTCATTCATCATTTCGCCCGCAAGCGATCGAAGGGACACCTGGTGATTCTCGGGTTGCTTGGAATCGGCGTGTCGATCGTGCTGATGGCGGCGTTCGCCAACATTCCCGTCACGATGATCGCTACGCTCGGCATTGGCTTCTGGGTCGGGTTCCTGATTGTTCCGACGCAAGTGCTGCTTCAGGAAGAGACCCCCAAAGATATGCTGGGCCGCGTCAGCAGCAGTTTGATGGCCGTGATGTCGGCGTCGCAAGTGTTGGCGATGTCCGGCGCCGGTCCCATCGCTGAGAGCATCGGCATTCGCAATCTTTACTATTTGAGCGCGGCCATGTTGGTGGGGATCGCTGCGTTCGGATATACGAGAATTCCAAAACAAACCCAACCGGTTGCTATCTAGCTAGAATTTCAACGAGTTATCAGGTACGCTCAGAGTCATTCCATAGACCTGAGCCCGCACTTGGCCCAGTGTTTTCGCCGCTGACCCGGTGTTATGATGGCTACAGATGTCAATGCTTTCGCCCAGACTGCAACTGAAAGTCTCGCAGAAGCAGATCTTGACACCTGGGCTCGTCCAAATGGTGACGGTCCTTCAGCTGAACCGCCTGGAGCTGAAGGATATGATCACGCAGGAGATTGCTGAGAATCCTGTTTTGGAGGAAAGCGCCGATGGCGTCGAAGAGCTTACTCCAGAAGAAGTACAGGCCATTCTCGAGACCGAGCGGGTTGCGGAACCATCCGATCAAACAATTCTTGAAACGGTAAACGGAGCGGCGGCGCAAGAGCCGGGAGTCGCGCCGGATGGCACTGAAGCGGCTGCCGGATTTGATTACGACGGCATCGCTCCCCCCACGATCGAGACTGCCTCCAGCGCACCAGCGCCCGAGACTGAGGCTCCTCCGCCCGGGACCGAAGTAATCGAGCAAAAGACCGATAAAGACCCGTTCGATGAGATCGATTTCGGCACGTTTTTCGACGATTATCTGGATCCCGGCTATAAGAGTCCGGCTTCTGAATCCGTCGAAAAGCCCTCTTTTGAAACATTCCTCTCGTCGCCCGTCACACTGGCCGATCATTTGCACTCGCAGCTCAGTGTGCTGGTGATGTCGGAGGAAGTGCGCGACGCGGCCGCGAATATCATCGGGAATGTGGACGGGAACGGCTACCTTACAGCGACTCTCGAAGAGATCGCCGAATCCGGCCAGCATTCGATGGCCGAAGTGCAGGAAGGTCTGCGGATCGTGCAATCGCTGGACCCGGCAGGCATCGGAGCCAAGGACGTCCGTGAGTGTCTGCTGCTGCAGATCGAAAGCCGGAACGGGCGCAACGGCGTTGCCTGGCAAATCGTAGCCGACCATTTGAAGCTGGTCGAAACGCGCCAGATCAAGGAATTGGCCAAGGTGTTGGGCCGTCCGATGGAGCACATCCAGGTAGCACTCGACGTCATCCGTCACCTGGATCCTTATCCCGGTCTCCGTTATTCCGATCAAGGCGCGCGGCAGATCGAGCCGGATGTTTATATCTTCAAAGAGGGCGACGAGTACATCATCCAGTTAAACGATGACGATCTCCCGCAGCTTCGCCTGAACGCGCAGTATCGCAAGATGCTGGATCGCGATCAGGAGCCGAACAAGGAAATTCGCAACTACGTAAAAGACCGGTACGCGGCGGCCATCCAACTGATCAAGAACATCGAGCAGCGTAAGCAGACCATCCTGAAGGTTTGCCAGTCAATCGTGCGGCGGCAATTGGAGTTTCTCGAGCACGGTATCGATCAGCTTAAGCCGATGATGATTAAAGAAGTGGCCGAGGAGATTGGTGTTCATCCTTCGACGGTCAGCCGCGCCGTAGCGAGCAAGTATGCTGACA
>JACXTT010012864.1_pt1 | contig 11078 bp, 12 predicted proteins | sample 9270951 | NCBI WGS metagenome assembly JACXTT01 (sample SAMN15532306, study PRJNA645909) | rock metagenome | isolation source: weathered quartz diorite | place: Puerto Rico | collected 2017-06-21 | reverse complement strand
TGCGTGGCAATTTTTTGAGCCTGCAACGCTCGAAAATCGCGATTATTGGCGCCCGCAACGCCTCGGCGGCGGGGCTTGCGCTTGCCGCGCAGCTCGCGCGGGGCATTGGCCGGGCCGGCCATGTCATCGTCTCTGGTCTCGCGCGCGGCATCGACGCGCGGGCGCATCAGACCGCAATCGAGACCGGAACGATTGCGGTCGTCGCGGGCGGCTTGGGTAATATATACCCGTCCGAGCACAATACGTTGCTGGAACAAATTCTCGAGCAAGGGGCTGCGCTCAGCGAAATGCCCTTTGGCTGGGAGGCGCGGGGGCGCGATTTTCCACGCCGCAACCGCATTGTCGCGGGGCTCAGCCGCGCGGTCGTCGTCGTCGAGGCAGCCAGGCGCTCTGGGTCCCTGATTACCGCGCGGTTTGCCGCCGAAGAGGGGCGGGAAATTTTCGCTTGCCCCGGCTCGCCGCTCGATCCGCGCGCGGAAGGTGCCAATCAATTGCTGCGCGACGGGGCTTCCTTCTGCACCAAACCTGAAGATGTCATTGATGCTATCGCGGAGGAGGATCTCACGGCGAAAGGGGCCGCCCGCGGCTTCTTCGAGTCTGATGCCTTGGCCTCACCGGGCGAGCCGTTGTGGGATGAGCTTGACTTTTCCGGCGTGACGGGGGCGCCGCCTCAGCCTGCCGGATTGGACGCCGGGCCAGCGCCGGGCGGCGGCAACGGCGGGCCGGCAGGTTTAGGCGGATTGCTGGACGACGAGCAAGCCGTGCGGACGAAAGCCGATGTCGCGGCCCGCGTTGCCGAGCTTTTGGGGCCTGCGCCGGTCTCGGTCGACGAACTTGCCCGCTTGACAGAAGCCCCGGCGCGGCAGGTGCGCACTGTCCTCATCGAGCTCGAACTTGCCGGGAAGATCGAATGGCGCGGCGGCGATCTCGTCTCAAGCCTGCCGGGTTCTTGGGTCCGCTCCAATGACTAGCGGAGAATGATTGCTGCGGAAGCCTTAGCGCGCTAATCTAGGTTAAGAGGCGGGAAAAAAGCCGTGTTGCCGCAAATTTCTCGCTGCTACCTTGCGCAGTTCGTTGCACTGCGGTACGGATCATTTGGAGCCTTTGTCCGTGGCCGTAATCTCCAGAGTGTTCACGCCCCGCTCGCGGGGTTTGTCCGAGGCGCGCCGTGCCGAGCTTGATTGATCAATATTTGCCGCTCGTGATCTTTATGGCGATTGCCGCCCTAATATCGGGCGCCCTGCTGCTTGCTCCCTTCCTTGCTGCACATAAGGCGCCGGATGCGGAAAAGCTCTCTGCCTATGAGTGCGGGTTCAACGCATTTGACGACGCAAGAATGAAATTCGACGTGCGGTTTTATTTGGTGTCTTTGCTTTTTATAATTTTTGATCTTGAGGCCGCGTTTTTGTTCCCTTGGGCAGTGGCTTTCCGCAGCGCCGGGACCTTCGGCTTTTGGTCGATGATGACGTTTCTCGCCGAACTGACAATCGGTTTTATCTACTTATGGAAAAAGGGGGCGTTGGAATGGGATTGAATATTCCGCGTCAGGCCATGGCCGAGGCGGCGGCCGACCCTTATTTTCTTTCGGTCAATGATCGCCTGGCAGACAAGGGATTTCTCGTGACCACAGCCGACGAGCTCATCAACTGGGCGCGCACGGGCTCGCTCATGTGGATGACCTTCGGGCTTGCCTGTTGCGCCGTCGAAATGATGCAGGCTTCGATGCCGCGTTACGATATTGAGCGTTTTGGCTTCGCGCCGCGCGGCTCGCCCCGCCAATCCGATGTCATGATCGTTGCCGGAACGCTGACCAACAAAATGGCGCCGGCGTTGCGCAAGGTCTACGATCAGATGCCCGAGCCGCGATATGTGATCTCGATGGGCTCTTGCGCCAATGGGGGCGGCTACTACCACTATTCCTATTCGGTCGTGCGCGGCTGTGATCGGATCGTGCCCGTCGATATCTATGTGCCAGGCTGCCCGCCGTCTGCGGAAGCGTTGGTCTATGGCATTTTGCTGCTTCAGAAGAAAATCCGCCGCACCGGCACGATTGAGCGGTAAGACTGTTTTGCGGTGAGCCGGATGAAGGTCACGGCAGTGCCGCATCGCAATGTTACGCGCGCGTAAATCGCGCATGGGATTTGGTCAGGATGGATGACGGCTTGCAGCAATTGGGCGAAGCGATCGCGGCGGCTCTGCCTGGCGCGATTACCGGGATTTCGACGGCCTATGGGGAATTGAGCTTATCGGTCGAAGCCGCCCGCCTCATCGAGACCGCGACTTATCTGCGCGACGATCCGGCTTGTCTCTTTGTTTGCTTCACGGATCTCACCGCCGTCGATTATCCGGCGCGCGAAAAGCGGTTCGATGTCGTTACCCATCTGCTTTCCCCCAAGCATAACCGCCGGGTTCGCATCAAAGTCGCGGCCGGAGAGGCGGTGCCGGTTCCCTCTTTGACCGGGCTTTATCTGGCCGCCAATTGGTATGAGCGCGAGGCCTATGATCTCTTCGGCGTGGTTTTTTCCGGTCATCCTGACCTGCGGCGGCTCTTGACCGATTACGGCTTTGACGGCCACCCTTTGCGCAAGGATTTCCCGATGACCGGCTATGTCGAGGTTCGCTACGACGATCAGCAAAAGCGCGTCGTCTACGAGCCGGTACAGCTCACCCAAGAGTTCCGTTCCTTTGACTTTTTGTCGCCATGGGAGGGGGCGGGCGGCTATGTGTTGCCTGGCGACGAGAAAGCCAAGGATAATCCGCGCTGAGCAGAGTCGAATAACTCGATATGGATGAGCGGTAGATCACGCGCATGAGCGACAACCCAGTCCGTAATTTTGCGATTAATTTTGGCCCGCAGCATCCGGCGGCGCATGGCGTCTTGCGGCTCGTTCTCGAACTCGACGGCGAAATCGTCGAGCGCGTCGACCCGCATATCGGGCTCCTCCATCGCGGTACCGAGAAGCTGATGGAGGCCCGCACCTATTTGCAAAACATACCTTACTTTGACCGGCTCGACTATGTTGCGCCGATGAATCAGGAACATGCCTTTTGCCTTGCGATCGAGAAATTGCTCGGGCTCGAAGTGCCGCGGCGCGGCCAGCTGTTGCGGGTTTTATTTTGTGAGATCGGACGGATCCTTTCCCATCTCTTGTGCTTGACCACGCAGGCTCTTGATGTTGGCGCATTGACACCGCCACTGTGGGGATTCGAGGAGCGCGAAAAACTCATGGTGTTTTACGAACGCGCGTCCGGCGCGCGTCTGCACGCCAATTACTTCCGGCCCGGCGGCGTGCATATGGACGTGCCGCAACAGCTCATCGACGATATCGCGGCCTGGTGCGATCCCTTCCTAAACGTCTGCGACGATTTGCAGACCCTTTTTATTGACAATCGCATTTTCAAGCAGCGCAATGTCGATATTGGCGTCGTGAGTCTGGATGAGTGCTGGAAATGGGGATTTTCTGGCGTCATGGTGCGCGGCTCGGGCGCGCCATGGGACTTGCGCAAGGCCCAGCCCTATGAGTGCTACGAGGAAATGGATTTCGATATTCCGGTCGGACGCCACGGCGACAATTACGACCGCCAAGTCATTCGCATGGAAGAGATGCGCCAGTCCGTCAAAATCATGAAACAATGCGTCGCTAAGCTCTCCACGGCAGACGGGCCCGTTTCGTCTGCGGACGGCAAGGTGGTGCCTCCGGCCCGCGCGGAGATGAAGCGTTCGATGGAGGCCTTGATCCATCATTTCAAGCTTTATACGGAAGGCTTCCATGTGCCGGCGGGCGAAGTCTATTGCGCGGTCGAGGCACCAAAAGGCGAATTTGGCGTCTACCTTGTATCTGATGGCACCAATAAGCCCTATCGCTGCAAAATAAGGGCACCGGGCTTCGCGCATCTCGCCGCGATGGATTTTCTTTGCCGCAAATCAATGCTTGCCGATGTGAGTGCCATTTTGGGTTCGCTCGATATCGTCTTCGGGGAGATCGACAGGTGACCCCCCGTGCCGCCACAAGCAAACGCGCCAGAGATGCCGCTGTCCCTTTTAAACCGAAGAGCTGAGTAGATGTCCGTTCGCCGGCTTGCCGAGAAACAGCCGAAAGACTTTGCCTTTACCGCTGAGAATGAGGCAAGGTGTGCAGAAATCTTAAAAAAATATCCGGAAGGCCGTCAGGCGTCGGCCGTGATTGCGCTTCTGTGGCTGGCGCAGAAACAAAACGATTATTGGCTGCCGAAAGCGGCCATCGAGAAGGTCGCGCAAAAGCTCGGCATGCCATTTATTCGCGTGCTTGAGATTGCGACCTTTTATACGATGTTCAATCTCTCGCCGGTTGGCAAGTTGCATATCCAGATGTGTGGCACAACGCCATGCGTGCTTGCCGGGGCTGATGCGATCAAGAAAATTCTTGAAAGCCGGATTGGCGGGCAGGGATCGGTGACCGCCGATGGCCTGTTTTCATGGATTGAGGTCGAGTGTCTTGGCGCTTGTTGCAATGCCCCTATGGTCCAGATCAATGCGGACTATTTTGAGGACCTGACGGCTGAGAATTTCGAAAAATTGCTCGACGATCTCGCCGCCGGCCGAAGGGTAAAAACGGGCTCGCAAACAGGTCGTGTTACCTCCGAGCCGGCAGGCGGTCTCACCACACTGACCTCGCTTTATGGCGTGGATGGAAAGAGCGGCCCCATGAGCGCGCAAGGTACGAACCAATCCTAAGGCGAAGAAATGCTCGAAGACAAGGATCGCATCTTTAAGAATCTTTATGGTTTTGGGGATTGGCGTCTCAAAGGTGCGATTGCGCGGGGCGCGTGGGACAACACGAAAAAGCTAATTGAGAAAGACAGAGAGTGGATCATCAACGAAGTCAAAGCCTCGGGGCTGCGGGGGCGCGGCGGCGCGGGATTTCCGACCGGCCTCAAATGGTCGTTCATGCCAAAGGCCGATCCAGCGCGGCCCTCATATCTTGTCGTCAACGCCGATGAATCCGAGCCCGGCACCTGCAAGGACCGGGAGATCATGCGCAACGATCCGCAGCTTTTGATCGAAGGCTGTTTTCTGGCCTGCTTCGCGATGCAGGCCCATACTTGCTATATCTACATTCGCGGCGAATTCGTTCTCGAAGGGTGGCGCCTTGAGGCGGCGATTGCCGAGGCCTATGCCGCCAATCTCATCGGCAATGACAACATTCATGGCTGGCCATGCGACATATATCTCCACCATGGCGCGGGCGCTTATATCTGCGGTGAGGAAACCGCGCTTTTGGAGTCGCTCGAAGGCAAAAAGGGGATGCCCCGGCTGAAGCCGCCTTTCCCTGCCAATATGGGCCTTTACGGCTCGCCGACAACTGTCAATAACGTTGAGTCCATTGCCGTGGTGCCGGACATATTGCGCCGGGGTGCCAAATGGTTTTCAAGCTTTGGCGCCAAAAACAATTCGGGCACCAAGATCTTTTGCATCTCCGGTCATGTCAACAGGCCCTGCAATGTGGAAGAGGTGATGTCCATTTCCTTCCGCGAATTGATCGAGCGGCATTGCGGCGGGGTTCGCGGCGGCTTTGACAATCTTCTTGCGGTTATCCCCGGCGGCTCCTCTGTGCCATTGGTTCCGGCGCATGAAATCATCGACGCGGCGATGGATTTTGATAGCTTGCGCGAGTTGAAATCAGGTCTTGGCACAGCCGCCGTCATCGTCATGGATAAATCGACCGATATCGTGCGTGCCATCGCCCGGATCAGCTATTTCTACAAGCATGAGAGCTGCGGCCAATGCACGCCCTGCCGGGAAGGGACGGGATGGCTTTGGCGCGTCGTCTCGCGCATGGCGGAGGGCCGCGCGCATAAGCGCGAGATCGACATGCTGCTCGAAGTCACGACGCAAATCGAAGGCCATACGATCTGCGCTCTGGGGGATGCAGCAGCCTGGCCGGTGCAAGGGCTCATCCGGCACTTCCGGCCAGAGATCGAACGGCGTATTGATCAATATGCCGCCAATCCGCGTCCGGAGCCAATTAAAGATCTTGGCGTTGCGGCAGAGTAGAGGGAGGCAGAAATGGAATCGATGTCGATTTGGCAGGGGTTGATGGTCCTCATTTGCATCCTTGTGCTTGGCTATCCTATTGCTCGTATATTAAAGCGTTTAGGATATTCAGCTTGGTAGGTGATTATTGCCTTTATCCCATTCGCGAATTTTATCGGTCTATGGGTGCTTTCGTTTGTTGAATGGCCGAACGTGCCTGACAATCGCAAAGGTTGAGCAATCTTTTGCTATGTTAAACCGCCGCACTGAGGAAGTAGCATGACGAAGCTCATCGTGGACGATGTCGAAGTCGATGTCCCGCCGGAGTACACGCTTCTTCAGGCTTGCGAGGTGGCGGGCGCGGAGATCCCGCGCTTCTGCTTTCATGAGCGTCTTTCTATTGCGGGTAATTGCCGGATGTGCCTCGTCGAGGTGAAGGGCGGGCCGCCAAAACCTTCGGCATCCTGCGCCGTAGCGGTGAAAGATTTGCGCCACGGTCCCAACGGCGAACCCCCCGTGGTGCTCACCAAATCTCCAATGGTGAAAAAGGCCCGCCAAGGGGTTATGGAATTTCTGCTTATCAATCACCCGCTCGATTGCCCGATATGCGACCAGGGCGGCGAGTGCGATTTGCAGGATCAGGCAATAGCCTATGGCGTCGATGCCTCGCGCTATGTCGAAAATAAGCGCGCGGTCGAAGACAAATACATCGGCCCCCTGGTGCACACTTCGATGAACCGCTGCATCCATTGTACCCGCTGTGTGAGGTTCATGGCGGAAGTCGCTGGCACTGGGGAGATGGGCGCGATCGGGCGCGGCGAGGATATGGAGATCACCACTTATCTTGAGCGGGCGATGGGCTCGGAGCTGCAGGGCAATATCGCCGACCTCTGTCCGGTTGGTGCATTATTGCCAAAACCGTTTTCCTTCAAGGCACGGTCGTGGGAGCTCGTCAAGACCGAGTCGATCGACGTCATGGACGCGCTCGGCTCGGCAATCCGTATCGATACGCGCGGGCGCGAGGTCATGCGCATCCTGCCCCGTATCAATGAAGCCGTGAATGAGGAGTGGATTTCCGATAAGGCCCGCCAGATTGTCGATGGCCTGAAAACCAAAAGGCTCGATCGTCCATATATACGCCAGAACGGCAAATTGCGCGAAGCCTCGTGGCAGGCTGCTTTCCAGGCGATCGCGGAGAAGGTGCGGCAGCGTGCGCCAGACCGTATCGGCGCGATCGCCGGCGACCTTTGCGCTGTCGAGGAAATGTTTCTGCTCAAACTCCTGGTTCAAAGCCTCGGTTCTGTTTCGCTCGACTGCCGGCAAGATGGCGCAAAGCTCGATCCGAGGTTCGGCCGCGCGAGCTATATTTTCAATCCAACCATCGCCGGTATCGATGAGGCGGATGGCCTCGTCATCGTTGGCTCAAACCCGCGCAAGGAAGCGCCCGCGTTGAACGCCCGCATCCGCAAGCGCTGGTTGAAGCGCGGTTTGCCGATAGGACTCATCGGCGAGCGGGCCGATCTTACCTATGAATACGCTTATCTTGGCGCCGGTCCGCAAGCGCTCGCGGCTCTTGCCGAGCAGCCTTTGGCTGCGATGGAAAGGCCGATTTTTTTGATCGGCCAAGCTGCGCTAGCGAGGCAAGATGGCCGCACCGTTCTTGCACTTGCGGCAAAAGCCGCGGCTGCCACTGGCGCGTCGGTACCTGGTTGGAACGGTCTCGCTATCCTGCACACGGCTGCGGCGCGTGTCGGCGGCCTCGATCTCAACTTCGTGCCGGGCCAAAGCGGTCTTGACGCCTTGGCAATGGCAAAGCGTGGCGCGCTCGACGTCCTGTTTCTGCTTGGCGCCGATGAGATCGCGGTCGAACCAGGCGCATTTGTCATTTATCAAGGGACGCATGGTGACCTTGGCGCTACCCGCGCCGATGTCATTTTGCCGGGGGCGGCATATACGGAGAAATCTGGTATCTACGTCAATACGGAAGGCCGCGTGCAAGTGGCGGAGCGCGCCAACTTTCCGCCAGGCGATGCGCGCGAGGATTGGGCCATCTTGCGCGCGCTTTCCGATGTGCTCGAACACAAATTGCCGTTCGATTCGCTAAGTTCCCTGCGTGGCAGGCTATATGAATCCTATCCGCATTTCGCGAAGGGCGGCGAGATTAGCGCGGCGAAACCTTTGGACCTCACTATGCTGACGCTAGCCGGCATCTCATTCGCGAGCGCCCCGTTTGCGGCGGCTATCGGAGATTATTATAAGACCAATCCGATCGCGCGCGCTTCGGAGGTAATGGCGGAATGTTCCGCGGTTGCCGGAGGGTTCGCGCGCGAGGCAGCGGAGTGAGCCCCGTGAGTTCAATTTCCTGGTTTGGCCCTTTGGTTTTGACGCTTGTGAAAAGCGTGGCGCTCCTTGTCGTGCTATTGATATTTATTGCCTATGTCCTTTACGCGGATCGCAAGATATGGGCGGCGGTGATGCTGCGGCGCGGCCCGAATGTCGTCGGTCCCTGGGGGCTTTGGCAGAGCTTTGCCGACATGCTGAAGTTTGTCTTCAAAGAACCGGTGATTCCAGACGGGGCTAACAAGGGCGTTTTCCTGCTGGCACCCTTCATCATGGGAATGCTGGCGCTTTCGGCCTGGGCGGTCATTCCGGTAAGCGAAGGTTGGGCGATCGCCGATCTCAATGTCGGTGTGCTTTATATTCTCGCGATTTCCTCGCTCAGCGTCTATGGAATCATCATGGGCGGCTGGGCATCGAATTCCAAATATCCTTTTCTCTCGGCATTGCGCTCGGCGGCGCAAATGATCTCTTACGAGGTCTCGATCGGCTTTGTCATCATCACGGTTTTGCTCTGCGCGGGAAGCCTCAATCTCGGCGACATTGTCGCCGCCCAGGATACCCGCTTCGGATTGCTTGGCTGGTACTGGCTTCCGCTGTTCCCAATGTTTGTCATCTTTTTCGTGTCGGCGCTTGCCGAGACGAACCGCCCGCCTTTTGACCTTGTCGAGGCCGAATCCGAGCTCGTCGCAGGGTTCATGGTGGAATATTCTTCGACGCCCTACATGCTCTTTATGCTCTCCGAATATGTGGCTATCATCACGATGAGCGCGCTGACGGCGATCCTGTTTCTGGGCGGTTGGCTCTCGCCCGTGCCTTTTTATCCTTTTACGGAGGTTCCCGGGATCGTGTGGTTTATCTTAAAAGTTTGCCTCGTCTTTTTCATGGTCTCCATGGTGAAAGCCATCGTGCCGAGGTACCGCTACGATCAGCTGATGCGGCTTGGCTGGAAAGTGTTTCTGCCAATCTCGCTCGGCATGGTTGTTGTTGTTGCGGGCGTTCTCCAGTTCACCGGCTGGGGGGCCGACATGGGGCATTGAGTCTGGTTTGCAAGGACGAACGAAGATGAAACTTGACCGAACCGCCAAAGCGGTGTTTCTCACGGAATTCGTGAGTGCCTTCCTGCTAGCGATGCGGTATTTCTTCAAGCCAAAGGCGACACTCAATTATCCGCACGAGAAGAATCCGCAATCGCCGCGCTTTCGCGGCGAGCATGCGCTGCGGCGCTATCCGAACGGCGAGGAGCGCTGTATCGCCTGCAAGCTCTGCGAGGCCATTTGTCCGGCCCAGGCAATCACCATAGAAGCCGGGCCGCGCCGCAACGATGGCACACGCCGCACCACGCGCTATGACATAGACATGGTGAAATGCATCTATTGCGGCTTCTGCCAAGAGGCCTGCCCGGTTGATGCGATCGTCGAGGGACCGAATTCGGAATTCGCCACAGAGACGAGAGAGGAACTCTATTTCGACAAGGAACGCCTTTTGAAAAATGGCGATCGGTGGGAACGCGAGATCGCGCGCAATCTTGCGCTGGATGCACCCTATCGCTAGACGTTTCATCACAGTTGACGAACAGGCTTACCGTCCCGGACGAGCGGCGAGGGAAGAGCGAGGTTGAGCGATGAGTGTTGCACCATTCTTTTTTTATCTCTTCTCGGCGGTCATGATTGCCTCCGCGTTCATGGTCATTTCGGCCCGCAACCCGGTATACTCGGTGCTGTTTTTGATCCTTGCCTTTTTCAACGCCGCTGGATTGTTCATTTTGCTCGGGGCCGAATTTCTGGCGATGATCCTCGTCGTTGTCTATGTGGGTGCGGTCGCCGTTCTCTTCCTCTTCGTCGTGATGATGCTTGACGTCGACTTTACTGAGTTTAAACAAGGGTTTCTGCAATATTTGCCCCTCGGCGCATCGCTCGGTTTTGCGGTTTTGATCGAGATTGCGCTTGTCGTTGGCGCTTGGACGATCAGGCCCGCGTCGATCGCTAATGTCACGACTCCTATGCCGCCAGGCATGACCAATACGATGGCGCTCGGGCAAGTGCTCTATACGCGATATGCCTATCTTTTCGAGGCGGCAGGACTCATACTTCTCACCGCAATGATCGGGGCAATCGTTTTGACCCTTCGCCACAAGGTAGGGATAAAGCGCCAGAAGGTTGCACTGCAAACGGAGCGTACGCCTGCCGAGGCCGTAGAGATCCGCAAGGTCGCGTCGAGGCAAGGAATTTGAGCCACGCCGTTGCAATTCGCGCGCGCCGCGCGGCAAGGGAACAATCATGACAGTGTCGCTCGCCCAATTTTTGATTGTCGCCGCCATCCTGTTCACGCTGGGCATGGCGGGCGTCATTCTGAACCGCAAGAACATCATCGTCGTGTTGATGTCGGTCGAGTTGATCTTGCTATCCGTCAACATCAACCTCGTGGCCTTTTCGGCTTTTCTTGGCGATCTCACAGGCCAGGTTTTTGCGCTGTTTATTTTGACAGTGGCTGCGGCGGAGGCGGCTATTGGGCTTGCCATTCTCGTTGCTTATTATCGCAACCGCGGATCGATCGCGGTCGAAGACATCAATTTGATGAAGGGCTGAGCCCAAAAATGTATGCAGCCATAGTCTTTCTGCCGCTCTTGGGATTTTTGATTGCCGGGCCATTTGGCTGGAGAATCGGCGACCGGCCCTCTGAACTTGTGACAACTGGCCTATTGTTTGTCGCGTTCGTGTTGTCCTGG
>JACXTT010012863.1_pt1 | contig 11078 bp, 8 predicted proteins | sample 9270951 | NCBI WGS metagenome assembly JACXTT01 (sample SAMN15532306, study PRJNA645909) | rock metagenome | isolation source: weathered quartz diorite | place: Puerto Rico | collected 2017-06-21 | reverse complement strand
GGGGCCGCGTGGGGGCCGGCGAGGCGGAACGGGAGGGGCGCGCGGGGGGGAAGGGATGGTCCCCGTTCCCCGCCTTCGGGACGGGGACGGCGGCCGTGGCGGTCCTGGGGATCGGGGGGGTTCGTCAGGTCGGTGTGGGCGAGACGCCCGCGCCGGAGCGCCTGCCGCCCCCATCGGGGGCGCAGGAGCGCGTCGCGCGCGCGACGGTCCCGCCTCCGAAGGCGCCGGCTCCCGCAGCGCCGCACGCCGAGCCGCCGGTCGAGCTGCCGCCGAAGCTCGCCGCCGTGCCCGACCTCTTCATGGACCTCCCGATCCTCCGCAACCTGGAGAAGCTCCAGCACTTCGAGGCGATCCAGACGACCACGCTCGACGACGAGACGCCGAGCGGAGAGGAACCGCCGTCGAACGGATGAAGCGCGCGCTCGTCCTCGTCCTTCTGGGACTCGCCCTCTCCCGGCCGGCCGCGGGCCAGGGATGGGGTACACGTCCCTGGCACCAGCTGAGCCCGGAGGAGCAGCGCCGGGCCTGGGAGAACTACCAACGCTACCAGCAGCTGCCGGAACAGCGACAGCGGATGATCGAGCGCCGCTACCAGCAGTTCCAGGCGCTTCCGCCCCAGGAGCAGGAGCGCCTGCGTCACAACTACGAGGCCTATCGCGGCTTCGACCCGGGACAGCGGCGGCAGTTCGTGGAGAAGTATCGCCGCTGGAAGTCCGGGCGGCAGTAGCGGCGAACTCGAGCACGACGAGCATGAGCGCGGCGCAACGTTGAGCCGCGGCGCTCGGCTGCTATGATCGGTCGCGCGATGCGCCGGGAAGGGACCTTCGCGCTCCGGGCCGAGTTCGTTCCGCAGGGCGATCAGCCGCAGGCGATCGCCGCCCTCACCGAGGGCGTACGGAGCGGTGCCCCGCACCAGGTCCTGCTCGGCGTCACGGGCAGCGGAAAGACCTTCACGGTCTCGCACGTGGTCGCGAACCTGAACAAGCCGACGCTCGTGATCGCGCCGAACAAGACCCTCGCAGCGCAACTCTACCACGAGTTCCGAACCCTGTTTCCCGACAACGCGGTCCGCTATTTCGTGAGCTACTACGACTATTACCAGCCCGAGGCCTACGTCCCCTCGACCGACACGTACATCGAGAAGGACGCCTCCATCAACGACGAGATCGACAAGATGCGCCACGCCGCGACCAAGGCGCTGCTCGAGCGCAACGACGTCATCGTCGTGGCGAGCGTGTCGTGCATCTACGGGCTCGGCTCGCCGGCGAGCTACTTCGACATGCTGGTGCTCCTCGAGCGCGGCAGCACGATCGAGCGCGACGCCATGCTGCGGAAGCTGGTCGACATGCAGTACCAGCGCGGCGACTGGGACTTCCACCGCGGCCGCTTCCGCGTGCGCGGCGACGTGGTCGAGATCTTCCCCGCCTACGAGGAGGCCAAGGCGATCCGCGTCGAGCTCTTCGGCGACACCATCGAGAGCCTCAGCGAGATCGATCCGCTCCGGGGCAAGGTGCAACGACGGCTCGAGCGGGTCGCGATCTATCCCGCCAGCCATTACGTCGCGGGCGACGACGTGATGAAGCGCGCGGTGGAGAGCATCCGCGCCGAGCTGAAGGAGCGGCTCGACGTGCTCCGGCGCGAGCACAAGCTGCTCGAGGCGCAGCGCCTCGAGCAGCGCACGCGCTACGATCTCGAGCTGCTCGCCGAGATGGGCTTCTGTCCGGGGATCGAGAACTACTCGCGGCATCTCGATGGCCGCGCGCCCGGAGAGCCGCCCTACACGTTGCTCGACTACTTCCCCGACGACTGGCTCCTGGTCGTCGACGAGAGCCACGTCACCATCCCGCAGATCGGGGGCATGTACCGGGGCGACCGTTCCCGGAAGGAGACCCTGGTCGAATTCGGCTTCCGGCTTCCGTCGGCGCTCGACAACCGCCCCCTCAACTTCGAGGAGTTCACGCGACACGTGCAGCAGGCCCTCTACGTCTCGGCCACGCCCGGGGACTGGGAGCTCCGGCAGGCTCGCGGCTGCGTCGTCGAGCAGCTGATCCGGCCGACCGGGCTCACCGATCCGGAGGTGATCGTCCGGCCCGCGCGCCATCAGGTCGACGACCTGCTCGAGGAGATCCGCCGTCGCGTCGCGGCGAGCGAGCGCGTGCTAGTGACGACCCTCACGAAGAAGATGGCGGAGGACCTGACCGATTACCTCCAGGAGGTGGGCGTCCGGGTCCGCTACATCCACTCGGACATCGAGACGATCGAGCGCGTCGACATCATCCGGGACCTGCGGCGGGGCGAGTTCGACGTGCTGGTCGGCATCAACCTGCTGCGCGAGGGCCTCGATCTCCCCGAGGTCTCGCTGGTGGCGGTGCTCGACGCCGACAAGGAGGGCTACCTCCGCTCCGAGCGCTCCCTCATCCAGACCATCGGGCGCGCGGCGCGGAACGTCCACGGGACCGTGCTCATGTACGCGGACGCGGTCACCGATTCGATGAAGAAGGCGATCGACGAGACGAATCGGCGGCGCGCGGCGCAGCAGGACTACAACCGGACGCACGGCATCACCCCGCAGACGATCCAGAAGGCGATCGCCGAGCCGCTGGCCGCGGTCTGCGAGGCCGACTACCTGACCGTCCCGCTCGTGGCGGAGGGTGCCGAGGAGACGGAGGCGCTCGACCCCGCGGCGGTCGCCGAGCGAGTGGCCGCGCTGCGCAAGGAGATGCGCGAAGCGGCCCGGCAGCTCGACTTCGAGCGGGCGGCCGACCTGCGGGACCGGATCCAGGCGCTCGAAGCGCGCGCCCTCGGGGTCGAGCCGGCGGCGCTGGGGTAGAAACGCTCAGCAGGGAGAGAAGGAGACCCGACCAGCTTTTCCCGGTTGACGGGACGCGACTCCCGCCGTAGCGTCGGGCCGTCGAGGCCCCGAAAGGAGACCGCGCATGACCAAGCTCATCGCCGCTCTCGCCGCCACCGCCGCCGTTGCGCTGTCGGCTCTGCCGGCGGCCGCAGGATGCAGCGACGCGGCCCTCGCGAGCGTGCGGGCCCGGATCCTCGCGGGGTGTCCCTGCAACGGGAACCATGGCCAGTACGTGAGCTGCGTGGCGCGCGCGGTGCGGGAAGCGGCGGCGAGTGGCGAGCTCGACACGAACTGCAAGGGGAAGGTCGTCCACTGCGCGGCACGCTCGACGTGCGGCAAGAAGGACACCTCCGTCACCTGCGCGTTCTGTGGCCCGGGCACCTGTACGGGCGGGCACTGCGACGACGGCGTCACCGCGTGCACGAGCAGCACGCAGTGCCCGCCGGTCGTGAACCGGTGCTCGACCCGTTCGAGCCCCGAGATGTGCACGCAGAACGGCGGGATCGTCGGCCACGGGAGCTGCTGCAGCGCGAGTTGCACGCCCTCGTGACGTCGCGCGAGGCGCCGCCGTCTTGACTCGGCTCGCGGGCGCCCGCATCGTCGGCCACCCGCCCTCCGCCTCGCCATGATCGAGAACACCACTGCGCCCCGCGGAGCGGGGGGCATCCGCCCGCTCGAGGACAAGCTCGCCGCGGTCGCGGCCGGGCCCGGCGTGTACCTGCTGAAGGACCGGAGCGGCAAGGTGATCTACGTCGGCAAGGCCGCGAGCCTCCGCAGCCGCGTCCGCACGTATCTCCGCGGTGGCGACGAGCGGAGCCAGGTGCGCTTCCTCTGCGAGCGCCTCGCGGACTTCGAGACCATCGTCACGGCGAGCGACAAGGAGGCGCTCATTCTCGAGAACAACCTGATCAAGCAGTACCGGCCGCGCTACAACATCCGCCTGAAGGACGACAAGAGCTACGTGAGCGTCAAAGTCACGGTGCAGGACGCGTGGCCCCGCGTGCTCGTCACACGGCGCATCGTCAAGGACGGCGGCCGCTACTTCGGCCCCTTCGCCAGCGCGTCCGCCGTGCGCGACACGCTCGACACCATCCGGAAGGTGTTCCCCCTGCGCACCTGCAGCGACGCGGTCTTTCGCAACCGGAGCCGTCCCTGCATCGAGTACGACATCAAGCGCTGCCTCGGCCCGTGCGTGCTGCCGGTGGATCGCGCCGCGTACGAGGAACATCTGCGGCAGGTGATGCTCCTCCTCGAGGGGCGGGACACCGAGGTCGTGAAGCAGCTCCGCGAGCGGATGACCGCGGCCGCCGAGTCGGAGCGGTTCGAGGACGCCGCACGGCTCCGTGACCACATCCAGGCGATCGAGAAGACGCAGGAGCGCCAGCAGGTGGTCGAGCACTGGGGCGCCAACCAGGACGTCTTCGGCCTCTATCGCGAGGGCGGCTGCGTCGAGGTGCAGGTGCTGTTCGTCCGGAGCGGCAAGCTCGTCTCGAACCGCAGCTACAGCTTCGACGACTGGGAGTTTCCCGACGCCGAGGTGCTCGAGGCGGTCCTCACCCAGTTCTACCAGGCGACCAACCACGACGTGCCGGACGAGATCCTCCTCCCGGTCGCGATCTCGGACGCGGACGTCCGGGTGGAGTACCTGAGCGAACGTCGCGGCCGGCGCGTCTCGATCCTCGTCCCGCAGCGTGGCGACAAGCTCCGCCTCGTCGAGATGGCGCGCGACAACGCGCGCCAGAGCTTCGCCGAGCGGCGCGATGCCGCGAAGCAGGGTGAGCGCATGGTGACGGAGCTGCAACGGCGGCTCCGTCTCGCGAACGCGCCGAAGCGGATCGAATGCCTCGACATCGCGACCTTCCAGGGAACGGAGACGGCGGGGGCGATCGTCGCCTTCGACGAGGGCGAGCCCGACAAGGAGGGGTACCGGCTCTACCGCGTGCGGACCGTCGAGGGGACCGACGACTTCGCGGCGGTCGCGGAGGTGCTCGGCCGGCGGTTCCGCGACGCGCGCGAGAAGGCGGGGCTCCCGGACCTGCTCGTGATCGACGGCGGCCTCGGTCAGCTCGGCGCGGCGCGCGAGGTGCTCGCGGAAATCGGGCTCTCGGAGGTCGACGTCGTGGCCCTCGCGAAGGAACGCGTCGAGCGGGACGCCACGGCGTCGGAGATCCGGCGCCGTCCCGAACGGGTGTTCCTCCCCGGGCGGAAGAACCCGGTCGTCCTGAAGCCCAACTCGACGGCGCTCTTCCTGCTGCAACGCGTCCGCGACGAGGCGCACCGCTTCGTGAACCTCTATCATCGGAAGCTCCGCGCCCGCGCGCGCTTCATGTCGAAGCTCGACACCATTCCCGGCATCGGCCCGCGGCGGCGCCGCGCGCTGCTGCGGCGCTTCGGCAGCCTCCAGCGCGTCGGCGAGGCGAGCCCGGACGAGATCGCGAGCGTGCCCGGGATAACGGCGACGCTCGCGGCCCAGATCAAGGAGCAGCTGGCGAAGCCCTGAGACCCGAAGACCCGCCCCGGAAGGAGAATCGGCGTGGACGCGCGGGCGGGCCTCGGGCTCGTCACCGCGGCGGTGCTGGCGGGCGAGGTCCTCGCCGCTGCCTGGTCGCCGCCGCGGGGACTCGCCCTCGTCCTCTTCCTGGCGGCGTTCTGCCCCTGGCGGCGAAGGCTCGTGCTCGGGATCGTGCTCCTTCTGGTGGCCTTCCTCGCGGGGGCGGCTCGCATGCGCGCGGTCGTGTCGCCTGCGCTACCGGCCGACGACGTCACGCATCTCACGTTCCCCGTCCGGACGACTCTCGTCGGTCGAATCGTCGCAGCGCCCGAACGCCGGGACGGACGAACGATCCTCCTCGTCGCCGCCGAAAGTGTCGGCCGGGGCGACGCCCGGCAGCCCGTGTCGGGGCTCGTGCGCCTCTCGGTCCGTCAAGCGGAGCGCCGGTGGCGCTACGGCGACCGCGTCGCCGCCGAGACCACGCTGCGACGGCCGAGGAACTTCGGGAACCCCGGGAGTTTCGACTGGGTCGGCTACCTGGCCCGCCGGAACGTGCGCGTCACGGCGTCGGTCTGGAACGGCGAGCAGGCGATCCGCTTGCCGGGCCGGGCGCGCGGCGTGAGGGCGCGGCTCGAGCGCTGGCGAGCACGGATCGCGCGTCGTATCGCGCTCGCGGTCCGAGCCCCCGAGAGCGCCGTGCTCCGCGCCCTCGTCGTGGGGGACGAGGAGGGAATCGATCGCGACCTGCGTGACGCGTTCACGCGGGCGGGCGTGGTGCACGTCCTCTCCATATCCGGGCTCCACATCGGCCTGGTCGCGGCGGGGAGCCTCGCCATCCTCCGCTGGCTCCTCGCGCGGAGCGAGCGCCTCCTCCTCTCCCTCGACGTGACCCGGGTCGCGGCGGTGCTCGCCCTCGGCCCGGTCGCCCTCTACGCCGCCCTCGCCGGACTCGGGGTCGCGACCCTCCGCTCGGCGCTCATGGTCACTGCCGCCGCGGTGGCGGGTCTCGTCGGGCGGCGGGCCGACGTCGTGAGGACGCTCGCCCTCTCCGCGCTCGTCCTCGCGCTCGCCTGGCCTGGCGCACCGTTGGAGATCGCCTTTCAGCTCTCCTTTGCGTCGGTCCTCGCGATCGTCTGTGGCCTGCGGCGAATCGGGCCGGCGGAGAACCGATCGTGGCGCGCCCGCCTGTCGGGCGTGCTTCTCGCCTCACCGTGCGCGCTGGTCGGGACGGCGCCGCTCACGGCATTCCACTTTCACCAGGTGTCGATCGCGGGGCTGATCGCCAACCCGCTCACGATTCCGGTCTTCGGCGCGCTCGCGGTGGTGCCCGGCCTCGCCGGCGCCGCGCTCGAGCCCGTCTCCCCCGCCGCCGCGGGCGTGCTCTTCCGGAGCGCAGGATTCGTTCTCCGGCCTGGCATCCGGCTCGTCGAGGCGCTCGGACGTCCCGTGTGGGCCGCGTTCGACGTGCCCATTCCGAGCCTGGCAGAGCTGGCGATGCTGTACGGCCTGCTCGCCGGCCTGGTCATGCTCCCGCGGCGTGCCGGCCGCGTGCTGGTGGCGATCGCCGCCGTGGCGCTGGTCGTCGATGCCGCGTGCTGGATCCACGAGCGGTGCGCGAGCGGCGTGCTCCGCGTCACCTTCCTCGACGTGGGGCAGGGCGACGCCGCGGTCGCGGAGCTGCCGGATGGACGCGTGCTGGTCGTCGACGCGGGCGGCTTTCCGGGAGGCGACTTCGACACCGGGGCCGCCGTCGTGTCGCCCTTTCTGCTGACGCGGAAGATCCTCCGACTCGATGCCCTCGCCATGACGCACGCGCACCCCGATCACTCGGGTGGCATCCCGTATCTCCTCGCGCATCACGACCCGCGCGAGTTCTGGTGGACGGGCGTGCCGGGCGAGGGCGTCGAATGGGAACGTCTCACCGGCGCTCTCGGGCCCCGGGCGAGCCGCGTCCTCGTCTCGGGTCCGGCGCCGTCACCGTTCGACGGCTCCGTCGCCGTGCTCCACCCGCCCGCGGCCGCCGGACGTATGTCGCTCAACGACTCGTCGCTCACGCTGCGCCTCACGCTCGGCTCGACCGCCATCCTGCTGACCGGCGACATCGAGGCGCGCGCCGAGGCCCGTCTGGTCGCCGATGCTGCGCCGCTCGTCGCGGCGGTGCTGAAGGTCCCGCACCACGGCAGCCGGACATCGAGCACGCCCGCGTTCCTCGACGCAGTCAGTCCGCGCGTCGCCGTGATGTCGGTCGGCGCCGACAACCGCTATCGGCTGCCGGCCGCGGAGGTGGAGGCCCGCTACCTCGAGCGGGGCACGTGCGTTCTGCGTACCGACCGCTGCGGCGGGATCACGATCGAAACCAACGGCGCGTGGCTAAAGGTCCGGAGCGTCCTCGGCTGCGAGTGCGGCCCGCTCTCTACGCCGCTTTGGTGAGGCCGTGGCGGAGCGCGTACATGACGAGCCCGACCCGGTCCCGCACCCCGAGCTTCTGGAAGATGTTGGTGAGGTGGGTCTTCACCGTCCGCTCGCTGATCGTGAGCGTGGCGCCGACCTCCTTGTTCTTGTAGCCGGAGGCCACGAGACGGACGATCTCGAGCTCGCGTTCCGTGAGCCCGTTCTCGTCGCGCCCGCCACCCGCCCCGCTCTCGGGCCCCAGATGGGAGAGCTCCTCGACGAGCGCCGTCGTCATGCGTGGATCGACCCATACCTGGCCGGCGCAGACGGCGTGGATCGCCTGCATCAGGGTCTGGCGCGCCGAGTCCTTGAGGATCACGCCCTTCGCGCCGAGCTTGAAGGCGCGTACGTGCTCCTCCTTCTCGTCGCACGCGGTCAGGACGAGCACCTGGGTGCGCGGGCTGATGCGGAGGACGGCCGGGACGGCGTCGAGGCCGGAGCCCTGGGGCATGCGGATGTCGAGCAGCAGCACGTCGGGGCGGGTCTGCCAGACCAGCTCCACGATGTCCTCGGCGCTCTCGGCGTCCGCGACCACCTCGATGTCCTCCTCCATCTCGAGGATGGTGCGGAGACCCTCGCGGAAGAGCGTGTGGTCGTCGACGATCACCACGCGGACGGTTGGGCGAACACCACTCATGCGTGTAACCTCCGATCTGCGCCATAGCGGCCGCGTCCGGCGGCCGGAATCGTTACCGTGACTTCCGCCCCGCGCCCCGGCTTCGTCCAGACGCGGAGCGAGCCGCCGAGCGCCGCCGCCCGCTCGCGAATGGACCACGGCGTCGCCTGCGGGGCGAGGAAGCCGTCCGCGTCCGTCCCGGCGTGGCCGTTGGTGAAGCCCGAGCCGTTGTCATGGACGACGAGCGAGAGATGGGACGTCTGGCAGTTGACCTTGATCACCGCTTGCGAAGCGTGTCCGTGGCGAACGGCGTTGCGCAGCGCCTCACGCGCGATCTGGGCCAGGTCGTGGGCGGTTGCGGCGGGGAGCGCTGGATCCGAGGCCGGCCGCACGACCCGCACACGCAGCTGCTCGCGGGCGGAGAATTCCGCGGCCAGGCGGTCGAGCGCCGCCCACAGACTCTGCTCCTGGACGCGCGGCTCGCGGAGGAAGGCCAGGTAGTGCCGCACCTCGCGATAGCCTCGATCCACCGCCTGGTGGAGCTCCTCGAGCTCGCGGGGCACCCGCCCCGGATCGCGCTGGAGGAGGAGCTTGCAGGCCTCGACGCGGAGGTCGATGCCCGCGAGCGACTGGATGAAACCGTCGTGAAGGTCGCGGGCGATGCGACCGCGCTCCTCCGCAACCGCGAATTCCTCGGCCTTCTCCTGGAGCCGGACGTTCTCGAAGCCGGCGGCGGCCTGACCGACGAGCAGGAGGAGGAACTCGAGATCGTCGCGTGTGAACTTGCGGCCTCCTTCACGGATGACGACGGCATGGCCGCGGAGCTCGCGCTGGATGAGGACCGGCGCCACGATGAGCGCCTCTGCCGTCGACGGCTGGGGCAGCGAGAGCGGCGGGGCGATCGTCTTTCGCTGGATGAGTCCGGAGAGCACGTCGTAGCAGAGCGCCGTGCCGCTCCCGGCTCTGAGATCGTTCACGAGCAGCCCCTCCGTGTCGCTCGCGAAGGGCAGGGGAAGCGGATCCACCTCGGTGATGCGGAGGCCCAGCCGCAGGTGGGCGTTCCGGCGCCCGACGTCCCAGGTGAAGAAGCGACCGCTCTCCGGGTCACGGAGCACCAGGAGACCCCGATGGGCGCCGAAATGGTCGAGGGTGCGGCGCATGAGCCGGCTGAGCGCGCGGCCCGGCGGACGGCCGCGGCGAAAGGCGGCCGGCAGCTCGAGCATGAATCCCATCTTCCGCTTCGAGCGCCGCTCGTGCTCGCCGAGGTACCCGATCAGGTAGGCGAGCGTCACCAGGTACACCGGGCGGACCAGGTGGACGTGGCGGACCCCGATGTCGCTCGCGACCATGAACGCGGCCGGGTAGAGAAGCGTGAGCACGATCGTGACCAGCATCGTCGCGCGTAGGCCCCAGCGGACGCTCACGCTCGAGATCACGAACACGTGGAGGAGGAAGAACGGGCTCGTTCCCCCTTCCGTGAAGACGCTGATCACGCTGATCCAGGCGACGTCGATCGCGGTCGAGTACCACCCGATCCACTCCTGGCGGAGGAACTCACCGCGGACGAGGAGGAAGAGCAGGACGCTGTACCCGAGGTAGCCGCTCAGCACGACGTAGGCGATGTCGGCCCGGAACGACGGCTGCTTCGGGTCGATGATGCAGACCGCCACCGTCGTGAGGGCGAGGAGGACCCGGCAGAAAGCGATGATCTTCTCCGTCCGGGAGAAGGCCTCCAGCGGGGCGCCCCGCGGGACGAGCGAGCGCGAACGAATGGCCGAACGCATGGATGGATGGGCCCTGAAGCCCGCCAGTGAGCAACCGATGTGCCATCGGAAGCCGCATTTGTGCGCGCCGGGCACGCACGCCCGCGAGAGGAATCCTCGCAGTGACGCACGATGCGGAGATCCGGCAAGCTCCCATGCCCGTGCGGGGGTGCGTCGTCGCCCGGCGCGTTGACTTTGGGGAGGGCCGACCCTATCGTGCGCCCATGCCCGAGGAGACGCACGCAGCCTCCGCTCCCCCGATCAATCTCACGCCGAAGGCGGTCGAGATGGTAAAGGAGCTCCGGGCCAGGGAGGGTCTGCCGGACGGCCATGCCCTGCGGGTCGCCGTCGTCGGGGGCGGATGCTCCGGGTTCAGCTACCAGCTCAAGTTCGACGAGCAGCGGAACGAGGACGACGCGGTCGTCGACTACGACGGCGTCCGGGTCCTGATCGATTCGACCAGCGCCCAGTACCTCGCCGGCACCGAGATCGACTTCGTCTCGAGCCTCCATGGCGGCGGCTTCAGGTTCACGAACCCGAAGGCCACGCACACCTGCGGCTGCGGATCGTCGTTCTCGGCGTGAGCTTCCCGGTCGCGCGCCGGCCGTGAGCGCCGCCGCGCGCGCGCTGTACGAGCACGTCGTCTTCGATCTGGACGGGACGCTCGTCGACTCACGCGCTGACCTTGCGGCAGCGGTCAATCATGCCCTCCGCACGCTCGATCTCCCGGCGCTGGAGCTGGAGACTCTCGCCGGGTACGTCGGCGAGGGAGCACGTCTCCTCGTCTCCCGCGCGCTCGGGGCCGAAGCCCAACATCTCCTCCCGCGCGCCCTCGACCTCTTCCTCGCGTACTACGGCGAGCATCTCCTGGATGCGACCCGTCCCTATCCGGGTATCGTCGAC
>JACXTT010012862.1_pt1 | contig 11078 bp, 6 predicted proteins | sample 9270951 | NCBI WGS metagenome assembly JACXTT01 (sample SAMN15532306, study PRJNA645909) | rock metagenome | isolation source: weathered quartz diorite | place: Puerto Rico | collected 2017-06-21 | reverse complement strand
TAATGCTACTTTCCTGATCAACGCTGAGAAATTCCAGTCTTGGAATTCTACCATCAATGCAGAAAATTTTTCACCCAATGCCAACCTGAGTTACCATAACGTAGATGGGGCATCCATTTATACAGTATCCAGCGATGACCAGTATGCTACCGGAGACGCCTTGATGGGAAGACTTGCGTATAACTATGATCAAAAGTATTTCCTGACAGGTACTGTCAGGAGAGATGGTTATTCGGCTTTCGGTCAGCAAAATCCCCGGGCTACTTTCTACTCTTTTGGTGCATCATGGGCATTAAGCCAGGAAAAATTCATGCGCCGTTTCAGCAGTTGGCTCGATTATGCAAAACTGCGGGTTTCTTATGGAGAGAACGGCAACAGAGAGGTGGGCCGTTATGCCGCATTATCACAGCTGAATTCCAACAAATATGTTTACATATCTCCTTCAGGAACTGTGTATGATGTATCCACAGTGCAAACTGGTAATATGGCCAATGCCAACCTGAAGTGGGAGCGGAATGCTTCTGTCAATGTAGGTATTGATTATTCTATCCTCCGTGGAAGGATCAGTGGGTCTTTTGACTATTATCAGCGTAACACCAAAGACCTGTTAGTGAGCCGGACATTGCCTAGTGTAACAGGGTTTGGTAGTGTAATTTCTAACCTGGGTCAGGTACAGAACAATGGTTTTGAAATGAGCGTGAGCTCGCTGAACATTGACCGAAAGAATTTTACCTGGAGAAGTACTGTTGGCTTCTGGATCAACAGGAATAAGATCATCCATCTTTACGGACCTACTCCCGTAACAGATGCCAATGGTAAGACCACTTATGTAGAGAAAGACGATATCAGCAATAACTGGTACATTGGTAAAGACATCGGTGCTGTATACAATTACAAGATAGCAGGTGTCTGGCAGGTGGCAGATTCTGCAATGGCCAGGTCTTATGGATATAAGCCCGGCGACTTCAGGCTACAGGATACCAATGGAGATGGTAAGTTCACTATTGATGATAAACAATTCCTGGGATCAACAACACCGGACTTTTCCTGGAACCTGCGAAATGAATTCAGGGTGTTCCGCAACTTCGATATTTCATTGACCCTGTATTCAAAGATTGGACAACTTACTAGGCTTGATGAAGCCAAGAACGTTGATAAATTCTATGACAGGTCTAACTTCTATGTTCGCCCATACTGGACTCCTACGAATCCCATCAACGATTACGCAGCGATCAACTCTAATGCAGGAGGCGCCGTTTCATGGAATGTGTATAGCAAATCTTCTTTCGTCAGAATCGGTAATGTAAGCGTCGCTTACAACCTGCCTGCTGAAGTAGCGCACAGGTATAAGATGGAAGCCGTGAAAATATATGTGAATGCGGTGAATCCTTATGTATTCTCTTCCTGGACTTATTTTGATCCGGAGAACAAGGGCATTACCCCCATTAATCTCAATTTCGGCCTCAATATTATCCTGTAGATCTATTAAAACCTTAGAAGTATGAAACCGATGAAAACGAATAATATCAATAAACGAATACTTTACTGCCTGGCGATGGTAGTGTTGATCGCCGCCGGGTGTAAAAAAGATTTTCTGGAGCCCAAGCCTTTGTCTTTTTTCTCTCCGGAAAATTCTTTAGTGGATATACCTGGATTCAATGCGGCGCTGGTATCCTGTGCTGCCAACCTGCGCAATGAATATTATGGCGATGGTGCGCCAATCATATCCGAGAATATATTTTCGGAAGTGGCGGTAGAAGGTACCACCGATAAGACCGGTCCGGCACAGAACATGGACATCCTTATCAAGCCGGATGCACAATTGAACCACGTCGATTACAACCGGATCGGCTGGTACTGGACACAGGAATACATAGGTGTAAGGCTTGCCAATACAGTGATTTCCCGGATTGCCGACGTAAAATCCATTCCGGATTCTGCCAAGAACATCATCCTGGGTAAAGCTTATTTCTACAGGGCTTTCGATTATTACCGCCTGGTACACCAGTTCGGTGATGTTCCTTGCCCAATGAAAGAACTCACTGCTCCCAAAGTGGATTTCGCTACTGTAAAAAGAGAAGTGATTTTAGCAAGGATGAAGCAGGACCTTGAATTTGCTGTTAAGTACGTTCCCTGGGTAAGTGATAAAGGAGATGTGAACCGCGGAGCTGTTTATCACCTGCTCACTAAAGTTAACCTTGCCCTGGGTCTTTTTGACGATGCCATTGCCAGCGCCAATGCAGTGATCAATAGCGGGAATTTCAAACTGATGACATCCCGCTTTGGCGTTGATGCAGGAATTGCTACCAAAAACGTGACCTGGGATCTCCATCGTCCTGATAACAAGTCATTGCCCACCAACACTGAAGTATTGTTCCTGGTCACCGATCGTTTTGGCGATCCGGGCGCTTATTCCGGTGGTATGTCCATCATGCGCCAGGCAGTGCCCTGGTATGGAGGCGGACAGATCATCACACCTGATCAGAAAAATGGTGTGTCTACCACGCAGGGTGTTGAAATAGACAATTTTGCCTATTATGGAAGAGGCATCGGTCGTTGCCGCCTGACACCGTATAGTACGGTATACCTATGGGATGATCCGAATGACCTCAGGCATGATTCTACTTCGGGCAACTGGATGTACATGGAAAACCTCCGCTACAATGACCCCGCTTTGAAAAAAGCAAACAACATTTATTACGGACAACGTTTACGTTTATACAATGGCAACAGCCTGCTGGTGAAGAATGGAGATACCATCCGTTACTGGTTCCCCTGGCCACATTATAAATTGTATGTGCCCGACCAGGAGAACAATCCTATGAGGGGCGGTCACTCTGACTGGTATGTGTACCGATTGGCTGAAACCTATCTGCTCCGCGCCGAAGCTTACTTGTGGAAAGGAGATGCTGCCAGCGCTACAGCTGATATCAATGCGGTAAGAACCCGTGCAAAATGTGCTCCTTATACATCAGCACAGGTAAACCTGGGTACGGTACTCGATGAACGCGCACGTGAGTTGTACTGGGAAGAACCACGCAAGACTGAGCTTGCGCGAATGGCTTATATTTTTGCCAAAACAGGTACTCCCTATAACGGTAAAACTTATAATGCCGCCAGCTTCTCTACTGCCAATTTCTTTTATGACCGTGTGTTAGAGAAAAATGATTTCTATCGAAAGAACATCCTGACCGTTCACAGTGATATGTATAAAATGAGTCCATACCACGTATTGTGGCCGGTTCCGCAGGATGCCATCAACGCCAATACCAATGGCCGCATCAACCAGAACCTGGGTTATACGGGATCTGAGCTGAACGTAGCACCGCTGGACAAAATACCGGAATAAGGATCAAGCGAAATCAGGTAAGTAAAGCCACACAAAATTTGTGTGGCTTTTTTGATGAACTTCTTTTATTTTAGCCCAGATGCTTACGCAACCGGAATATTCGGATGATACTTTGTTACGATTGATGGCCAGCGATGACAGGGATGCTTTCACCATGATTTATCGGCGTTATTGGGAATCCCTTTTTGTTGCAGCTGTTAAATCAACACGCAGTAAATCAGACGCAGCAGATATCGTACAGGACATTTTTCTTTCCCTATGGAATAGACGCCATCAGCTTCAAATAGAGAATTCATTGCATGGCTACCTCCTGGCTAGCGTTCGTTTTAAGGTAATTCATTATATTGAAAAGAACATCACCCGGCGTGATTACCTGGCCATACTAACCGAAACGGCTGTTCATTACTTCCCTTCAGATGCAGAAACCAATCTGCAACTGAAACAGGTACAACAACTTATTGCAGATACGGTAGCCAAAATGCCACCTAAAATGAAGGAAGTATATGTGCTGAGCCGCCAGGAACATCTTAGCCACAAAGAGATCGCCCAGCGATTAGGCATCACAAATGAAACAGTGAAAAAGCACATCCAGCACGCTCTTGCATTGATCAAGACAGCGCTTGATCATAGTTTCATCTCTGTTTCTTTACTGATTATTTGCCTGCTGCAATAAAAATTTGCCATTTTTTACCCCTTCCGGCTTCTTCGCCGGACTTATTAACCGTATAACCATTTGCCATGAATATCAAAGAAGCCAGAGACCTTTTGCAGCGATACGAACGTGGGGCTACGAGTGCTGCCGAAAACCAATTGATAGAGCAATGGTATGAGACATTGATAGAAACCGGGGAATGGCAGTGGGATGAAAAAGAAAAACAACGGCTCCGGCAGCTGATGGAATATGAACTGATCTCCAAAATTGGAGGACAGAGCGGGCGTACACATGTTATTTCGTTTTCACGCAGCATTACCCGTATTGCCGCATCCATTATCCTGGTATTGGCAATGGGAGCCGGTGCTTATTTTATGTTCCATAAAAAGGTACATAAATCCGGCGAGCTGGCATCTCACGATGTACTGGCTCCAAACAGTAACAGGGCAATACTACGCTTATCGAACGGACAGGTAATTTATCTCGATAGCGCTGTCAGGGGCGCACTGGCAACGATAGGAAATGTAAACCTGGTAAAACTGGCCAACGGAGAAATAGCCTATCGGTCGTTGGATAACACGAACGATAATGGCGTAGAATACAATACGCTGATTAATCCAAGGGGTAGTCAGGTCATCAGTATTGTGTTGTCAGACCAGACAAAAATATGGCTCAACGCCGGCTCCTCCCTGAGTTACCCGGTAGTGTTTGCAGCAAACGAAAGAAAAATATCTATTTCGGGAGAGGCTTATTTCGAGGTATCACATGATCCCTCGAGACCATTCCTGGTGAGCAAAAATGATGTAGTAGTAAAAGTGTTGGGTACGCATTTCAATGTAAATGCTTATGACGATGAAAAAGAAATTAAAATAACCTTGCTTGAAGGAGCGGTGAAAGTGAACAAAGCCGAACGATCAGCCCTGATCAAACCCGGGCAACAGGCACAAGTAGCCCAAAATATCAACATCCGCAATGATGTGGATATAGAGACGGTAATGGCCTGGAAAAACGGGTACTTCAAATTCGATAAAACCAACCTGCAAGACCTGTTAAAACAATTGAGCAGGTGGTATGATGTAGATATTGTTGATGAAGTTCAAAACCTGGATATGGAATTTGCCGGCGAAATGGAAAGGGGACTGAACCTGAGTGAGGTTTTGAGGATATTGGAGAAAAATGATGTGCATTTCAGAATAGAGGGAAAGAAAATCATTGTAAAACCCTGATGATCGGAGTAATACCAGTTATCATTTTATAATGACCTGAATAAAAACAGGGAAGTGTAGGGTACTCCCCTGTAAAAAAGTTCAGGCTATTTCAATAATGACTTGAATCCGGACGATTCACTTATTTCTTAACCCAAACCAAAACAAAGCTATGCAATTTAAGGCTCTTTGTTGCCACTATTTGTGTGCATTATCTAAAACACTGCTGTGTATGAAGATTACGGCAATTCTCCTGTTATCCACCTGCCTTACGGCAAGTGCAGGCAGCCTCGGCCAGAAGGTAACACTGGCAGAAAAAAATGTGAGAATCGACAAGATCCTCAAAGAAATCAAGAAACAGTCGGGCTATGTTTTCTTCTACAAGGAAAACTTACTGGAGGGTACGAAACCAGTCAGTATCCGGGTAATGAATGCGCCCGTAGAAGAAGTCCTCAATGAAGTATTGAAAAGCCAGCAACTGGAATATTCCATCATCAAAAAAACAGTGACGATTACCAAACGGCCGGTGACTTTTATACCGTCCGAAGCAATAGCGCCCCGAAGAGAGGCTATCGTTGACTCCTTTCTGATCAGGGGACTGATCACTAATGCAGATGATAACACGCCTATCCAAAGCGTTTCTGTCATCAACCCCAGATCTGGATATGGCGCCCAGACCAATAAGGATGGTCAGTTTGTGATTCGGGTGATATTGGGAGATAAATTACAAATATCTCATATCAACTATGGAACGCTTACTTATGAAGTGAAAAGCAACGATAATGTCATCATCAAAATGACCCAGAAAGCTGCTGCAGAAACAGGCGAAGTAGTGATTGTAGGTTTTGCCAAGCAAAAGCGCAGCAGCCTGGTAAGTTCTGTGAGTACAGTAAGTGGGGATGACCTTAATTTCGGCGGCAGAAACCTTTCCAATAATATACAGGGTAAAGTATCCGGTATCATTTCTTTTCAGCGAAGCGGTGAGCCAGGTTACGATAATGCTACATTCTGGATCAGGGGTATCAGCACTACAAATGGTGTTCAAAATCCGCTGGTATTGGTAGACGGTGTACCCAGGAGTTTTAACGACGTAGACCCCAACGAGATAGCCACTTTTACCGTATTGAAAGATGCGGCAGCTACAGCACCCTATGGAACGGAAGGCGCCAATGGAGTGATCCTGGTTACAACCAAGAGAGGCCGTATTCAGAAAACAGCGATCAATTACCAGGGTGAATACAGCACGCTGTCACCTTTGCGTATGCCCCAATTCGTGGGCTCGGCAGAATACCTGTCTGCTTACAATGAAGCGCTGGCAAATGAAAACAAACAACCTGTATTCAGTCCGGACCTGATCAATAAATATGCAACCAATGCCGACCCGGATCTTTACCCAAGTACCGACTGGCTGGGTGTATTGTTAAAGAAAAATACCTACAATACGCGCCATACCATGAGCTTCAGGGGAGGCACCAGTAAAGCCAGGTATTTTGTATCGGGTGCTTATTACAAGGAAAGCGGCCTGTTCAACAGCAACCCGCTTTCACAGTATAACAGCAATATCGATTTAAAACGTTACAACCTCCGCAGTAATATTGACCTGGATATTACCAATACTACTTTACTAAGGATCGATCTGAGCGGGCAATACCTGGCAACCAATTACCCCGGAGTAGGTACCGGCACCATCCTTCAGTTGGCTACTACGGCGCCGCCCTATTTGTTTCCGGCTATTTATTCCGATGGCACGATTGCCGACCATCCCCGTTCCAGCAATAATCGTGTGAACCCTTATAACCTGCTTACCAACTCGGGCTACACAAACGAGTTCAGGTCAAATATACAGTCCAGGATAGACCTTGAACAAAAGCTCGATGTACTTACCAAAGGATTGGTAGCCAAAGTGAGTGTGAGTTATGATTATTATGGGCAGTACAATGTATCTACATCAAAATCTTTCAATTCCTATTTTGCTACAGGAAGAAGGGCAGACAGTTCCCTGATATTTCAGCAGATCAAAACCGGTACCGGCAATGTAGTTGATAATGGAACCAGTTTTTCTGCAACCAAAAACATTTACCTCGAAGGTTCTTTGAGTTATGCGCGTATGTTCGGCAGCCTTCATGATGTGACGGCGCTCTTACTCACTTACCAGAAAGAATCACAGCCTTCCAGCCAGCGACTTCCTTACAGGAAGCAGGCTTATGTAGGCAGGGTGACTTATGCCTATGATAAAAGGTATTCTGTAGAGTTGAATACCGGCATCACAGGATCAGAAAATTTTTCCAAAAATTACCGTTTCGGTGTATTCCCGGCAGCTGGTGTTTCCTGGTTTGCGAGCAATGAACATTTTTATCCAGAAGGGTTAAAGAAGATTGTATCAAGCCTGAAATTCAGGGCCTCATACGGTATATCCGGCAATGACCAGCTGATTGATCCGGCAACCGGTCAGGTGATACGTTTTCCTTACAGGGGAACATTCAGCAGTAGCGGTGGCACTTCGCTGGGATATACGGCAGGAGGAAGTACTGCTTCTACTTTCGGAGGGTTGATTGAAGGGAGGTTCAGTTATCCTTCCATCACCTGGGAAAAAGAAAAGAAAAAGAATTTTGGCATTGACATTGGATTGTTCGGAAATAAGTTGAACATCACGGCAGATTATTTTGATAATTACCGGTATGATATATTGGTATTGCGTCAAACGGTTTCAGGTGCAACCGGCTTCCGGCAGAATCCCGCACAGAACTATGGAATTGTTACCAACAAAGGAGTGGATGGATCGGTTACTTACCAGCAACAATTTGGTAAATCAATTGTTGGCTTCAGGGGCAACTTCACTTTGGCACGCAACAAAATCATACAGATTGATGAGATTCCGCAACCTTTCCCATGGATGTCTCAAACGGGTAACCGGCTCAATATGCCCGGACTATTTGTAGCCGACAGGCTGTTTGAAGAATCCGATTTTGATATTACCACGAACCCCGATGGTTCAAAGAATTATGTACTGCAAGGTAAATACGCTTCACAAACCTATTTCGGTCCCGTACTTCCCGGAGATATCAAATACAAGGATTTAAATGGCGATGGTGTGATTAATCAGTACGATCAGACAAGGTATACCGGTAATCCCACCACACCGGAAATCACTTATGGATTTGGGTTCAGCTATGGCTACAAAGGATGGAGTATCAATGCATTTTTTGCAGGAATTGCTAATGCTTCTACCGTCTTAGGTGCCGATAATCCGCAGGGCTTCTTTCCTTTTACCTACAGTGTTGATGAAGCCAGTCTTAGAACCATTGCAAGAGACCGGTGGACAGCTGCTAATCCCAGTCAGAATGTACTATTCCCCAGAATCAGAACCAGCTCATTCTACAATAATTCGGCACCCAGTACCTGGTGGCAGAGAGATGCAAGCTTCATAAGGCTCAAAAATGTGGAAATAGGTTATGAGGTCCCGGAGAAATTGATCAGGAAACTTAAAATCAGTCGGTTGAAAGCTTATGCGATGGGTTATAATCTCATCACCTGGGACCATATCAAATATTGGGATCCGGAACAGGGCAACGCCAATGCAGGGCTTAATTACCCGCAATCAAGAACATTTACGTTCGGCCTGGAAGTGGGGTTATAATTAGTAATATTCAAAAAGAAAAAAATGAGAACGCATACATATTTTAGATTATTCACTGTAAGCATATTATTGTGCCTGAGTTCCTGTAAAAAAGATTACCTGGATGTTGTGAATCAACTGGCTCCGGAAGTGACCATGCAAAAAGTATTCAATGATCCTGTGTCGGTTCGGCAGTTCTACGCAAATATATTTACAGGCATTCCTAACTCATCATTGATGATCATTGATGGTAGTTATACTGGGGTAAATGGACTTCAAAATCCCTGGCCCGCGTGTTCAGATGAACTCAAAGCGGCTCAGAATAATGTGAGAAACATCGCCTCCAACGGTTATAATGCAGGGAATGCTGCACTGGGGAGATGGGGACTGTTGTATCCATTGATCCGTCAGGCTAACCTCTTCCTGGAAAATATACATTCTACACCTCAGGCATCATCGGATTATATCAGTGAAACTGAAATACCAGGTATGAAAGCGGTTGCGAGATTCTTAAGGGCTTATTATCATTATTTATTGTTCGAGCAATACGGGCCGATACCCATTATGAGTCATTCTGTAAGCAATACCGACCCGGTACTGGATTTCGCCAGGAACAATGTAGATGAAGTAGTGAAATTCATCAGTGACGAAATGACCGCTGTTGCGCCTCAATTAGCTGATATGTCCAAAGTAGATGGCAGCGACAAATTGTTGCCTACAAAGGGTGTAGCGCTTGCAGTAAAAGCAAAACTGTTGGTGTATGCAGCAAGTCCTTTGTTCAACGGGGGCTTTTCGGAAGCATTGCAACTCAAAAATAAAGACGGGAAATCATTATTTCCGGCTACAGATCCACAGAAATGGCAAACGGCCAAAACGGCCCTGGAAGACTTCCTCAATTTCGCAAATGGCAAATACGATCTGTTCCGGTTGAATAAAAATGGTGTGTATAATGCAGATACTTCCCTGTATGCCTTGTTCATGGAAGTCAATAATAATAAGGAGGTTATCTGGGCCAACAACAGGACTTCCTGGGGAGCATTGGATGGAGAAGGGAATGACAGGCGTTGTACGCCTCGTTCTGAAAGAAGTGGCTATGCCGGTCTGGGAGTAACACAAGAATTGGTGGATGCCTTTTTTATGATTGATGGGAAATCTATTCAGGCCTCTTCCTTATACAGCGAAACAGGTTTTTCTGCTGCAGGCGATGATCCTTCCGGAAGAACCAAGCCTGGTACTTTCCGTATGTACATCAACAGGGAGCCACGTTTCTACCAAACGGTTATGTATCAAAACCGCAATTACCATATCAGTAATAACCAGATACAGTTTCAAAAAGGCAGTGGTAACGACAACAGTGTAGGAGACAATCCTTATACCGGTTATTTATTGTATAAAAATGTACCGCGCAATACCCGGAATGAAGGGTCTTATCCTCGTTCGCAATTCCGGCCTTCCATCATTTTCCGGCTGGCAGAGTTTTATTTACTGTATGCAGAAGCCTGTAACGAAGTGAACCCGAACGATCCTAAAATACTGCAATACCTTGATATGGTACGCGATCGTGCAGGTATTCCCAAACTGGCCGACATCAATCCGGGACTATTGGGTAACAAGGACGCATTACGCCAGGCGATCCAGGCGGAAAGACGGGTAGAATTGTGTACGGAAGGACAGCGTTATTTTGATGTAAGGAGATGGATGATAGCTGAAAACCCTGTAGGGCAAGGGGGGCAAGGCGGACCGGCTACAGGTATGAATATGAACTCTAATGTGATTAACGCCACAGGTGCCGGCACTTTTTTCAGTCGCGTTAACTTCGAGAGCAGGGTATTCACCAGGGCTATGTATCTTTATCCAATTCCACAAGCAGAGATTTTAAAAAGCAGCAAGTTGATCCAAAATCCGCTGTGGTAATAAAACTTTTTAGCCAGGATGAATAAATATTTCTGTTTGGTTGTTTTTTCCATTTTTACTTTAGTCCAATTCTGCCATGCCCAACAAGTAAGAAGACCCAACATCATCTTATTCCTGGTAGATGATATGGGCTGGCAGGATTGTTCTGTTCCCTTTTGGACGCAACCCACAAAATGGAACAAACGCTATCATACGCCCAATATGGAAAGGCTGGCAGCACAGGGGCTGAAATTCACCAATGCGTATGCCACACCCGTTTGTTCACCCAGTCGCGTGAGTTAGATGGCGGGAATGAATGCAGCTCATGACCAGTTAACCTAATGGACCTTGAGCAAAGACCAA
>JACXTT010012861.1_pt1 | contig 11078 bp, 8 predicted proteins | sample 9270951 | NCBI WGS metagenome assembly JACXTT01 (sample SAMN15532306, study PRJNA645909) | rock metagenome | isolation source: weathered quartz diorite | place: Puerto Rico | collected 2017-06-21 | reverse complement strand
TTCGGTGTATTTACATCCGCCAACCTTGTGAAAAGCCCATCACAATTTTCTTCACGCCGATAACTTAAATGGGTTGAGGGTCCGAGCATTGAGTTGGCCATGAACTCTTTGGGACCAAGTGCGAAGATAAAACAAAGCCAGGCGAAACGAACGCACCCGCAAGAAGCGATGCATTCGCAGTTGTCATACATATTGTCATACATAGCCCGACGAGGGCGAGCGAGATGGCGAACGATATCGCTATACGCTTCATGACCTTGCTATCTGTTCTATCTTACGCCGCTCTTTCTAACCCCCGGTCCGAGGCTTCCAGTAGCGTCACCAAGTCTGATACTTCCCACAGCCGATCCGTCACGCCAGCTGCCATTGCAGGCGTGATGCGAAGCGTCTGGTGAATTTGCACGAAGTTGTAGTGCATCATGTGAAGCGCAACGGCGGCAGCGTGATTTTCGATCTTCTTACTGAAGGTATTCGTCAACCTAGTGAAACGCCGCATTCCCATTCGCATCGTTAGATTCGCCCGCTCGATATAGCTGGTGCTGACATGGTCGGGATCAGGGTTGCCGTCGATTACATGACGTTCACAGCGATGCATTCGGCTGGACTGTACCGCTTCTCGGCGTCAATTGGAGTGCCGTAAATCTTCACCAACATCGCGTAGTCAGCATGGCCACGAAAAGCGGCAGCGGCCGGGGCCCGCTGGCTGCCCACCACCAAGCACGCTCCACCTGGTGGCCAGCGAATTAATCGCCGATGACGTGATTCGGTTGACGTACGTTCCTGCTTAATCGCGCGACTCGCCCGACGGACTGACCTCAGAAATTCAAACTGTGACCCTACCAGCAGGCGAGTGGCAGGGTGCCTCTAGTCATGAAACGCTGAGTTATCATGAGGAGCGGTTCGTGACCACGGGAGCCCTTGTGAACAAATACGTCCTTAGATGTGCGGCCGGCGCAGCGCTGGCATTTTCAATCTTCGCAGCCAACGAGCGAGGGACCTACAATCCGGCGTTGTGGTCGGGCATGCGCTATCGGATGATCGGACCGGAGCGCGGAGGACGCGTGACTACGGTCACCGGCGTTCCCTCCCAGCCGTACACGTTCTACATGGGATCGACCGGTGGCGGCGTTTGGAAGACCACGGACGCGGGACACACGTGGGCGAACATCTCGGACGGCTTTTTCGCGGCCGCTTCGATGGGCGCCGTCGAAGTATCGCAATCCGATCCGAACCTCATCTACGCGGGGACGGGATCGTCGAAGATTCGCAGCAACGTGTCGATCGGGCGCGGGATTTACAAATCGACGGATGCGGGCAAGACCTGGAGCTTCGCCGGCCTCCGGGATGTTGGACAGATTTCGACGGTTCGAATTCATCCGACGAATCCGAATATCGTTTTCGTGGCGGCGCTCGGGAATCCGTTCCTGCCCAACAAGGAGCGCGGTATCTATCGCAGCAATGACGGCGGGAAAACCTGGAAGAATGTTCTGTTCATTTCCGATTCCGTGGGGGGAGCAGATCTGGAGCTTCAGCCCGGCAATCCGAACGTAGTGTTTGCAGCCATGTGGCACGGGCAGCGCAAGCCTTGGACGATCATCAGCGGCGCGCGCGAAGGCGGTATCTACAAAAGCGGGGACGGCGGCGAGAACTGGACGAAGCTAGCGGGCGGGCTGCCGAACGATATATTCGGCCGTGCGAATGTCGCCATCGCGCCGGTGATGCCGAACCGTATTTATGCGCTGATCGAAGCGAAGCCGGGTTCTGGACTGTACCGTTCCGAGGACGCCGGCGCGACGTGGACGCTGGTGAATGCGTCGGGCTCATTGATCACGCGGCCCTTCTATTACGACACGCTGGGTGTTGATCCGAACAACGCCGATGTCGTTTGGGTGGGCGACGAAGGCTGGTTCAAGAGCACCGATGGGGGCAAGAATTTTCGCCGGTCGCCGGTGCCGCACGGTGATAATCACGACGTCTGGATTAATCCGAAAAACTCGCAGTACATGATCCAGGCCAATGACGGCGGCGCGAACGTGTCACTCGACGGCGGCCAGACGTGGAGCACGCAGTCGAATCAGCCGACGGCGGAGATTTATCAAGTCGCGCTCGACAATCAATATCCGTATCGCGTGTACGGGGCGCAGCAGGACAATACAACGGTAATCGCGCCCAGTCTGCCGCTCGGCAACGGGCAGGATTTCCGCGCCGGTCCAGGCTGTGAAACCGGACCCATCATTCCCGATCCGGTGAATCCTGTGCTCGTGTATGGAAGCTGCAAGGGCCAGTTCAGCAGGCTCAATCTGGCGACGACCAATGAAGAACGCTATTGGATCGGCGCGCAGTCGCTTTATGGCAATGGGGGCAGCGAGCTGATTTATCGATTCCAGCGCGTCTCGCCGATGGATCTTTCGCCGCACGATCCGCGAGTGATTTACTACGGTTCGCAGTACCTGCATCGCACGCGCGATGGAGGCGTGACGTGGGAGAAGATCAGTCCCGATCTGACGGCTCATCCGCCTGGCACGCAGGGCTCGAGCGGCGAACCGATCACGCGAGACGCCACTGGGGAAGAGGTGTACAGCACCTTGTATTCGATTCGGGAATCGCCGGTGCAGAAGGGACTCATCTGGACGGGATCGAATGACGGACTCATTTACGTCACGCGCGACGACGGAAAGACGTGGAGCAACGTAACGCCCAGCGGACTCGAACCGGGCGGCCGAGTTCAGAATATCGAGCCCAGTCCGCATCGCGCAGGGACGGCATACGTGGCCATCTATCGTTATCTGCTGGGCGATTTCGCACCATATATATATCGCACGGACGATTTCGGCAAGACCTGGGCGCGTTTAACCGACGGCGGGAACGGGATTGCGAAGGACGAGCCGACTCGGGTGGTGCGCGAAGATCCTGATCGCGCCGGGCTGCTGTACGCAGGCACCGAGTTCGGCATCTACGTTTCGTTTGACAACGGCGCGCGCTGGCAATCGTTCCAGTTGAATCTGCCGGTGACGCCGGTGACTGATATCAAGATCGCGCATAAAGACCTGGTGCTGTCTACACAGGGCCGGTCGTTTTGGATCCTGGATAACCTGACGCCTCTGCATCAGTTGAACGATCAGATTGCCTCGGCGCAGAACGCCTTGTTCACGCCGCGCGAGGCAGTGCGGACTCCAGCGCGTGGTGGCGGCGGCCTGGGAGGGCGTTCAGGAGTCCAATATCCGCTGCCAGGGGCGATGATCGATTACTATCTTTCGAGCGTTCCCAGTGGTGACATCACGCTGGATGTCCTGGATGGCTCGGGGAAAGTGATCCGCCAGTTTACAAGCGCTGCGAGCGGGGCGGCGGAGCGGGCCACTGATGCCGATGCCGGTGGTGGCGATGACGAAGATGGCGGGTTCCGCATCCGGACGGGCCCGACGCGTCTGGAGAAATCAATAGGGATGCATCGTTTCACTTGGGACCTTCGGTATCCAGGACCATGGACGAGCGCAACGCGGCCGGAAGCGCCCAACGGTCCGATGGCGGTGCCCGGCAAGTATTCGCTGCGGCTTACAGCCGGCTCCTGGAGCAAGACGGAGCCACTCACAGTGATCGAAGATCCGCGTGTTACGAAGACCGGTGTGACGACCACGGAACTGCGCGAGCAATTCGATCACAACATCCGCGTGCGTGACATGTCGAGCGGGGTGAACAAAGCAGTGGCGCGAGTTCGTGCGGCGCAAGCCAGCCTTCGCGATGCCGCCGGCGGGACGGGCGATACACTGGCGAAATTGAACGAGCTGGCATCGCACCTGATCACGCCGTCGATCCGCTACAGCAAGCCGGAGCTGCAGACACACATCAACTATCTGTACAGCTTGACGAACGCGACGGATCAGAAGATCGGCCGCGATGCGATAGAGAGGTATAACGAGTTGCGCAAGGAGCTTGATCAGAGGCTTGCGGAGCTCAACCAGATTCTCGGACCGGAGAAATAGCTAGCGCAGGCTCCAGAAGGAGTCGTGAAGACCAAGTCCGGCGAGGATGGCCTCGGCCTCTTCTAGAGCCGGCCGCTTCCACTCGGCATCCATCTTGTGTTGATACCAGGCGCGCGCGAGTTGCCAGCCCTGGCCGATGGTGAGCGTTGCGCCGCGCGTATGATTCCACTGCGCGCACCAACGATCGATGTGCTCTTCGGCACGGAAGAGGAGCATGGTCTTTCAGGTGAACGCGATATTTTCCCACCAGCGTTTGGCGGGGATGGCAAAGTGGATGATGCCTTGCATGGGCAACGGCTGTCCATCGCGAATCGTGATGGCCATGGCTTCACCACAACAAGCGCACGACGTTTCGACTGTTCCATCCGAGTGCAGCATCGCAAGAATTCCGAGCGCGTCCCAGACGCACGGTCCGAAATACGAGAGGTCCGCAGTTCGCGCGAGGAAGGGCGACGGGACGGCCGAGAGCGGGTTGGCAATCATGACTTCACGGCTCTCGGGTTGCAGCGCGATCGCTTTGCCCGCAGCCAGGCGCTCGAGGGCGGCCTGAACGTCGTTGAGCGGCGCTTGAAGCATTTGGCCGAGGCGCTGCGCGGAGGGCGCCCGGCCGGTTTCGACGAACTCACGGAACAGGGTCAGCCGAACATCGACGTCAAACGCTGAGGTCATGGGATCTATATTGATACACGCCGCAGGGTGTATGCTGGTCCGAAGATATGCGGTACGTTCTCCTGGTAGGATTCATCCTCGCGCCGTGCGCGTTGTCAGACGATGCCCGCGCGAAGGTCGACAAAATTTTCGCGCAATATAATCGCACCGACGGCCCTGGATGCGTAGTGGGTACGAGCACGAATGGAGCAGTGTCGCTGAGCGCGGCGTATGGGATGGCGGATCTCGAGCATGGCATCGCACTGTCGCCGGACTCAATCTTGGAACCCGGATCGATTGCCAAGCAGTTCACGGCCGCAGCCGTATTGCTTCTGGCGCAACAGGGCAAGCTGTCGCTGGATGATCCGGTGAGAAAATACATCCCCGAAGTTCCGGATTATGGGACACCCGTTACGATCCGGCACCTAATCAATCACACCAGCGGTCTGCGCGACTGGGGAAATATCGAAGCGATCGCCGGTTGGCCACGGACGACGCGCGAATACACTCACGCGCATGTTCTCGAGATTGTCAGCCGGCAACGCGTGCTGAACTATCCGCCCGGCGCTGAGTATTCTTACACCAACACCGGCTTCAACCTGGCGGCGATTCTGGTAAGCCGCGTTTCGGGGAAGACGTTTCCGGAATTTACGCGAGAGCAACTTTTTGCGCCGCTGGGCATGTCGTCGACGCAATGGCGCGACGACTTCCGCCGCATTGTCCGCAATCGCGCGGTCGCGTATCAGCCCAGCGGCAGCGCGTTCCGCCAGGACATGCCGTTTGAGGACGTGTATGGCAATGGTGGATTGCTCACTACAGTCGGCGATCTGCTGCGTTGGAATCGGAACTTCAGCGATGCGAAGGTCGGCGGTCGCGCGTTTGTCGATTCGCAGCATCAGCATGGACGCTTGACTGATGGCCGAACCATCGCGTACGCAGCGGGTCTGATGATCCTGCACTTCAAAGGACTGAACGAGGTCAGCCATAGCGGAAGCACGGCCGGATACCAAGCTTGGCTCGGACGCTATCCTGATTACGGCCTCTCCGTCGCCGTGCTTTGCAACGTGTCGTCTGCGCCTGCGACACAACTCGGGCATCAGGTCGCCGCTGTTTATCTGGCGAGTGTAGTTGGTGACCATCCAGCCGAGAAGGGGTCGAGCGACCCTTCGGTTGCCGGCCTTTACCGTAGCGTGCGCGATCATCGGACGCGGTCCGTCGATGTCCAGGATGGCAAATTGAGAATCGACGGACGTTTAATCGCAGAGGACGGGCCGCGCCCCCAGTTCGAGAAAGATGCAGCGGGAAACGCGGTGCGTATGAGAATAGCCACACCGGTCGATGAAGGAAACTATTATGAAAAAGTTGACCGCTGGACTCCGACTGGCGCCGAGCTTGAGGCGATGACGGGAGAATATGCGAGCGAGGAGGCGGAAGTGACGTTTCGAGTGGCGCTCGAAAAGGACCGTCTCGTCATTCACCGCCGGCCCGATGCCGTGATCGCATTGACGCCCACATATCGCGATGGCTTCAGCTCCTCGCTCGGCAGCGTACGTTTCGTGCGCGATTCATCCGGCCGCTTCACCGAACTGAGTGTCGGCGATCAACGCGTGTGGGACCTGCGGTTCCGCCGAGTGCGCTAACGTAGGCTTTGGCGAGCATTGCGGCGGCACACTGGGTGATTCCAGAAGTAGATTCTCGATCTGCACGTGAGCTGGCTGCGAATCTCGGCGTCCAGCCGCTGACGGCGCGCGTGCTTCTGGGCCGTGGATTTGCGGATCCAGAAAACGCACGGAGGTTTCTGCGGTCGTCCATCGAGAATCTCCACGATCCGCTGCTGCTGACGGACATGCGTGAAGCTGTCGCGCGGTTGCGCGCGGCCATCGAGCGCAAGGAAAAAATCCTAATTTACGGCGACTACGATGTCGATGGCACAATTTCTGTCGTCATCTTGAAAAAAGCGATCGAACTGGCGGGCGGGGAAGCGAGCTTTCATGTGCCGCATCGCCTGCGCGATGGCTACGGTATGCGCGCCGAAGTGATTGAACGTGCCGCGGCGATGGGTGTGCGGCTCATCATTAGCGTCGACACCGGAATTCGCGCCACCGAAGTGGTACGCGGCGCACGCGAACTTGGCATCGACGTTATCATCACCGATCATCACCTGCCCGAAGCCGGCCTTCCACCTGCGCTCGCGGTGCTGAATCCAAATCGGCGGGATTGTGGTTATCCCGACAAAAATCTGTGTGGCGCGGGAGTGGCATTCAAGCTGGTGCAGGCGCTATTGACGACGCTCGGGTGGCCGGAGGAAAAGCTGGCGCGAATGCTCAAGTCGTTTCTGAAGCTGGTGGCTGTGGCGACGGTGGCGGACGTTGTTCCTTTACTCGGCGAGAACCGCGTCATTGTCAAGCACGGTTTGCAAGGGCTGAATCGAGTGCATAATCCTGGCTTGCGGGCGCTGCTCGAAGTCTCGGGGATGATGGACGGCCGCGCACCGAGCGCGCGTCAGGTTGCGTTCCAGATCGCGCCACGGATCAATGCCGCTGGCCGCATGGACGATGCTCAGAACGTCATCCGCATGTTTCTCACCGATGATATCGAGCAGGCCCGCTTTCTTGCGCGTCAACTCCACTCGCTCAATCAGGAACGCCAGGAAACCGAGGCCGACATCGTGCGACTGGCGCTGGAGGAGTGCTCGAAAGCTCCGGTGACCGATGACCAGGCCGCGCTGGTCTTCATCGGGCGGAACTGGCACCGCGGCGTGGTTGGGATCGTGGCCAGCCGATTGGTGGAGCGCTTCTCGCGGCCTGCATTCGTTTTGAGCGAGGAGGACGGGGAAGCCAGCGGGTCGGGCCGCAGCATCGCTCCTTTTCACTTGTTGGAGGCTCTCGAATCGATGCCCGATTTATTTACGCGTTTCGGCGGGCATCGCCAGGCGGCCGGCGTGACGTTAACGGCCGAATTGGTTCCCGAGTTTCGCCGCCGGCTCAACGCTTACGCTTCAGCGCGGCTCACTCCCGCTGATTTTCGGCCCCAGCTATCGATTGACGCGCTGGTTGATCTGAAAGAGCTCACCGCCGGCCCAGCGGTGGAAGAGATCCTCGGGATGGCGCCGTTCGGCTTCGGCAATCCCCCGCCGCTGCTTGCAATTTTCGACGCCGAGGTTGCGGCGGCGCCGGTGGTCGTCAAGGAGAAACATCTGCGGGTGCATCTTCGGCAGAACGGGAAGCACCTCACTTCGACGGCTTGGAATTTCGCAGAACGCGCGTCGGAATTTGCGGCGGGAGCGCGCACGGATGCCGCCTTTTCGCTCGAGGAGGACGCTTATTCGGAGAGCCGCGGCTGGGGCGGCTGGTCGGCGGTATTAAAGGATGTTCGCCGTCCTCAATCGCCGGTTAACGATTGATCCGCCGCGGCGTCTTCCCAAGCGGAGGTAACACAACCAATGCGCAACACTCTGCTTCTCGCTCTCGGATTTACCGCGCTCGGCTCGATTTTCTTCGCTCAGGCTGGACCGCCGCTGATTTGCCACCCCTATAACATCGGCGACGCAAAATCGCTGGCCTGGGGCGCGGGATCGGGCTGGGACAATCCTGATCCGGCCTATAGCACGAGGAATCTCGTGGCCGACACCCTGGGCATTCTCGATCAAACATCGTCCGTGCTGGTACGGATGGAAACCATGCGCCGCGCGGTGATTTACGGTTCGCGTGACCATGATTCCGCTCGCGCTTTGCTCGGAAAACTTAAGGACCGCGAAGCTGCTGCCGAGAAATCCAAAGCTCCATCGGCAACGGCGTATTTTGACTACGGCTATTTCCTTACGTCGCTCAAGCAGATCGAGTGGATGTACAAAGAGGATTTGACCGCTGGAATCGACGGCTACGAATTCGTGACGAAGGCCCTGGCGCTGAATCCGGAATCCGCCGAAATGCATTTTGCGGCAGCAATAATGGCGTCATCTCCGCCGCGTCCGGCCGAGCGGGATGAGCACCTGAAGAGGGCGCGCGCCGGCAAATCCGATGCTCTGCTGGCCAAGAATCTGTCGTCGCATTTCTAATTGGCAGGGCCCGGGACGCTTGGGTCTTCTGCTTTCGCCGACAAACTCACAACGCATGACCTACCGGCGATCCCTAACGTTGGGACCGCCGGTTCGTCTATCATTTGTACAGCTACGTGACTACAACTATGCGTTCCATCACCTGTGTTTTATTGGTTTTGGGCTTGTGCTTCGCGCAGGCACAAGCGCCGCAGCCCAAGCCGCTGCAGATTCCCATCAAACAATTCAAGCTCGACAACGGGCTCAGAATCGTCCTTTCCGAGGACCATTCGGCGCCCACCTACGCGATCTCGGTCACCTACAATGTCGGCTCGCACGACGAGCGGCCCGGCCGGACCGGTTTCGCGCATCTGTTCGAACACATGATGTATCAGGGCTCGGAAAACGTCGGCAAGGGCGAACACATGATCCTGGTCGACAACAACGGCGGCGAAATGAATGGCACAACCAGCGAAGACCGCACCAATTATTTTGAGGCCCTGGCCGCGAATCAGTTAGATCTTGGCTTATATCTTGAAGCGGATCGCATGCGATCGCTGGTGATCAGCCAGGCCAATCTTGATAATCAGCGGAACGCGGTGCAAGAAGAACGACGGCTGGGGATCGACAATCAACCTTACGGTAAGACCGGCGAAGTAATTCAGGAAATGGCTTTCGATAATTTCGCCAACAAGCATTCCGTGATCGGCTCCATGGAAGATCTTAACGCTGCCACGGTTAAGGATGTGCAAGATTTCTTCCGGACTTATTACGCACCGAACAACGCGGTGCTGACGCTGGTGGGAGATTTTCAGCAGGAAGAAGCGCTGGCGAAGATCAAGAAGTACTTCGGCGATATTCCGTCACAGACAGCGCCGCCCGCGCCTGACCTCAGCGAGCCCAAGCAGAAAGGCGAGAGGCGCAAGACGATAGAGGACGCCTTTGCGCAGACGCCCCGGATCGACGTGGTCTTCAAAATTCCTCCAGGCAACACTGACGATTGGTACGCGCTTTACGTGCTTGGCAACGCGCTCGGAACCGGCCAGGCTTCGAGGCTCTATCAGAGTCTGGTAAAGGACAAAGAACTGGCCGTCAACGTTTTCAGCTTCGTCGAAGAGCACCGTGGGCCCTCTACTTTCGATATCGCCATCCTGGCGCGTCCCGGCAAGGACTTGAAAGAGGTCGAGAAAGCCCTGTATGCGGAAATCGATCGGCTCAAGACAGAATCGATCGCGGACTGGGAGCTCCAGAAGGTTCGCATGTTGACGCGACGGCAAACCGCGCAGCGGCTCCAGAGCACGCTCTATCGCGCCTTTTTGATCGGTGAGATGGCTGTGTTCTTCAACGATCCAAACCTGATCAACACGAAATTCAGCAAGATTCAAAGCATCAGCAAAGACGACGTGCAGCGGGTGGCCAAGGCGTACTTGAGCGATGAGAATCGCACCGTCGTTGTAACCTTGCCATAGCCGAAGGCCGAAGAAGCTGTGAAGGCAGGGAACTAAGGAGTCACTATGAGATTTATCCACGTTCTTTCGTGCTGCTCCGTGGCTCTCGGCGGTGTGTTGTGCTGGGCTCAAACTCCTACCGACGCCGGCTCCAAGACGATCCCACTCAGCAAAGTGGAGCGCAAGAAGAAAGCGCCAGTGTCGAGCGAAATACTGCGGGTCAAACTCCCCAAAGCGGTGGAGCTCAAGCTGGATGACGGTCTGAGTGTTCTGGTATTGGAAGACCACCGGCTGCCGTCGGTGACGGTGCGGCTGTTGGTGCAAGGGGCCGGAACGCTGAGCGACCCACCGGACATGCCGGGTCTTGCGAATCTCACCGCGGCCATGTTGAAAGAAGGCACCACGACGCGATCGAGCAAGCAGATCGCCGAAGACACCGAGCGGTTGGGCGCGACAATCAACGTCGCGGCGGCGTGGGGCGGAGATACGGCAACTCTCACGGCGTCCGGGCTCAGCGACAACATCGGACAGTGGATGAATCTGGCGGCGGACATCCTGCTGCATCCCACGTTCCCGGAAAGCGAGTTGAGCAAGATGAAGCAGCGGCTGAAGGTGCAGTTGCAGCAGCAGCGCTCGTCGCCGAATTTTCTAGTAATGGAGCGATTCAATCGCGCCGTATACGGCAATCATCCGGCCGCTGTGACGTCGGCGACTACGGAATCCATCGACAAGATCACCCCTGAATTGCTGGCGAAATGGTACAAGGAACACTACCTGCCGCAGAACTCGATTCTCGCGATTGCCGGCGACGTTCGTCCGGCGGACGTGATGCAGATGTTCAACGGGATGCCGGAGTGGCCTGCCAGCGATAAAAAAGCTGCAACGCCTCCGCCCACGAAGGCTGCCGGCGCGCGCAAGATTTATCTGGTGGATCGGCCGGGCTCGGTGCAGACTGATATTTTTCTG
>JACXTT010012860.1_pt1 | contig 11078 bp, 13 predicted proteins | sample 9270951 | NCBI WGS metagenome assembly JACXTT01 (sample SAMN15532306, study PRJNA645909) | rock metagenome | isolation source: weathered quartz diorite | place: Puerto Rico | collected 2017-06-21 | reverse complement strand
GGGGAGACCCGGCGATGGGGCGGTGTCCGCGCGGGAGTTCCAGGGCGTTCGCGAGGGTGGGCGTGTCCAAGCGGCGCAGATGTTCAAACAGCGAGCCAGTATCCACGTGAATCCCCCTTCTTTGGTTTATAGTGAGCTTAACGTATTTGCCGCGCGGCCTGTCTGGCGGAATGGCCGGACCGGCGATCGGCGCGGGTCCGAGCCGGTTGCGCGCAAGTGACGGGTTCGCCCCAGCGGGCCGGCGGATTCATGGGTGCGAATAGCGGAGGATTCATGCTGCATTCCACTGACTATGTGACCGACCAGTTGCTGATTCCATTTGTCCTGTGGTTTTTCATCGTCACGGGTGTCGTCGGGATCGCCCTGGGGGTTTGCTTGATCCTCGGCAGTGCCCGGACCCTGCGCTTTCTCGGCACCATGAACCGCTGGATTTCGCTTCGAACCAGTCTCAAGCCGATGGAGTTACCGCACGATATCGGCAAGGCCGTATACGGCCACGGGCGCTGGTTCGGCGCCGCCTTCGCCGTCGGTGGCGCCTTTGCGATCTTGGTGCTGCTCGCAAAGGTCAAAGTCGCGCCGATTGTCGCCGCGCTGGGCAGTACGGCAACGCCTGTGTTCGTCGCCTGGATCGTCGAAAGCCTGAAGTGGATTCTGCTTGCAGGCGGAGTATTGGCCGTCGTCATCGGCGTCATGCTGGTCTTTTCCACCAGCGCCTTGCGAGCAATCGAAACGCGCGTGAACCGGTGGTACTCATCCAGGAAACTCGGCAGAGGCGCAGATAGCATGTATCTGACTCTCGACCAATGGGTCGGGACCTTTCCCCGCACCGCCGGCTGGATGCTCGCGCTCGGTGCCGCGATCGTATTGATCGCCTCGATCATCGTGTGGCTCGGGCGTTATTAACAGCTACAATATGTCGAGTTTGGGCCTCTTCTGCATTTCCTGAGAATGCTATTCCGCCCGGCTTCCCTGTTCTTGAAGTCGAAGGCGATTATGCGTAGCTTACCTTCGGTCCGGCAGAGACGAATAGCATTGCCTTTGAAAATATTGCATTCCGCCGTAGCGGCGGTGCATGGACGCATCGAGAAAGTGCACTAAGAAGGAGAATCAGATAGTGAATACGGAATCGGCAAGCGACGAAGTCACCGACAACATCGCGCACATCGAGATGCACCGGCAGGAAATGGCGAAGGAGGCCAGCCTGGCATCGGCGTGCAGTGAGGCGCTGCGCAAGCTGCAGGAACTCCTGAAGCACGAGCAGGAAGAAATGCAGAAGAACGGCCCGGATTCCCAGCATAAAGCAAACATCGCGGCGCTGGCCGGCGCAATCGAAAGGGTGAAAAGACTGACCGGTGTCAAGAACGCGGGGCCGGCTTCCAAGGACCGGCGTCCGGAGGGACGGCGTCAACCTTCCATGCACGGCGCAAGTCCGGGCGCGGCGAGGAACAAGGGCCGCAGGACGATGGGGCGGCGCGGCGAGCGTTAACGGCTTGTTAGCGCCACGGCGACAGTGAGCGCTTTCGGCCTTCAGTACGACTTCGGCAGACCCAGCACTTTCTCGGCGATGAAGCAAAGGATGAGCTGAGGGCTGACCGGCGCAAGACGGGGAATCATAGCTTCGCGCAGGTAGCGCTCGATGTGATACTCCTTGGCGTAGCCCATTCCTCCATGCGTAAGCAGCGCCTGTTCGCAGGCGCGGAAGCAGGCTTCCGCGGCGAGATACTTGGCCGCATTCGATTCCGCCCCGCAGGACTCGTCTTTGTCATACAACGCCGCCGCCTTGAACACCATCAGGTTCGCCGCCTCGAGTTCCATCCAGCATCGCGCAAGCGGATGCTGGATCGCCTGGTTCTGCCCGATGGGTCGGTCGAAAACCACCCGCTCGTTGGCGTAGGCCACCGCGCGTGCAAGTGCCGCGCGTCCGAGGCCGACCGCCTCAGCGGCGATCAGGATGCGTTCGGGGTTGAGCCCGTGCAGGATGCAGTCGAAGCCCTTGCCGTCCTCGCCGATGCGGTCTTGCACCGGCACCGGTAACTCCTCGATGAACAGCATGTTCGAGTCAACCGCGCTTCGGCCCATTTTTTCGATTTCCCGCACTTCGACGTAGCGCCGGTCGAGATCGGTGTAGAACAACGACAGGCCGTCGGCGGGCTTGCCGCCGGATTGCGCGGCTGCGGTGCGTGCAAGGATCAGCATCTTGTCCGCCACCTGCGCGGTAGAGATCCAGATCTTCTGGCCGCGCAGGAAGTAGTGACGGCCTTCGCGCCGCGCCGAGGTCGCAAGCTTCGCGGTATTGAGACCGGCACCCGGCTCGGTCACCGCGAAACAGGCCTTTTGCTCGCCGCGGATCAGCGCCGGCAGCCAGCGACTCTTCTGCTCGTCCGTTCCGAACACGACGACGGGATTGAGCCCGAAGATGTTCATGTGCAACGCGGACGCGCCGGAGAACCCGGCCCCGGACTCGGCCACGGACTGCATCATCAGCGCCGCCTCGGTGATTCCCAGCCCCGCGCCGCCGTACTGCTGCGGCATGGCGATGCCGAGCCAGCCGGATTCGGCGACGGCGCGGTAGAAATCCTCGGGGAAGCCGCCGTTGCGATCCCGCTCCAGCCAGTACTGCGCATCGAAACGCGCGCACAGCTTCCCGATCGCTTCCCTGATCGCGAGCTGGTCGGCGGAGAAGGAAAAGTCCATGAACGTCGGTGAAGGGTGAATGCGTGAAGGGCGAAGGGAAAATACGGATACTCAACCCAGCAGCGTTACCCCCTTCTGCGCTAGAGCGGCGATCTCGCTGTCGCTGTAACCAGCCTCGCGCAGCACTTCGGCCGAGTGTTCGCCCAGTCGCGGCGCCGGCCGTTGCCCTTCGGGCTGCGATTCGGACCAGCCAGTGGGGGTGCGCATAGTACGAATGGTTCCTTCGCTGGGGTGCGCTTCCAAGGTGAAGAATCCGGTTGCGGCAAGTTGCGGATCGGCTACCAGGTCCTCGACCGAATTCAGCCGCGCCACCGGGATATCGGCCTTCTCCAGCAATTCGATCCATTCCGAAGTAGTGCGCGTCAGGAACAGCTCCGCGAGAATGGCGTAGATCGCGGAGATATGCCGGGCACGGCTGCCCTGGGTGGCGAAGCGCGCGTCCTGCATGATTTCCGGCCGGTCGATGGCATCGGTGAAAGTCTTCCACTGCTTGTCGTTGTAAACCAGTACGCAAAGATGCCCGTCCCTGGTCGGGTAGGGGCGGCGGGCGAGGAGCCGGGCGTAACCCGCGCCGCCCGCGGGAGGATGGAAAGTCAGCCCGGCCGAGTGATCGCCCAGCACGAAATGCGCAAGGCTCTCGAACATCGGCACTTCCACCGACTGTCCGAGGCCACTGCGGCTGCGGTGGAACAGCGCCGCCGTCACCGCGTATACCGCGTGCAATCCGGTGACCCGGTCGGCCAGGTTCACCGGCGTGTAATTCGGGGCCTTCGCCCCGGTCTTCGATACCAGCCACGGAATGGCGGTGCCGCCCTGGATCAGGTCGTCGTAAGCGGCCTTAGCCGCGTACGGCCCGCGCTGCGAGTAGCCGTAGGTGCCGACGTAGATGATCCTTCGGTTGGCCGCGCGGACTTCCTCGTAGGAAAGCCCGAGCCGCTCCATCGCCTGCGGGCGCACGTTGTAGATCAGCACGTCGGTGGCGGGAATCAGGCGCATCAGCGCTTTGCGCCCCTCGGGCTTCTTCAGGTCGAGCACGATTCCGCGCTTGCCCCGGTTCAGGTTCAGGAACATGTATCCCATTCCCGGGTTTTTCATCGGTGCCGGATGGCGCATGTTGTCGCCCTCGTGCGCCTCGACCTTGATCACGTCGGCGCCCAGCTCGGCGAGGAGCTGGGTAGCGAACGGACCCATGACGACGGTGGTGAGATCGAGAACTCTTACTCCGGATAATGGGCCTGGCACTTTTTTACTTGTGTTTATTCGGGCGGAATTCCCGCGTCACGCACGAGTTTACCCCAGTACGCGATCTGCTCGCGCACGTAGCGTCTGAACTCGCTGGTGTTCATCGGATCGATCTCGAAACCGATCGCCGCGAACCTTTTCCTGATCTCCGCCCGCGACAGGATGTCCAGGGTTTCGCGTTCCAGCCGTACAACGATTTCCTTCGGCGTGCCGGCCGGCGCAAATATCCCGTTCCACGAAGTGAGGTCGAAGCCGGCGAGCGTCCCCGCGATCGGCGGCACCTCGGGAAGCAGCGTCGTGGGTTTTGCCGTGGTCACCGCCAGCACTCTGAGCTTGCCTGCTTTCACGTGAGGCATTGCGGTAGTGAAGTCGGCGACCATGACCTGCAAGCGACCGGCGACCAGATCCAGAATCGCCTGCGGGCTGGAGCTGTATCCGACACGGACCAGGTCGAGCCCGGCGAGATGGTTGATGGTTTCGGCCCCGACCAGGGACGCGGTGCTTGCCGTGCCGTAGGACAGTCCGCCGGGATGGGCCTTCGCGTACGCGATGAACTCCGCGGTGTTGTCCGCCGGCAGTTCCGGGTTGACTACCAGCATGAAAGGTAGCGTGCCGACGCGCGCGATCGGCTCGAAGTCCTTTATCGGGTCGTAGGCAAGCTTCTTGTAAAGGTGGGGGTTCGCACCGTGGGTCGAGTTGGTGGTCATGAACAGCGTATAGCCGTCGGCCGGGCTCCTGGCCACGAATATCGCGGCGATCTGGCCATTGGCGCCTGCTCGATTCTCGACGATGACGTTCTGGCCGAGCCGCTGCGACAATTCCTGCGCGAGAATGCGGCCGGCGGAATCGGTCGCGCTCCCCGCCGCGAACGCGATCACCAGCTTGATCGGTTTCGACGGATACGCTTCCGCCAGCGCCTGCGGGGATGGTGCCGAGAAAACGAGCGCGAGCGTGACAGTAATCAGTCTCATTATGATCAACGCTCGGCGTTCAGTGCTCGGTGTCCAGTGCCCAGTGCCCAGTGCAGAAGATCGACACCCTCCCTCATCTGGGTTTCCTCTGCGTCCTTTGCGTCAACGCTCTTATTGCCGGCTATCGGCCGGCTGCTCGCCGTACGGCGGCGCGTAGATCACCAGCACCTTCACCGGCACGTCGCTCATCACCGTGAACGAGTGCTGCATGCCGGGCGGAAAGAAGCAGCAGTCCCCGGGACCAAGTTCGCACACTTCGCCACCGACCTCGGCACGGGCGCGGCCTTCGAGCAGGTAGCACGCCTGCTCGATGCCTGGATGCGAATGCGGCAACGCGCCCTTGCCTTTTTCGATGACGCCGAGCACGACTTCGACCTGGGCTGCGCCGACGTTGCCGGGGCCGATCAGGCGGCGATTGACCGTGCCGGTGTGGTTGGCGGGGTGATACGGCGGCACATCCTGCGGACGGACGAAGTACCGCGACCGGATTGGAAACGACATCGCTTCTCCTCTCGTCCAGGCTCTTGACAAAAAAATTGCCGACCGCACCCGGTGTTCTTGCGGCTCACAGGCAACTGCGCACGAAACCGGCCTGGTCCCGGGCAGCGCCGAGCAACAGACCGAGGTCGTTGCCGGCGAGGATCATGCGCATCCCGCGCCCGATGTAGCGCTTGAGCAAGTCCTTGGTGTAGACCCCACCCAGTCCTGGCCACTTCCCGTGCTTCCGGCAGGCGCCGGTGACGGCGTCTATCGCGGCCACCACGCGTTCGTGCTCCAACTGGCCGGGAATCCCAATCTCAAGGCAAAGGTCGTTTGTACCGATCAGCAGAACGTCGATCCCGGGTACCGCGGCAATCTTCTCGGTGTTCTCGATCGCGGGCGGCGTTTCCAGCATCGCCACCACTAGGGTCGCCTGGTTCATTTCTGCAACGACTTCATTGGGTGGCGCCGCGGCAAAACCGAACTGCGGATAGCCGCCCGCTATGGACCGGTGTCCAAGCGGCGCGAACCTGAACGCATCCACCATGGCGCGCGCCTGTTCCGGCGTATCCACGTGCGGCATCACGATGCCGAGCGCGCCGCCGTCCAGACAGCGTGTGGCGAGCGCAAGTTCGCCGGCCGGAACGCGCACCAGCGGCGCGATGCCGGCGTCGAGCGCCGCCACCGAGATCGAATACGCGGTCTCCACCGAAGTCGGCCCGTGCTCCAGATCGATGAACAGCCAGTCGAAGCCCGCGGTTTTCATCACTCTCGCGATCTCGACGCCGCGCACCGCTCGCACGCCGATCCCGATCGCGATCGCGCCCTTCGACAAAAGCTCTTTTGCCGGATTCACTATGCGTTGCATCCTCTCTCCCATTTTTCTGAGGCTCTCGGACCTTCACCCTTCACTCGTCACTGTATTTCCTCCCATCTTCCGCTTTTCTCGGAGCGAAACAACGCGTCGATCACGCGCATGCTCTGCACCGCGTCTTCCACGCCGTAGGGCAGCGATATTTCGCCGCGAATCGCGCGCGAGAACGCCTCCCCCTGCAAAGTGTACTGGTCGCTCTCCGGCAGCGTCTCGGTGCGGATGCCCGCGCCGGCCAACGACGAGCCGTCGTCCAGGAAAATGCTGGTCTTCTCGCCCTGCGGCGCGTTGACCGGGATCTGGATTTCGATGCGGCCCTTGGACCCGCACAGCTGGATGCGCTGGTAGGGCGCGCACTGGGTCGAAACGGTGAAATCCAGATGGCGGCCGGAGCCGAAGTCCAGCAAGGTGCTAGTCATCCGGTCGGTGCCGAAGCCCGGGTCGCGGTCGACCAGCGCGATGGCGCGTTGCGGTTCCGATTCGAAGAAGAACCGGCCGGCGGTAATCGGATAGCAGCCGATGTCGTAGAGCGCACCGCCACCGATCGCGGCGATGTTGCGGATATTGCCGGCGTCGACGTTGTAATAGGAGAAGAGCATCTGCAGTACCCGCAGCGCGCCGATCCGGCCGCCGCGGATGTGCTCGCGGACCCGCAGCCACTGCGGATGGAAGCGCACCATGAAAGCCTCCATGATCAGCACCTTGCCGGCCACGGCGCGCAGTTGTGCGGCTTCTTCGGCGGTGAGCGCAACGGGTTTCTCGCACAGCACGTGCTTGCCGGCTGCCGCGGCCTGCAGCGTCAGCGGCACATGGAGATGGTTGGGGAGCGGGTTATAAACGGCTTCGATTTCCGGGTCGGCGAGCAGCTCCTCGTATGACCCGTAAGCCTTCGGGATGCCAAGCGCGCCGGCGGCTTCGCGCGCCGATTGCGCGGAACGCGAGGCGATCGCGCGAATCTCGCACCACTTGCTCTTCTGCATGCCCGGAATGACTCTCTGCCGTCCGATTTTCGCGGTGCCGAGGATGCCCCAGACAACTTTCTTCATTTTCTCCTCCCGGAAGGATTTTTCCGGCCGAGTGTACCTCACGGCCGTCGACATCGTCCCAGCCGCCCGTTACCGAGGGGGTGCAAAGTCCGCCGAATCGCTTCACAATGCCACGCACGATGGAGGCCTGCGAGTCGGCATGAAGCGCGCGAACCTGTTGTTCGTCTTCGCACTCTGGGCATCGCCCTGCTTGGGCGCGAGCCCGGAAGATTTGCTGTCCGCGTATGCCGCGCAGGCCGGCCAGGCGGATCCCGGCTTTGCCGGGTTCTCGGCCGACCGCGGCAAGGCGTTCTACTTTTCCGACCATCGCGTGGAGGACGGCTCCGAACTTTCCTGTGCGTCCTGCCATCACGAGGATCCGCGTCGCGAGCAGTTTGCCCATCACGACAAGATTCCCTGCCGCGCCTGCCACGGCATGCCCGACAGCGGCAGTTTCGAGGACATTCCCAAGATCAGGCGCCAGTTCCTGCCGCTGGCGCCTTCTGCGAACTCACGACGCTTTACCGACGAATGGTTCGTCGAGAAATGGTTCCGCAAGAACTGCGGTCTGCTGCTCAAGCGCGATTGCACGCCGGTGGAAAAAGGCGACGTGATCACCTGGCTGCTGAGTTTCAAATAGGCGAACGCCTACTTCCGGCTTTTCCCGGCCGGATCAGGGGGCGCGCGAAGCCCGAGACGGCGCCAGCCGTGATGGCCGATGCGGCGCAAGGTCTCGATGTTGCGCTCGGGGATGCGCCCGGCATCGGGGAATGCCGCCACCGCGCGCTCGACGCTTTCCTCGCGCAACAGATGCAGCATCGGGTAGGGCGAGCGGTTGCTGTAGTTCTCGATGGCATCCGGCTCGGTGTCCGCGAACCGGTATTGTGGATGGAAACTGGCAACTTGAATTGTGCCGGTGAGGCCGAGTTCCTCGATAGCGCCGTCGGCGATGTCGAGAAAATCGTTGTAGTCCAGAAAGTCGTCGAGAACGCGCGGGTGAATCAGCAGCGTGGTTTCGACTTCCGCGGCGTCGGCCGCAGCCAGCGTGCGCAACTCGCAGCGGAGGTCGGCTAAGAGCGCCTCCGTGGTCCGCGCATCGCTGACCGCGTAGCGGATCTGGTTCTCGACGTGGACGCCCTTGGCGAAGGGGCACAGGTTCAGGCCGATCACGGCCTTCTCCAGCCATGCGCGTGTCGCCGCAACGACTTCGTCTGCCGATGCCGCGGAATTGCCGTTTTCCATCAACTTTGCAGCGACCGTACAACCGCCCCGGAAAACCGCGTGCTCGGGCGAATCCGCAGGATACGGCACGCGGAAAGCATCGGCGCTTTCCCCTCTCGGGGGAGATCTTCATGAATGCGCCCACTGCCTGGTGCGTTCGTGGCGGCAGCGCTGATCTCGGTATCCCTGATCCGGTCCTGGCCTCCGGTGACCACCCGGCCCCCAGCCGCTAGGCGAAAAGTTGTGCGGCCAGTTTGTCGGCTTCGTCCATCTGGAATTCGTCCGGCATTTGTCTCTCCTGATGAGAAGGTGCGTCCGTGCGCAGGTGAGTGTAACGTAGCCAATCCGGCCCGAGCGGGGGAACGGGCGGGTCGAGTCCGATCAATCATCGAGGCGATAGGCATGAGGCGAATAAGGAAACCCAAGCCCTCGGGTGTGTGCAACGTCTGCGGCCAATTGACCGACCAGATCGAGATGATCAATCACCGCTGCACCTACACGGTTCACGGCAGGCGCTGCGCCGGCCTATTCAAGAGCGAACTCGCCCACGTCTGGCTGGCGTGCGAGTCCTGCGATGCTGTCGGCAAGGTCGGAACCGTGATCTGCAGCGAGTGCTCGGGTTTCGGCTGGCGGCTGCTAGGTGCTTAATGCGAGTGCCAGGTGCTCAGTTCTCGGCGCCGAGAGAGAAATAGGACTCGGGACGGAGTTAGAGAAGCAGTGACTATGTGCAGACAGGACAAATGTTTTCGTCCCGTTGCAGTGCAGGCTGGCGCGATGGAGCGGTGCCCCTGCTTGGCCTGCGCTGAATACAAAAAGGCGGCGCGGGGCCGCTGAGGCACCGCGCGCTTCAAAAAAGGTGCGAATTACGGTTTCTTGTCCTGCCGGCGTTCGCGCCGCGCATGACGCAGCTCGCGTTTGTCCTGAGCGAGATCCTTGCGGTCTTCGCGCACGTCGCGACGGTCGGCTCGAATGTCCTTGTTGTCCGCCTTGATGTCCTTGCGTTCCGCAGCGGCTGCGGCGGTATCGCCTTCTTTCAGGTCCTTGCGCAATTCGCGACGGTCGCGGTTGCGGTCCCCAATATCACGGCGTACGTCCTGCTTGTCCTGCACGAGGTCTTTGCGGTCTTGCCGGATGTCGCGTTTTTCGCTGCGAATCTGCTGGTTGTCCTGCTGAGCATCTGTCTGTTGCTGGGCAAATGTCGGATACGCGACCGCCGAAACGACGAGCACCTCGAGCGCAATGAGTAAACGCTTCATACTCCTAGCCCCCATAGGTCAAGTTGAACAAAGTGCAACCGCTTCTGAGACGGTGCCATGCCAAACAACGCCCCGATTGCAAAATGCGTTGACACTTGCCTTCTGGGCGGGGATGAATTGGGCCGCGGAATTGCCGCCGCCAGCCGGCTCCGGCGGAATGATTGATGCTTTGCCGTGGTCCCGTCCGGCTATGGGTCTGGCCGAGTTCTTTTCCCGGTTTCCTGGGCGTATCTTTGCGTACTCTCAAAGGGGTATAGAAAAGGATCCGTTGCGTCTACGCATCGGCAATCAGCCCGCTGGTTTGACTAAGTTCTGAGCACCGGGTCCGGAGACCCGAAAATGCGGACTACGTCCGCAGGCGATGGAATTGTAGTTCCGGCATAACGTCGGCTGCGCAGACATTGGCCTGCACTGAAATGCCCACGAATCCGGGCATTTTCACGCCATCAGTCCTCGCGCTTTACACCGGCACTTCGCCCAGCACCGTGCAGCGCCGGACCACGCGCCGCTGCACCGCCGGATCGTATTCGGTGGCGCGATGCATCAGGCAGCGGTTGTCCCAGGCGATCAGCTCGCCCGGCGTCCAGCGATGCTCGTAGGTGAGATCCGGATGAACGGCGAGTGCGTTGAGTTCGTCGATGAGCGCGCGGCCCTCGTCGTAGTCCATGCCGACGATGTACTCGGCGTGATCTCCAAGGAACAGGCACTTGCGTCCGGTGTCCGGGTGCGTGCGTACGACCGGGTGGTCCACCGGCGGGACTTCGCGGCGTTGCGCTTCGGTCATCGGCTCTTCGCCGTGGCGGCGGGTGCGCGAAAAATCGAGGTTGTGCACAGCGCGCAGGTTGGCGATCCGCTTTTTCCAATCCGGGCTCAGGCGTTCGTGGGCGCCGTACATGTCGCAGAAGTGCGTCTCGCCGCCTTCGCCGGCCACGACTTCCGCGTAGATGATAGTGGCCTGGCCGGTGATGCGACGCCACGAGCCGTCGGTGTGCCACGCCAGCGTGCCCTTATCGGGATGCTTCCCGTTCGGCTTGCCATTCTCGTCGAGGTTGGACAGACGATACAGCTCGGGGTGGCCGTCGGCGCGGTATTGGTTCATCACGTGGATCTGCACCTCGCCGAAATGGCGGACGCAGTACCCCTGACGCCACCGAGCCAAGCCCTGCAGACCCAACAGAAGCACCACGGCATGCGGGAAAAGGTCGCGGAGCCGGCGAAAAAATGGGGCGGCCACGCCACCGCGCCGGTCGTCCCCAAGACAACCGGGGCCGAGGTTTGGCGCCATGCGCCGCCCCCCCAAAATTCAGGCCCTGTTCCT
>JACXTT010012859.1_pt1 | contig 11079 bp, 7 predicted proteins | sample 9270951 | NCBI WGS metagenome assembly JACXTT01 (sample SAMN15532306, study PRJNA645909) | rock metagenome | isolation source: weathered quartz diorite | place: Puerto Rico | collected 2017-06-21 | reverse complement strand
CCTCGTCGCCCGCGTCTCGCCCGGCGTCGACGCCGGCTGGCGCGACGCCCTCAGCGGAGCCGACGCCGGCACCCGCGTCCTCGAGCTCCGCATCCGCCCGAGGACCGTCCGCATGCTCGCCCGCATCTGACCCGGGTCTTTCCGCGGGGCGTTGCTCGTGCTTGGCTCGCGCCGATGAAGCGATACGCCACGGCGGTCCTCGCGGTCGCGCTCTTACGCTGTTCGAGCTCCACGGACGCGCCCGGGCCGGGAGCGGGCGGCGCGGCGGCGCACGCGAGCAGCGCGATGGCGTCGGGCCCGAGCGCGGTGATGTCCAGCACGAGCGCCGGCGGTTCGGGCGGCAGCGGCGGCGCCGGCGGGTTCGCCGAGTACATCCCGACGCCGGCCGACATCGCGTTCGTGCCCGGCGAGCCGGTCCCCGCCGGCGAGCAGATCCTCTTCAACGACTGGAACGACCCCAACGCGCTCCGCTCGATGAAGCCCGACGGCAGCGGCACGCTCACGGTGTTCACCGTCTTCCGGCTGTGGAACTTCGGCGTGAGCCGTCACGGCGACGCGCTCGCCTTCGCCTGCGGCGACCCCAAACAGCAGGACCACTTCGGCCTGACGCTCGGCGACGCCATCCAGCACAGCTGGCGCTACGACTTCGCCAGCCAAAAGATCGAGCTCCTCGCCCACGGCAACATCAACGACGAGTGCTACGCGTTCGACGCCGCCGACGCGTTCCTCTATCTCTGCCGCCGCTACGACTTCAAGCCCGACAACAGCTTCTCGGGCTACCGCGTCGGGCGCATCGCCCTCGGCGACAAGAGCTTCGAGTTCCTCACCCCCGACGCGGCCGGCGCGTACGCCTTGAACCCGCAGCCCGCCGCCGACGGCAAGAGCTTCCTCTTCACCCGCATCGTCAACGCCACCCAGGCGACCATCCGCAAGATGCCGCTGCCTCCCGCACAGGACGCGCTGGTCGTCGACAAGGCGCGCTCGCCGGTGATCTCGCCCGACGGCACGAAGCTGCTCTACAACGACGATTCGCAGAAGGGCGTGCTGCGGGTGGCGAACCTCGACGGCTCGAACGGCGTGGCCGTCAGCGAGGTGCGCGGCACCTCCGCGCAGTTCTCCCCCGACGGCAAGAAGATCGTCTACCTCCGCGACGACGGCGTGAAGCCGTGCCAGCACGTCGAGGTGGTCGCCGCCGACGGCTCGCAGGCCACCGCGCCCGTTCGCATCCGCGATTGCGGCAAGACCGGCGAGTTCATCACCGACCTCGCCTGGTTCGTTCGCAAATAGCCAAATAGCAAAAATCCCGGGCCTCTTGGAAGCCCGGGATCTTCATTCCACCTTTGCCGATCGTTACGCGGTAATCGAAGTCACGGGGCGGGGCTGGGATGACCCGCCCCCATGGTCACTACTTGGTATTGATGAGCGCGGGGATGTTGTTCGGCGAGTTGCCGAACTCGGCGGTCTTGTTCTTGTCGCCGTGGGCGACGGCGAACACCGCCGCGGTGCAGGCGTACGACGCGGTCTGGTCGCTGCCCTTGTTCGCGTCGTCGTTGCCCGTGATCGGGTTGAACCCGACCGCGTTCTTGCCGGCGACGGTGTTGGGGTACACCTGCCCGAACCAGCCCTGCTTGATGTTCTGCTTCGGGTCCATGACGTAGAGCCAGTTGGAGTTGTTCGGCGTGGCGTCGGCCCACGACGACTGCGCACCCGTCAGCGGCGTGTGCGGCGTGTCGCCGTAGGTGACGAACACCGTGTTCTTGTCGAGGGTCTCGCTGGTGCTCTCCGGATCCTGGTTCTTCGACAGGAACGTGTAGAACGCCTGGAGGCCCTTGCCCAAGTACTTGGTGGTGTTGCGGCCCTGCATCTTCGTCGTCGTGCTGTTGAACGTCGAGTGCGGGTCGGTGAAGTTCGTCTCGCTGGTCGGGCCCGGCGAGAGGGCGATGATCGCCGTCTTGCTGAGACCGAGCGCGAACGCCTTGGCCACGACGATCAAGCAGCGGTTGAACTGCTCGATGCCGCTCTTCTGCGTGCCGGCCATGCTGACGCTGGGATCCAGCATTTCGGTGATGCCGAAATCAGCCAGATCCTGGGTCGTCGGCGTGAGCTGCGAGGCGAAGTTGAGGCCGATGATGCGCGCGGCGTTCTTCGTCACTTGCATCTGCGGCGCCCAGCTCGAGCGGCTCGAAGACTTACGCAGGCCGACGAGGGCCTTGTAGTAAGTCTCGAACAGCTCCTGATCGACCGTGCTCGTCAGCGCGAACTGGCTCGCCGCGCTGTTGAACAGATCGATCATGCCGGCCGCGCTCGGAACGGTGGCGACCTCGGGCGCGCCGGGGGCGCGGCCGTACTTCACCGGGTCGATGCCGAGCACGGGGACGATCGCGTTCGAGCTCGACGCGCCGAGCGAAGCCAGCGCCGCTTGCATCGTCGAGCTGCCGGAGAGGGCCGTAGCCGAAACCGGGAACTCGGTGTGCGTCTCGTCCTTGCCTGCCATGATGCCGGTGACCGGGAAGATCGGCACGCCGTTGGCGTGGTCGAACCACGGTGCATCCGGGCTGTAGAAGAACGGCCGGTTGTTGTCCTTCTGAACGTATTTCACGTTCGCGTTGACCGGCGCGTTCATCACGTTCATGCCCGTGAACGACCCCGAGTACATCCCGCTGAAGTTGTTGTACGGGCTGTACAGGTAGGACGAGTCGTTCTGCGGGCTCGAGTTGTTGACCGAGCGCAGCGCCATGTCGGCATGTGGCCAGAGCTCCTGCATCCAGGCGTAAACGCCGTTGGGGCAGGGCACGATGAGCGAACGGCCATAAGTCGCGCCGGCCGCCTCGGCCAAACCGTGTCCGCCTTCGTCGGCCAGGAAGTTGAGCATCTGGGTGCGCTCGACTCCCACCGCCGCGGCGGCCACGCCGCACATCTTGAGGAAGGTACGCCTCCGCTCGTCGCGGAGCTCCTTGAGTTTCCAGTTCGCCATTGCTTTCGGTACCTCCCGTTACTCGCAAGAGTGAGCAGCGCTGAGCAACGCAGCGACTGCAAGGTTGCGTTTCTTCGCCAGATCGCCGGCGACGTTCGGATTCGCCTTGTTGACGATGAGGTTGCAGAGGAGCATGTGGTCGTCCGTTGCCGGAGTTCCGATGAGGCAGCTGACCGACTCCTCGACGCAGCTGCCGTCAGCCGTGTCGAACATCGGGCGGTTCTTGCCGTTGAGCGTGCACGCCGGGGCCTTGATCGGGTCGCCGATGTTGGCGACGATCTGCGGCGCCGCCTGGATGAAGATATCCATCAGGCGAAGCGCGCTGGCCGTGGTGTGCTCTTCCTTCTCTGCGAGACGCGAGTCGAGCTTCGGCACGCTGAAGGCATCCTTGCCCGTGAGGTACAGGAAGGCCGCCGTCGGGGGCTTGGTGACGCAGTAGCCGTCGTGCTTGACCTGACCGTCGGCGTTGTTGCCGATGGTGACGCAGTTCTTGTTGGGGTCGTTGACCTTGTCGTCCTGGTTGCAGAAGCACTGCTCGGTCATCGCGCAGGGCTTCGGGTTCGAGCCCTCGCCCGTGCCCGCCGCCACGCGACAAGCGTTGCCGCTGCCGCCGAGGATCGCCGCGAGGGTGGTCGAGCTGCCGAACACCATCAGCGGGGTCGTCTTGAGGTCCGACGCCGACGGCGTCGGCACGGCCACGCCGCGCCGCGACAGGAAGGTCGACAGCATGTTGTAGGGAAGCTTGTGACAGCTGTGGAGGCGCGAGGCGATCTCCTCGGCGCTCGGCGTGTCGTACTTCGCCTGCATGCTGCCGCCCGAGCCGCTCGTCGCGCCCGTGGTGGTCGTGCCGCTCGTGGCACCGGTGGTCGACGTCGTGCCGCCGGCGCCGGTCGTGCCGGAGCCGCTGCCCGAAGTCGTGGTCGGGTTGTTGCTGTTCTTCGGGCACTCGCCCTGTCCGATGTCCGGCCCCTGCGAGCCGCACGCCGCCGACATCGCGAAGGCCGACACAAACACGATTCCGGGCAGAGCCCAGCTCATTCCTTTATCGCGCATGATTTAGAACCTCACGAAGTCGTCGGAGACGAGGATTTTACGAAGCACGAGCTTCAGGTTGTAGTTGTTGTCTTTGAAGTACTGCGTCAGCTTCGTCTGCGTCAGCAGGTTCATGTTCTTGTCTTTGCGATCGGGCAGCGTGACCCAGGCGCGACCGCCGACCTCGGTGATGTCCGCGCGGCCCATCGCGTAGTTCCAGATGCGCTTGGTGGCGCAGTCGAGAACCTCGTCGTCCTGAGAGATCTGCTGGCCGAGCTTCTGCAGACCCGCCGTGGAGGTGAAGTCGGTGATCGGGTCCGGCTGCACGAGCATGCCGCCCACGTTCATCGAGTACTTCCAGCGCGGGAAGTTCTGGCCGCCGTTCGGGCAGGTGGCGTCCACGCACAGCCAGTCGCCGAGGACCGCCTTGGGCGACTGGTCGACCGGAACCTCGACCGAGAACATCATCTTCGAGCCCGTGCCCGTCGGCATGTTCCACTTGCCGGTCTTGTCGAACGCGCCGTAGAGCGGCGCGCGGTGGTTCCAGGTGGCGTGGCAGTTCGCGCACACGTTGCCGTTCGTGTACTCGTGGAAGTCGATGCGACCGCCGTTGCACTTGCCGCCGATGACGTTGACCGGCCACTTGTTCTGGTAACCCGGGATCGGGTTGCCGCCGGTGCAGGGGGCGTCGGTCGGCGCGTTCGGCGTCGGCTCGCCGCCGGCCTGCTCGTTGGCCGACTTGCACAGGAACGTCTCGTGGATGAACCGCTGGCGGCGGAACGCCAGGTTTCCGTAGAAGATGCTGTGAACGCCGGGGTTCGTCAGGATGCCGGCGTGCATCATGCCCATCGGCAGGTTGGTGCAGTCACCGTCGGTGAACACGCCCGTGTTCGGATCGAACGTCGGGCACGTGTTGCTCTGCTGGATGACGATGTTGCGCCAGTCCTTGCCTTCCACGACCAGGCGCGCGGCGAAGGTCGGCGCGGTGTCGCGGGTGGGCTCGCCGGCCGTCGTCGCCGGGCCGCCCATCTTGAAAGTGTACTTGTAGTAATCCAACATGGTCTGCGCGAACCGCTTGTCCGCGAGCATGTTGTCGATCATCTGCTCGTACGCGGCCTGCTGCTGATCCGGCGGCGTGTCGCCCAGCTGATAGATCTGCGCCAGCGTCGGAGCGTCGCCGACGAGCAGGATGCTGGCCGTGCGGAGCGCCTCCGAGTAGTCCACTTCGCGCTTGTCCAGCTCGGTCTGCTCTTGCTGGACCTCGCCGGTGCCGGTGGACATGGTGTTTTGGCCCGAAGCGGTGCTCATGGTGTTGCCAGAGCCCGATGACGTGTTGCCACCCGACGGGTTGTTGTTCCCGCCGGTGGTGACGTTTACTCCGCTTCCAGTAGACGGCGTCGGACACTCCTGATTGTTGACCGACGTGTCACCGGAAAGCTTGTACGGATTGGGCCGTTCGCAGCCGTATCCCGCGGCGAGCGCGGCAGCGGCGGCGACGATGACGCCCCTTTTCATGACGTTGCCTTTTTCCATTGGCTATCCCAGCTTTTGGTGTGGTGGTGGAACGAAGCCTCAGTCGTCGAGAACGAACGACGGCCCTTTGCGCGCAGCGGCCGTCTCAGCAGCTCCCCCGTCCGCAGCCGTTCGGCAGGTACAGCGAGGGGCAATGATACGAGATGTCATCTTGTCGTAAGTCAACCAATATTGAAAGCGTCACGCGGCATCTACGTTCACATAAGTGGGAGCGCCCTCCCCATGTAGGTGCGCACCTTGTGGGTGCGTACGCTCCAGGGCAGGTTGCACACGAGAGGCTGCATGAACTGCACGACCTGTGCACCTAGCGTGCCGTGGCTTTCCGCCTCGGTGAAAGTTTACAACCCCGCGGGATCAGCCGCGCCGTCCTGCTCGCCGGCTCAGGCATGGATCAGCATCTGACCATGTTCTGGCCAGTCAGCGATCCATGGCGAGTCATCCATGTGCTCGGAATACCTACAGTTCTCCACCAATGACATCGAGTGCCATCGAGGGGTGGGGAACGAATGATCCCGAGCGAATGCTCACTTAAAGTTCACCAGGCCGGGGATGTTGTTCGGCGAGACGCCGAACTCGGCCGTCTTGTTCTTGTCGCCGTGGGCGCATGCAAAAACCGCGGCAGTGCAGGCGTAGGACGCCGTCTGATCGCTCCCCACCTTCGGATCGTCGCCGCCGTCGCCGGGCTTGAAGCCGACGGCGAAGAGCGACTTGCCCTGGGCGTTCACGCCTTGCGCCTGGGGATAGACCTGCCCGAACCAACCCGGCTTGATGTTCTGCTTCGGGTCCATGACGTACATCCAGTTCGAGTTGTTCGGCGTCTGGTCCTCCCACGAGGTGCTGTTGCCGGTGAGCGGGCTGTGCGGCGTGTCGCCGTAGCTGACGAACACGGTGTTCTTGTCGAGCGTCTCGTTCGGGCTCTCGGGGTCCTGGTTCTTCGCCAGGTAGGCGTAGAACGAATTGAGCGCCTTCCCGAGGTACTTGGTGACGTTGCGGCCCTGCTGCTTGTTCGTGGGGCTGCTGAAGGTCGAGTGCGGATCGGTGAAGAACGAGTCGCTCGTCGGGCCGGGCGAGAGGGCGACGATCGCCGACTTGCTGAGGCCGAGGGCGAACGCCTTGGCGACGACGATGAGGCAGCGGCTGAACTGCTCGATGCCGTTCTTCTGCGAGCTCGTCATCATCACCGCGGAGTCGAGCATCTCGGTGATGCCGAAGTCCGCCAGATCCTGGGTCGTCGGGGTGAGCTGCGAGGCGAAGTTGAGGCCGATGATGCGCGCGGCGTTCTTCGTCACTTGCATCTGCGGCGCCCAGCTCAAGCGGCCCGAGGACTTGCGCAGCCCGACGAGGGCCTTGTAGTAGGTCTCGAACAGCTCCTGATCGACCTGGCTCGTGAGCGCGAACTGGCTCGCGGCGCTGTTGAACAGATCGATCATGCCCGCCGCGCTCGGGACGGTGGCGACCTCGGGCGCGCCGGGGGCGCGGCCGTACTTCACCGGATCGATGCCGAGCACCGGGACGATCGCGTTCGAGCTCGCCGCGCCGAGCGATCCCAGCGCCGCTTGCAGCGTCGAGCTGCCCGACAGCGCGGTCGCCGACACGGGGAACTCGGTGTGCGTCTCGTCCTTGCCCGCCATGATGGCGGTGACCGGGAAGATCGGCACGCCGTTCTGGTGATCGAACCACGGCGCCTCGATTCCGTAGAAGAACGGCCGGTTGTTGTCCTTCACCGCGTACTTGACGCTCCCGGCGATCGGCGCGCCCATCGTGTTCATGCCGGTGAACGAGCCGGTATAAGGGCCCGAGAAGTTGTTGTAACCGCAATAGAGGTACGACGAGTCGTTCTGCGGGCTCTGGCCGGCGATGGAGCGGAGCGCCATGTCGGCATGTGGCCAGAGCTCCTGCATCCAGGCGTAAACGCCGTTGGGGCAGGGCACGACGAGCGAGCGGCCGTAGGTCGAGCCGGCCGCGTCGGCCAAACCGTGTCCGCCTTCGTCGGCCAGGAAGTCGAGCAGTCGGGTCCGCTCGACGCCAACCGCCGCGGCGGCCACGCCGCACATCTTGAGAAAGGTCCTACGCCGTTGGTCGCGAAGCTCTTTCAATTTCCAATTCGCCATGACGATCCCCTTATTCGCAAGAGTGGGCAGCGCTGAGCAGCGCGGCGATTGCCAGGTTGCGCTTCTTCTGCAAGTCGCCGGCGACGTTCGGGTTCGCCTTGTTGACGATGAGGTTGCAGAGGAGCATGTGGTCGTCCGTCGCCGGAGTGCCGATGAGGCAGCTGACGGACTCCTCGACGCAGCTGCCGTCGGCCGTGTCGAACATCGGGCGGTTCTTGCCGTTGAGCGTGCACGCCGGGGCCTTGATCGGGTCGCCGATGTTGGCGGCGATCTGCGGCGCCGCCTGGATGAAGATATCCATCAGGCGGAGCGCGCTCGCCGTGGTGTGCTCTTCCTTCTCGGCCAGGCGCGAGTCGAGCTTCGGCACGCTGAAGGCGTCCTTGCCCGTGAGGTACAGGAAGGCCGCCGTCGGCGGCTTGGTGACGCAGTAGCCGTCGTGCTTGACGACGCCGTCGCCGTTGTTGCCGATGGTGACGCAGTTCTTGTTGGTGTCGTTGACCTTGTCGTCCTGGTTGCAGAAGCACTGCTCGGTCATCGCGCACGGCTTCGGGTTCGAGCTCTCGCCCGTGCCCGCCGCCACGCGACACGCGTTGCCGCTGCCGCCGAGGATCGCCGCGAGGGTGGTCGAGCTGCCGAACACCATCAGCGGGGTGGTCTTCATGTCGCTCGACGTGGGGGTCGGCACCGCCACCCCGCGCCGCGACAGGAAGGTCGACAGCATGTTGTAGGGAAGCTTGTGACAGCTGTGGAGGCGCGAGGCGATCTCCTCGGCGCTCGGCGTGTCGTACTTCGCCTGCATGCCGCCGCCCGAGCCGCTCGTCGCGGCCGTGGTCGTCGCGCCCGAGGTCGCGCCGCTCGAGGTGGCGCCGCCCGCGCCGGTGGTGCCGGCGCCGCTGCCCGAGGTCGTGGTCGGGTTGGCGTTTTCCTTCGGGCAGTTCGCTTGTCCGATGTCGGGGCCCTGCGAGCCGCACGCCGCGGACATCGCGAAGGCCGACGCGAATACGATTCCCGGAAGAGCCCAATGTCGTCGGTTGCTCATGGCTTTAGAACCTCGTGAAATCGTCGGACACCAGGATCTTGCGGAGGACTTTCTTCAAGTTGTAATTGCTGTCCTTGAAGTATTGAGCGAGCTTCGACTGCGTGAGCAGATCGGGGTTCTTGTCCTTGCGGTCGGGCAGCGTCACCCAGCTGCGGCCGCCGATCTCGGTGATGTCGGCGCGGCCCATGGCGTAGTTCCACATGCGCTTGACCGCGCAGTCAAGCACCTCCGGGTCGTCGGACATGACCTTGCCGAGCTCGTAGACGTCCTTCGCCGGCATATCCATCTTCCAGGCGGTGCCGTTCATGCCGCCGTTCGGGCAGGACGGCCCGACGCACAGCCAGTCGCTCAGCATCGCGGGTGGCGAGCCGTCGATCGGCACGCCCACCTGGTAGACGCCGGGGGTGAGGATGCCTTGCGAATCGTACTGGCCGAGGAGCGGCGCGCGGTGATTCCAGGTCGCGTGGCAGTTCGCGCACACGTTGCCGTTCGTGTAGGTATGGAAGTCGATGCGACCGCCGTTGCATTTTCCGGCGATGACGTTGACCGGCCACTTGTTCTGATAACCCGGGATCGGGTTGTCGCCCGCGCACGGCGGGGCCTGCGGCGCGTTGGGCGTCGGCTCGCCGCCGGCTTGCTCGTTCGCCGACTTGCACAAGAAGGTCTCGTGCAAGAAGCGATTGCGGCGGAACGCGAGGTTGCCCCAATAGAGGCTCAGGATCCCCGGGTTGGAGAGGATGCCGGCGTGCTTGCCGTCGGGGACGCTCTTGATGAACTTCGTCGGGCTCTGGGTGAACTGGACCACCCACGGCGAGTTCTGCACGTTCTTGTTGACGCGCTCGTAGCGGCACATGCGCGGCTTGACGAAGTCTCCCTCGTTGGGCGCGAGGTCCTTGTTGACGGTGTTCTCGACGGCGGGGCCGCGGGTTACCGCCGGCACGCATTCGGGGACCAGGCACTCGCCGTCGCTGAACGTGCCGGCGACCGGGTCGTAGGTCGGGCAGGTGGCCGACTGCTGCAGGAACAGCGTGCGCCAGTCCTTCTCCTCGTAGACGATGCGCGCGGCGAACACCGGCGCGGTCTCGCGCGACGGGTTCTCGGCCAGGACCGAGCTGCCCGTCATCTTGAAGGTGTAGCGGTAGTAGTCGATCAACGTCTGGGCAAACCGCTTGTCCGCGAGCATGCCGTCGATCATCGACTCGTACTTCGCCTGCTGCTCGTCGGCGGGCGTGCCGGCCAGATCCTCGATCTGCGCCAGCGTGGGCGCGTCGCCGACGAGGAGGATGCTGGCGGTGCGCAGCGCCTCCGCGTAGTCGAGCTCGCGGTGATCGAGCTCGGTCTGCTCCGGCGGGAGGTTGCCGCTGCCGGTCGATCCGCTCGGCATGGTGTTGCCCGAGCTCGGGCCGCCTCCGTCGGTGACGTTCTCGCCGTTGCCGCCGCTGGTGATCTTGGCGCCGCCGCCGGTGGTCGGCGTCGGGCATTCCAGATACGATGGCGTGCCGTCGCCGTTCAGCTTGTACGGGTTTTGGCGCTCGCACCCGTAGGTCGCCACGACCGCAACGGCACCTGCGAAGACAACTCTCCCGTTCAACGCAGTGCGTTTTCTCATAGGCTTCTCCCCCGGGCTGACGGTGAATCGACGCTGAGCCCCAAAGAGCTCGCCAATGCAGAGGGTGTGCCGCTGCGAAAAGCCCTGCTGGAATTTTTCAACTACGCAAGATCGCTAATGGGATTATCCACCGTGGATCATAGGCTATACATGAACTGACTAATCAGCGATCCATTCGAGCTCATCCATGTACACGAAATACCTACAACTGGTGCGCGAGGTGGTCGCTTCGTTGCCCGGCGTGGATGAAGCGATCGAACGGCGCTTGGCGACGTGGATCGCCGACGTCGAGGGTTGGAATCGCCGCGTCGATCTCACGGCCGCGCGCGGCGACCGCGAGCTCGTCGATCTGCTCCTCGCCGACGCGGCCCTGCTCGGCTCGAGGATCGCCGCCGGGAGCGCGGTCGTCGACGTCGGATCGGGGGCGGGGGCGCCGGGGCTCGCGCTGGCGGGGCTCCGGCCGGACTTGCGGGTCACCCTCGTCGAGCCGATGCAGAAGCGGGCCGCGCTCCTGCGGATCACCGCCGGGCAATGGCAGCGCAGCGGCGGCGCGGTGCGGATCGAGCAGTCGAGCGGCGAGAAGCTGGCCGAGCGCGGGGCGAACTTCGAGGTGGCGCTGTCGCGCGCCACGCTGCCGCCGCCGGAGTGGCTGGCGCTCGGCGCGCGGCTCGCACCGGCGGGGCAGGTGTGGGTGCTGCTCGCGCGCGATCCGGCGCCCGAGCTCGCCGGCTGGCGGCTCGACGAGGACGTCGCCTACCGCTGGCCGCTCACCGGGGCGGAG
>JACXTT010012858.1_pt1 | contig 11079 bp, 10 predicted proteins | sample 9270951 | NCBI WGS metagenome assembly JACXTT01 (sample SAMN15532306, study PRJNA645909) | rock metagenome | isolation source: weathered quartz diorite | place: Puerto Rico | collected 2017-06-21 | reverse complement strand
CCCGGCATGGAGGATGAGCTGTGGGGACTGGTCAGGGTGAACACCAAGAGGGCCGGCTTGGCAATCCCGGCACAGACCGCAACAAAGGACCGGCGGACGCCAAAACTGTTGGCGCCATCGGGGCCTATGACGGGCATGGCGTCGATATAGGCCGGGTAGTAGTGGATTCCACCTGGCATCACTGGTTCGACGTCAACCTCACCGGACGTCCTACCGAGCCTGGTCTGGATCAGGTGGATCCGGTCACCGCCATGGATCCCAAGGCGCAGGGTTTTACCTACAACGCCATCGGCCAACAAGCCCTGCAGCGGATTCAAAATTATTATCGCAATGTGGCCATCTGGCTGGCCGCACCCGCCAAGCAAAATTGCATGTTCCTACGCGCCACCTCGGGCGCGGTGATCCGTTACCCGCTGGCGGAGCAATTGGATCTCAACTTGCCGATATGGGAACTGGGCAGCTTTGCACGAGACGCCATCGGCCGGCGCGCCGGGCAATGCACTATCATCGAATGGATCTGGCGGTTCTTTCCTATCGAGGTGCAGAAGATTTTCAAGCCCAAGCCCGATCCGTGCTTGACCTGCCCGCCCTTTGAGATGGTTGAGTTGTTTGCGTTGGGTGGCATTGTGCGCGAGATGTTGACGCTGGCCTACCAGAACACTCGCGGCATGGACAAACTGGAGGAGCCGCATTGGGCCAACGCCTTGGCCAAGGGTATTGAACAAGGTTTGGCGGAGTTTGCGGAGCGTTATCAAAAATCGCTGCGCCAGACCGAGGCCAGCATGAAGTCGTTTTCGGCGGTATTCAAAAACCTGCCCAAGGCCGATGCTTTTCTCGCTAGGGAAAAGGAATCCGCCAAGCCACGCCTAGCCAAAGCCAAACGGAGCACTAACGCCAATAAGAGAAAGCGATAATGAGCTTATACAGGCTCAAGGTGCTCGATCAATAATTGCAGACTGCATTGCCCGCGGTATTCGTTCACGTCGAGCCGATAGGCGATGCGTGCCCGCCGCAGCGGCTGCGCGCCTTGGTGTATGAAGTTGAACGCGATGGCGTCAACGATTCTTGAATCCCCCGGGTAACGCAAGACTAATTTAAGATGCTTATCGCCCACGACACGCTGACTCACGACATCGAATATCCCATCAAACAGCGGCTCGGGAAATCCTTGCCCCCACGGGCCTGCGCCGCGCAAGGCTTCGGCCAGTTCCAGTTGCAACTCAGCGGCTGATAACTCGCCGTCGCTCAACATGACTCTTTGCAGCTCAGCTTCGGTGAGATGCTTGCGCACCTCGAGGTCAAAGGCGGTGCTGAAGGCTTCATAATCCGCGCGCCGCAAGGTGAGCCCCGCCGCCATGGCGTGGCCGCCGAATTTGGTGAGCAGGCCGGGATGTTGTGCGGCCACACTATCCAGCGCGTCGCGGATATGGAGTCCAGGCACCGAACGCGCCGAGCCTTTGATCTCCTGTTCATTAGCCATGGCGAAGGCGATCACCGGCCGGTGCGTGCGTTCCTTGATGCGCGCCGCGAGGATGCCGATCACGCCCTGATGCCACTCGGGATCAAATAAACACAATCCGTAAGGGAGCGCGGCCTCATCATTGAGGCGCATACGCTTGAGCGTACTCATAGCCTGTTCCTGCATGTCACTTTCAATGGCGCGCCGCTCACGATTGAGTTCATCCAGACGTTGCGCCATGGCGAGCGCCTGACTGTAATCGTCGCAGAGCAAACACTCGATGCCGAGCGACATATCTTCCAGCCGGCCTGCGGCATTCAGTCGCGGCGCCAAGGCGAAGGCGAGGTCGCCAGTGCTGAGCCGATCCAGTTGACGCTGGGAGACTTCGATGAGGGCGCGCAGGCCGGCCTGGCAACGGCCCTCCCGGATGCGAGCCAAGCCTTGCGCGACCAGGACACGATTGTTGTGATCGAGCATCACGACGTCGGCGACCGTGCCGAGCGCGACCAGATCCAGCAACTGTGCGAGGGTGGGTTCCGCTACGGTTCGTTCGGTAAACCATCCCGAGTCCCGGAGTTGTGAGCGCAGCGCCAGCATCACATAGAAAATCACGCCGACGCCGGCAAGGTGTTTGCTGGGGAATGCGTCGCCTGGTTGATTGGGATTGACGATGGCGTCGGCGGCGGGTAATCGCACGCCGGGCAAATGATGATCCGTAATCAAAACCTGTATGCCGAGTTGCTGGGCGCGCGCAACGCCTTCCACGCTGGAGATGCCATTGTCTACCGTAACGATCAGATCGGGTTGCTGATGCGCTGCGACGTTTACGATCTCCGGGGTAAGACCGTAACCGAACTCAAAACGGTTGGGCACAACATAGCGCACATCGGTTGCCCCCATCAGCCGCAATGCCCGCATGCCAAGCGCGCAACTGGTCGCGCCGTCGGCGTCGAAATCTGCCACGAACAAGATACGCTGCTGTTTCTGCACGGCATCACCCAGCAATTGTACGGCTTGCTGCATACCGCTCAGGGCCGACGGCGGCTGGAGTTGTTCCAGTCCATATTGGAGTTGTTCCGCGCACTTTATCTTGCGTGCCGCGTAGACGCGCGCAACTACCGGGTGCAGATTCTCTGGCAATGGAAAGGGCAGGGGTGCAGTAGTTTGTCTTAAAATCTTCACTGGAGTTTACCGATAGAATTCGAGAGGCCGTCTCCGCCGCCACCAGCGGCGCAGCAGACGGCGGTTGACGTGAAATAGGCGCTCATGGCCTGTATATAAGGACAATTCGCTTAGCAAGCCCGAGCGCAATGCCTTATATAGGGGTGCGGCCCACAATTCATTAAAACGTGCTGCAAACTCCGACTGTTGATCGCGTAGTGCGACAAGATGTTCCCCGGGAGTGTCGGCAATGGCCAGCCATTGTTGCGCATCGGGAGGTGCAGAGGCGCTGGGTATCCCCGCCAGCTTGGCGAGGCCGATGGCGAGCGGCTCGTCGCTCCATAGATTGACAAAAGGAGCGTGCACGGCGGCGGGCAATGTGCCTGCTCCCCAGAACCACAAGCTGTTGATAGGGGGCTCACCGCGGGCCTCGCGCGCCCGGTTGACAGCGCAGTCATGCAGCATCATCTGGGCCTCATTAAGCAGGCTGCGCCAAAATTTCCCAGCCGGTAAATAAGCGTGGATATCCTGGCCCATGACCTTGCCGAGAGCATGGAATGTAACGCCGGGATCTTCATCAAATAGTAAATACCAGCGCTTGGGGTCTGGGATCTCAAGCTGCATGGCTTTATCGGTGAAAAGCGGGTGCAACAGTTCTCTTAAAGCCGTGCCCTCCGCTTGAGTAATATGCAGATGGTCATTACCAAACATGACCACACGGGCGTTATCGGTTTGTAAATAAACCGGATCGGCGCGCAAACATCCGCCGCGTGTTCTGCGGCCGGTATCCGCCAGATAAGTGATCGCCGCTGTCGCAACCGGCGGAGAGCTTGGTTGGGTGCTGAACAGCTTAAAGAGTAATTCTTCGTAATCGCCGGGCGCGGAAGCTCGCCGCGCCCGTGCCGCCAATAGTTCCAGCTCAGCAGTCCGTGGCGAGGATTCGGCGACCTTGTTCAACAAGTCGGGAACGACCAGGCTCAGCCGCCGAGTGAGTGATTCCATTCTGGTTCAGGCGGGTAGTTTAAGCGCAAGGGTCAAGCCATCGGCGACCGGCAACAGGCTCAGGGCAATGCGTGAATCGCGATGCAGTTTTTGATTAAGCTGGTGTATCGCCAGCGTCGCCTCATCAGTCTGCGGCGCGTCCACAACCCGGCCGTCACGCAACATGTTATCCAGCACCATCAGGCCGCCGAGGCGCAGCAATTGCAATGTGCGTTCATAATAATCATCGTACCCGGTCTTGTCGGCGTCTATAAAGGCGAAATCGAAGGTTCCGGCCTGACCATCAGCGAGCAATTTATCCAGTGTCTCCAGCGCGGGGGCGAGGCGTAATTCGATCTTGTGCGCTACCCCGGCTTCCTGCCAATAACGCCGCGCGACGCGGGTCCATTCCGCACTGACATCACAGGCAATCAGCTTACCGTCTGGAGGGAGTGCCTGCGCTACACAGAGTGCACTGTAGCCGGTGAATACCCCAATCTCTAACGCCTTCTTTGCTCTCAGCATTTGCACTAGCAGCGCCATGAACTGACCTTGTTCGGGCGCGATCTGCATGATCGCCATCGGCTCTTTCGCGGTTTCGTCGCGCAGGTGCTTTAGCAGCTCACTTTCGCGCAGCGAGTACTGAATCAAGTAACGGTATAACTTGTCGGACATCGCAATGGTTTTATTGCTCATAGGCTCTCGTGTTTCTTCCAGGCGACTTCGTTGCGTAAATAAACCGGCAGGGCATGTTCTGCATTGACCGCTAAACCTTTCTGCAGGCCGGAGTGGGCAAGCAAAGCGATGTGGCGCGCATGCGGCAGGCGTTCGGCTTCCACACTCCTTAGTCGCGCACCACAGCGAGTTTGCAGGAGTGCGCCGTACTCCTTCCAGCCGCTTCCGGCGCCGTGCCAATCGCCGTCCTTGGGCAAGGGCGCCAGTTGCGGATCGCACACGCCTTCAACTCCTTGCAGCATCATTATGCCCGTGCTATCGGCTTTATATATGCCCCAATAGACTTCACCCATGCGCGCGTCGAGCGCTGCCAGCACAGCGCTTTTCCCGAGGTTGGTGTGAGCGCCTTGCGCGAGAGCTGCCAAGGTGGAGATAGGTAACACGGGTAGATCGGCGCCAAAGGCGAGGCCCTGAACGACACCCGCTGCGATACGTAGGCCCGTGAACGATCCCGGCCCACAGCCAAAAGCGATGGCGTCCAGCTGCGACAAGCTCAGGCCGGCCTCGGATAGTAATGACTCCACCATGGGCAAAATCAATCCGGAGTGCTCGCGCGGGGCGATCACGAACCGCTCGCGCAGTTCTGCGCTAACGGTCAAAGCCGCGGAGCAGGCTTCAGTGGATGTATCCAGTGCAAGAATGTTCATAGAGCCATCTGCGCCAATTTTTGCTCGGCTTCCTTGGTGAAGAAGCGCTGCACGTCTTCCAGTTTGCGCGTCCGCATCATGGGTGGCAGGCTGTCGAGGAACACGCGTCCGTAGGATTTGCTGAGCAGGCGCGGATCACACAGCATGAGCACACCGCGATCCTGCACGTCGCGAATCAGGCGGCCCACGCCTTGCTTGAGCGCGATGACCGCGTGTGGCAGTTGAAAATCGGCAAACGGGTTGGCGCCGCGTGCGCGTAATGCCTCGATGCGTGCCTGTAAGAGCGGGTCGCCGGGCGAGGCGAACGGCAGTTTGTCGATGATGACACACGACAGTGCTGGACCGCGCACGTCCACGCCTTCCCAAAAACTGTTGGTGCCGAGCAGCACGGCGTTGCCCAGTTTGCGGAAGCGCTCTAAAAGTTCCCGGCGCGGCGCCGTGCCCTGCACAAGCAAGGGGTAAACAATTTTGTCTTGCAGTTCCGCGGCGGCTTGTTGCAGGGCGCGATGGCTGGTGAACAGCAGGAAGGCGCGTCCGCCGCTCGCTTCCAGCACCGGCAACGCGGCTTGTATCACAGCGGCAGGATAATTTTGCTCCGCCGGATCGGACATGTTTGGCGGCGTATAGAGCAGCGCCAGGCGCGCGAAGTCGAATGGGCTTTCCCAGCGTTGTGCGTTGGTATCGGACAGACCCATGCGCGCGGCGAAATGCGCGAAGCTGGCGCCGACGGTGAGCGTGGCCGAGGTGAATATCCAGGCGCGTTTTTTCGCGTGAACGTGGTTGTGAAAGGTGTCGGCGATGTCGAGCGGCGTGAGGTTGATGGTGAAGGCGCGCGTGTAGGTTTCGAACCAGTGGATATAATCGTCGGGGACGGCGCCGCTCAGGCGCGCGAGCCGCTCTTGTAAATCCAGGCTGCGCTTCCAGCAATTTTCCAGGCCCTTGCTGCGCACTGCGGCGGGTTCTAGCAGGCGCGCGATGTAGTCGAGTTGTACCTGCAGGTGTTGCAGCGCGGCGCCGACTTCGGGATTGCCGACGACTTCGTTCCAGGCGGCGCGGCGCGCGTCGGTGCCGAAGGCGAGGCGTAAGTCGCGCGTGGCTTTTTCCAGGCGCTGCGCCGCTACGCTGAGTTCAGGCATGTCGCCGGCTTCTTTGATGTGTTCGCCGGTGCTGTCGCGCGCCAGTTCCAGCAGTTGGCGGCTGCTTAAGCTGAGGCCGAAAAAGTTCGCGGCGGTGTCGGGTAATTGGTGCGCCTCGTCCAGAATCAACGCGTCGGCGCCGGGCAGCAGTTCTCCGAATCCTTCCTCGCGCAGCGCCATGTCGGCGAACAGCAAGTGATGGTTGATAACCAGCACGTCGACCTGTTGCGCGGCGCGGCGCGCCTTGAGCACGTGGCAGTCGCCGTATGACGGGCATTCCGCGCCCAGGCAGTTGTCCGTGGTGCTGGTGACGTGCGGCCAGATCGGCGCGTCTTCCGGGATGCCGGTGAGTTCGGCGATGTCGCCGCTTACGGTGCGTTCGGCCCAGGCGCGGATTTCGACGAGTTGCTGTATCTCCGCGCGCGTGTAGAAACGTCCTTCCGATTCGCTCAGCGCCAAGCGGTGCAGACACAGGTAATTGGCGCGGCCCTTGAGCAGCGCCACCGCGACCGGCGCGCCCAGCGCGTCGCGCACCAGCGGCAAATCGCGGTGAAATAATTGGTCTTGCAGGGTTTTGGTGCCGGTGGAGATGATGATCTTTTTCCCCGCCAGCAGCGCGGGGACCAGATAGGCGTAGGTCTTGCCCGTGCCGGTGCCCGCTTCGGTGATGAGGGTGTCGCCGCCGGCCAGCGCCTGCGCGACCGCCTCGGCCATTTGTCTCTGCGCTGTGCGCGGCGCGAAACCCGCGATACGGCTCGCCAAGGGCCCCTCCGGCCCTAAAAGTTCGCTGGGGGCAAGCATGATGCCCCTATTATAAAGCAAAGCCTCAACGGAATGGTGGACGTTACTTGCGCATATCGAGCAAGATGGCTTCGGCGCGCGCACCGAGGTAGACGTAGAGGCCCAGGCTCGCCAGCAGGCCCACTGCTGTCAGCATCATCCACACGCCTTGCGGCGTCTGCGCGCCGTCGCTCAGGGCGCCCTTGAACATCAGCATCAAAGCCTCGATGGATACCGCGATCAGGATGGCGGCGATGAAGCGCGTGATGGTGCGGCGCGTGGAGCTGTGCCGCAAAATATCCTTTTGCATTAAAACTTCTTCTTCGAGGATAGTCTTGCCCAGGTCGAACACGGCGAGCGCCAAGGTCATAAAGATGATGACGCCGAAGGGTTTAAGCTGGATGGCGTGCGCGTCATGTTCGACGTGAAAAAGCTCGGCGATATCGCTGAACGCCGCGTACAGCAACACCGCCACCACACTGAACAGCCCCAGCACGATCAGGGTATAAATGGACTTAAACAGCGGTTGAAACCGGCCGCGCGAACTGTCGCCCATGAGAAAGGCAATGGTCTTGGCCAGGTCCACGTCGAGCACCAGGTAGCCTTGCAGGTGCCGGCGGCTGTCGTAGACTTTGACCGCCGCCGTAATGCACAGCTTGGTGTTGGCGCTGGAGAGGTAGGGGTCGGTCACCACCACGTGTTCCGCCGCGCGCGCCAGCGCAAAATACGGACGCTGACTGCGGTCCCTGTTGCGGCCCTCTCCGGTTGCGTATTGCCAGTATCGGCTTGCGACGTTATCACTGGTTTGCACGCCGTTCTCATCCAGCGTATAGAGCAGATCGACAAAGCGATACAGCTCGGCGAGCGCTTGCATGGCCCGGCGTTGCGCCGCGTCGTCGCCGAACAGGTCGGGTTCCGCGATGCCGGTGAGAATTGACGCCACCAAATCCTGCACGCCTTTGCGGTGCTCGTGGTAGCGTTCGATGACGCTGAGATGGTTCATGTATAAAGCGCTATTGTGGGCCTAAAACTGAAAGTCGGCCTGTAGCCAGAATTTATCAATATCCAGCGCGAGCGTAGGGTTGCGCGCCAGGTTGGTGGCGTTGGTGTCGCCGTCATACGCGGCGTACTTCACCAGGACGGTGAGGTTTTTGTTGAGTTTCTTGGCGGCGGAAAAGTCCCACTCGCTGCCGTAGTCGTAACCGTTGTGGTCGGAAGAGAATTGGTCATAACGCAGGAACCAGTTGATACCGCCCCAGCTTTTGGCAAGGGTAAGAAAGACATCTTGCAGTCCGTCCCTCGGCGTGGTGAGAAACTGGTCGGCCCAGCCGTTGAAGGCGTGCAAGGTTGCAAAGGGCGTGGCGAAGCCGTACACGCCGTCGCCGCTCAGTAGTTCGTAATTGAGCTTGGCCGTGACGCCTTGTATTTCCAGTCCCAGCGCCAGGGTTTTGTAATCCGCGTCCACGGTGCCCGCGCCGTCCGCGTAATCGCTTTGTTTGGCGTATTCGGCAGTATAGAAATATTTGGTGCCGCCTTCCCGCTGTCGCCAGCCGTCAAAGCGCAGCCCCAGAGTTTGGTTGGAGGCTGTGACCACCAGCGGCTGGCCGGGCTTGTAGTCCAAGAAATAGCCGTAGCCCACCAATGTTCCGGCCGGGAGTCCGCGATACGATATGTTGGCAAGTTCGCCGCGCAGTCTGACGTCGCCTAGCGTGGGGTGATCCTCGCCGAAGATACGATTGACGTTAGTGACGTGGGCGAGAAATACATTGACGTTGTTGGTGATAGCCGAGGTGACGGAGAACGCATCGAAGGTTTGGGTATTTTGCCGCCAGCTGACGTCACCGATAAAGCGTTGATTGTCGAGGTTGATGATCTGGCGCCCGTACTTGAAGCTGGTATCGGCGAGCAGTGTGTCGGGCATCCCCTTATAGCTCAGCAGCGCCTGATTAATCTCCGTGCTTTCCGGGTCGGAAACGGTGGGGAATTGTGTCAGGCCGTTGATAGTGTCGTTGTATTTATTGCCGCCGAGATTGTGCACGTCTTCGAACTGCACGAAGGCGCCGAACCCCTGATATTCTCCCGTGGCGTAGCCGAGTTGCGTGCGCAGCGTGAAGGCGTTGGCGTTTTTCGCTTTGCCTTGTTGATCGACCCACTCAAAACGCGGGCGCAGTTGTCCGGAAATCTTGCCGGAGGTCAATGCCTCGACCAATGTGCCTTCGGCGTGCGTGCTTGCCGTGTAAAGAGCCGGAAGATAGATCAGGGTGGTGAGCGTTAACCGTAAGCGTTGCAATGCTTTTTTAAAAATCATTTTTTGCTCCGTATGTTGCGAGTGAAGGATGGTGTGGATTCAGGCTGCGCGTTGGGCGTGGCGCTGATATAAAAATTTCAGCACCTCGCCGCGCAGGCTTACATAACGAGGATGCTCCGCCAGCGCCAGGCGGTCACGCGGTCGCGGTAAATCAACATGCAAAATTTCTCCCAGCCGGCCGTCGTTGGTCATCATGACGATGCGGTCGGAAAGCAGCACCGCTTCATCTACGTCATGGGTAACCATCAAAACGGTGGCGCCGGTGACGGCGACGATCTTTAGCAGTTCGTCTTGCAGGTGGGCGCGCGTGAGCGCGTCCAGCGCCCCGAACGGCTCGTCGAGCAGCAGCGCCTTGGGTTGCATAGACAGCGCACGCGCAATGCCGACGCGTTGCTTCATGCCGCCGGAAATCTCATGCGGATATTTGTGGTGCGCCGTGCTCAAGCCTACCATCTCCAGGGCCGCCACGCTGCGCTGCTTGAGTCGCGCTGCGGATTCTGTGCGCCCGAACACGCGCTGCACGGCGATATGCACGTTGCCGAGACAGGTGAGCCAGGGCAGCAGTGAGTGGTTTTGAAACACCACGGCGCGCTCCGGCCCCGGTCCGCTAATCTCGCGGCCCGCGCACAGCAGCGCGCCGCGGGTCGGCGAAATCAATCCCGCCACTAGATTGAGCAACGTAGATTTGCCGCAGCCGGAATGGCCGATGAGCGACACGAACTCGCCGGCGCGGATAGTTAAATGAATGCTGGTCAGCGCCGTAGAAACGCCTTGCTTGGATTCGAATACTTTGTCCACGTCTTCGATTTGAATGAATTTTTGCGCCATGGCGGTTTTCCTTAGTAAGCAAAGCGCTTGGCGATCAGCAGCAGCATCTGCTCCAGCAGCAGACCGACGATGCCGACCACGAAGATGGCGATGATGATGTGTTCGACGTTGAGATTGTTCCACTCATCCCATACCCAGAAACCCAGTCCCACGCCGCCGGTGAGCATTTCCGCGGCGACGATAACCAGCCAGGCGACGCCGATGGAGAGGCGGATGCCGGTCAGGGTGTAGGGCAGCACCGCGGGGAACAGAATCTTGCTGAACACCGCGAACTCCGAAAGATTCAACACGCGCGCAACGTTCAAATAATCCTGCGGCACCTTGGTGACGCCGGCGGCGGTGTTGATAATCATCGGCCAGATGCTAGAGATGAAAATGACCCAGATCGCCGCCGGCTGCGCCTCCTTGAACACCAGCAAACCGATGGGCAGCCACGCCAGCGGCGAGACCGGCCGCAGGATGCTGATGATGGGCGCGAGCATATTGTTGAGGAAAGTGAAGCGTCCGATCATGAATCCCAGCGGAATGCCGATCAGCGCCGCCAAGCCAAAGCCCATGCCGACCCGCTCCAGCGAACGCAAAATGTTCCAACCTATTCCTTTGTCGTTGGGTCCGTGGTCGTAGAAGGGATGGCTGAAGACCTCCACGGCGGAGTGCCAAGTTTTGATCGGGCCAGGTAATTGCGGCGTGTGGTTCGCCAGCCACGCCCACAACACACCGAAGATCAGCAAGCCCAGGATAGGTGGCGCCAGATTTTTTATCCATTTGTCCATGCGCGTCGGCTGGTGCGCCGATGCGGCGCGCGTAATGTTGCGGCGTTTTAGTGGCGCAGCCGGCGGACTCTGCACGGTGTGTGGTTCGGCAACCGGGGCGCCGGTTCGTGGCGCTTTCATCGAGACGACATTCATATCGGTTTCCTCATTAGGGAAGCTCTGAATAAGTCCATCCTGGACTTCTCAGAGCACGAAAAGCAAAAATGCGATTTTTGCTTTTCTTCATTTTTCAATTACATGCGTAATTGAAAAATGGCGGTGCCTCCCTGCA
>JACXTT010012857.1_pt1 | contig 11079 bp, 9 predicted proteins | sample 9270951 | NCBI WGS metagenome assembly JACXTT01 (sample SAMN15532306, study PRJNA645909) | rock metagenome | isolation source: weathered quartz diorite | place: Puerto Rico | collected 2017-06-21 | reverse complement strand
TTCGGCCGTGGCGACGACAACCCGTTCTTCGAGGAGTACTACACCGAGGACGCCGAGATTGTGCTCCTCGGCATGGGGACGCTCTCCATGCCGGTCAAAGTGGTGATCCGGAAGCTGCGCGAGCAGGGCCAGAAGGTCGGGTTCGTGCGCGTGCGGTGGTTCCGGCCGTTCGATTACGAGCGGCTCGGCGCATTGCTCTCGCGGTTTGCGGCGATCGGCGTCATCGACCGCGACTTCTCGATGGGATCGCCGTTCAACAGCGGCGTGCTGGCGAACGAGATCCGGTCGGTGCTCTACGCGCAGAACAGGCGGCCGCCCGTCGTGAGCTTCATCGCCGGGCTTGGCGGGCGCGAGGTGACGATCCCGGCGGTCAAGGAGATGATCGAGCATACCCGCAAGGCTGCCGAGGCCGGCACAACCCCAATGGACACCCACTGGATCGGCGTGCGAGCCTAGGAGGGATCATAATGGACGCGGCGGAGACAACCACGCTAGACATGCCCGTGCCGGTGCTGGATCCGATCAAGGGCGTGAAGAGGGCGCCGCTCGAGGAATACTTCACCTCTGGCCACCGGACGTGCCAGGGCTGCGAGTCCGCCCTGGTCATGAAGCTGATGGTCAAGGCGGCGGGGCCGCGCACAGTCGTCCTCGGCAGCACCGGGTGTATGTACGTCGCCAACACGACGTACTACAGCACCTCCTGGGTGGTGCCGTGGATGCACACGCAGCTCGGCTCCTCGGGCTCCGCGGCGGTCGGCACGGCCGCGGGCTACCGGGCGCTGATGCGCAAAGGCAAGATCAAGCGCGAGCCGATCAACGTGATCTCGTTCTGCGGGGATGGCGGGGGAGCGGATATGGGCCTCTCGGCGATCTCCGGTGCGCTGCAGCACATGGACTACAACCATCTCATCCTTTTGTATGACAACGAATCCTATGCCAACACCGACATCCAGGCGTCGGGGAGCACGCCGTACGGAGCCAACACCACCTTCAGCCCGCACGGGAAGGCGAAGCGGATTCTGCACAAGCGGTGGAAGAAGAATATGGCGGCGATGCTCGCCGCGGGGCACCCCGAATGCCGGTACGTCGGGACGGTGTGCGCCAGCTACGCCGTCGACTTCATGAACCGCATCCGAAAGGCGTTGAGCATGGGAGGGCCGACCTTCATCCACTCTCTTGATCCGTGTCCCAAGGGGTGGGACTACGACCCGATGCTCTCGCATGAATTGGGCGAGTTGGCGGTGTTGACGGGGATCTGGCCGCTCTTTGACGTGGAGAACCATGCGCTCAGGCTCTACGGCAAGACCAAGGCGATCGTGGAGGGCCGGCAGAAGCGGCTGCCGGTGCGGGACTACCTGATGAAGCAAGGCCGGTTCGCGCACTTCACGAACGACGACATCGACTACTTCCAGGCGAAGATCGACGACATGTGGACCAAGTGGCTCATCCCGGGCGTGCTCCCGTTCTCCAGTGAGGTGCTGAACGACCAACGTCCCGCGTGACGTCTGGGCGGCCGCCGGCCGGTCCTGACCCGGCCGGATGGGCCTAAGTGCATAGGGATGTGACTTCGCGATCTTGCGCGTGGGGTGACGCAGGTGAGACGGAGGGCCTCCTCTCGAACGTCGGAGCCATGCTGACGCGGGGGAGGCCTTTGTCCATGTTGGGGGACGCTGTATGAGTCCGGGTACGTACCAATAAGCCAGACCCGTAGGGAGGGATGAGCATGGCCGTCGCGTCCACAACCGGAGCAGGCGGAGCGGGCTCCGGGCTTTCCAACCGATGGGTGCAACTGGTCGTGGGGATTATCGGCATGGTCATGATCGCCAATCTCCAGTACGGCTGGACACTGTTTGTCAACCCGATTACGGCCAAGTTTCACTGGACCAGGGCGGCGCTGCAGGTGGCGTTCACGATTTTCGTGCTGACCGAGACCTGGCTGGTCCCGGCCGAGGGGTACCTGGTCGACCTGTTTGGCCCTCGGCTGCTGGTGGCGATCGGGGGCGTGCTCGTCGGCATCGCCTGGGTGATCAACGCGCACGCCGCCACGCTGAGCACGTTCTACACAGCGGCCGCGATCGGCGGCATCGGCGCCGGGATCGTCTACGGTACCGCCGTCGGGAACGCGCTCAAGTGGTTCACCGATCGCCGCGGCCTGGCCGCGGGCCTCACCGCGGCGGGGTTCGGTGCCGGGTCGGCGCTGACGATCGTCCCCATCTACAACATGATCCAGCGCAGCGGTTACCAATCGGCCTTCCTGTACTTCGGGATCCTGCAGGGAGCGCTTGTCGTGGTCGCCGCGCTGTTCATGCGCGCGCCGCGCAAGGGCGACGTTACCGCGACCGCGGCGCCGAAGGTCGCGCAGTCCGGCCGCGACTTCACCTGGCAGGAAGCCGTGCGCAGCCCGATCTTTTGGCTGCTGTACGTGATGTTCACCATGGTGGCCACCGGCGGGCTCATGGCGACGGCGCAGTTGGCCCCGATGGCCACGGACTACAAGGTGGCCAGAGTTCCAGTTTCGCTGCTGGGGATCACCCTCGCCGCGCTGCCATTCGCGCTCTCGCTGGACCGGATCATGAACGGCCTGACGCGGCCCTTCTTCGGCTGGGTGTCGGACCACATCGGGCGAGAGAACACGATGTTCCTCGCCTTCGCCGGGGAAGGTCTGGCGATTATCCTCCTGCTGAAGCTGGCCCATATTCCGGTGATGTTCGTCGTCCTGTCGGGATTGGTGTTCTTCGCCTGGGGCGAGATCTACAGCCTCTTCCCCGCGATCTCCGGCGACCTCTTCGGGAAGAAGTTCGCCACGACCAACTACGGCCTGTTGTACACGGCGAAAGGCACCGCGTCGCTTCTCGTGCCCATCGGCAGCTTGCTGAAGGCATCGACGGGGAGCTGGGTGCCGATCTTCGGCCTGGCCATCGCATTCGATTTCGCGGCCGCACTGCTGGCGCTGTTTGTCCTGAAGCCGCTGCGCGCCCGCGTCGTAGCAGGCACGCCAACCATGATGCCGGCCGCTACCGGAGGATCCCGGTAGCCGCACACAGGCCGAAGCGTTTCGCCACTTGAGCGAGAGGGCCGCTCCTAGGGAGCGGCCCTCTCGCTGAGTGTGCCGCGTCCTGTTCCTATGGGCTCGCGACGTCGGCCTCGGGAAGCGGCTCGCCGCGAAGGACGCGCCCGATGTTGCGAAACACGTGACGGGCCACGCACGCGACGTTGTCGTACGTGGAGCCCGCCAGATGCGGCGTCAGCACGAGGCCCGGCGACGTGATCCGTGCCAACGGATGGCCGGACGGGATGGGCTCGGCGCCGAACACATCGATGCCCGCGCCAGCCAGGCGGCCCTCTTCCAGCGCCTCGGCCAGGGCCTCTTCGTCCACGACGGGACCGCGGGCGGTGTTGATGACAATCGCCCCCGGCTTGAGCGTCGCGATCCTCTTCCGCGAGAGCAGGTGCGTGGTCGACTCGATCAGCGGCACGTGCAGGCTCACGATGTCTGCCTCTGCCAGGAGCGGGTCGATCTCCACGAAACGCACGCCCTTGGCGCGTTCGTCCTCCGCCGTCAAGCGCCGGACGTCGAAATAGCGAACTTCCGCGTCGAACGCCCGCAGCCGCTTCGTGACTTGGCGGCCGATCGCTCCCATCCCGATCAGCCCCACGACTTTCCCCGCCAACAGCTGAGCCTGCGCCCGGGTCTCCGCCCGCGCCCGCCACCACTCCCCTGCCCGGAGCTGCGCCTCGCGGTGGACGAGGCGGCGCAGGACGGCCAGCATGAGCAGGAGCGTGAACTCGGCAACCGGGACGGCGTTCGCGCCCGCGGTAATGGCCACCGGCACGCCCTTGGCGCGCGCGGCCGCGAGATCAATCTTGTCCACCCCGATGCCCCACTTATGGATGAGCCTCAGGCTCGGCGTGGCGTCGATGAGGACGGCGGGGATCGGCGCGACGCCTCCGACGAAGACGGCCGCGCCGGAGGTCACCGCGCGCAGCTCGGCCGGGTCGCTCGAGGTGGTCATGCGCAGGGCGACCTCGGGCAGACACTCGGTCGCGATGACCGCGCGGACTTCGGGCGGATGCGGATCGAGAAATGCGACGACGGGTTTCGACGCGGTCATGCCGGCGCGACCCGGCGCCTCACCGTGGTGGCCGGCGCCGGCAACTCGTCTGGATCGATGGGGACTTCAACCACGGCCGGGCGGCCGCCCCGGAGCGCGGCGGTCACGGCGTCGCCGATCTGGTCCGCGTGTTCCACGTAGTACCCCTGGGCCCCAAAGAGGTCCGCGTATCTGTCGTACCGTGGATTGCCGATGTCGGCCCCGATGTAGCGGCCCTGATAGAAATACTTTTGATAGGCTTTCTCCGAACCCCAGGCGTTGTTGTTGAGGACCAGCGCGACCGCGGCGATCCGGTGCCGCACCGCGGTTTCCAGCTCCTGCGCATTCATGAGGAAGCCGCCGTCACCGTGAATGGCGAGCACCGGCGTGGTGGGCCGGGCCAGTTTCGCGCCGAGGGCCGCGGGGAACGCAAAGCCCAGGCCTCCCAAGTCGAGCGGAGTCAGAAACGTGCGGGGTCGGGAGAACATGAGGCGGTCGTAGCCGTACGCTGGCGCCGCCCCCGCATCCAGGGTCACGATCGTCTCCGGCGGCAATGCGCGGCGCAGTTCGGCGTAGACCCGCTGGGGCTTGATGGGCTCGGCGTGGAGGTCCGCCTCCTGCGACAGCCTGGCCACACGCGTGGCGCGCAGTTCCTCGGCTTCGCGCCGCCACGCCTCTCGAGCGCGCGCGATCGAGCGGTCGCCGAGCGCGCCGTCCGCGGGACAGGCAGCCAGCAGGGCGCTCACGGCCTCCGCGGCGTCGGCCTGAATCCCGAGCGCAACCGGATAGATGCGGCCGATCTCACGGCCGTCGATGTCGATTTGCACGATGCGCGTGCCCCGTCCGATGTACCGGTCGTCGTAGTAGGTGGTGAAGTGCCCAAGGCGCGAGCCAACAACGAGGAGCAGGTCCGCGCGGCGGCAGGCCGCGCCCCCTTCCGGGGAGCCCGCCCGGCCCAGCGGCCCGATGTACAGCGGGTGTGAGTTGTCGACGGCGTCGTTGCGACCGTAGGCGGTGACCATCGGTAGCCCGAGTCGGGTGCTCAGCCGAGCGACCAGCTCGCTCGCGCCCGCCCAGGTCACCCCTCCGCCCACGAGCAACAGCGGACGCTCGGCCTGGCGTATCCACCGCCAGGTTTCCTGGATCGCATTCGGATGCGGGGGCTGCGGGTGCGCCGGACGGTACGTCGTGGCGGGACCGATCTCCGCCTGGATGACCTGGTCGTTGAGCATGTCTCGCGGGATATCGACGAACACGGGACCCTTGCGGCCCGTCATGGCGCTGCGCAGCGCGTGGCGAAGGATCTCTGGGATGCGCTCCGGCTTGTTGACCTGGATCGAGAGCTTGGTCACCGGCCGGAAGATGTTGACCAGGTCGAACTCCTGGAACGCGTCCCGGTGATAATGGCCGGACGCCGGCCCGCCCGCAATCGCCACGACCGGCGAGTGGGCGGCGTACGCCCCCGCGATCCCAGTGAGCAGGTTCGTCGCCCCGGGCCCGCTGGTCACCAGGCAGACCGCGGGCGAGCCCGTGATCCGGGCCAGGCCATCGGCCATGAACGCCGCGCCCTGCTCGTGACGGACGTTCACGTACTCGACGCTCCGGTCGTCGTAGAGCGTGTCCAGGACGTCGAGGAAGCTCGAGCCGACGATGCCGAAGATGTGGCGTACCTGCTCGGCCTTCAGGAGTTCGATGACCGCTTGTCCTCCGCTCAACTCGGCCACGGCGCCAGGAATTTGACCGTCATCCACACCGAGGGTCGGTCGCCCCGGCGGCGCAGAGCACGACCACCGCCGTCTGGGTGATCGTGCCAGGCGTGGGAGTAATCGCCCCCCTGGGGGCGTGAATAGATGCCGTGACATGGATCTCACCGGCGCCCTTGTTGAAAGACACGGTCTCAACTTTCGTGGCGCCCCTATACGTGTACGACGCTGTCACACCAGCCTGGAAGTTTTTGAACGAGCACTCCACTAACCCTGCGTCGAGGAACGTGCAGTCAGTGAGGGGCGTCGTCCAGGTGTTACCCACCTTGGCGATGCTCGAAATGCCGGGGCCCTGTATGCTGATCCGAACGCTGCCTTCGAGGCTGGCTGACGGGCCCGCATTCAGGAACCGAACCGTTCCCATTGTGGAGATCTGGTCCCCGCTCTTGACGTTCTTCTTGATCTCGAGAGGATGCTCCGGCGGCAGCACCTGCAATCTGGATCCGAACTGCAGCTCGAGGGCAGCGCGAACGGCGATGTAGCGGCCCGCCGGGGGGTTGTTGCACGGCTCGCCCTGTTTCTGCGCGACCTTCTCGACGCGGATCGTCACCGTGTTCGCACCGTACTGGAAGGCGTTGAGAGCGGATTCCGGTAGCGGTCCCCGGAACTCCGGCGCCACCTTCCTCGGCGACGCGGCGATGTCGCCGAGCCGGGCGGCCTCCGTCCCGTTGACGAGGAACACCGCCGACTTGTACGGACTGTCGCCTTTGAACTGGTTCCCCGGCCCATAGCCGAGCTCAAGTTGATCCGTCCGGATGGAGTCGGCTCCCGACAGGGGCACTCCAGGGGCCATGAACGTCTTCGAGAAAGAGACGAGCTGTGCCCCGGTGGTGCAGGTCGCCGCCCAGATATAGGACCACGGCAGCAGCTTGCCCCTCAGGTCCTTCGGCGAGGGGTTGTTGACCTTGCCGGCGTCGACGACCGCGGCTCCTTGCCAGCTCCCATCCGTCATCAGCAAGAGGCGCGGGTCAAGGTAGGCGAAGTATGGGAGATTGTGCCAGTCGATGCCCTGTTCGGCGAGGCCGGCGAAAGAGACCAGCACGACCCCGACGAAAGCTACCAGACCAAGAGTTCCGACGGTGACGAATCGCGCTCGGACGCGCATCGTCCCCCCTTCTTTTCCACGACCATTTCTGTCAGAGGGACAAGTGCTTCACTCCCGATTGCCATATCCCTGTCCCGGCACCACCGGCGGTTTGACGCTCGCGCAAAATGCGTGTTAGGGTGAAGGTGCGGGAGCCTCCCGTCCCGTCGGGACGCGGAGGCTCCTCGGCCTGAACGGGAGGCAGCGGGCATGTCCCAGGCAGCGCCGTCCGAGCGTCCTGAGGACCGTGGATTCGTCAAAGAGATCCCGTCCAAGTCGCAGCACTTTGGCGACTGGTACACCGCGGTCATTCTCAAAGCTGAACTCGCCGACTACTACCCGGTGAGGGGATGCACCGTCATCCGCCCTTACGGGTTCAGCATCTGGGAGCTGATGCAGCAGGGCCTTGACCGCCGGTTCAAGGCGACCGGGCACACCAATGCCTACTTTCCCCTGTTCATCCCGCAGAGCTTTCTTCAACGCGAAGCCGAGCACGTGGAAGGCTTTGCTCCCGAGGTCGCCTGGGTGACCCGTGGCGGAGGCGAAGAGCTCAGCGAACCACTCGCCGTCCGTCCGACGTCCGAAACCGCGATCGGTCACATGTACGCCCGCTGGATCCGTTCGTACCGGGACCTGCCCGTGCTGATCAACCAGTGGTGCAACGTGGTGCGCTGGGAAAAGGCGACGCGACCGTTTCTTCGGACGATGGAGTTCCTCTGGCAGGAGGGTCACACCGCGCACCGCACCCCGGACGAAGCCGAGGCGGAGGCACGTCAGATGCTGGACGTGTACCGCGACTTCGCCGAGACGGATCTCTCCATCCCGGTGCTGGCCGGCCGCAAGCCCGAGAGCGAGAAGTTTCCCGGGGCGCTCCACTCGTACACGATCGAGGCGCTGATGCCGGACGGTCAGGCCCTCCAGGCCGGCACGTCGCACAACCTCGGACAGAACTTCGCCCGCGCGTTCGACATCAAGTTCCTCGACAGCGACAACACCGAGAAATTTGTGTCGACGACGTCCTGGGGGGTCAGCTGGCGAATGCTCGGCGGGCTGATCATGGCGCACGGGGACGACCGCGGGCTTGTGTTGCCGCCGATCGTGGCGCCGTTCCAGGCCGTCATCGTCCCGATCCTGAGCGGCAAAAACCGCGACGACGTGCTCGCGGCCGCCCGCTCGATTGCGGAACGCCTGCGTGCCTCCACGAGGATCCGGTTGGACGAGCGGACCGAGGTGACGCCGGGCTGGAAGTTCAACGACTGGGAGATGCGCGGGGTGCCCCTGCGGATCGAGTTGGGACCGCGCGACCTGTCCCAAAAGCAGGCCGTCCTCGTCCCGCGGATCGGCGCCGGCCGGCGCGCCGTCGCCATGGATAATATCGCCGCGGAGGTCGGCGCCGCGCTGGGGGAAGTACAGAAGTCGCTCTTCGCACAGGCGAAGGCCTACCTCGACACGCATATTGTCTCCGCCGCGACCCGCGAAGAGGCGGCGTCCGCGATTGCGTCGCGCAAGGGGTTTGTGCGCGTGGCGTGGTGCGGAGAGGCGGCGTGCGAGCAAACGCTGCGCCGGGCGACCGGCGCGTCACCGCGCCTGATTGCGGACGACCGTCCCTCCGGCCCTTGCGTCGAATGCGGGAAAGAGGCGCGCCAGATCGCCTACTATGCACGCGCCTATTGACCGCCGGGCCACGCGGCTCGCGGCCGCGCTTGCGGCCGGCCTCGTGATCGTGGCGATCGTGTCCGTCGCCCTGGTCCTGCGCCACTCGACGAAAGGCCCGCAACCGCCCGGGGCGTCGCCGCTCGACGAAGCCGCGCCGCCGGTCGGCCGGCCCGCCCCCGAGTTATCGCTCCCCCTCATGAGTGGCGGGACGTTCACGCTCCGCAGCCTGAGGGGCAAGCCCGTGGTGCTCAACTTCTGGGCGTCTTGGTGCGTCCCGTGCCGGGAGGAGACCCCACTCTTGGTGCGGCTGCACCGAGTCTACGGTCCGCGGGGCGTGCAGTTTGTGGGCCTCGACACCGAGGATCAAATCGCGGGCGCGCGGGCGTTCGTGGCGCAGCACCGCGTGGACTATCTTGTGGCGATATTGGACGACGAACGGGTTATCGATGCGTACTCGATCCCCGGGTTGCCGACTACGGTGTTCATCGGGTCGGACGGCATCGTCATGGGGAAGGTGGTGGGCGGCTTCGTCGGGCCCGAGGGTGAGAAACTCCTGATCTCGTGGCTCGACCGTCTCCTCGCAGACGCCCACCGCTGAGCCGACCGAAGGGGAATCGGCCCATCCTCGCGTAACTTACACGGGTCGCGCGGTATGCAGTGTCGCGCCGCGAGATACGCCGTGGGTTTGGTTCGGGGGTGATGGATGTCGTTTCGCGTGAGACTGGCCTGGGTGGCTCTCGCAGGCTGCATCGGCCTCACGGGCTGCACCGGTAAGGATATCCTGGCGATGCGGCAGCACCCGACGGAGCTGCCGCCCTCGACCAGCGTCACGCCCCCCGGACCATTCACGGGCCCTGCGATCTCCGCGACGTCGGACTACCCAAAGAACGAAAATTCGCCGCGCCCCGAGCCCCCGGCGCAGTTCGCCTCGCTCAAGAACCCGCTGCAGGCGACGGCGGGCAATGTGGCCAAGGGAAAGGCCCTCTACGACGCCAACTGCGCCGTCTGCCACGGTCCAGCGGGGCTCGGCAACGGGGCGGCCGCGGCCGCGCTCAATCCGAAGCCGATGAACTTCACTACGCCGATCCACACCCATTTGCCGGACGGCTACTGGTTCTGGCGGATCTCCAAGGGCGGCGGCGTCCCGCCGTTCAGCGCCGCGGGCTCCGGGATGCCGCCGTGGGAGTCGACCCTGAGCGAAGAGCAGCGCTGGCTCGTGATCCTGTACGAGCACACGTTTTCTGGCGGCGCTCAAGCGGGCGGTGGCGCCACGACCGGTCCGGCTCCGGCGGGCCCGGGTCCCGCGCCTTCGGGTCCCGGCGCGCCTGGAGCGCCCGCGGTTTCGGCAACGACCACCTATCCGAAGGACGAGAACGCAGCGCGCCCCGAGCCCCCCGCGCAGTTCGCCTCACTCAAGAATCCGTTGCAGGCGACGCCGGAAAATCTGGCCAAGGGAAAGGCCCTCTTCGACACCAACTGCGCCGTGTGCCATGGTCCAACCGGCCTCGGCAACGGGGCGGCCGCGGCGGCGCTCAATCCGAAGCCGATGAACTTCACCACGTCGATCCACACCCAGTTACCAGACGGCTACTGGTTCTGGCGGATCTCCAAGGGCGGCGGCGTCCCGCCGTTCAGCACGGCGGGCTCCGCGATGCCGCCGTGGGAGTCGAGCCTGAGCGAGGAGCAACGCTGGCTCATCATCACGTATGAGCACACGTTCTCCGCGAAGAAGTAATCACTGGCGCTGGCGATGGTATCCTCTTCGGCAACTGAACGGGTGCGAACCGCCCTGGCGGAGCGAGAACTCGTCGTCGAGATCATCGAGTTTCCGGAGAGCACGCGGACCGCGGCCGAGGCCGCGAGCGCCGTCGGAGCAACCGTCGGGCAGATCGTGAAGTCGCTGGTGTTCGTGGCGGACGGGCAGCCGGTGCTCGTCCTTGCGTCGGGCGCGCACCGCGTGGACCCGGACAAGCTTGCGCGGGCCGCGGCCGCCGCGCGGGTCGAGAAAGCGACGGCCGAAAAAACGCGCAGCGTCACGGGGTTCAGCATCGGCGGCGTGCCCCCGGTCGGCCACCTCACGGCGCTGCGTGTCTTCGTCGACGAAGCGCTGCTGCAACATCGCATCGTGTACGCGGCGGCCGGCACGCCCCATGCCGTGTTCGCCGTCGAACCTCAGGCACTCGTACGCGTGACGCAGGGCGAGATCGCCGATCTAGCGGAGGCGCGCGCCGGCGGGTAGCGCGCGGGCCTCCACTCCCCACCCGCGGCGGAGGCGGGGCCGACCTCCGGCACCAGGTTCATTCCGCACTGCCGGTCGTTGCGGGCACCCGCGCCGCGTGGTATGCTTCCTCTTGCCTTCGGGGCAGGGTGAGCTGCGGGGCGCCCGGTGCGCCTCCCGGCAATTCCCGATCGGCGGTAGAGCCCGCGAGCCCGTCTGACAGATGGATGGGCAGGATCTGGTGAGATTCCAGAGCCGACGGTACAG
>JACXTT010012856.1_pt1 | contig 11080 bp, 10 predicted proteins | sample 9270951 | NCBI WGS metagenome assembly JACXTT01 (sample SAMN15532306, study PRJNA645909) | rock metagenome | isolation source: weathered quartz diorite | place: Puerto Rico | collected 2017-06-21 | reverse complement strand
TCAATATACTGGTAGCCGCGGTCTATCTGCTCAATGTTCTGGATGGTGCTTTTGCCTTCGGCGCTCAGGGCGGCAATGAGCAGGGCTACGCCGGCGCGTATATCGGGGCTGCTCATGGTTATGCCGCGCAGCTTTTGCTCGCGGCCGCGGCCGATGACGGCGGCACGGTGAGGATCGCATAAAATGATTTGTGCGCCCATATCTATCAGCTTGTCTACAAAAAACAGGCGGCTTTCAAACATTTTCTGGTGTATGAGCACCGAGCCCTTGGCCTGGGTGGCCACCACCAGGGCTATGCTGAGCAGGTCGGGCGTAAACCCCGGCCAGGGATGATCGTAAATGGTGAGCACGGAGCCATCGAGAAAGGTTTGTATTTCATAGCGGTCGCGCGCGGGCACATGTATATCATCGCCGTTGAATTCCATTTCTATGCCCAGTTGCCGGAATTTGTCGGGTATAACGCCGAGGTGTTCAATACCGGCGTTTTTAATGGTAATATCGCTTTGGGTCATGGCGGCCAGGCCGATAAAAGAACCTACTTCAATCATATCGGGCAGCATGGTATGCTTTGTGCCGCCAAGATAATCCACCCCTTCAATAACCAGCTGGTTGCTGCCTACGCCGTTTATTTTGGCGCCCATACGGTTGAGCATATTGCACAATTGCTGTACATAGGGCTCGCAGGCGGCATTGTACAGGGTGGTAACGCCTTTGGTCATGGCCGCGGCCATCACAATATTGGCGGTGCCGGTTACGGAGGGCTCGTCCAGCAGGATATAAGCGCCTTTCATATTGGTGCCGTCCAGCAGGAAATTGCCGTCTTCATTGTTATAATCAAAACGGGCGCCCAGTTTTTCAAAACCAATGATATGGGTATCCAGGCGGCGGCGGCCTATTTTATCGCCACCGGGCCGGGGCACAAACGCTTTTTTAAAGCGTGCCAGCATAGGGCCCGCCAGCATAACGGAGCCGCGCAGGCGGCCGCTTTTTCGTTTGTACGATTCGCTGTTGAGGTAATCGATATTGATATCATCTGCGCGGAAGGTGGCGGTATGCCGGTGGCTGCGGTTTATTTTAACACCCATTTCGCCCAGCAGCTCAATGAGCAGGTTTACGTCGAGAATATCGGGGATATTGGAAATGGTGATGCTTTCGGGGCTGAGCAGTACGGCGCTGATAATTTGCAGCGCTTCATTTTTGGCGCCCTGCGGAATAATCTCCCCGTGTAGTTTTTTGCCTCCCTGCACTTCAAAAGCGTTCATGGATGATGCGTTGATTTGAGTTGGAAAAGTGGGTATGATCGCACAGAGCTAAAAGAGAAAAAGAGTTGTTTGCGCTGCATCTCTTTTTCTCTTTTAGCTCTGTGCGAAGCTTCATTTTAAATGGAACTTGTTGAAGCGGACGTTTATTTAAAGCGTTTGTTGCGGTTGAATTTATTGTTATTGCCGCCGCCATTACCACCGCGGTTATCCCTGCTGCCACCGCCATTGCCACCACCGCGATTGTCTCTTCCATCATTGCCGCGGTTATCTCTTCCGCCGCCGCGCGGCTGGAATTTCTGGTTGCGTTTATAGCGGTTATCGCCATAGCCGCCGCGGGTATCGCGGTCGCGGCCTTCGTTGGCGCGGTAGGCTTTTACGTACGGTGTATTGGTAAATTCCAGCTGTCCCTGTGTAATATTGCTCAGCTCGCTCTGGATGGCGTCGTCATGCACCAGCTCCTTATGCCAGTTGTTGTAGGCCAGTTTCATATAGTACGCCACTGCATTGGAAAAGCCCAGTTTCTTTTCGGGGTTTTCTTCTTTGAGGGCTTTATTGATAACCAGCTCCAGGTTTTTGCCCAGGTGGGAAAATTTCGGGTAGCGCTTGGGGTAACGAAGCCGTGCCGATCTTGATTTAAGCGTTTCGCGTGTGGGGATGGGATAAGGTGATTCTACATCCAGGTTAAAATCGGCGATTAAAAACAGGTGGTCCCACAGTTTGTGGCGGAAATCCTCCACGTTCTTCAGGTGGGGGTTGAGGAAACCCATAAGCTCAATCATGGCATAGGCATTCTTTTGCCTTTTTTCCTTATCCTCTATGGTCAACAGGTATTCTACCATCTTCTGGATATGGCGCCCATACTCACGCATGATTAGATGGTTCCTGGTCGTATTGTATTCCATCAGCTCGGAGAGATTTGTCAAGTGTTGTTTTTTTATGGTTGATGCCTGTACCAACGGCGGGGGGCGACATGTTAGTAGCTGCAGAAACCGGTATTTGAATATGTATTGCCCCGCTTGTTGGCCCGGGGGGTCACCAGGCAAAAATACTAAAGTAAGCCCATTCGCTCAAAAAATAAAGCCACCGGAAAGGGGGATATCGGTTGTTCGTTGGCCGTTGTTCGTTGGCCGGTGCAAAAGGCGGACAACGAACAACGGCCAACGAGCAAGGTCTTTAGCGAATAACCAGGTGGCTGGACTGCTGAATATGGTTTGCCGGGTCTTTTACCACCAGGTAGTAGATACCCTGGCCTACGTTGACCGGCAGGTCGAAATCGAGATTATTGCTGCCATTGAACCGGAAGGTTTGGTTAAACACCTGCTGGCCTACGGGGTTGGTAACCGATACCTGGATATTGCCCGTGAGCAGGCTCTGCCATTCGATATACACGTGGCGCGACGAGGGGTTGGGGTATATCTGGTAATTGGCGGCTGCATTATCGTTCAGCTTGATGGGCTTTACAGGCGAATAACCGATTTTGCCGGAGGCATCGGTTTTTTTGACGCGGAAATAAACCTGTCCCCCGGTGGTATTGGAAGGCAGCGGGTATTGAAAGCGGTAAATAGCGGCCTGGCCAGGGTTTTTGGCATAAGCCGGGATTGCGCTGATGGTAACGAAATGTATCCCGTCGGTGCTGTATTCAATAGAATAACTGTCGTTGGGTTGCTCATTGAGCCCGCCCCATTGCAGCAGCACGCTGTTGCCCGATTTAACGGCGGAAAAATTAATGATAGAAGCTCCCAGCGGCGCTATCGGGCACCAGTAATAGGTGAGCCGGAAAGAGCCCCAGGCATTTGATTTAATACCCGCCACGTAGTTGATACCGCCCACGGTGGCAATGGCGCCGCCACTGAGGTCGGCACTGAAATTAACCGAGCCGGCACCGGTAAAAGGCGCAAAATCGGGCGGCGTACCCGCACCAATGGCATTATTCAATAAGGTATCCGGCCCAAACGATACAGAGTCGCCGGGCAGGCGGGGAGTAGTATCTTTATCGAGCCATACGGGACCGTACGATTTATTGGCGGTGCTGAAGGTAGCGAGCCAGTTGAAAGGGCCCGAGTTGCGGGGGCCGCTTACCGATTCGCTCACGGTGGTTTGAAATACATAGTTGTGACCCGCAGTGGTATCGGTATTGCGGCCAAACGTTGTAGCCACAATGGATACCGTGTCGTTGAAATTAATACAGGATAAGGTGCCGATGCTTGGATCGAATTGGGGAAAGCTGAACGGGGAACTGCTTGCCTGGCTGGGTGCAACCGTTTGCAGGTAAGTGATGGTCCTTGGTGCCGACCCGTCCCAGCACGCGGCGCACTGTGCCACGGATATATGGGGCAGTAAGAAAAGGATTAATACGGACGTAATCCCGCCACAGGCAGCATATAGTTGTTTCATAGGGATTATTTTAATTATCAATAAAGGGTATGAATCTCAACTCAAAGTTACTCCAAACCTCCCAGAGGGTGATCGTGATACTACCCGTTTTCGGGCAACCGTAATTTCCGTAGTCCTGCTTACCGGGTTTTTGCGTAACGGGGTAATAGAGGCTGGATAACAATCTTTTAGAAAGTTGGATTCACTTCTTTGTGTGCCAAACGACTTATTTTTGACAAATAGTGCATGAAACCGGTTATTGATTTTAGAGTAGAAGAAAAATTTAGCCCCACGCTAAGTGCTTTTTTAGAGCAGGTATGGGTGGAGCTGGCAAAGACCCTGCCGGCGCAGTCCTTTATTTTTTTAACGGAAGAGGCCGTAACCACGGGGGAATACCCATCGAATATTGTCATAAAAACCATTAAAAAAAGCAGTTTTGCCTGGCTGGACCAGAAGCGCCTGCTCAATGCCCTGGCCGAATGGCAGGCCGACAGCTATACCGGCTTCGGGCAGGGACTGATGAATGTAATGAAACCGGCCGGCCGCCTGTTTTCCAAAAAAGACCTGCTGCAACCCGCGCTGCGTATTGTATTCAGCGAGTACCACCGGCTGCAACTGCCGCCCCTGCCGGGAGGAGCCCCCACCCGTTTTGTACAGCCGGCCCTGCCGGGTACGCTTTCCGATCTGCCGTGGACGGAGGCCGAAAGCGTACGCACCCGGTATACCGGTGGCAGGGAATATTTCCTGTATAGCGGCGATATAGATGAGGGCTGCCGGCTGATTGAATTGCTGAAAGCCTTTTCGCTGTTTAAAAAAAGACAGCAATCCAACATGCAGCTGGTTATAGCCGGCCCCGCTACCGATGCCACCGATGCGTTTGAAGAAAAACTGTCTTCCTATAAATACCGCGCAGACGTAGTGCTGCTGAAAGACCCGTTGTACGAAGAAACGGTGCGCCTGGCCGCGGCATGTTACGCCATGATATACCCGCCTGCCGGCAACCAGCTGCCCCCGGCCCTCCTGCTGGCCCTGCAGAGTGCTGTGGCGCTGATAGCTGCCGGTACGCCGGTAAACAGGGAGCTGGCCGGCGATGCAGCAGCCTGGGCAGACGATAGCCGGGTGGAAGAAGGGCTGGCAGAAGCAATGATGCTATTGTATAAAGATGAAGACCGCAAAGGGGAGCTGGTACAAAAAGCCAAAGCGCGTGCAACCGTCTTTAATCATGCTCAAATGCTGGCTGCGCTGGCACAGATCATATATCCGCAATGAGCGGCCAAATTCCGCTAACTTTGCCCTTCTTATTTTTTTAACGTATGAGCAATACATCAACCATTACCATCGACGTAGTATTAGACAAGGATAAAGTGCCGGAACAAATTAAGTGGAGGGCTACCGACAGCAGCGCCGACGCGGCCCAGCAATCGAGGGCCATGATGCTGGCTTTCTGGGACGGGGCCGATAAAACGGCTATGCGCATTGACCTGTGGACAAAGGAGATGATGGTAGACGAAATGGCGGATTTTTTTTACCAGACCATAATGACGATGGCCGATACCTTTAACCGCGCCACGCACAATGCCGAGCTGGTAGGCGATATGAAAGCATTTGCCAAAGACTTTTACAAAAAATTCCGCGACCAGCAATTGCAGGAAAACAAAGCCTGATTTACCACTATTATAATCGTTTTATATGAGTTTAGAGCAACAGGTCATGGCCAATATGAAAGACGCCATGAAGTCAAAAGACGAGGCGGGGTTGCGTGGCCTGCGGGCTATCAAAGCCGCCATTATTATTGCCAAAACGGCCGAGGGCGCAGGGGGTGAGCTAAAGGAAGCCGATGAGGTAAAATTATTGCAGAAGCTGGTAAAGTCGAGAAAAGACTCCCTGGAAATTTACCAGCAGCAGCACCGGGAAGACTTGGCAAAAAAAGAGCTGGAAGAAATTGCGGTAATAGAAAAGTTTTTGCCCAAACAGCTCAGCGAGGCGGAGCTGAAAGAAAAGCTAAGCGCCATTATTGCCGAAACGGGCGCATCTTCACCGGCCGATATGGGTAAGGTAATGGGTGTAGCCAGCAAACAACTGGCAGGCCTGGCAGAAGGCAAGGCCATCAGCGCCGCGGTAAAAGAATTGCTGGCCAAATAACCGGTTGCGCATGCTTATAGACCTCGTTTTTGTGGCAATAGTGTTGCTGGCGCTGGTAAAAGGGTATACACGGGGTCTTATCATTGCAGTATTTTCGCTGGTAGCGCTGATAGCCGGGGCGGCGGCGGCCGTAAAACTGTCGGCCCTGGTAGCATCCTGGCTCAAATCGTCTATCCATGCGGGAGCGCGCTGGCTACCGGTTATTGCCTTTGTTCTCGTTTTCCTGGCGGTAGTATTACTGGTAAGGCTGGGCGCCAAAGCGCTGGAAAAAATGGTGGAAATGGCCTTGCTGGGATGGGCCAACCGGGTAGCAGGTATGTTGTTATACTTTGTAGTATATACCGTAATTCTTAGCATCGCACTTTTTTATGCGGAAAAAGTTCATTTAATTGCTGCCGAAACGATTGCCGGTTCAAAAACATACCCGTTTATTCAACCCTGGGGGCCAAAGCTCATGGATGGTATTGGCAGGGTTGTACCTTTTTTCAGTAATATGTTTCATGAACTGGAAGTTTTCTTTGCAAAACTTTCCGGCAAAATCTCCCCATCCTGAACAGTAAGTGGCCGGCCCACGCAGCGATGAAGATACAGACGGGATTGATTAACAAAATAAAATTTCATCTTACCGGTTTGCGCTGGAAATAGTTTGGCAATTTTGTTTTGCTGCCATATTTGTTACAAATCAATTATTTTAGCACCTATATTGAAGATCGACTGAACCTTAATAGATGAACTACGAGATCAAACAGGCAGAGAAATTCAGGTATATTGAAGAGGGCGAAGGCGAACCGCTGGTGCTGTTGCATGGTTTGTTTGGCGCTTTAAGCAATTTTGAGCACCTGATTGAATACTTCCGCCGCTACAACAAAGTGGTGGTACCAATGCTTCCTTTGTTTGAACTGGATATTTTACATACCACGGTGGGTGGCCTGGAAAAATTTGTGTACAGATTTGTGGAGGCAAGAGATTATAAAAACATCCATTTGCTGGGCAATTCGCTGGGCGGGCATGTGGCCCTGCTTCATGCACTGAAGCATCCCGAACGTCTTAAATCGCTTATCCTTACCGGCAGTTCGGGCCTGTTTGAAAACGGTATGGGCGATACCTATCCCAAAAGAGGGGATTATGAATACATTAAGAAGAAAACCGAACTTACCTTTTACGATCCACAGAAAGCTACCAGGGAACTGGTAGACGAAGTATACGACATTGTAAACAGCCGGTTGAAGGTGATAAAAATCATTGCACTGGCCAAAAGCGCTATCCGCAATAACCTGGGCGAAGAGCTCAACCAGGTAAAACAGCCTACTTTATTGATCTGGGGCAATAATGACACCATTACCCCGCCGTTTGTGGGACGTGAGTTTAACAAGCTTATTCCCAACAGCGAATTGCATTTTGTAGACAAATGCGGGCATGCGCCGATGATGGAGGTGCCGGCCGAATTTAACGTAATACTGCATAATTTTTTGACAAAGCTGAACTAGCTTGCAGCGGTGGCTCAATAATTGTCGTCTTGTGTACTAAACGGGCGCCCCGCAGCGTTTTTTAATAGCCCGTATATAACTCAAAACCAGTTAAACATGCCTCTCATCCTCAACCTGCAACGTGCTGAATAAAGAATTGATATCAACCTCCCTGCCGGTGTTATCGCCGGCCGATACAGTGCTGCATGCGCAGCAACTGCTGGCGGATTATCATTTATTCCAGTTGCCCGTGGTGAGCGGCGATAAATACCTGGGGCTGATAAGCGAAGACGATATACTGAATGCCGACAATGATTCGCTGCAGGTACAACAGCTGGAAAGCCGGTTTTCCAAACTGGCGGCGCATGCCAATACCCATTTTGTGGAAGCCGTTCAACTGAGCAATGATTATGGCCTGAGCGTGATACCCGTGGTGGATAAAGAGATGGAATGGGTAGGGGCCATTACCGCAACCGACCTGCTCAGGTATTTGGGTAAAATGACCGGTACCGACGAACCCGGGGGCCTGATTGTACTGGAACTGAACAAAGCCGACTTTTCCTTCTCCGAAATAAGTAAGCTGGTGGAGACCAACGATGCGCAAATAACCCAGCTCAATACCTTCTTCGATACCCAGCAGCAATTACTTCATGTCACAATTAAAGTAAATAAGTTTGAAATTTCCGATATTGTGGCCACATTTCAACGGTATGAATATACTGTGAAGTATTATTTTGGAGAGGAATTATACGAAAATGAATTGCGCAGCAACTACGACCACCTGATGAATTACCTGAATATGTAGCCCGGTCAATACTTCACCCTATTCACAATTGATAACGAATTTAAAAAATGCAGTTTAACGACTGTGATGCCAGTGGTGAAGAAATATTATTGGTGCCTCATTGCCCTTACTTTAATCTGCTCCCTGGAAGGCCGGTGCCAGTCGGCCGAAAGCAGTGGGCTTCCTGCTGCCGTAACGCCATTGCACGATACTACCACTACTGCCGGCGGTGAAGACAGCACCTATAAACGCCCTTCCTTTGTCATTGACCATATTTACATTACCGGCAACTGGAAAACAAAGCCCTATATCATCGAGCGTGAGCTGCCCTTTAAAAGAGGCGATTCGGTATACCTGCCGGACCTGGTAAAAGGCTTCCAGCGCGCGCGGGAGCTGCTTTACAATACCCGTTTGTTTAATGATGTAACGGTATCGCTCAAAAGCTTTCACGGCTACCTGGTAGACGTGTCTATTGAAGTGCGGGAGCGGTGGTATATCTTTCCCATCCCCTATTTTAAACCGGTAGACCGGAACCTGACAGCCTGGGCCGATAAGAATTACAGCCTTACCCGCGTTAACTACGGGCTCAGATTTTCCCATAACAATTTTACCGGGCGCAACGACAAGCTGCGGCTATGGCTCATTACCGGTTATACCAAACAAGTACAGCTGAATTATGATCAGCCTTATGCCGATAAATCGCTGAAACATGGTTTTGGCCTGGGCGTTTTTTATTCGGCGCTGAAAGAGCTCAACCTCGCTACGGTAAACAACCAGCAGGTGTTTCTCAACGCCGACAGTATTGCTTTTACGGGCAAATACCTCACGGAGCAGTATAGCTTCAATGCCACTTATTATTACCGCCCGGCGATTAAAACCCGGCATACGGTGCGGTTTTCGTTGAATTATTTTAAGATAGACAGTGTGGTAACCGCTAAGAGCCCGTATTTTTTTAATGACAATAAACTAAAAATAGTTTACCCGGAGCTGTCGTACAGCCTGGAGTACCAGGATGTAGACTATGTGGCGTATGTGTTGCGGGGGTTTATGGGCGATTTTAATCTTACCCGCAGGGGCATTAACGCCGATATGGATTTATGGCAGGCGGCCGGCCGCTTTACCACCGGTTTTCCGTTGGGGCATAAGTATTTTTTGGGCCTGCAGGGATATGGCGTCGTTAAATTGCCGCTCACCCAGCCTTATTTCAACCAGCGGATGTTTGGCTATGGTGATACCTACCTGCGCGGGCTGGAGAAATACGTGGTCGACGGCGTTGCCGGTGTATTGTTCCGCAGCACGTTCCGCAAGCAGTTGTTTAGTTTCCATATTCCTTCCCGCTTTCCTACCCTGGAGCAGATCCCGTTTAAAATTTATATCAAGACCTATAGCGACCTGGGTTATTCCTACAACCCCGATTTCAGGCAGAACTCGCTGGTTAATACGCTCCTGTACACCTATGGCGCGGGTGTTGATGTTGTAACCGCCTATGACCTGGTGCTTCGTTTTGAGTACGACTGGAACCAGCTGGGAGAGCATGGGTTGTTTTTTCATGTAAGAAATGATTTTTAGGGAAGCTGCAAGCCGCAAGCTACAAGCTGCAAGTCTTTTGCTACGCCAATCTTCCGGCTTGCGGCTTGCAGCTCATTTCGTACTTTCACGCCTTCAAAACAGGCCTCCAAAACTTAACTATACGCATGAAAGTAGCTATATACAGCCGGGTAATGGATTGGGATCACCGGATGGAAGTACAACAGCTTTTTACAGAACTGGTCAGGCAAAAAATGCGGCTGATCATCTACCGGCCGTATTTTGAACAGGTGGTATCGGGCATTCCCATGCCGGAAGGCATCAGCACGTTTAACGACGCCACCGAACTGGACAGCTCCATCGAATTCCTGATTAGCCTGGGCGGCGACGGCACCCTGCTGGACACGGTTACGCTGGTGCGCGACAAAAATATTCCCGTACTGGGCATCAATTTCGGGCGGCTGGGCTTCCTGGCCAGCATTGGCAAAGAAGACCTGGGCACGGCCGTGCAGGCCCTGGTAAAAAGAAGCTTTGTGATCGACAAACGCTCGCTGGTGCACCTCGATGCCAGCGAAGAGCTGTTTGGCGAAGTGCCTTATGCCCTCAACGAGTTTGCCATTCACAAAACGGACGTATCGCCCATGATAAAAATCCATACCTATCTCAACGGCGAATTTCTCAATACCTACTGGGCCGACGGGTTGATCGTATCCACCCCCACCGGCAGTACCGGCTATTCACTGAGCTGCAACGGCCCTATTGTATTTCCCGAAAGCGGCAGTTTTGTAATAACACCGGTGGCCCCGCACAACCTTAATGTGCGATCTATCGTAGTACCTGACGACAATATTATTTCCTTCGAGGTGGAGGGCAGGGTGGACGATTTTATCTGCGCCCTGGACTCCAGGCGGCAGCTGGTCAACAAAACGGTGCAACTGGCGGTAAAGCGGGAAGCGTTCACTATGAGCCTGGTACGGCTGAACGAAAACAATTTCCTGCAAACCCTGCGCAGTAAGCTGATGTGGGGGCTGGATACCAGGAACTAGGAAAGAACAGCTGGTTTGATGTTGAGGGCCAGGCGGTTTGGGTGAATAGTCAATAGTGAATTGTGAATGGCTGATAATACTGCGGCTTGCCCGTTCAGCAATTCCCCATTGACTATTCCCTATTGACCATTCACTTAATGTTAAATATTTCCTATTCCTCCTTAGGGCCAAAAGAAAGTTGCGGCTAAATACGTTTACCACCCGAATTATTTTTTATTTTGCACCTACTATGAGAAGATGTTGCTTGGTACTGGGGATGGTCTTAGCGGTCCTGTGCAGCAATGCACAGGTTGAAAACAGCTATGTACAGGAAGGCGAGTTCGGTATCAGTGCCGGGGCCGCCCACTACTTTGGCGACCTCAACAACCGCGCCCGCCTGAACCGCCCCAAACTGGCCCTTGGCGCCTTCTTCCGCAAACAGTTTACCAATTATATCGGCCTGCGCATCAGCGGGCATTTTGCCCAGCTGGGGTATTCCGA
>JACXTT010012855.1_pt1 | contig 11080 bp, 11 predicted proteins | sample 9270951 | NCBI WGS metagenome assembly JACXTT01 (sample SAMN15532306, study PRJNA645909) | rock metagenome | isolation source: weathered quartz diorite | place: Puerto Rico | collected 2017-06-21 | reverse complement strand
GGTTGGGACTTTGTATGGAACGTACCTTTGCAATATGCACCTGTATCTTCAATTTATATTCGCGCGAGGCCTAGGCTGGTGGTTGCTGATCTGGTGATTCCGCCATAATTATTTCCTGTTATCAGTTAAAAATGTTTCTCTACATACGGCTAGGCTGGAGCAATGCGGCCAAGCAAGGTGTCCAGCCTGCCACTCTGTTCGAGACGCCACATGTCATCAAAACCACCCACGTGGTGGTCGCCGATGAAGATCTGCGGGACGCTGCGCCGCTGACTTTTGCGCTCCATTTGTTGCCGCAACGTGGGGTCAAGATCCACACGCAGCTCGGTGTAGCTCACGCCCTTGGCATCCAGAAACCGCTTCGCGCGCACGCAATAGGGGCACGCGGCGGTGCTGTAGATAACGATCATCTACTTAGGGCTGTCCTTTGCTTAGCGGCAGCTTGGCCTCGCGCCAGGCGCGCAGTCCACCGGCCAATTTGTAGAGCGTGGAAAAACCCTGTTTGCGCAGCAGCGCCCCCGCACGCGCGGAACGTTCGCCCGTTTGGCAGGTGACGATGACGGGCCTGTCCTTGTAGTCTTCCAGCGTCGGCGGATGGGCCTCCAAATTTTCCAGCGGAGCGGATATCGCGCGTACGATGTGGCCTTCGCGGAACTCCTTCTCTTCACGCACGTCCAATACCGCGGCATCTTGTTGATTGATGAGACGCACCGCCTCCTGCGGGTCCACCTCTTTGAAGCCGAGCATTTTCTGGCTGAGGCCGCTGGTGAACAGCAAGGCGATGATAATCACCAGCGCCAGAAACAGCTCCCAGTGGGCGATGACGAATGTGCTTAGTTGCTGCATGCGCTGTATACCGAATAGAGGGGGAAACTGAACGAGTTAGTGCCTTTCATGCGGGTAAGATTGTATAATTCGCCTATAAATGTCTATTTTATAGTTATAACGCCTTTCATGCCATTATCTTTGCTTTTCTCCGGTTGCCCCGCCCCAGTCAGCACTCGGCCGTATACAGGATGAAATCCATGCCTTTAACACATCGGCCCATGGTTCTCATCATTCTGGATGGCTGGGGATACAGCGAAAATCCGCTGGGCAACGCCATTCTCGCCGCCCATAAACCGGTGTGGGATGGCCTTTGGAAAAATTACCCGCACACGCTCATCAGCACCTCGGGGACGGATGTCGGTCTGCCCGCCGATCAGATGGGTAATTCCGAGGTGGGACACCTCAATCTGGGCGCGGGGCGCATCGTCTATCAGGAATTCAGCCGCATCAGCCGCGCCATCAAGACCGGTTCGTTCTTCAGCAACGAAGTTTTGATCACGGCCGTGGATCAGGCCGTTGCCAATAACAAGGCCGTGCACATGCTGGGACTGTTGTCCGATGGCGGGGTGCACAGCCATGAAGAGCACATCCACACCATGGCCGAATTGGCCGCGCGGCGCGGCGCGGCGCGCGTCTATCTACACGCCTTTTTGGACGGCCGCGATACCGCGCCGAAGAGTGCGGCAACTTCCATCAAGACCATGCAGGATAAGTTCGAGGCCTTGGGCAAGGGCCGCTTCGCCTCGATCATCGGCCGCTATTACGCGATGGACCGCGATCACCGCTGGCCGCGCATCCAGGCCGCGTACGATCTCATCACGCTGGGAAAGGCGGAGTTCCGCGCCGCGACCGCCATACAGGTTCTCGAGATGGCCTATGCGCGCGGCGAGTCCGACGAATTCGTTAAGGCCACCGCCATCGCCGCGCAGGGCGAACAACCGGTACGCGTCGAAGACGGCGATGTGGTAATTTTCATGAACTTCCGTTCCGACCGTGCGCGCCAAATCACGCGCGCCTTCATCGAGCCGAACTTCACCGGCTTCAGGCGCGAGGCCACGCCCAAGCTCGGCGGCTTTGTCACCCTCACCGATTACAGCGAGGACTTCCGCGTGCCGGTGGCGTTTCCACCGGAGCGTCTGAAAAACGTGTTCGGGGCCTACGTCGCGGAACAGGGTTTGCGTCAACTGCGCATCGCCGAAACCGAAAAGTATGCGCATGTGACCTTCTTTTTTAACGGCGGCGAGGAACAGCCGTTTGTAGGCGAGGATCGCATCCTGATCCCCTCACCACACGTCGCCACTTACGACTTGCAGCCGCAAATGAGCGCGACGCAACTCACCGACCAGTTGGTGCAGGCCATCGAAAGCCGCAGCTACGATACTATCATCTGCAACTTCGCCAACCCCGACATGGTCGGTCATACCGGCAACTTCGACGCCGCCGTGAAGGCGATCGAAACCATAGACGCCTGCCTCGGGCGCATCGTCGAGGCACTCAAAAAGACCGGCGGCGAGTTGCTCATCACCGCCGATCACGGTAACGCGGAACAGCTCATCGGCGAGGGCACCGGTCAAGCGCATACCGCGCACACCACCAACCCGGTACCCTTGATCTACGTCGGCCGGCCCGCCAAGATGGCCAAAAGCGGGGCGCTGGCCGATGTCGCCCCGACCCTGTTGCACCTCATGGACCTGGATATCCCCTCCGAGATGAGCGGCGATAGCCTGGTGGAGCTTGTTCATTAAAATCAGATATAAGGAAACTCTGATTTATTCAGAGTTTCCGTGCGATGCAGGCGGCATCGCCATTTTTCAAATACGGTCGCTCTCGGCATCCAGCCTAGCGCGACATTAGCACATCCTTGTGCGTTACAAGTATTTGAAAAATGAAGAAAAGCACTATAATTAATCTTATGGCCGCATTTTTGCTTTGTGCCGGGCAGGACGCCTCAACATCAGCGACCGTGCTCTGATAATTCCATGGATGAAATTATTCAAAGCTTCCATAAGAGAAAAGATACAAGATACAAGAAAGGCACCCTGTTACTTGTATCTACCTTAACACTGGCACTGTCTGCATGGGCCGGCCCTAGCCAAGACACGGACACAGCGAATTATCAACCCCAGTCTGCTGAGATGGAACGTCTCCGCAGCCAGATCGAGACATTGCGGCACAGCCTGAAGGGCGCGCAACAACAACAAGGTGACCTGCGCACCCGCCTCGCCGACGCCGAGCAGGCCATTACCACCCTCGATGCGCGCCTCAAAGAGTACGACGCCCAAGTGCAAACCCATACCTGGCGGCTTAACGAACTTGAACTGGAAAAGCGTCGCCTCCAGGACGAGCTCGACGCGCAGAGCGCGGCGTTGGGCCGGCAACTGCGTGCGGCCTATATACTAGGGCGGCAGGATGATTTGAAGATTCTGTTGAATCAGGAAGACCCCGCGCAGCTCGCCCGGCAACTGGTTTATTACGACTATCTCAATCGTGCCAGGATGCGGCGGATAGAAAATTACAGCGCGAATCTCAAGCAACTTGCCGTGGTGACGGAGTCCATCGGACAGCAAGTGGCCAGCCTTGAGACGTTACAGACCGCGCAACGGGAAGAAAGACAACTTCTAGAACTGGGCCGGCAAACGCGCGTCCAGTTGCTTGTCGGACTTAACAACGAGATCAGCGCCAAGAACGAGGAATTGACCCGCCTCTTGGAGGACGAAAGACGTCTCCAGGCCCTGCTACCCACCTTGCGGCAACCGGCCGCGCCCCATGAACCCGAGGGCAGGGGTGACCATGCGCCGTTTGCGGCGCTCAAAGGCAAGCTAGCGTGGCCGAGCCAAGGCCCCCTCATCGCCCACTACGACGGCCCGCGGTTGGGCGGGCAACTGAAATGGCGTGGGGTGTTGATCCAGGCCGCGGAAGGCGCGGCGGTGCGGGCTGTCGCGGCGGGCCGGGTCGTGTTTGCCGACGAGCTGCGCGGCTTTGGCTTGCTCGTCATTATTGACCACGGCGACGGCTACATGAGCCTATACGGCTACAACCGCGAGCTGCATAAAAAATCCGGCGACCAGGTTGAGGCCGGCGAGACCGTCGCCGCCGTGGGTTTAAACGGCGCCGAGGAACCCGCCGGGCTGTATTTTGAGATACGGGCGCACGGCGAACCGAGCAACCCTGCATTGTGGTGCGTGCCCCCCTGATAAATAACCGCTCAAAAACGGTTACCCGTAAAAACATTACCCGTAAAAAGCACAAGGAAAATCGTCCCTCTTGCGGTAAAATGTATTATTAGTCCTTTCTCACGGATGTAGAGCGGAGTCACACATGAATCACAGAATGCGCAGTCTTTTGATCCTTGGCCTCGGCTTGATACTCGGTATCTCGCTTGCGTTGGGGCGAGGTGTTCTTGCCCAGCGCGAAGAAGCGCAAGCGGCTGCGCCGCTGCCTCTCGAGGAGCTGCGCACCTTTACCGAGGTATTCGCCAAGATCAAGAGCGACTATGTCGAACCCGTTGAAGACAAGGTTCTGCTGGAAAGCGCCGTGCGCGGGATGCTGGCCGGCCTCGACCCGCATTCGAGCTATCTTGACAGCAACGCCTTCAAGGAATTGCAGATCGGCACGACCGGCGAATTCGGCGGCCTCGGTCTCGAGGTCGGCATGGAGAACGGCTTTGTGAAGGTGATCGCGCCGATTGATGACACCCCCGCCAGCCGCGGCGGCGTGCACGCCGGCGACCTCATCATCCGGCTGGACGACACCCCGCTACAAGGCATGGAGCTCAACGATGCGGTGAAGCTCATGCGCGGTCCCGAGGGCTCCCAGATCACCCTCACCCTGCTGCGCAAGGGCGAGGAAAAACCCCTCAAGATTACGCTGACGCGCGCCATCATCAAGGTCAAAAGCGTCAAAAGCCAAACCTTGGAGCCGGGATTCGCGTATCTGCGCATCTCGCAATTCCAGGCACAGACCGGTCCGAACATGATCGAGGCGATAGATAAGCTCAAAAAAGATAATGACGGCCAACTGAAAGGTCTGGTGCTGGATCTACGCAATAATCCCGGCGGCGTGCTCAACGCCGCGGTGGCGGTGAGCGACGCCTTCCTGGAAAAGGGTCTGATCGTTTACACCGAGGGCCGCGTTAAGGATTCCCAATTCCGCTTCAACGCTACACCCGAAGATGTTCTGAAGGGCGCACCCATAGTGGTGCTGGTCAACGGCGGTTCGGCCTCGGCCTCCGAGATCGTGGCGGGCGCCCTCCAGGATCAGAAGCGCGCCATCGTGATGGGCACTAAGACCTTCGGGAAAGGCTCGGTGCAGACCATCCTGCCGATGACCAACGATTCCGCGCTCAAGCTCACCACCGCGCGCTACTTCACGCCCAACGGCCGTTCCATCCAAGCCGAGGGCATCGTGCCGGATGTGGTTTTAGAAAACGTCAAGGTCGCCGCCACCGAGCAGCCCGGCATTGAGCTTATCAAAGAGTCGGATCTTTCGCGCCATCTCATCAATAATGGCAAGACCGATGCCGATAGCAAGAAGCCGGGCGAAAAAGGCGCTACTACCGCCGCGCCTGAAACCGCTGCTCCCGAAAAAACCAAGGAGCCCCTGTTGACTAGCGACTACCAACTCCACGAGGCGCTCACCTTGCTCAAGGGTCTTGCGATACTGCCGCAGCGCGCGGCGAATTGAGCTTGTAACCGCAAACTGGGGAATCACAAACCCTAGAAGGTCTGCGATGACACAGGTACTCGTCCCGCTTGCGCAAGGCTGCGAGGAGCTCGAGGCCGTCACCATAATTGACCTGCTGCGCCGCGCCGGTATCAGCGTGGTGAGCGCCGGCCTCGACCGCGAGCCGGTGGTGGCGAGCCGCGGCACACGGCTGTTGCCTGACACCACGCTGGATGAGGCACTGGAGCATGACTACGACATGGTGGTGCTGCCCGGCGGACAGCCCGGCGCGGACAATTTGAACAACGACACGCGCATCCGTGAGTTATTAAAAAAAATGGCCAACAGCGGAAAATTTACCGCCGCCATCTGCGCCGCCCCCGCCGTGCTCGCGCGTGCGGGTATTCTCGACGGCAAACGCGCCACCGGGTTTCCGGGCACACTGGAAAAACTCGTGTCCCCCAACATCACGATTGAAAATAATCCTGTGGTCAGGGACGGCAAGGTCATCACCTCGCGCGGTCCCGGCACGGCGATGGATTTCGCGCTCGAATTGATCGAAATACTGTCCGGGAAAGAAAAGCGCACCCAGGTCGAGGCCGGCTTGCAGCGCCCGCAGCGGCAGTAATCACTGCCAGTTACTCATTGAGGTGGAGGAGCAGTAGCGATTGCAGCAACTCATGACACGCAGCTCGCCTCTTATTAAACCGCTAAAAAAGTTGCGCTTCTGAAAGCTGTATCTGCGGTATAATACCGCCTACGTTATGCCGTTAAATGCTTCGTCATGGCCAGACAACTTCCTTGGCTGCTCCCTGCCATGCCAGTAGTCTGTTAAAAAAGCCCGTCCATAGGCTTTTCAAACAGTACACACCCCGCCGTCACCTCATATCCATACCCATGTCTAAGGAGGTATACGATGCATTACAACATTCATTTCCACAGCTGGGCGCACGGCATCCGGCATGTTGTGGCGCATGTAGTTATCACACTGCTGGCCATAGCCATGGCTTTTTACTTGCCGGAGGCGGCCAAATACATCCTCTACCATTGGTGGCCGATGGTAGAGTACGACTCCCATTTGCTGGTCATCACCGAGATCGGCTTTGCTGTTGTGCTGGTGATACTATTTAACATCGCCTTAATTGCCGTGGATGCAAGACGCAGCCTGCGCATGAACAGAATCGCCTCGCTGGTCTATGGGCGGGAAAAAAACAGTTGGTTTTCCCGTCGCGGGGAGCATGAGCTGCGCAAAAAATTTCTGTGCGCGCGAGATTTCTCGATTCTGTCCATCACCGGCTACGATACCTTCAGCTTGGAGAACTGCATGCTCCAGCAACCCCTGCAACAAAGTTATGAGATCAGGGTGATGCTGATGAATCCGAACAGCGAGGGCGCCGTCAAGCGGGTCAGTTCATTGAGCAACCCGGAAGTGCTGCTGGAAACCTATCGCGCCGAGACCGAGACCAGCATCGCCTATTTGAAGAAGCTGAGCGCGGCGGGCAAGAAGATCACCCTTAAGTTTTATGACGACCCGCCGTTCTGGAAACTGGTGGTCACGGGCGAATATGTTTGGGTGCAATATTGCCACGACGGCTATGAAATCAAGAACCAGCCGGAATATGTGTTCGCGCTGCAACGGGACTATCCCAACCGTGGCTTTTTCGCGCCGTTCTATATGTATTTTCTTAATCAGTGGAACGACCCGCGCCATCCCGAATACAATCTGGAAACGGACAAACTGATTTACCGTAATGCGGAAGGCAATGAAATCATGCAGCTCGCTTTCAAGGCCAGCGTGGAGGACGGCCTGGCGGGTGAATCCGGCCTGGCGGCGGCGGACGAATCATCCGCCTATAACATCAACGATATTCCCATTAATCGCGTCCTCCCGGCCAGGAACGGATCAGCAGCAGTGCCCCGATACCACCGAGCAGCCAGGTGAGCAGCGGGGCACTGCCCAGCATCACCGGGGCGTAGCCGTCCAAGCCCTTGATGATCGCCGCGCCGACCACAAACGCCGCGCCGATGGTGGCGGTGTAGCCGCGTACCGAGGCCTGCCGTAGCTCGCGGCGGATTTTTTCCAGTTCCCCGGATTTCCATTCGATTTGCAGTTTTCCGTCGCGCGTCTGCTGTAGCACTTCGTGCACCAGCAGAGGCAGATCAGGCATTTTTTCCGCCCACAGCGGCGCATTCTCACGCACCCCGCGCAATAAGGCACGTAGCCCGATCTGCTCGCTCATCCAGCGTTCCAGGATCGGTTTGGAGGTCACCCACAGATCAAGCTCGGGATACAGTTGCCGGCCCAGACCTTCGATATTGAGCAGGGTTTTTTGCAACAACACCAGTTGCGGCTGGACTTCCATATTAAAACGTCGCGCGGTCTGAAACAGGCGCAGCAACAGGTGGCCGAAGGAAATATCTTTCAACGGACGCTCGAAGATCGGTTCACACACGGTACGCATGGCGGACTCGAACTCATCCACCCGCGTGGTGGGCGGCACCCAGCCGGCGTCCACGTGCAACTGCGCGACACGCCGGTAGTCGCGGTTAAAGAAGGCGAGAAAGTTTTCCGCGAGATAACGTTGATCGGCGGGGCTCAGCGTACCCATGATGCCGAAGTCCACCGCGCGATACTGGCCTTCGGGCGAGACGAAGATATTGCCGGGATGCATGTCGGCGTGAAAAAAACTATGCCGGAACACTTGCGTAAAAAATATCTCCACGCCGTGTTCGGAGAGGGTCTTGAGGTCTATGCCGGCCGCGCGCAGACCGGCGACATCGCTGATCGGGATGCCGTGAATGCGCTCCATGACCATCACGTTGCGGCGCGCCAATGGCCACTCGATCTCAGGGACGTAGAGCAGCTTGGAGCCCTCGAAGTTACGCCGCAATTGGCTGGCATTCCCCGCCTCGCGCAGCATGTCCAGTTCATCGAAGATGGTCTTTTCATATTCCGCGACCACGGCACGCGGCCGCAGACGCTTGCCCTGCGACCAATAACGCTCGGCCATGTCGGCGAGGGTGTAAAGCAGACTCAAGTCGCGGCTAATCACCTTTTCGATTCGCGGCCGCACCACCTTGACAACCACCTCGCGTCCGTCGTGAAGACGCGCCAGGTGCACCTGGGCGATGGAGGCTGAGGCGAACGGGGTTTCCTGAAATTCGCTGAATACCCTGCTCAGGGGTTTCCCATAGGCCTGTTCGATGATGGCGCGCGCCTGAGCGCCGGGAAACGGCGGCACCTGATCCTGAAGCAGCGAGAGTTCCTTGGCGATATCTTCCGGCAACAGGTCGGGACGGGTGGAGAGCATCTGGCCGAACTTGACGAACACCGGGCCGAGATCCTCGAGGGCGCGGCGGATACGCACCGCGCGCGGCGGTAGCGCGGCGCGCAGCCAGTACCACGGCGCGAGATAAAGTAAAAAGCGTAACGGGCGAAACAGGTGAGTGGCGAGGATGATCTCATCGAGGCCGTGGCGCAGTAAGACCCGGTTGATGTGCAGCAGACGTAATAGTTGACTGGGACGGATCACGCCGGCTTATCCGTGGCGGGCGTACCCAATGCGTTACGCAGGCGGCGCACCCGCTGCTCCATGCGTTCGACATCGTCGCGCAACACATCCACCGCGCCGATAAAATTTTGCAGATCATCGGGCCGGGCCAGATTACGCGCCTCTTCTTGTTGATACTCGGCGAAGTCCCGGCCGAGACTGGTGGCGGCCTGGCGGCCCCAACCTTGTAACGCGCGCGCCGCATTGCCGAGTTTGTGGGCAACCAGGTCACCCGTCCAGCGCGAAACATGCTCTTCCCAGTCTATCTCCAGCGCCTCGAGAATCTGCTTGAAGCGCTGCCCCAGCTCTACGTCGCCATGGATCTGTACCTCTCCCGAGGACAAGGCCGCGTGGGTCGCGCGAGCGTCTCCCGCTAACACCCCCATGCGTAATAATCCCACCAGGGTGCCGCGCAGCGTCGCGTCGGGAACGCCCGCATAATCGCTGAGCACGCGGATCCCATCCGGCCCGGGCGCCAAGTATATTACCAAGCGGGGTGCTTCCAATTCCAGCGCGATGATCTTGCCGGACAGCGCGGCGCAACGCGCCGGCGTATCCGGGTCGAGATTGAGATAGCGGTTCAATCCGGCTTCGAGGACTTGTATCGTGACTTGAGCAGGCGCGAAGCTGGGCACTACGGATTCCCCCGCTCAGCTTGTGATAAGTAAAAACGTCGAAACCCGCGTCACGCTGTATCAGCTTGAGTGGCGGTTGATCGGGGTGCATGCTTATGGACTCGGCCAGATAACGATAGCTGTCGGCATCATCGGCAATCAGCTTGCCGAGCAGAGGGATAACCTTGAACGAATAAAGATCGTAGAGCGGTTGCAGACCGGGCACAGTAGGCTTGGAGAACTCCAGTATCAGCGCGCGCCCGCCCGGTTTCAAGACCCGGTAGATCGCCGCCAGGGCGCGTTCTTTATGCGTGACGTTGCGCAAACCGAAGGCCATAGTCACGCAATCAAAGTAATCATCGGGAAATGGCAGCCGCTCGGCGTCGGCTTGCAGATACTCGATATGAGTCACCACCCCTTGGTTGACCAGCCGCTCACGTCCCTCCCCCAGCATGGCGGCATTGATGTCGGCGAGGATGACCTGGCCCCGCTCCCCTACCCGCTGCGAAAATTGTTTGGCAAAATCGCCGGTGCCGCCAGCGAGATCCAGCACCCGCTCACCCGGCTTGACGCCGCTCACCTCGACGGCAAAGCGTTTCCACAAACGGTGAACGCCGAACGACATGACATCGTTCATCAGGTCGTACTTACCCGCCACCGAGCGGAACACGCCGGCGACCCGCGCCGCCTTTTCGGCGATAGGCACCTGTTGAAACCCGAAGTGTGTGGTTCGTCGTTGCGTCATTGCCCCTGGCTCCCGGCCCCCCTGTTATATCCCGCTTGCCGCAACCGCTCCAGATAATCCTGCCATTTTTCTGGTTGCTTCGCGCCGAGCGCATAGAGCAGGTCCCACGAGTAAAGCCCGCTGTTGTGGCCGTCGTCAAAGTGCAACCGTACCGCGTAGCTGCCCACCGGGTCTATCGCGGTGATATTGACCTGTTCCTTGCCGAGCTGCAAGACCTCCTGCCCCGGCCCGTGGCCGCGCACTTCCGCCGACGGCGAATACACGCGCAAATACTCGCAGGGTAAATTGAAATGCGCGCCGTCATCAAAGCTGATCTCCAACATGCGTGACTTTTGGTGCAGCTTGATTTCAGTGGGTCGCATAAAGTCAGGGTAAAGGAAAAAGGGAAAAGAACAACACTTAATATCCCACAGTGTAGCTTATTCATCCTTAAGGAAGCTCTGAATAAGTCCATCCTGCGACGCACAGGGAAGAGCGGTAGCGAAGGGTCCTGCTAGTGTCGCGGGAGGCAGGATGCCGGGAGCGGCTAATTCTCAGAGCACGGCCGCTGATGTTGAGGCATCCTGCCCGGCAAAAAGCAAAAATTGTGATTTTTGCTTTCCTTTATTTTCAGTGACTTGCGTCACTGAAAAGGCTGGCAGAACCCTTCGCTGCGCTCTTCCCTGTGCCACACGGAAACG
>JACXTT010012854.1_pt1 | contig 11081 bp, 10 predicted proteins | sample 9270951 | NCBI WGS metagenome assembly JACXTT01 (sample SAMN15532306, study PRJNA645909) | rock metagenome | isolation source: weathered quartz diorite | place: Puerto Rico | collected 2017-06-21 | reverse complement strand
GCAGCGGTCGTCTCTGTCATTAAAAGTGAGTTCCAAAAGAGTAAAAAAGCTTTGGCGGCTAAGGTGGCGGAAGAGACAAAAGCCAAGAAAAAAGTTTTGTCCGAAACGGCCAAAGCCAAGGAAGAAAAGTCGGAGGCTAAAACAACTAAGGTTAAGAAAGCGACTAAACCCGTCGAGGAAAAAGTTGAAAAGGAGCCGAAAAAGCTTAAAGACGTTGTTAAGGAAAAGGTTGTTGAAGCTGTTGTTAAAGAGGAAAAGAAAGTCCCTGTCGCCGCCCCGGTTAAGCCACCAGAGCCGCCTAAAAAAGAATTTGTTAAGCCCAAAATGAAAATCAGTAATCAACCGATCATCACCCTTAAGCCGCTTCCGCGTAAAAAGAAGAGAATGGGCCCGGAAGATAGGACAGCTGGGTTTCATCCAACTTTTCGTGATACGTCTGTGCCAACACAGCCAACAGGTGTTTTGGCAACGAAAGAAGAGCAGCCTCAAAAGCCAACTGAGTTAACAGATGTTGAAATAAACGTCCCCATCACGGTTAAAAATTTAAGCGTTAAGCTCCAGCAGAAACCAAGCGCCATCCTTACCTATCTTCTTAAGATGGGTATTTTCGCGCACATTAACCAAAGCCTCGACGGTGAAATTGTCACCAAGATCGCCGGCGATTTTGGTTTTAATATGATCAAAACGCGTACCCAGGAAGAACAACTTGTTGAAGATCATAAAAAAGAGCAAGAAGATCCCAAAACGCTCAAAGCCCGTCCACCCGTTGTTACGTTTATGGGCCACGTTGATCATGGGAAAACATCTTTGCTTGATAGGATCCGTAAAAGTAAAGTGGCGGATTCTGAGCATGGCGGGATCACGCAGCATATTGGCGCTTATTCCGTCGCTATTCCTAAAGGACGCATCACCTTTCTTGATACGCCGGGTCACGAAGCTTTCACCGCGATGCGCGCGCGCGGAGCCCATATTACGGATCTTGTTGTTTTGGTCGTCGCTGCTGATGAGGGAATCATGCCGCAAACGGAGGAGGCGATCAATCACGCCCGCGCGGCCAACGTCCCGATTATCGTTGCGTTAAATAAAATTGATAAGAAAACGGCCGATGCCGACCGTGTCAAAAAACAACTCATGGAAATCGAATTAATGCCGGAAGATTGGGGTGGCAAGACCATTGTCGTTGGCGTGTCGGCCTTGACCGGTCAAGGCATTGATCAGTTGCTAGAAATGATCCTCTTGGAATCTGAGCTTTTGGAATTGCGCGCTAATCCTGATAAGAGAGCATCGGGAATTATTGTCGAAGCGCATTTAAGCCGCGGCAAAGGGGTTGTCGCATCGCTTATTGTCCAGAGCGGAACGCTTAAGGAAGGTGACTTCGTCGTCGTCGGACCTTATTATGGGAAAGTTAAGGCGATGTTTGATGATCTGGAGCGTCCGATCAAGGAAGCGCCGCCATCGATGCCGGTTGAGATTTTAGGCTTGCCGCAAGTTCCGGAAGCCGGGGAAAATTTTTATATCGTGGATGATGAACGTTTGGCCAGGGAAATCACCACCCGTCGGGAAGAGCAGATTAAGAACGAACGATTTAACAGTGCTAAGAAAATTAGCCTCGAAGATTTATATTCGCAGATCCAAAAAGGATCGATCAAAGAGTTGCCGGTTATTTTAAAGGCCGACGTCCAAGGTTCGGCGGAAGCCATTAAAGATTCGCTCGCCAAAATCCCCAGCGATAAGGTTAAAATCAAATTTATCCATAGCGGGATTGGTGATATCAATTCATCGGACGTCCTTTTGGCCGTCGCATCCAAAGCCATTATTATCGGATTTCACGTCGATATCGACAGCCGGGCCAAAGAGGAGTTAGAAAAAAATCCAGTGGATGTGCGTCAATATCGCATTATTTATGATGCGGTCAATGATATGAAAAATGCGCTGGAAGGTTTGCTTGAAGCAAAGACCAGAAAAAAATTGTTAAGCCGCATTGAAGTTCGGCAGGTCTTTAAACTTTCTAAATCAGGGACGGTCGCGGGATGTTATGTGTCTAAAGGCCGTGTCTATCGTAAATCGCACGCTGATCTTCTGCGCGACGACGCGATTATTTTTTCCGGAACGATTTCATCTTTGAAACGTTTTAAAGACGATGTCAAGGAAGTCAACGAAGGTATGGAATGCGGGATCACGCTTAACGCCTTTGACAAATATCAGCCTGGCGACATTATCGAAGCCTACGAAATCGAATCGATTGCGCAGAAATTGTAATTAAGTGGTCAGTGGCCAGTGATCAGTGGACTGGATCTGATCATTGACCACCGATCACTGACCACTTAAATATGTCAAATAAGAAAAAAGTCTTCAGTGCCATGCGTCCGACGGGGAAACTCCACCTCGGGCATTTAGTCGGCGCGTTGCATAATTGGCTCGAATTCCAAAAAAAATACCCCTGTATTTTCTCTATCGTTGATTGGCATGCCCTCATGGGTGAGTATGAGAACAGCAAAACAATCTCAGAAAATATTGTGGATATGACCATTGACTGGCTGGCCTGCGGCATCGACCCTGACAAATCCATTATTTTTGTTCAGTCCGATGTCCCTGAACACGTTGAACTGCAAATGATCCTTTCTTGCATCACGCCATTGGGCTGGCTTGAACGAAACCCGACGTACAAAGAACAATTAAGGGAAATCACAACAAGAGACCTTCAAACGTACGGCTTTTTAGGGTATCCCGTTTTACAAGCCGCGGACATTTTACTTTATAAGGCTAATCTTGTTCCTATCGGCGAAGACCAACTGCCTCATTTGGAATTGACCCGTGAAATTTCCCGACGATTCAACCATATTTTTAAAACAGATTATTTCGAAGATTGCGAAGCGATTTTGACCAAAACCCCGCGCCTGCTTGGGCTCGACGGGCGCAAGATGAGCAAGAGTTTAAACAACACGATTAATCTAGGAGAACCGCAAAAAGATTTAGAGAAGAAGGTTAAATCGATGGTCACCGACCCCAAACGGATTAAATTATCCGACCCTGGGCATCCACATGAGTGTAATGTTTATAGTACCTATGAAGTCTTCGCACCCGAAAAAACTAAGGATGTTTATGCTTGGTGTACCAAGGCCCAGAAGGGATGCACGGAATGTAAAAGCATTTTGGCTGAAAGCCTGCTTAAAACTTTAGAGCCGATTCGTGTAAAAAGAGATGCATTATCCAAAGATCGCGATAGAATAAAAGATATCTTAAGCGAAGGTAAGAAAAAGGCGCGCGCGATCGCCCAGAAGACGATGCATGAGATCCGTGAGATCGTATTTTAAAAGGAACCCATGAGTTATAAATTGAGTTTAGAGATTTTTGAAGGCCCGCTGGATCTTCTTTTGTACCTTATTAAAAAAGACGATATCGACATTAAAGACATCCCGATCGCCAAGGTCACCGAACAATATATGGAATATATCGCGATGATGAAGATGCTTGATTTAGACATCGTCGGCGATTTTCTGGTCATGGCTGCAACATTGATGCAGATTAAGTCCAAAATGCTTCTGCCGCCGGACCCGGTTGAAGAAGGCGAAGAAGAGCTTGACCCGCGTGATGAGCTCATGCGCCGGCTTTATGAATATAAGAAATTTAAAGAGATCGCCGAGCTTTTGCAGACCAAAGAAGTCGAGCGCCGGGATTTGTTTGGCCGCTTCAATGTCATCGAAATCGCCCGTCAGCTCAAAGAAGATTCTAGGGAAGTTTATTTTGAGGCCAACCTTTTTGATTTGATCAATGCCCTATCCGAAGCATTAAAGAAAGTCCCGGAAGAAGTCCTGCTTGAGATCATCAAAGAAGAATTTACGGTTGAGCGAAAGATCCACGATATTTTACATTTGTTGCTGGATAATCCGACGGTCTTGTTGCACGATATATTTACCGAATGCAAAAGCAAGATGGAGGTGATCGTCTCATTTTTGGCTGTGCTTGAATTAATCCGGCTTAAGGAAATTAAGATCGTCCAGAAAAAGAATTTCGGTGAAATAGAGATCCTGCGCAATAAAGAGAATATCTTACCTGCTTCTGATCAGAATCAAATACACGTTGACCAACCTCAGGCTGATCAAGGCCAAACCGTATCTGATCCAAACCAGAACGCCAATGGATGAACATCGAAAAATTTTGATCCGAGAGGAGACGGAAGAAGATAAAATCACCAATCTTTCGCTTCGTCCGGCGCAGATTAAGGAATTTGTCGGCCAGGAAGATTTGATCGGCAATCTGATGGTCTCTATCCAAGCGGCCAAAGAGCGCCAGGAACCCATCGAGCACATTTTATTTTCCGGCCCGCCGGGACTAGGGAAGACAACGCTCGCCAATATCGTCGCCCATGAAATGGGATCGCGTATTACGATTACCTCTGGGCCAGCCATCGACCGCGCCGGCGATTTAATAGGGATTCTTACAAATTTAGAGAAGGGCGATGTCCTTTTTATCGATGAGATCCATAGGCTTTCCAAAGTGGTTGAAGAATTTTTGTATCCGGCGATGGAAAACTTTAAAATTGATTTTATCGTCGACAAAGGGCCGTACGCGCGCACGATCAATTTTAATTTAAAACCGTTTACCCTAATTGGAGCGACGACGCGAAGCGGGCTTTTGGCTTCGCCACTACGTGAGCGCTTCGGGATTTTCCACCATTTAGATTTTTATAATCCAGAAGATCTTGCGCTGATCATCAAGAAGTCGGCGCAGAAATTAAATTTAAAAGTCGATGATACGGCCGCGCATCTTATCGCCGTCTGTTCGCGCGGCACGCCGCGTATCGCTAACCGCCTTCTTCGCCGCGTCAGGGATTTTGCCCAAGTCAAAGCCAATCAATCCACGATTGATGAAGCTCTTGTTAAGCAAGCGATGAAAACTTTAAACATTGACCAAATGGGGCTAGATGAAAAGGACCGCCGACTGTTAAGGGTAATAGATGAGCAATACAAGGGCGGGCCCGTCGGGATTGAAACGTTGGCGGCCACTCTCAATGAAGAAATCGATACGTTGGTTGACGTGATTGAACCGTATCTTCTCAAAATCGGTCTTCTCAAGCGCACGCCCCGCGGCCGCGAGTTAACCGAAGCCGGCATCAAGCATATCAAAGGGATTTCTTTAACCAAAACAACCCAATCATCTCTTTTCTAATATGTTTAATGATCTGAGTCGAACACTTATCGCCGTCGGAGTATTGTTAATTGTCTTAGGGATTTTATGGCAATTTATCAGTAAAATTCCAGGCCTGGGGCGATTGCCCGGCGATATCCTCATCAAACGCGAGAATTTCACGTTCTATTTTCCTCTCGCCACATCCATCCTTATAAGCGTAGTCTTAAGCCTCATCCTTTATCTATGCAATCGAAAATAACAAAGACATGGGTGATGATTTGTCTGTGTCTGTTTCTTTTTTTGAAAACAGAAGACAAGAAGAGCTTTGGCCAAGACCAGCCGGCTATCCGTGTTGCCGTTTTGCAAAGGATTGGGCAATTTACGCTGGATATCCGCGGACGATACCAAATCCTCGACGCTAATAATAATGTTTTAAAAGAAGGCCGCTATTTTCATCCAAGCTTTGTGACCACAAGCGGCCAGAAAATTCAGATTGGCCAAGAGATTTCTGCGGTTAAGAAAATCAGGGTTTCAAGCAGTAAAGACATTACTGTTATGACAGGGGACCAGGAACGCCGCTATCGTGGCGAGATGGATATCATCGCCGATGAGAAAAATACGTTGACGGTCATTAATATTTTAGATTTAGAAGAATACACCAAGGGTGTTTTATACCATGAAGTCTCGTTTCGCTGGCCCCTTGAGGCGATCAAAGCCCAAGCGGTTGCTTCACGCACATACGCTTTATACGAATCGATTAAAAATAAAGACGAGCTCTTTGATGTCAAAAGCGATATTTATTCTCAAGTTTACGGCGGGCGAAGCGCGGAACGTTACCGCACCAACATCGCGGCCAACCGCACGCGTGGGGAAATTTTGACCTATAACGGGAAAGTCTTACCGGCGTATTTTCACGCGACCTGCGGCGGGCGCACGGAAGATGTGAGTGAGCTTTGGGAGCATGATCTGCCGCCGTTAAAGGGGATTCAATGCGATTACTGCGCGCTTGCGCCGTATTACCGCTGGAAGAAAAATTTCCGAAACAAAGATGTCCAAGACAAGTTAAATAAAAATGGTTATAAACTTGATCTGATCGAAGACATCGGTATCCTTGACCGCACGGGAAGTGGACGGGTAAAGACGTTAAAAATTAAAACCCGCGATGGAAAAATAACGCTTATCCCCGGCAAGACATTCCGGGAAATCATCGGGCCCAATGTTTTAAAGAGTAATTTTTTTGAAGTACAGATGCGAGGGTATTATTTTGACGTCCTCGGCAAAGGCTGGGGGCACGGTGTGGGGATGTGCCAGTGGGGCGCGATGTTTATGGCGCGGGCGCGTTTTTCCTATCATGACATTCTTAATTATTATTATCCCGGAGCGGAAATAAAAAATATTAATGATAAAGAGGTAAAGTGGTAGAGTGCTAGAGTGGTAAAGCAAACAAAAATATTTTAAGTTTTCTCTACCACTGTATCACTTTACCTCTCTACCACTACTTCCATGAAGCTAAGTGATTTTCATTATTATTTACCTGAAGAGCTTATCGCCCAATATCCGCTTGAAAAAAGGGATCAGGCGCGGCTTCTCGTCGTTGATCGGATAAAGAAAACGATCAGCCATGATATCTTCGCTAACGTTTGTAAATATTTGCCCAAAGATTCCATCGTCGTTTTAAATGATACGAAAGTTGTGGCTGCACGCCTTTTAGGTAAACGCATTCCAACCGGTGGGCAGTTTGAGATTTTTTTGCTTAAACAGCTTAAAGGCAAAAATGAATTTGAAACGCTCATTAAACCTTTGCGCCGTCTGAAAGAGAATGATCAAGTCGAATTTGAAGAAGGGTTGACCGCTCAGCTCATTGACAAAGAAAAACGCATCGTGCGGTTTAATACAAATCATATTTATGAAAAACTTGAACGCATCGGCCACATGTCGCTGCCGCCGTATATTAAGAGAAAGGATGAAACGCTCGACCACAAACGTTACCAAACCGTTTTTGCTAAACACCGCGGATCGGTGGCCGCCCCCACGGCTGGTCTTCATTTCACCAAAGAATTATTGGCGAAAATAAAAAAAGAGGGGCATACTCTTTTGCCTGTGACACTGCACGTTAATTACGCGACGTTTAAGCCGGTTGAAGTTGAGGATATCCGAAAGCATCCGATGCATAGTGAAGAGTATTTGATTGATCAAAAAAACTATCAGAGGATTTTAAGGTCAAGGGTCAAGGGTCAGAAAATTGTTGCCGTCGGCACAACCAGCTGCCGCGTGCTTGAAACGGTTGCTTCAAGCGGCCGCTTAAAAGGCGAAACAGATATCTTTATTTATCCGCCGTATCCGTTTAAAATGGCGGATATGTTGATCACCAATTTTCACCTGCCGCAAAGCACGCTCTTGATGCTCGTTTATGCGTTCGGCGGACAGGAGTTAATTAAGCGCGCGTATCAAGAAGCCATTGATAAAAAATACCGTTTCTTTAGCTACGGCGATGCAATGATAATTATCTAGCTCTAAGCTCATGGCTGATGGCTCATTCGAATGATATGAGCTATGACCTAAGAGCCAAGAGCTCATTGTTATGGCGATGCGATGATGATTATTTAGCTCTTAGGTCGAAAGTCGTAGGTCGTTCAATGAGCTACGTGTTAAGAGCCAAGAGCTACCGCAAGGATTAAATATGTTTCAGTTTCTTAAAAAAGATAAAATGACAAAGGCGCGATTAGGCATCGTGACAACGGCGCACGGAAAGATTGAATCACCGTTTTTTATGCCCGTCGGGACGATTGGGGCGGTTAAGACGTTATCGAATGAAGATCTGTTAGAGTTTGATGCCTCGATCATGTTGTCTAATACCTACCATATCTATTTGCGCCCAGGGCTTGAGGTGATTGGCGAGGCTGGCGGGCTGCATAAATTTATCGGATGGAAGCGCCCGATGTTAACCGACAGCGGCGGCTATCAAGTCTTTAGTTTGACGAAGTTCCGTAAGATTAGCGATGACGGTGTAGAGTTTCGTTCGCATTTGGACGGTTCGTTGCATTTTTTTACGCCGGAGAAAGTGATGGAGATTGAGAACACGTTAGGTTCGGATATGATTATGCCTTTAGATGAGTGCGCGCCGTATCCTTGCGAACGTAACATGGCCGTTAAAAGTGTTGAGCGCACGACGAAATGGGCTAAGCGTTCCAAAGAAGCGTTTTTAAAAACGCCACGTAAAGTTAATCAGCAATTTTTATTCGCGATTGTTCAGGGTGCAACGTATAAAGATTTGCGCGAGCAATCAGCCAAAGAACTTTTAGATATTGGTTTTGATGCCTATGCGATCGGTGGGGTGAGTGTCGGTGAGCCGGTTGATCTTATGTTTGAAACACTTGACTGGGTGTTACCGCTTTTACCGGAAAATAAGCCGCGCTATTTTATGGGCATTGGTTACCCCGACCAAATTGTCCGCGCCGTGGCAGAAGGGATTGATATGTTTGACACCTGTATCCCGACGAGGTTTGGCCGAAATGGGACTGCCTTTACTAGCAAAGGCCGCGTGGTTGTGCGTAACGGCGAGTTCTCCAAAGATTTTGGCCCCATTGATGAGAATTGCGAATGTGTTGTTTGTAAAAACTATAGCCGCAGCTACATTCGCCACTTAGTTAACTTAAATGAAATTTTAGGATTAAAATTAATTTCCTACCATAACGTTTGTTTTTATGTCACATTAATGAAAAAAATCCGGGCGGCTATTCGCGAAGACCGCTATACGCAGTTTGTTAAAGATTTTATCGATTCTTACGGCATCACGGAAGTTATTCCTAAAGGCTCATGAGCGCCGCTTGTAGAAAGTAAGACAAAAATATAAAAAAGTTTGATATTTACATTTAAATGTTGTATATCCTTATTGGAAAGGAAATTCGTCTATGACAATCAATGTTTCTAATAAAGGACAAGTGGTTATTCCCGCCAAAATACGCAAGCGCTATAACCTTCATAAAAACAGCAAGCTGGAAATTTTGGATACGGGCCATTCGATTATCTTAAAACCTGTCTCTGGGAAGGATCCGTTTGCCTCTTCCTTTGGTGTTCTCAAGGGCAAGCTTTCGACTAAAGAATTTCTTCAATGGCGCAAAATGGAAAAGAAACGTGAAAATTCATGATTCAAAAGAAAAATTTATTCTGGATACATCGGCGATCGTTGCTTACTTAACGGGCGAATCAGGCGCAGAGAAAGTTAAAGAATGCCAAAAGAAATCCCATTTACCTTTTATTGTTCTCACAGAACTCTATTACATTCTTTTTAAGAAACATGGCCCTTTACTGGCCGATGAAATGATTCATCATGTCCTTAGTTGGCATTTACCGGTTTTGATTCCCAATGAACAAATTTGTTTATCAGCAGGATATCTGAAAGGCCATTATCGTTTAGGTATTGCCGATAGTTATATTGCCGCCTTTGCTTTGGCGGTCCACGCAACTCTGTTGACTAAGGACGCTGATTATAAAGTTCTTAAATCAAATATTTCATTGATCTATTTAAACTAGGGTTTGGAGCTCTATGAAATTTGATGTCATTACCATTTTTTCTGAAATCTTTAAGCCGGTTCTCAATGAATCGATTCTAAAACGCGCTCAAGATAAGGGGAAAGTTAAAGTCACCGTCCATGATTTACGCAAATTTACTGAAGATAAGCACCGTAAAGTCGATGACAGACCTTTTGGCGGCGGGCCGGGAATGGTCATGACACCACAGCCGATTTTTGATGCGGTTAAAAAGATTAAAGGAAAATCGAAAGCCAAAGTCATTTTGATGTGCCCATCGGGAAAACCTTTGACGCAAAAATTGGCCAAGCAGCTAGCGAAAAATAAACATTTGATTTTAATCTGTGGTCATTATGAGGGGTATGATGAGCGTATCCGTGAGCGCGTGGTTGATGAAGCTATTTCGATTGGCGATTACGTTTTAACCGGCGGCGAGCTGCCGGCGCTTGTGCTGATCGATAGTGTCTCGCGTCTTATTCCCGGCGTTTTGGGACGGGAATCTTCGCTAGAAGATGAATCCTTTGAACGCAATCTGTTGGAATATCCCCAATACACAAGACCTGCAAATTTTCGTGGCATAAAAATTCCAAATGTGTTATTATCTGGCCACCATTTAGCCATAAAGAAGTGGAGAGAAGATCAAGCATACATACGAACAAAAAAATATAGACCTGATTTATTAAATAAAAAACAATAACCAAGAAACAAGATACAAAAAAATATAAATTCAAAATTCAAATCACCAATCGTCATTGGGATTTGTTGATTGAGTTTTGAAGATTGTTTGGTTATTGTTTCTTGGTTTTTGTATCTTTAAAAAACATTGGAGGCAATAGCAATGGTTGCAAATATTGGTCGGACAATTCAAGAAATTAATCAAAAAAATTTCCGTAAAGACCTTCCCGAGTTTAAGGTCGGCGACACGGTTAAGATGAAGATTAAAGTTCAAGAAGCTGATAAGGTGCGTCTTCACCCATTTGAAGGGACTGTCATCAGAAAGACCGGCAAAGGAGGCAAGGGGGCCTTTACCGTAAGAAAAGTTTCGTTTGGTGAAGGCGTTGAACGTACATTTCCTATCCATTCTCCGGTTATCGAAAGTTTAAAAGTCGTCAGCAAAGGCGTTGTCAAGCGAGCAAGACTTTATTATCTTCGCACCCGCATCGGTAAGAAAACGATGGTGGAGCGCGAGCAAGCCCCAGAAACAGCAAACCAAACAGTTTCCGCATGATCGATGGTTCGACACACTTCGCCCCGTCGTAGGACGAGGCTTCGTTTGCTCACCACTTCAATGATCAAAATCGTCGAACCACCCTGCACTGACTTACCTAAATTTTAATGGTAGTCAGTTGCTGCACCAACAGAAAAAGGCAGTGCGGTACCAACTACAATTTAAATATTGAGAAGTTGGTGCTGAGCAAGTG
>JACXTT010012853.1_pt1 | contig 11083 bp, 12 predicted proteins | sample 9270951 | NCBI WGS metagenome assembly JACXTT01 (sample SAMN15532306, study PRJNA645909) | rock metagenome | isolation source: weathered quartz diorite | place: Puerto Rico | collected 2017-06-21 | reverse complement strand
CATCTTGGCAAAAAAACTCGAGGTTCGACCTAGGAGATCACCACATAGGCTGCGCGGATCTGGGTTCGGGTTGGAATCCCTCCCTTCCCGCTTATCGATGTGTTCAGCGCAACACCCGGCCCAAAGGTCGGTCTGCGGTGCCCATGACCGGAAATGGAGCTGGGCCACCTCCCCTATTCGCGTAACTGCGCGTCTGTTTCATCGTTTTCAACAGCGTGCGCCGGGGTGCCGCTCTCGCCGCGCTGGTGATCACCGTGCTGGTGAGTGCCTGCGCCAGCACAAGTGGCTCGACCGCCGCTGACAAAGTGCAGCGAACTCCATTACCTTCCGGCTTGGCGCTGACCTGCACCGATCGTTACGACAGCGTCTGGTCCATGGGGCCCACCGCGGACGGGAACTACGTTCACTACGTCTGCCACGGCGGCAAAGTCACCCGCTGGTGGGTTGACGAAAACAGCGGCACCGAGAACGCTCCGCCAGGTTCGTAAGGACCTTCACCGCTGCGAACGCAACTCCTGGACCGTTCGTCGTTCCATCAGTGACGCGGGAGGATGTGGGCCGCGCCGGGCCACCGGTAAACTGCGGGACGTGACGGGCCGCGTCGGGGGGTTCATGGTGCTCGCCACGATCGTCCTGGCGGCCTGCACGGTCAAAAGTCCGGTCGCGACCCACAGCCCGACTGCCTCTCATGCTGCCAGCAAGGTCGCCTGGACCGACTGTGGTGGCGGATTCCAGTGCGGCATGCTGCATGTTCCACTCGACTACTCGCAGGCCGGAGGGCGAACAATCTCCCTCGCCCTGATCCGCAAGCCGGCAACCAGCCAGTCGAGCCGCATCGGGTCGCTGTTGGTGAACCCCGGGGGTCCGGGGGAGTCGGGCATTCAGTTCTTGCGCGACGACATCAAGTCCCTCTCCAATCTGAACGTCCGCTTTGACCTGGCGGCGTGGGACCCGCGGGGCGTCGCGGGAAGCACGCCCGTGACGTGCATCGACGGTCCACACCTGGACGCGTACCTGTCGCTCGACTCGGTGCTCGACGACCCCCAAGAAAAGCAGGCCGCGATCCAGGCCGACAAGGACTTCGCCGCCGGCTGCCAGAGCCGCAGCGGCGAGCTGCTGCCATTCATGGACACGGCGAGCACCGCGCGAGACGTGGATCAGATCCGAGCCGCGCTGGGTGATGCCAAGCTCACGTACCTCGGTCTGTCTTATGGAACCTACATCGGCCAGTGGTACGCGCATCTCTTTCCCGACAAAGTCCGAGCGCTGTCCCTGGATGGAGTCGTGGATCCGACCGTTTCCGCAAACGACAGCCTCCTGGGACAGGTCGTCGGCTTTGAGCAGAATCTCCAGGCGTTTCTCGCCGACTGCAGAGCGCGAACAAGCTGTGTTTACGGGCGCGCAGGCGATCCCTTACAGAAGCTCATGGCAGCGATGGCGCGGCTGGACGCCACACCGCTCAAGGTCGGCAACCGCGACCTGACTCGCAGTCTCGCGATGACAGGGGTGTTGGTGACGCTCTACGGCCAGAGCACGTGGACTTACCTCGACCAGGCGCTCACCGCACTCGACGGCGGCGACGGCCGCATCCTGCTCCTGCTCGCCGACTTCTACAACCAGCGCCACTCCGATGGCAGCTACGACAACCTCTTCAACGGCGCCTTCTCCTCGACCTACTGCCTGGACTTTCCCGTCCCCTCCGATATCGCGTTCTACGACCGGCAGGGGCCGGCTTACGCCAAGGCGTCAGCGCTGTTCGGACCGTGGAGCCAGTACAGCAACCTTCAGTGCGCGTACTGGCCGGTGAAACCCAGGAATTCGCAGGGCCCACTGACCGTCAGTGGTGCGCCGCCCATCCTGCTGGTCGGCGGTACGAACGACCCTGCGACTCCGTACTCCGAAGCGCAGTCGGTGAATCACCAGATCGAAGGTTCAGTTCTGCTGACGCGCCAGGGGAACGGCCACACCTCGTACGACTCCAGCACGTGCGCCCACGCGGCCGAGGATTCCTACCTGATCAACCTCACGCTTCCTGCGGCTGGAACGATCTGCCCTAGCTAAGCGACCGGAGAGGCCGCCCGTACCTTCGCCTTGGCAAATGTCACGTCGCCGTCCTTGGCATCGACCTCGACCACGTCACCTTCGCTGAATTTGCCCTCGAGCAGGTTCATCGCGAGCTGGTCCTGGACCATGCGTTGGATCGCGCGCTTGAGCGGCCGCGCTCCATAGACGGGATCCCATCCGCGCTCGATCAGCAGGCGGCGCGCTGCATCAGTCAGCTGCAGCGTGATCTTCCGTTCGTCGAGCCGTTTGCGCAGTCGCGCCAGCTGGATGTCGACGATCGCGCCGAGCTGCTCCTGGGTGAGCGACCTGAAGACGATGACTTCGTCCACGCGGTTCAAGAACTCGGGCCGGAAGTGGTCTCGCAGCACGGCCAGGACCGCGTCGCGCACCTCCTCGAACGGCCGGTTCGCCATGTCCTGGATGAGCTGGCCGCCGAGATTCGAGGTCATGATCAGCACGGAGTTGCGGAAGTCGACCGTGCGGCCCTGGCCATCGGTCAGTCGACCGTCGTCGAGAATCTGAAGCAGCACGTTGAACACGTCGGGGTAAGCCTTCTCGATCTCGTCGAAGAGCACCACCGAGTAAGGCCGGCGCCGCACCGCCTCGGTCAGCTGTCCACCTTCGTCGTAGCCGACGTAACCGGGCGGCGCACCCAGCATGCGAGCCACCGTGTGCTTTTCCTGGTACTCCGACATGTCGAGCCGGACGAGCGCCTGCTCGTCGTCGAACAGGAACTCGGCCAGGGCACGCGCGAGCTCGGTCTTACCAACCCCGGTGGGGCCGAGGAAGATGAACGAGCCCACCGGCCGGTTTGGGTCGGCGAGGCCGGAGCGTGAGCGGCGCACCGCGTTGGCGACCGCACCGACCGCCTCGTCCTGCCCGATCACTCGGTCGTGCAGCCGCTGTTCCATCTTGATGAGCTTGGCGACCTCGCCCTCCATCAGCTTCGAGACCGGGATGCCGGTCCACTTGGCCACGATTTGCGCGATGTCCTCCTCGCTCACCTCTTCCTTCAAGAGCGGGTGGTCGCCCTGCAGTTCGGCAAGCCGGCCGTTGGCTTCGCTCAGCTGCTTTTCGAGCTCGACCGCCTTGCCGTAGCGAAGCTCAGCCGCCTTCGCGAAATCCGAGGCTCGTTCCGCCCTCTCGGCATCCGCGCGCACCTCTTCGAGCTTGGCCTTGAGCGCCCGGATCCTGGTGATGATCTCCTTCTCGTGGTTCCAGCGCGAGCGCAGAGCCGTGCGCCGCTCCGCGAGCTCGGCAAGCTGCTTCTCGATCCCGGCAAGGCGCTCTTTCGAGGCACGATCCGACTCCTTCTTGAGTGCCTGGCGCTCGATCTCGAGCTGCCGGATCTGGCGCTCGAGCTGGTCGAGCTCGACCGGCATCGAGTCGATCTCCGTGCGCAGCCGCGCCGCAGCCTCGTCGATGAGGTCGATGGCCTTGTCGGGAAGGAAGCGGTCGGTGATGTAGCGGTTCGAGAGAACTGCCGCCGCCACCAGCGCCGCGTCCTTGATCCGGACTCCGTGGTGCACCTCGTATCTCTCGCGAAGCCCGCGCAGGATGCTGATCGTGTCCTCGACCGAAGGCTGGTCGACGAGCACCGGTTGGAACCGCCGCTCCAGAGCCGCGTCCTTTTCAATGTGCTTGCGGTACTCGTCGAGGGTGGTGGCGCCAATGGCGCGCAGCTCGCCCCGGGCCAGGGCCGGCTTGAGCAGGTTGGCGGCGTCGATGGCGCCCTCGGCCGCGCCCGCGCCGACCAGGGTGTGCAGCTCGTCAATGAACATGATGACCTGGCCGTCGGAGACTTCCATCTCCTTGAGCACTGCCTTCAATCGGTCTTCGAACTCGCCGCGGAACTTGGTGCCCGCAACGAGGGCACCGAGGTCGAGCGCGATGACGCGCTTGCCCTTAAGGCCCTCGGGTACGTCGCCCTGGACGATCCGCTGGGCAAGGCCTTCGGCGATCGCCGTCTTGCCGACGCCCGGTTCGCCAATGAGCACAGGGTTGTTTTTGGTCCGCCGCGAGAGGACCTGGATCACGCGGCGGATCTCGTCGTCACGGCCGATGACCGGGTCGAGCTTGCCGTCCTTGGCCAGCCGGGTGAGGTCACGGCCGTATTTGTCCAGGGCCTGGTATTTGGACTCGGGGTTCGGGTCGGTGACCCGCTGCGTCCCGCGGACCTGACGCAAAGCGCGAAGCAGCGATTCGTGGGTTGCGCCGGCGTCCTTTAGAACCTCCTGGTCGGTGAGCGCCAGCAGAAGATGCTCGGTCGAGATGTATTCGTCCTTGAGACGCTCGGCCTCGGACTGCGCTCTCTCGAGGGTCTTGCTCAGGGTCTCGCCGAGGTAAGGCTGTCCGCCGCCGCTGACTTTGGGGAACCTTTCGATCGCTGAGACGAGCGCGGGCGACAGCGCCTGGACCGAGGTTCCGGCACGCTCCAGCAGCGTGCGAGCCACGCCCTCATCCTGGCCGACCAAAGCGAGCAGAAGGTGCTCGGGCTCGACCGCCTGGTTGCCAGTCTGGCGCGCGAGGTCTGCAGCTTCCTGCAGTGCCTCCTGGGCCTTTTCGGTGAATCTGTCGAGTCTCACGTCAGGAGTTATCCCAAGCGCTAAAGGCACCAAACAGATTGTCCGTATCTTGACGCCATGCCTGAGCTGCCGGAGCTCGAGGCGCTGCGGATCCGGATCGCGCCGCGTGTCGAGGGGAAGCTGATCACCGCCGCCTCGGTCAACCCGAAGAAGGCGCACCTGCTGCGGTACCCGGTGGACAACTTCGCGCGCGAGCTGCCGGCCCGCCGGATCATCTCGCTGACCCGCCGAGGCAAGCACCTGGTTTTCAACACCGAGCTGGGCGGCGGAGGGTCACCCCGGTGGCTGGTGATCAACCCGATGCTCGGCGGGCGGTTCCAGGTCGCCGGCGGGGAGACGCCGGTCCCGGCCACCGAGGTGTTCACGCTTCGGGTGGAAGGCAAAACCGAGCTGCGCTACCTCGATTTCCGGGACATGGGGCGGATCTACTGGGTGGAGGACTGCTCGCGAGAAGTCCCGGCCTGGGACCCGCAGGGGCCGGAGGCGGACTCAGTCACCTCGATGGGCCTGGACGTGTTCCGCAAGCGGCTGCGGAGGTTCAGAGATGAGCTGAAAGACCTGCTGCGCAACCAGGAGTTCCTGGCCGGGATCGGCAACGCATACTCGGACGAGATCCTTTTCGAGGCTCGGCTGCTGCCGCTGCGGCGGCGGGCGTCGCTCAAGCCGGAGGAGGAGGAGGCGCTCTATCGCGCGATTCCGCACGTCCTGTCGCGGGCTGTCGAGGCGATCCTGGCCAACCCGAACTATGAGGAGTCGAAGCAGGACAGGTCGTTCATGGCCGTGCACATGAAGGGCGGAAAGACGTGTCCACGGTGCGGGCATCGGATCAGCCAGCTGGGGTCGAACCGGGAGCCGCTCAACTTCTGCCGGGGCTGCCAGCTCTAAAAGGCCATACCTACCGCGGGGCCCTCCCTTCCGGTTCCGGCCCTCCCCCACCGGCCAACCTCGGTTCAGCGTACCGAGGCTGTCAATCCTCCGGCCTGTTAAGACCGGTGGCCTGCTCCGGCGAGGTTCCCGGCGACGCTCTCGAGCAGTCGTTGGGACGCGACGGTGATCTCGTCGACGGCCTGTTCGAACGCCTCCTCGTGCCGGCTCGAAGGTTTCGTGAACCCGCTCACCTTGCGCACGAATTGGCGTGCGGCGGCGCGGATCTCGTCGTCAGTCGCGATGACGTCGGCGTGACGGAGGGTCTTGATGCTTCGACACATGCGTCAACGATAGAGACCGTCAATGGCGGCCGCGATGCGGCGGCAGCTCAGGCAGGTCGGGCGGCGCGAGTCGGGTGGGGTCAAGCCCGGCCCGTTTGAGCATCGCCGTGGCGAGGCGCTCGTACTGGTGCTCCGCCAGATCGCCCACGGGGTCAGGCGAGGCGCGCATCAGCTGGCGAAAGCTGAGGGTAGAGACCGCGCGATAGGCCAGCACCGCGCGCGCCGCGTCAGCGCGGCCCGTCATCGAGGCGACGCGGACGAAGGCCAGCGCCGCCCCTGTCTCGCGCATGTCTCGCCATCGCCATCCCGCGTAGGGCGCGAGCACCAGGAGGATCGGCGGCAGCGCGACCAGCAGGGCGAGGACGATCGCGACCTTGATGATCGCGTCGTGGATGTTCTGGCCGGCCGCCACCAGCGGATCGCCGGAGTAGTGGCGCAGGGTATCGGCGGTGTCCTGCAGGAACTTGGTCAGGATCGGAATGCCGCCCGGCACGGCCTTGCGGAACGCGGCGATCCACTGGTTGAAGGTCATTCCGGTGTTCTTGATCCCGTCGGCGATCACCTCCAGGCCCATCACCGTCTGGTAAATCAGGAATCCGAGATACGCCCAGGCGACGGTCCACACGAACACCGTTGTATCGGCGAAGACGCGAAGGAATGCCGGCCAGCGCCGGTCCGGGTAGATCTTGAGCATCATGTCGCCCCGGACGATAAGTCACCGGCACGGAAACCGATCCCCCGCGACGCGCGGGGCGGCCGCTAGCCGATCGCGAAGTCGACCTCGACGCTGACCTGCACCTGCAGCTGCCCCACCGGAACCTGGGTTGGTGCCGCCGCTGCAGCACCTGCGAATTCGATGGGATTCGGGCCGCGGCTCGAGGATGACAGGTCGCTGACCTGGATGACCTGGCCGAGCCTCACCCCGGCCGCCGATGCCATGGCGGCCGCCCGGGAGCGCGCGTCGGCGATGGCAAGCGATCGGGCTTCCGCCTCGGCCGGCTTCGGATCGGCGAGGCCAAACCCGACGGAGATGTTGGTCGCGCCTCCCTCCTGGACGATCGCGTCAAGCGCCTTGCCGACCGAATCGACGTTGTGCCACTTGATGACAAGCTGCTCAGTCGCGCGATAGCCGGTGATGGTCTGCCCCTGCGGCGAGTAGATAGGGCCGATCCAGTAGCCTGCGGTGTTGATATCGGCGTCAGGGACGCCCAACGCCTTGACACGCGCGATCAGCCTGCCCGCCTTCGCGGCGAGGTCACTTTGCGCGGCCGAGGCACTCGAACCGTCCGATTGGACCCCTGCTGAAACGATGGCGAGGTCTGGCTTTTTGGAGACGATCGCATCTCCGCTGGTCAGGATCGCCGGCTCGATCGTCGAAGACGACGTGGTGAGCGACGGCGAGGTGGTAAGAACCACGGGCCGGTTGAAAGCGATGACGAAGGCGGCGACGATCACCGAGCAGGCGACGGCGACTCCGACGGGCACAAGGTTGGTTCGCATCTCGCCGACCCAACGCCGCCTGCCGGCCGGAGGTAACACATACTCGTCTGCGATGTCGGGGGCGGACTGGATCAGCGCTGCAAGGCTGCTGCTGGTTGCCGTCATGTGGCCGCTCGCCCAGACCGGCCACGGCCAACTCTTGGGGCTAGGGCTGATCGCGGCGGGTGTGACCGACGTCCTCGACGGGCGCGTGGCACGCCGGTCCGGCCATCACTCGCGGCACGGGGCCTGGCTGGACGCGGTCGCCGACACCGCCTTGCTGATCTCCGCGGCGGCCTGGCTGCAGGTCCTCCATCCGGAGATCCTGCGCGACAACGGTGCGTTGCTTGCCACCACGGCCGCTGTCTACGGCGCTTCGATTGCGACCGGCCTGATCACCTTCCACCGCGTGGTCGATCCCAGGCAGCTTTCAGCGAAGGTCGCGGGCGGAACGCTCTACGGATTCGCCCTTATCACGCTCATTTCGGGGATTTACGAACCGCTGCTGCTCAGGGTCGCGGCACTGGCCCTCGTGGTCTCATCGGTGGAGGGCGTCGCCACCGCGATCAGGACCATCCAGGAAAGGGCGAGACCGAACAAACCACGTTGCCAGGCGCCCCAGGCCTGGAAAGACGTCGCGTTCAGAATCGGCGCGGAGAGCAGGATGCCGGCCTCCGCCAGGCCGACCGCCAGCGAGAACCGACGATAGCGCCCTGGCGCTAGAAGCGCCGCCGCGGTGAGTCCGAGCTCGGCGACGCCCGAGGCGGCTCGATGCAGTGCGGATGGGTCGGGCGACGCCGGATCAAGGTGGACCATTGCCGTAACGACCAGAGCCAGACCCGAAACGGATAGGGCGATCCGGCATGACCGCGCAGGTGGCCGCAGCACGGCCACCAGTGCAAAGCAGCTCAACGCGACGAGGAGGATCGCGAGATCGACCGCTGAGGCGGCCGGCATTCCCGGCACGGCGAGGCGGCTGACGGTGCGAGAGACAGGGTCATAACCGGGCGTGAGCGCACCGGCCGACAGAATGATCAATCCGGCGATCGGCGGTGAAAGGATCGCTATCGCGCGGTAGGCCCGGCTCACTTCGGCCACGAGGGTGGATCCCACCCGACGTTGGGCACACTGCCGGTCCGCCAGTACGCGCCGCGCCGGCGCTGCATCAGCTCTTCGTCGACCAGGAATCGCCGGAGCGACGCGAAGTCGGGGTGACGTCGCGAAATGATTCGATTTACCTCGTCCTCCGAATAGCGTCGGGCAGGCTGGAAGTCCTCGACGAGCCAGCGCAGGACGGCGAGCCGCTTCTTGCGCTGGACCGGGATGCTGATGAGCCGACCCGCGACGTCGACGAAGTTTTCGAGCACGCGGGACTCGTCGGAGGGAACCCCTGACATAAGGCTGACGACTACGAACTTACGTCAGCAGCCGGCGCGGCGCGCGGCCGCCGCCTGGGCGTCCGACCAGTTGAACGCGGCCGGCGGGGCCGAATACGTCCGGTCGCCGGCGCACGCGACTTTCTCGACCTGGCCCCGAAGCGACGGATCGATGGAAGCACGCGAGGCAAGCAGCGCGGGGGTGGCATCGCTCGACAGCTGCGCCAAGTATTCGCCGTCGATCCTGTGTGAGGTTTGTGCGTGGTTGGTGTTCAGACCGACGACCAGGGCTTCGGGATTGACGAAGTTCAGGCCAAGCAACACGGCGAGCGCGGTGACGATCGTCGCGCCCACGAACCATCGTCGCCCGGCCCATAGGCCCACGAAGTCCGCGGCCAACAAAAGGAACACGACCGCGGTCCAGGCTGCGAAGACATGGCTGTAGAGGCGCAGCATCGTGAAGCCGTAGGCCTCTTCGTACAGGCTGAGGCGGCGGAACGCGACCACGTCGACCATCAAGGTCAAGGCGATGGCGCATTCAGCCAGGACCATGAACGCGACCGCGTTCGTGCGATTGGAGAACCTGCTGATGCGGCTGAACAGGAACAGCACCGCCAGCGTGATGCCGCTCACCCACAGCAGCTGGAAGAAACCCGACCGCGCGTAATCCGCGTAAGTCACGCCTGCCGACCTCAGCGTCTCAGCCGCTGCTCCGCTGGCAGCCAGGACCTGGGCGATGGCGAACGCGGCGAAAACCGCGTCGAGCACGGCGAGCACGACCAGTGCTTCGGTGCCTCCCAGGCGCCACGCCGGGCCATCCAATCGGTCCACCGGCTCCGAGGCGGCCAGCCGCAGCAGCCCCGCCGCGGCGAGGGATCCGAGGGCGATGAACAAGGCGTCGAGCAGCAGGCGGCCGACGTCGAGGTTCAGGTTGAAGAACGACGCGAACACAGGGTCGGCCGACGCGAGCAGGCCCGCGAGCAAGGCGGCGATCGGCACAGCGATGAGCACACCGCGCAGAAGGGGTACGGCGGAGGCGACTCGACCGCGCACTCGAACTAGCGGCCTGGCGGCAAACCCAGCCCCGGCGAGGAGCTGGACCAGGGCCTGGATGAAACGCCCCGCCAACTCCGCCGCCCCGAGGTCGAAGGCCGACCCGCGGATAGCCAGCGATGCGCCCAGTCCGAGCAGCGCCAGCGCCGCGATCAGGTCGGGCAACACCAGCCATGGGCTGGCGCGAACCGTGAACCAGCATGCGAAAAGGGCCGCGACCGCGACGAGGAGCCTCGATTCGATTCGCTGCAGGCGGCCGACGCGAATCGCGACCACGGCCAAGACCAACAACGTGAGCGAGGCCGCGAGGCCGAACCTGCCGGTGCGCAGCGATTGGTCGGCGACGAGTCCGATCAGGATGGCGAACGCGGCGGTGGCCCAGGTTGCGTCGAGCCTGACCCTGGGGCTTGCCCACACCGGGAGCCAACGTCCGTCCGCGGAAAGTTGACCGACGTGCGTAGGAGACGCGTCCGCCACCACGGTGTTGAACCTTGCCGGCGGGCGGACGGTTACGTTCGGGCTAGCCTGGCGAGGCTACAAGCACGACGACCGCTTCGAAGCTGGTGGCGTCCGCTTGCAGCGCGTAGCATCCCGGCGTCTTCGGATACAGGTAGAAGACGTCTGTAGTCGTGCCGTCCGGCTGGGCGGCACCGGGTGAAACGGCCGCCGCGTAGAAGGTCGCTGTCACGCCGCCGGCGGATGTGAGCGTCTCGCCGATGTCACCACGGTTCGCGGGCAGCGCAGAGAACGCGAGCGCGCCGGTTGCGTCGAGGCGAGCCCCGCGAAGAAGCACAGGACCTTTCGCGCCGACAAGCTCGTAGACGGTCTTGTTGAAGGCGAAGCCACCTTGCGGGTTGGGCCCTCCGATATAGAAATGGGGACCGCCACGAGGTGTCGAGACTGCCAGTCGAAGGCTGGACGGCGGCGTGACAGGACAGGCGGCCCCGGCCGAAAGCTTCGGGAGGTGGAGGGGCCTGGCCAACAATGTCGACACGTCTCCGGCCGAGGGGCTCGCGCCGGTGGCATCTGGTTGGCTCCCGCAGGCACCACCCAAGAGCGCGAGCGCCGCGACAGCCGAGCCGACTGGCATCGACAGCTTCATCGAGACTCCTACACCGGAAAACTCGTATTCGTTCCTCTTTGGCAACTTGGCGGGGCATGGTAGACACTTTCCGAACCAGCGCATTGATTTTGCCGGACCACGGCTCCATTCTCTTGCCGTGAGCTCGGCCAAGATTACTGTCCGGGAGCGGATCGCGCCCGAGATCACTGCTTCTCTCTTCGCCAACTACAGAAGCTCGGCCGACGCTGTGATGGA
>JACXTT010012852.1_pt1 | contig 11083 bp, 11 predicted proteins | sample 9270951 | NCBI WGS metagenome assembly JACXTT01 (sample SAMN15532306, study PRJNA645909) | rock metagenome | isolation source: weathered quartz diorite | place: Puerto Rico | collected 2017-06-21 | reverse complement strand
AAGTTCAAGCGCATCTCGACGTACGTCTACTTCGCGATCTTCGCGGCGCTCGCGGCGCTGTGGATGGCGGCGGCCGGCGGCGCTTTCGCCTCCGCGAACATCGTCTTCTCGAGCGACAAGGTCTTCATCAACTCGCCGTACGCGATCTCGCAGACGGTCTCGTTCCTGGGGATGCTCGGCATCGTGATCATCGCAGCGTTCATGGGACGGGCGGTGCAGCAGGACTTCGAGCACCAGACGTTCCATTTCTTCTTCACGAGCCCGATCGGCAAGCGCGATTACGTCGTCGGCCGTTATCTCGGCGCGCTCGCGATCCTCCTCTTCATCTTCCTCGGCATCGCGCTTGGCATCATGTTCGGCGCCTCGCTGCCGGCGGTCGACCGCGCGCGCGTCGGGCCGTGGTCGTTGCACGCGCTCGTCAAGCCGTATGTCGTGATCCTCCTGCCGAACATGATCTTCTTCGGCGCCGTGTTCTTCGGCCTCGCGGCGTTGACGCGCCGCATGCTCCCCGTTTACGTCGCCGGCGTGCTGGCGTTCATCGGCTATCTCGCGGCGGGTCCGTTGATGCGCGACATCGAGAACAGGACGATGGCCGCGCTCGTCGATCCCATGGGTATTTCCGCGTCGGGCCTGGTCACGCGCTATTGGAGCCCTGCCGAGAGGAACACGCAGCTGATTCCGCTCGTCGACGAGCTCCTGTGGAACCGCGCGCTGTGGCTTGGAATCGGGCTCGCGATCTTCGCCTTCTGCTATTGGCGCTTCCGCATGTCGTACGCGACGGCGGAAAGAAAGATGAAAAAAGGGCTCCCTCTCCCCGGCCCTCTCCCAAGGGAGAGGGAGAGAGTTGTCGCGCTTCCCGCCATCACAACCGATCTTCGCGCGTCCGCATACTTCAAGGGGCTGCCCGGGCTCATCGCGCTCTACTACCGCGAAACGGTGAAGAACGTGTACTTCCTCGCGATCGTTCTCGCGGGCGCCCTCTTCATCTTCGCCAACGCCAAGACCGTCGGCTCGATCTACGGCACCAACACGTACCCGGTGACGTACCAGGTGCTCGACTTCTCCGCGGGCGCCTTCGGCATCTTCATCGTCATCGTGACGGCGCTCTACGCGGGCGAGCTCGTGTGGCGCGAGCGCGACGCGCAGATGGCGCTCATCGCCGACAGCGCGCCGACGCCGACGTGGTTGCCGTTCATCGGGAAGCTCCTCACGCTGATGCTGGTGCAGGCGTCGCTGCAGGTCGTCGTGATGGTCTGCGCGATCCTCGTGCAGCTCTTCAACGGTTACACGAAGCTCGAGCTCGGCCAGTATGTCTACCGGCTGTTCGTGCTGCAGCTCCCCGAGTACTGGATGCTGGCGGCGCTCGCCTTCATGATCCATGTGGTCGTGAACCAGAAGTACCTCGGCCATTTCCTCGTCATCGTCTATTTCATCGCCGACGTGACGTCCGCCGGCTTCGGGTACGACCATCACCTGTACCGCTATGCCGAGGTGCCGCGCGTCATCTACTCGGACATGAATCGCTACGGGCACTTCCTCGAGCCCGTGCGCTGGTTCCAGCTCTACTGGGCGGCCTTCGCGGTCTTCCTCGTCGTCGTGGCGCGCCTCTTCTGGGTTCGCGGCGCGGACACGAATTGGAACGTGCGGCTGCGGCTCGCCAGGGAACGGTGGACGCTGCCGGTCACGGTGACCGCGGCCGTCGCGCTCATCATCTTCGGCGCGACCGGCGCATGGATCTTCTACAACACAAACGTCCTCAGCATCTATCGCACCGAGTTCGTGGAGCAGGAGCGCCACGCCGACTACGAGAGGAAGTTCAAGGCGGCGTTCGCCAACAAGCCGCAGCCGAAGATCACGGCGGTGCGCGTGACGGCGGACATCCATCCGACCGAGCATCGCATCGTCTTCACGGGCACTTTCACTCTCAAGAACAAGAGCCAGGAGGCGATTCCGGAATTCTTCGTGAACGTGCAGCGCGGCGCGACGATCCACAAGCTCACCGGGAGCGTCCCCCTCAAGGTCGCCGAGGAGCGGCGCGATCTCAACGCGATCCTCTACAAGCCCGAGCACCCGCTCGCCCCCGGCGAGACGATGACGCTCGATTTCGAGCTCGGCTATCCGAAACCGGGCTTCACGAATTCCGGCGCGCACGCGGTCGTCGTCGACAACGGCACGTTCCTGAACAGCTTCTATCTTCCGGTGATCGGCTACGAGGATCGCTTCGAGCTCACCGAGGATCGCGACCGGAAGAAGCACGACCTCGGTGCGCGGCAACGCATGCGCGACATCGACGATCCGATCGGCCGCCGGCGCAACTACATCTCGGGCGACGCCGACTGGATCGACTTCGAGTGCACTCTCGCCACCGATCCCGACCAGATCGCGATCGCGCCCGGCTACCTGCAGCGCGAGTGGACCGAGAACGGGCGGCGCTACTTCCACTACAAGATGGACGTGCCGATCCTCAACTTCTATTCGTTCCTGTCGGCGCGTTACGCGGTGAAGAGGGATCAATGGACTCCCTCTCCCTTGGGAGAGGGCAGGGGTGAGGGTAAACCAATTCCCATCGAGATCTACTACCACCCGGGCCACGAGTACGACCTCGACGCGATGATCGCCGGCGTCAAGGACAGCCTCGACTACTACACGAAGTACTTCAGTCCGTACCAGCACAAGCAGGTGCGCATCCTCGAGTTCCCGCGCTACCAGACGTTCGCGCAATCGTTCCCGAACACGATCCCGTATTCGGAGGCGATAGGCTTCATCGCGAAGGTGAATCCGAAGGATCCGAAGGACATCGACTATCCGTACTACGTCACGGCGCACGAGGTCGCGCACCAGTGGTGGGCGCACCAGGTGATCGGCGCGTACGTGCAGGGCGCGACCATGATGTCGGAGACGATGGCGCAGTATTCGGCGCTGATGGTGCTGAAGAAGAAGTACGGCGACGCGAAGATGAAGCGCTTCCTCAAGTACGAGCTCGACCGCTACCTCGGGGGCCGCGGCACCGAGCGCAAGAAGGAGCTGCCGCTCTATCGCAACGAGAACCAGCAGTACATCCATTACCAGAAGGGCTCGCTCGCGATGTACGCGCTGCAGGACGCGATCGGCGAGGACAACGTGAATCGCGCGCTCGCCTCCTACATCAAGAAGGTCGCGTTCCATGAGCCGCCGTACACGACCTCGCGCGAGCTGCTCGCGGAATTCCGCGCCGTCACCCCGCCGGAATACCAGTACTTCATCACCGATCTCTTCGAGACGATCACGCTGTGGGAGAACCGCGCCGTATCCGCCATATATAAGGAGAAGAGCAACGGGCGGTACGAGGTGACGCTCAAGGTCTCGGCGAAGAAGCTGCGCGCCGACGAGGACGGGAAGCAGACCGAGGTTCCGATGGACGACCTCGTCGACATCGGCGTGCTCGGCGCCGACGACGCGCCGCTCTACCTGAAGAAGCACCGCATCAAGACGGGCGAGACGACGCTCACCATCGAAGTGACCGGCAAGCCCCTGAAAGCCGGCATCGATCCCGTGATCAAGCTGATCGATCGCCGCCCGGACGACAACGTGGTCGCTGTGACGACTCCATGATCGACGACGTCGCGAAGGCACTCGAAGCACTGACGAGCGGGCTCGGCGGGATCGCAGTGCTGGTGGCCGGCATCGGGGCGCTCTCGATGGCGGTGATCGAGGCGGTGAAGGCGATGCTGCCGTTGCGGGCGAAATTCCATCACGACGAGATCGAGCGGTGGCTGAATGGCGAGCACGCGAGCGCCGACATGAAGCTCATGGGCGTGGGCTTCGACGAGCTGCCGTCGGCCGACAAGCCGAACAGCGCGTTCACCGAGCTCATGCATCTCGCGATCGGCGGCACGTCGTACCAGACGGCGCTTTTCGAGCAGCCGGTGGAGAAGATGTTCGGGCAGATCCAGGCGGCGGTGAACATCGCGATGGATTTCCCCGAGACCGCGCCGAACCTGTACGAATTCCTCACGCACGAGCCCGGCACCGAGCGCAATGGCGCGATTCGTGTCGCCGCAAGAGGCACGCGCGCGAGCGACCAGGATCGCTGGGAGGATTTCACGAAGCAGCTCAACGCGGGGCACGTCGACCCGAAGACGAGCGATCCCGCGAAGAAGCAGCAGTACCTCGAGGCGAACCAGGCGCGCCAGCGCCTCGACAATCTCGTGCGCCGCCGCCTCGACGCGCTGCAGACGCGCATCGGCTATCGCTGGGCGCGCTACAACCAGTTCGCCGCGTTCATCGTCGCGGTCGCATTCTCGATCGCGGCGCTCGTGCAGGTGCCGAAGCTCTCCGCGCTCTCGATCGCCGTGCTCGCGGTCGCCGCCGGCTTCCTCGCGCCGCCCGCGAAGGACCTCGCCGCGGCGCTGAAGCAGATCCGCTATCGGTAAGGCGATGGCCTTGCCGGTCGTCAGCTTCCGCAAGTCGCCCGTCGGCGGCGACGTTTCCGAGCCGCGCGTCGCTCCCGCGAATGCGCTCGCGCTGCGCCGCCGTGTCATCCTTCTCATACACGGCTTCAACGTCGACGAAGAGCACGGCCGCGAGGACTACGACCGGTTCGTCGCAAGGTTGCGCGAGATGCTCGCCGTGCAGCGCGATGGCCCCGTCGCCGGCGATCGTCTCGTCGGCGTGTACTGGCCGGGCGATGCGGACTGGGGATTCGCGAAACCGCTCGCCTACATGCGAAGCGTGCCGCGCGCGCGAGACATCGGCGCTCGCCTCGCACAGTTGCTCGACGATGCCGCCGCCGCCAACGGCCTCGTCGAAGTCGACATCGTCGCGCACTCGCTCGGCTGCCGCCTCGCGCTCGAGGCGCTCCTCGCCGTGCACGCCAACCCGCAATCGCGCGTCCACATCCGCCGCATCCAGCTCATGGCAGCCGCGGTGCCGACCTTCATGCTGTTCGATCCCGACGACACGCCGCGGCTGCGCGACGCATTCGACCAGTCGCTCGAGATCGGCGCGAAGAATCTCTACTCGGGCGCCGATGGCGTGTTGAGCTTCGCGTTCCCGCCTGGTCAAACCTTCGCGGGCGACGACGAAGGCTTCCTTCCCACGGCGGTCGGCCACGCGAAATTCCCCGCGCAGGCCGAGCTCGCGCGCATGGATCCGGTCGAGATGCCCGACGCGGGCCACGGCTCCTATTGGGGCGGCGACTATCCCGACGAGTCCGCCGCGGCCGTCTACATCGCGCACGAGTTCCTGCAGATTCCCGACGCCGCGATACGCGACGCGCCGGAACGCAGCATCGTCGATCGCACGCTTGCCCCGCGAATGCTCTAGCGCTTCGCCGCCTTGGCGGCGGCCGCTTTCACGAGTGTCGTGCCGCGCATCTCGGCGCGCACCATCGGCAGGAAGCGTGCGGCTTTCACCGGCGCGTCTTCGAGCCAGCGGGCGAATCCCTTGTGCGAACCAAGGCGATTCCTTAGCTCGGTGGCGTTGACGCAGTACATGGTCGAGTTGTTTCCGAAATAGCTATTTAAGCAAAGATGTCCCGGAGAGACGTCTTCGACGGCACCGCGGCGACCTTCACCTACACCATCAACGGCCAGGGCGGGACGCTGCAGCTTTCGAAGCAGCCGTTCTAGAAAATGGTGTCAGGTACGAAATAAGTATTTCGTGCCTGACACCATTTATTGGGCGTAGCATTCTTAGCAGCACCGCGAAAGGAGCCGCCATGTGTCATGACTGGGAATTCGAGATGGTGAGGAAGGCTTACCTGGAGCAGATGGCCCGCCGCAAGCGCGAGGAGGAAGCCGCGCAGAAGAAACCGGCGCCCGTCGTGACTCCGGCGCCCGCGAAGCCCGCCGAAGCGCCGCGCGTCACGGACAAGGAACCCGTTCCCGCATGAAGTCGCTCGTCCGCGTCCTGGGAGCGGTGCTTCTCTTCGCCGCCTCCCTCAGCGCGGCGGCCGCGCCGGCACTCAAGTTCGACAAGCTCGAGCGCGAGCTGCACCTGCGCCCCGAGCAGAAGATGCAGTTCGACATCGCAGTCGCCTCCACGCAGCGCGCTCTCTTCGCCGTCGCGCTCACGGCGCTGCAGCTCAAGCAACAGGCAGTCGAGGAGCTCGCGAAACCGCGTCCGGATTTCTCGACGCTCGCGGACGCGCACGAGCAGCTCATCGAGCAGAACCGGCCGCTCTTCAAGGCGGCGGGCGAGGAGTGGAAGAAGTTTTGCGCGCTCCTCGACGACGACCAGCTCGACGTGGCGAAGAAGTATCTGCGCGACAACCTGGATGCCTTGTTCGGGAAGCTCGGGTCGGTGGATTTGGGCCCGATCACGCGGTAAAAGCGAGCGCCCGCTCGCGTTCTAACCACCTGTTTTGACTGGATTCCCGCCTTCGCGGGAATGACATCGCCATTGTTTCTTAACGGCTTTTGACGTTGGTCAAAGCGGGCGCTTGCGAGTCGGAATAAGAACGATTATCATTTGGTGCAATCCAACACTTGAACCGAAAGACACTCAGATGTTTCGCCTTGCAGCCACCGCACTCGTCGCAATTTCTCTCGGCGCGTTCGCCGCCGACGAGCCCGTCTTCAACCTCGCGATCGAGGGCCACAAGTTCACGCCGGATCGCATCGAAGTGCCCGCGGGCAAGAAGGTGAAGCTCATCGTCGAGAACAAGGACGCGACGCCCGAGGAATTCGAAAGCCCCGCGCTCAAAGTCGAGAAGGTGATTCCGGGCAAATCGAAAGCGACGATCTACGTCGGTCCGCTCAAGGCCGGTGAATACAAGTTCGTCGGCGAGTACAACGAGAAGACGGCGAAGGGCGTCGTCGTCGCGAAGTAACCGACCATGTTCGGCACCGCGCTCATCGTCTTCCGCGAAGTCCTCGAGGCCGCGCTCATCGTCGGCATCGTGGGCGCCGCGACGCGCGGGATCGCCGGACGCGGCCGCTTCATCCTCGGTGGAATCGCGCTCGGCATCGTCGGCTCGCTCGCCGTCGCGGGCGGCGCCGAGGCGATCTCGAAGCTCGCGGAAGGCATGGGCCAGGAGCTCTTCAACGCGTCCATCCTCGGCATCGCCGTCGTGATGCTTGCGTGGCACAACATCTGGATGTCGGTGCACGGGCGCGAGCTCGCCGCGAACGCGAAGAAAGTCGGCGGCGACATCCGCGCGGGGGCGAAGACGCTCTCGGTGCTCCTCGTCGTGATCGCCGTCGCGGTGCTGCGCGAAGGCTCCGAGACCGTGCTGTTCCTCTATGGGGTGGCGATCTCGGGCGACGCGTCGGCGCGCGCGATGATGCTCGGCGGCGCGATCGGGCTCGCGGGCGGCATCGCCGTCGGCTGGCTCCTTTTCGCGGGGCTGCTGCGCATTCCGATCCGCTGGTTCTTCGCCGCGACTTCCTTCCTCGTGCTCCTGCTTGCCGCGGGAATGGCGTCGCAGGCCGCGCGGTTCCTCATCCAGGCGAACGTGCTGCCGAGCCTCGCGTCTCCCGTGTGGGACACGTCGGACTTCATCTCGAATTCGTCGATCGCCGGGAAGGTGCTGCAAGGCCTCATGGGCTACGACGCCACACCCGCGGGAATGCAGATCGCTTTCTTCATCACGGCGCTCGTCGTCATCTGGACCGGCATGACGTGGGTCGGCCGCCGGGCGCATCCTCCCGCAAACGCAAGGCCCGCGACACCCGCCACAACAACCACCTAACAAGGAATTCCCATGCGTTCGACCCTGAGGCTCCTCGGAGCCATCGCCCTCGGCTTGCCTGCGATTTCGTTCGCGGGCGTCGACGACTACGTGCGCGTGCCCGCCATCGAGTACGGCGAGCGCGAGATCGACTTCAAGTACGGCACCGGGAAGCTGAAGAGCGGTGATGAGTTTCCCGGCGGGCGGTTGAGCGCGGGCAGCATCGGCTTCGGCTGGGGCGCCACACCCTGGTGGTTCACCGAGCTCTACGCGAAGTGGCACAAGGAGCCGGGCGACAAGACGCGCTACGACGCGTGGGAATGGGAGAACAAGTTCCAGCTGACCGAGCCGAACCAGTATTTCGTCGACGTGAGCGGCTTCGTCGAGATCGAAGTGCCGCGCGATCGCAACGAGGGCTACGAGCTAGCGTTCGGCCCGCTCTTCCAGTTCTACACCGGCGACCTGCAGTGGAACATCAACCCGGTGCTCGAGAAGGTGATCCGGGCCAGGGACAACGAGGCGCACCCCACCGAGCTCGGCTATCAATTCCAGGTGCGCTATCCGATTCGCGGCAACGACTTCGCGGTCGGCGCGCAGGCGTTCGGCAACCTCGGCAAGTGGAACGATTGGGAGCCGCGCGACGAGCAATCGCACGCGGCCGGCCCTGCGATCTTCGGTCGCGTGAAGCTCGGCGGCCGCGAGCAGATCAAATACAACGCCGCCTGGCTCTTCGGCTCCAACGCGGCCCCGAAGAACACCTTCAGGTTGCAGGTCGAATACGAATTCTAAAATCGGGGTCTGTCCCCGGTTTTGGTTTTTTCGCGCCAGCGGCCGATCAGCATCACGCACAGGCCGATGAGGGCGAGGGCGACGAAGGCCCAGAGCTCGTAGCGCTTGAGATCGTGCAACAGCGCTTCGAGCACGCTGCCGAAGAGGTAGCCCACGCCTGCGACGAGCGGCGCCCAGATCGCCGCGCCGATGAAGTTGCAGACGAGGAATTTCCGCGCGGACACGCGTCCCATGCCGAGCAGGATCGGGCCGACGATGCGGAAGCCGTACATGAAGCGCACGCACACGATGAGCGGCGCGTGCCAGCGCGAGAGCATGGCGTCGAAGCGGTCCGCGCGCTCCTGCATGCGCGGAAAGCGCGCGAGCAGCCGCGAACCCTCGATGCGCCCGAGATAGAAGAAGAATTGGTCGCCGGCGAAGCCCGCGAAGAGCGCGATCGCCACCACCGTGCAGAAATCGAGATAGCCGCGATACGCCGCGAGCCCGGCGAGCGCGAGGATCGTCTCGCCTTCGAGGAACGCGCCGACGAAGACCGCCAGGTACCCGTACGTGTCGATCAGGCCCGGAAGATCGATGCTCACGCTACGGAAGGATGGGAGGCGAGAGGAGCCGCAGCCCCACCGAGATCCAGCGCTCGGCGTTGCCGCTTACGAGGCGATTGCCGTACGTGGTGTCGATCTGCACGCGGTCCTTCACCGCCCAGAAGCGCAAACCCGCCTGGTAGAGGGGCCGCCCGCGATCGTTGCCGAAGATCTCCGGAATGAGGATGAGATCGTCGCGCATCTTGATCTCGTTGCCGAGCCCCCACGTGCCCTGCGTGCGGCGCTCGTCGCGCTTGCGAACCGCGCCGGCGTTCACGTGCACCACCCAGAAATCGTCGGCGAACGACTTGCTGATGGGAACGTACGCGTAGTAATCGCCCGGCCATCCCGGCGCGATCTCGCGATGCGGATGGCGAATGGTGCCGACCGCGAGCCCGACGCCGAGCCCATTGGGCTCGAGCGGACGGAAGATCGTCTTCGCCTGGACGACATGATCGGTGAATGCGCTATTGTCGCCGCGGAACCAGGTGCGTGTGCCGCCGAACGTGAGCTCCAGATTCCCGGGCGGATTGCACGCTGGCAGCGCCCACGCTTCGACCGATTCCTGGTTGCGCTTCACCCAGCTCTCGACCTGGCACGACTTCGCGTCCACGATGCGCGCGTCGTCGGTGACCATGGGACGCGCGCACTCGGCCTCGAGCGGAAAGATGGAGCACAGCGAAAGAAGCTCGACGGCGATGCGCCGCCGGACGCGGGCCATGCGGCATGTTAATTCATCTGCGCCGGCGCGAGCGGCGCGCCTCGGGGCAATTCGGGCGGCAACCCCACGCTGAGCTCGAGCTTCACGGTGGAGTTCGCGAGGTCGGCGAGCGCCTGGAGGTAGCCGACGTGCACGTCGTCGGCGGCGCGTTGGGCGTTCAGGAGCTCCAGCAGCGATGCCGAGCCCTTCCGATAGCTCATGCGCACGCCCTCGAGGACGCGGTCGGCGTCGGCGACGACGCGCTCGGCGTAGCTCTGCGCGTTCGCCGCTGCCGCTGCGTATTGAACGTGGATCGCGCGGACCTCGGTCTCGGCCTTGAGGAGCACGGACTCGCGCAGCAGCTCGGCCTGGGTCAATGCCGCCTGAGCCTGGACGAGCTCGCCGCGCTGCAGGCGCGAGAACGGAATCGGGACCGTCAGCGTCAATCCGAGCGTCGTCGATCGCTCCGCGGGCGAGTTGGTGACCATGCCGGTGGAATCGAAGATCGGGTCGACGCGCGGCGTGTTGGTGACGCCGGCGTTCACCACCGGATCGACCCAACGGTTGGCGCGCGCGAGCTTCAGGTTCTCGAAGGCGTTGTCGACCGCGGCTTTCGCGGCCTTCACGTCGGCGCGATTGAGCACGGCGAGGCGGATCAGCTCGTCGAGGTCGAACGCGATCGCCACCGCGCTCAGCCGGCATTCCGGCTCGCGACCCGCGAACATGTCGACGAACCGCTTGCCGAGCGGCGCCGACAGATTCAGCAGCGCCGCGGCCGCGTCGGCGCTCGCCGTCGTCGCCTCCGCGGCGAAGCGGTCGGATTCGACGCGCGATTGGCGCAGCTCCAGCATGCCGATGTCTCCGGCCTTGAGTCGGATCTCGTTGGCGCGCACGACGTCGCGGAACGATCGCAGACTCGATTCCTTGCGCGAGCGCACGCCGCGCGTCCGGCACGCCTCGACGAACGCCGCGGCCGCGGTCGACGTGAGCTGGACCTGGAACGCGTCGACGTTGGCCTCGGCGACACGCACGTTGCTCTCGGCCGCGTCGATGCGCGCGCCGCGCTTGCCGCCGAGCTCGATCGTCATCGCGAGCCCCGCCGTGGTCGCGGTCGATGCGTTCGGCTTGTTCGGGCCGTAGAGCTCCTTCGAGGCGATCCCTGCGGTGAGCTGCGGATCGGGCCGCACGCTCGCGATCGAGATGCCCGCGCGCGCGCTCTCGATCGTCTGGCGCTGCGCACGCAGCTCGAGGCTGTTCTGCTCGACCGCTTTCAGGTATTCGGCAAGGGACACGTCTTCCGCGAAGGCCGATGGCGCTGCGAGCAGGAGGCCGGCGAGCGCGACGCGGGCAGAAGGGAGGGCG
>JACXTT010012851.1_pt1 | contig 11085 bp, 7 predicted proteins | sample 9270951 | NCBI WGS metagenome assembly JACXTT01 (sample SAMN15532306, study PRJNA645909) | rock metagenome | isolation source: weathered quartz diorite | place: Puerto Rico | collected 2017-06-21 | reverse complement strand
CCCGCGGGCTGATCATCATAGCCGGTACCGCTTGCTCCATCGATTAGTCCTATCAGCTCGCCAAGGGACAGGGGTCGCTCTGAAACCGTGGGGCTAGACGGGTACTTAATGCCGTCATCGTCGATGATTTTGTAGTGATACTTGTCGGCTCGCTTTCGAGCCCACACCTGGATGATGTCGGAATGTACCGTTTGAGGGAGTGCAATCGTAGCGATTGCCCACTTCGTCCCCGAGCCATAGGACAGGGGACGAAACTCTAAGTCGAAGTGTTCCTTACGTGGCACGGGGTGCGCTCCGGGCTAGGTCATTCGATTCTCCAGGTGGGCCGGCAGCGAGCCGACGATCACCTGGTTGGTCTTGTCATCCCAGAAGAAATAGATCGCCAGGCAGTACCGCTGATCCTTAGAGCTTCCTTTCCGGAGGTGGTGCTCCAAGAACCGGGCCTCGGATGAGAAGGACGGATACCGAACAAAGTAGGTGTCACCCTCCGCACCGGCCCGCTCGAATGTGATCGAGCGCCCGAACTCGAGCCCGAGCTCAGCGCAGCGTGACTTGAACTGATCGTCCGCGCCCGCATGCCCCATTTCCATATTCCGGTATTCATTCGCCAGGAGTACAAGGGCGCGGCAGACGAGTGCCGGCTCCTCATAGCGCGCATCCTTGAGCGCCCGAATGGCCCGCGGGAGGAGAACCAATCGACCCGTAAGGTACTCCTCAGCCCACTCCGGGATCTCCTCGTAGTCAGTCGGCAGCGGAATATCGCGGTCAGCGTCCTCGCCAGTTTTCTCGAGCGCGTACCGCAGGAGGTCGATCTGACTGCGGAGCTTGCGGTTCTCGTCCGCGTACCAATCACGCTCGCGTTCCGCGGCGATTGCGTCATCGTTGAATAGCTGCGCCTCGGCCTCCGCCTTCTCCACCTTTCCCTTTAGGGCAGCGAGCTCCTCTTCGTAGAGCGAGACAAGCTCGGCGCCATCTTTGGTTTCCCGACGCGTTCGCTCCGAACGAACACGAACCGCGTCCGCGTAGAGGAGGCACGGCGACCACAAGACCCGCTTGTTTGCCGAGTACAGGAGCGCTTGATCCTCAAGGAAATCCGCGAACGCCTCCTCCGAGCGCAGACCCTTGTATTGGTACGCCATAATCGTCTCGGCAAACGCCAAGGGATGATCCGTGGGCAGGTCGTCTTCGAAGGATAGTCCCGGGCGGTACGTGCGCACGGCTCCCATGAACGCAGACCACGTCTTTCCGACCATCGCCGTCCAGCGGAAACCAAGGTCGGTCGGCAGCGTGGCCACGTGGGCGATTCCGCAGGTCTTCCGCGCCAGTTCATCGGCGTTGAGAAGGAAGGGCGCGGTTTGAATGCCGAGCCTGCCCTGGTTGGGTTGCGTAAGCAGCAGGACCGGGAGTGCCCGCCGGTTATCGAGGAGCAAATCCCTGAACCGGGTCAAGTCAGCCTCGGACGACAAATTCCACGGGCGGGATTCGACGCTGTGGACGTCGCGCATTTCGAACTGGCTCGCGAGGTCGAGGACCACCCGGGGTCGGGTGAGCTGGATCTCTTGCGTGGCGTACGGAAGAGAGCCGCAGGAGATCCTGATCGCAAATCGAAGGCCGGGGTCTTTCGGCGCTAGCGCAATCTCCGTTGTCCATACCCTGCCGGCAACGGCCGGCCGATCGAGGAACGGCGCATCCGGTTGGATAAGACGGAGGCACCAGATTCCCTCATCCTCGATGACAATGGATTCCGCGCTTTGGCCGGGTAGCTCGTAGCGGAAGTTGGCGCCGGTAAACGCAACCTCGGGTAGATACCGATCCGGGAGTTTGGAAGCGACCCATCGGAGAATCGTACTGATGCAGCCCTTGCGGAGCAGCCTGGCGGGCGTGCCTTTGCCCGGAACGATGTCAGCCGCGAGCTGGAACGTCGTCCGAACGGTCGGCCGACCCGGGCGAATCGTGAGCGGGCCTACCCTGGCGGGAACTTGTTGCCGAGCAACTGGATCTGGTGGGATCGTGGGCCGCCTCCCGAGATGGCGTTGGTCGTCTCTTCTTAGGGGCTCAGGGGAGGCTCGCGCAACCGGCCTCGAAAATCAACGCGGGATGATTGCTCCCCTGAAGCTGAGCCAACCTGCCACGCCGTGGCCTGCTACCGAATTGCTACCGAATCGGCGTCATTTCTGACCACGCTGTGTCACCCGGTGTCCGGTTACCAGCGCCTTCGGATGCACCAAGCAAACAGCTATCAACTCTGTACTTACGTTTGTGCGCAACGTCTTCGGCGGGTTCGGCCGATGTGATAATTGGTTCCGTTGATCGCCTTTCAAGACCGCCCGATTAAGCCACTCTCGCACCCCTCCACCTCTTTGGAACATAACACGTTGATGAGCTCCGAGGTGCAGAGCAAGCGGTCCATAAGCCCGCTCTGGATCCTGTACAGCCAGCGGGTCAGCGGGCCGATACTTTCGACATGCGCTTCCGTCTCGTGCCCCTGCACGCGGCCCTATTCATGGCCGTCAGCCTGTTCGCGTTTCCGGCTGACGGGGGGGAGGATCCCTGGCCCGTGTTGGTCAAGCGAATCACCGCCACGAGCCGAGCGGACAGCACGGCAGTCCTCGTGTTGTTCGACGAGGATGTCGTCGAAGCACTGCGCTCGCGGCTGCCGCGAGCATTCATGGTCTTCCCCTTCAGGCACCCTGATGTCCCGCGTCACGACGCATTCACGCCAGCGCAACTTGGACGGATGTTCCAGGAGGCAGCGGCCTCGATGCAGAACTCCTCCGACGTGTGGGTTGTTGGCCGGATTGCTGGATCGAAAGGGCGTTCACGAGCGGCACGGTTTGCAGACATGGCAGCAGCCATGAATCGAAGCCGCGTCCTTCGCGACAGTGTGCGAACCTCTCGAGGCACAGTGGTATTCAGTCGATGGGTGGACCGCCCTGGAGGCAGGGCCCAGCGGGTACAGACGCGTCAGGCGATGGCCTATGCTGACAGCGTGCTTGCGCGCGGCATTCCAAAGCCAATCCCGATCACGCGTCCCTTCACGCGGACCGAGCTTGCTCTCGACCCCGACACCCTTTCCTTCTATGTGACCAGGCTGGCCGACACGTCCTTCTACGCAATCAGTGGGTGCCCCGACGCCGAGCTTGTATTTTGGAATGCACCGGAACGCCTCGGACAGATGGGCCCCGGGGTCGTGCCGGTGCTTGTCAAGCGCATCGCAGACCCGAGCCCGTTTGTGCGTGAGCGGGTCCAGGAAGCGCTTCTCTATGCGACGCAAGACGACCGAATCTTGGCGCGAACCGGGGGCGAGTACCTAAAGTTTTACGATCAGCCCTCACGCACCCCGCACGACATAGTCGAAACATGGTGGGCGAAGTACGGTCACTACTGGACGCTTGCGGACAGCACTCGCTGAGTTGCTACCGAATTGCTACCGAATCAGCGCCATTTCCCGCCATGTCGTGTCACCGTGTGTCCATCTCTAGGAACTATGGAAATCCAGACTAACTAGGCATCGATTCGACGAATCAGCGTTCGCGCAACGCCTTCGGGGTTCGGCCCCAGACACTTTGAACTGCACCGTGGACCGCTTTCAAGACCGCCGCCTCAAACCACTCGGCCACCCTCCGCGCGACTGGAGCGGCAACAGCTTACCGCAAGGCTGCGATTCCAGGTATGCGCGCACGCGGCGGGCGAGAGAGCCAGAGACCAAGAGAGCCGCATTGGCGCGCGAGGCGTGCCTTTGCGCAAGGGGACAGGGAACGTGGGCGGGAGTCGAACCAGCTGCGGATGCGGAGATTCGTGACCGTGAGCCGCAACTCTCGCCCGCACGCGGACATACGCAAGCCCCGGCAGCTCTCGCCACCGGGGCCCTTATCTTCACCGCGAACCGAAGAGTTCGCGTTTCCGTGATCTGGCTCCCCGAACGTAACCCTCTTCGAACCTCAGAGATCTACTCTTCTCGCCCGGCGATGACGCTCAGATCCTGTGCGGATTGCTCGCCGTCCTTGTTTGCGGCGATCTGAAGTTGGCAAAGACGAGCGTATCTCCCGCCCCGTGCCAAGAGTTCGTCGTGACCACCCTGCTCAGCAATCCGGCCATGCTCCAGAACTATAATCCGGTCGGCAAACCTCACCGTTGCGAGACGATGCGCGATAATCAGCGTCGTTCGTCCTGCCGAAGCCCGCTCGAGCGCCTCGATGACGATTCGCTCTGAAGCGACATCCAGGCCACTCGTCGGTTCGTCAAGAATCAGGATCGGAGCATCGCGAAGGATGGCACGGGCGATCGCAATCCGCTGCTTCTGCCCCCCTGAAAGGCTGGCTCCACGCTCCGCCACCAAAGTCTTGTAGCCGTCCGGCATCCGGCGGATGAATTCTTCCGCGTTGGCCAGGGCCGCCGCCGACACAATCTCGGTGTCGCGCGCGGACGGGCGGCCGAATGCGATATTGTCGGCTATCGTCCCGCTGAAGAGCAGCGCGTCCTGCAGGACGAGGCTTATCTGCTCCCGAAGCGACTGCAGTTGATAATTGCGAATGTCTTCGCCATCGATATGAACGCTGCCTTCCGTGGGATCGAAGAATCTCGGGACCAAACCCGCCAGCGTGGTCTTGCCGGCCCCCGTCGCCCCGACGATGGCTACTTTTTCGCCCGGCTTAATTGCAAGATCCATGTGAGACAAAACGGGTTGGCGGGGCTCGTATGCGAAGGACACATCTCGGAGTTCGATCCTACCCTCGAGCCGCGACACGACGCGAGCCCCCGGCCTGCTTGTCACCTCCGTCTGGGCCCGCAACACATCCTGGATGCGCTCTACGGCAACGACGGCCCTGCTCAACGACGTGGACAACCGCGCCAAGGCCTTCATCGGAGCATAAAAGTTCGTCACGTAGGCGAAAAAGACGATCACGTCGCCCGTCGTTACCTTGTTCGCAAGGACTCCAGTGGCTCCGTACCACATCACGATCACGAGTCCAACCGCGGCCAGGACATCGACGAGAGGCGCAACGCGAGCCTGATAGCGAACGCCTTCCAGATAGGCGCGGAGGCTAGTCTCGCCTTGAGCCTGAAAGCGGTCGTCTTGTTGCTGCTCCTGGGCAAGACCCTGGACGATCCGAATGCCGACAAATGTTTCCTGAGCGACAGAGGCCAGCACGCCGTCGCTCATACGTGCTGTCCGGGCAGCGGTCTTGATGCGTCGCGTGTACCGGAAGACCGTCCAGAACAAGAGTGGAGCAACGCACAACGCTGCGAGGGCGAATTGCCAGTTTAGCCAGAACATCAGAACAAGCATTGCCGTAAGGAGGCAGGCATTGCTGACGAGAAGAATCGATCCGTTGGCGACGACGTCCTGGATGGAGTTGACGTCGGTCGTCAGGCGAGCCATGAGGTCGCCCGTTAACTGTCGGTCATGAAATCGAAGCGAGAGCCGCTGGATATGAGCGAACAAGCGGCAGCGCAGTTGAAAAGCGAGACGCTGAGCGACGTCGCCGACCGCCCTTGTGAAGGCATAGGTCAAGCCACCGGTGCTCAGCGCGATGAGGAGGGTTGCGGCACACGCGCCATAGAGAACACGCATCGGGTCATGGGTGGAGTGATTGAGCCATCCGCCCAGGAACGGGACGCGGGTGTGCTTGTGAGAAAGAACCGAATCGACGACCACTTTGAGTGGCCACGGGCGGAGTGCGGTGAGCAGCGCATCGAGCGCCATCGCGAGCCCAGCCCAGAACAACGCTCCGCGAAACGGATACAGCAGGGGCAGGAAGTGCTCGCGCCAGTCGTTACGGGTGGCGGCCGCGGCGGGAGCGTAGTCAGGCATCGGACTTCTCGTCCTTAGCGCCGTTGTGCCGCCGAAGAATCACGGCTCCGCCTAAGGCCCCGATATCCATGGCACCACTCAGACCGGACGACTCTGCCAGGCGATTGAGAACCCTGGCAGCGGAAGCGCCTTGTAGGATCTTTGGTTGATAATCCACGCGCGGGTCCCGGTTCTTGGCGTACATCGGATAAACACGACAGACCGTGCGGCTCTCCTCGAAACGGATCGCCAGCAATAATGATTCCGCGTGGCTGTTGCCGGAGCCGAAGGCAAAATTTCCGAGACTATAGGCGATGAGGCATCCCCGGTAGACTTCCAAGGGCTGAATCACGTGGGGGTGGTGGCCGATAACCACGTCCGCGCCACATTCAGCCGCGAAGCGCGCCTTGACACGATCTTCCTCGAATGGCTGGCGCTCATAGGGGAGGCCCCAATGGAACGTGACGACGACGCGATCAGCCCGCGTCCGGAGATCCCGAATGTCGCTCGCCAAGACGGGCAGTGTATCCATAGCGCTGCCGGGCCGTGTCGACGTCGCAGCGGTCCGTCGGTTCCAGTAGTACCCAAGCAGGCCCACACGGTAAGTACCTGCCTGCAAGATGACGGGCTTTCGAGCCGCACGATCGGTAGCACCCGCGCCGATGACACTGACTCCGGCGGCCGCGAGGGCCTCGAGGGTTTCGAGGACGCCCTCCGTCCCGCAGTCAAGGAGGTGGTTGTTTGCCAGCGTCACCACGTTTATGCCGGCGCGCAGCAGCGACCGCGCGTGCTTCGGATGAACCCGATAGGAATAGTTTCGGCTCTCCTTCTTGGCGTGTCGCGCCAGCGGGCCCTCGAGATTCGCGACAACGATGGGCGCCCTCTTCAGCAGAGGACGAACCGCCGCGAAGGGATACTCCGCTCCGTGTTCTGCGATGGGCTTTCTGGATCGCCCGCCGAGCATGATGTCGCCACCCGCGATGGCCGACGGCGCGGGTTCTCTCGCTTCGGCCAGACGCGCCTCCAGCGCCTCGGGCGAAAGCAGCTCATCGGATGCCGGTATTTCCTCCGGTGCCACGTGCTTCAGCAGGCGTCTTTCGAAAGCCGAAAAGGCATCCCCCCGATCGCGGGTGGGGGGCGGCAGGGGGTACGACCTAGGATCGTCCACGTCAAGCCGCTCCCACACTCGGCTGCGGGTGAATGCCGCGCGCGGCGAAGACTTCCAGAATCACCGAGCGGTACCGACCGGCGAATCGTCGCTTGTCCGCAGCGAGCAGGGCGGCCAATCCAGCTGCAAAGCTCGCGCGCGCGCGGCGCGTGCTCGACACGGTCGGGGATGCGACTCTGTCGCGCCGGTACCCCAGCTCGAGAAGCGATGCAAGGACGAGTAGATCGGCACGGTACGCACCCAGTGGATCACTCGAGGCAAGTCGCGTGCGCAGGTCCCAAAGCGCGGCGCCCCAGATGGTGCCGTTGGCGTGTGGATCAGCTCCACGCCTGGAATCGTATTGCGCCATGGTGTTGAGCGAAATCAGGCTGCGCGGATGGAAATGCCGACCGTCATGGCCGTGCTGCCACGCCCAAATGTGGGGTGTTCCCAGCATGGTGGCCGCCCAGTAATCGCAGGTGCCCTCATCCAACGCCGTCTTCCGATTGTCCTGCCTGCCGGCGCGGCGAACAACGTTCGCCCGAAGATCGGCCGTATGTCGCGTGATGTGGTGACCATATTCATGATACAGGATGCCTGCGTTGTGCGATGCGTTGGCCCGATATCGTCTGCCGGCGGCCTTCACGAGAGCACCGCCCTCCAGCAGCTGCCGACCCGGCCCCAAGTGGATCTCGCCATGGGGTGAGATCGGCGCGTACTCGGGTACGTCGTAGCGGCGACTCGGGAGCCGATAGTGGCCTCCCTGAAATGGCAGCCATCGCTCGCCGCGCCTGATACCATCGCGACCGCTGCCGCGTTCCGTCGCTGCGTGGTGTGCATTCACGACGGCGACGACCCGCGGGAGGGGCGGCTCTCCGAGTTCGCCGAGGAGGCCCTCCAGGTAGGACGCAATCTTGTCGAGGTGATAATAGGAGTTGGTTTCTCCGAAATGAGACGCTTCGATGTATCGCTGCCGAAAATCGGCGGCGCCGAGCGCGATCTTGTCCATGCGCCCCCCGCCTATTCCAGGGTTGAACAGGAAGTCGCCCGCAGCGTTCGGCCGGGCATCTCCTATCGGCGTGGGCCGAATTTCGCCTGTCCCGGTTCCAGGCTCATTGATCTCCCCGCCGTTGCGCACCAGAACGTAACGCCCCGCGAGTCGGCTATCCCCGTCACATGCGGTCTCGAGGTGCGCAAGGCTCACGACCTCTAGATTTATGCTGCCTTCGCGTGGGTCGCCGGGATCGGGTTGCCAGATATAGACACGGCCGCATCTCATGTCGGCGGTGGGACCCCTGGAGCAGATCCGTTTGGGATGGTGCTACACACGAGTCTCGAGGGTCTCCAACAGGCGGCTGTTCAGCACACCGTTCCTAAGCTGGTCGACTGTCAGACACTCTACCCCTGTGCCCGCTCGCGCCTCCGCCATGGCGAGCGGGCTCATGGAGATGAGCCCGGAAATGGCCACCGGCGCAATACCCCAGGCTCGCAACATGCAAATGCCGCCGACTGCTCCTAGCGGATCGTTGGTCACGAACACCCATTCGTCCACGGTGCTCTTGAAAGCGGCCGACTTCAGCAAAGCGGAAGTTTCCTTTTGGAGAAGACCGTCTGCGATCTCGACCACAACCCAGTCCGCACCTCTGATTGCAGCATGAGCGACGAGTGTCCTATTGAGATCGAGCAGCTCATGCAACGAGCAGAGATAGGTCGAAGGGTGACCCCCATCGACAAAGTCCAGAGCCGCGCACGCTCCAGCGTCAATGAATCTCCAGAGATCGCGTCCCGCGGCGGTGCCGGTCAACTTGATCGCCCCTACGCGGTGGCCGTGTCGGCGAAGTCCGACGATCAGGCTCGCCGCCGTGTGGGTCTTGCCCGTGTCCATCTCCGAAGCGCAGACGACGACCACGCGCGGCCACTTCGATTCGGCCGGGGAGGACACGGCAAAATGGCGCAGTTTGAGCGCCCGCCCCTGGTCATCTCCGAGGGCTCCAAGCTGGCGTACCTTGCTCGGCTCGGCGATGCCATCGCTCTTGCTCGTAACGAGCCCGCATACACCCCCCATGGAGAGCAGATCACAGAATTCCCCGTTGGAGCGCGCGTAGCCTTCAAATTGTTTCGTGGCATAGCGGTTTCCAAATACGAGCGCCAGAAGGTCGCCCTCATAAAGGTTGCACGCCCGACCGGAAGCAAGTTCCAGACGGGTGTTCTTTCCGATCATCTCCAACCGCGCGATGACGACGTCGCCAGGCTCCGGAGAGGGTGGACATGGCAGCAGGCATGAAATTCTGTCCTCTGGGATCCGGCGCAGAGCGAAGGGGCGACGTAGGGCCGATTTCATCTCATCGGTGAGGCACATGGTTTTTCCTTCTAGGTCGAACCTGGGTTCGATTCGAGAGCAGCCCTCCGATGCCGGGCCACTCCGCACTCCGCCACTCACCTATCGAAGTACAAGCGTGCGCAGATGAGTCGCCGCTTGCATTGAGTTCGGAAGTTGTAGCTTGACGCGCCATTGATACGTGCCGGGCGGGAGCGTCTGGTACGCATAGACGCCTCGGTTGCCCATGCCGTTCCAGTCGGCCTGGGTACTCTGATTCCGGATTGACGTCCACGCGATGGCACCGTTGACGGACACTCGTGCGCTCGCCGTGAGATACGGCAATTGATACGGGGTCCATGTAAAACTGAGCGGCGACGTGAAAGAAGGTAGGGGCACGACCGCGCTGTCTGCCGGAGAGACTTGCACCAAGCCATGTACGTCAATATCGAAGGTCGGGATCGTGATGGCATCGCCGGGATGAGCAACGTCGAAAAAGGCCCGCACGTAGCCGAGGTCAGCACGGTCCATTGGCGACACCCTCGATACCCAGTGCCCCGGCGGAACGGACATGAATGCGTAGTGGCCGGTACCGTCCGTCATCGTCGAATCCATCATAGTGTCCGCCGAGTCGTGGACGGAGAGAGCTATTTTCATGCCCGGCACGGGTACCCCGGTACGAACGACCGCCCCTACTACCTGTGGCGTGCCCGGAGGGGCTGTGAGAGCCTTCTCGCGCGAAAGGCCGCAGCCGGCGACTAAGATCGCAAATGCCGCAAGCTGCGCCCGAGAGTTAACGCGGATGTTCACCGAAGCACCACCACGGCACGGCTTGCCGAAAAGCGGCCGGCTGCGAGGCGCACCCAGTAAACTCCGGTAGCGACCCGAGTGCCCCGCGAGTCTCGCAGGTCCCAGGCGATCGAGTGCTGGCCCGACGACCCCATTCCGCTCCACAGCACCGCTACTCGGGCACCGGTCACGGAGAAAACTTCGAGGCGGGCGCTGGTAGACTTCGGCACGCGGAAGCGCAGCGTGACGAACCTCGTCGCGGGCCCGGGCGCGGGGGGGAGTAGATCAAATTGTCCAGTCTGCTGGGAAACTGCGACACCTGACACCGCGGCGCTTAGGGCGTAGAATCGACCGTTCTCTGCGCCGAAGTATACCGTGCCGTCGGCGCCCAAGGCCGGTGACGTTCGGACAGAAGAATTCGTGAGGAATCTCCAACGAATCGTTCCGTCCGGGTTTACGCAGTAGAGCGTCGAGTCGTCGGACCCAAAGTATGTAGTTCCGTCGATGGCGACCGCGGGAGACGATCGGACTTCGTGTCGCGCTTGGGCCTCCCACAGCTCACGCCCGGTCGCCCGGTCGAGCGCCACAATGTGCGAGCCCATACCGGCCACGATGACGCCGTCGTTTCGAACGGCCGGAGTGGTGTCGATATTCGTAGTATCCGTGAACATCCACTTCACCGACCCGTTCGGGGCTAGCGCGCGAAGAATGTGGTCGCGGCCTCCAATATAGATCGTCGAATCCGGACCGACGGTCGGCGAGGAGAGATTGATGATGCCTCCGGTCGTGCCCGCCCAGCGCAGGGCGCCTGAATCCGAGACCGCATAGATGTGGCCGTCCCAGGAGCCAAAATAGATGTCGTGCGACGGGCCGACAGCCGGCGAAGAGCGTACGAAATTATGGGTCGAAAACTTCCACACCGAATCTCCCGCTGCGGTGAAACGATAAAGACTGGAATCGCTGCTGCCGACGACCACATCTCCGTTGGGCAGGATCAAGGGCGAGGAGCGGAAATTGTTCCCTCTGGTGCGCTTCCAG
>JACXTT010012850.1_pt1 | contig 11085 bp, 10 predicted proteins | sample 9270951 | NCBI WGS metagenome assembly JACXTT01 (sample SAMN15532306, study PRJNA645909) | rock metagenome | isolation source: weathered quartz diorite | place: Puerto Rico | collected 2017-06-21 | reverse complement strand
CGGTGGAAACCTGGTAAACCACGCAGCAGTCGGCGTTACCCACGTGATACCGACTTGGGCGACATTCCTTCTTGATCCACGTCTGGGTAATCAGACCCTGCAGATCCCGGGAATTCCCCAGGACTCTCACGGTTTTACGGAATTTCATTTCGGCACCGGCCCAGGATCGGTCCTGCAAGGTGGGGCGGACTACCCCTTCCTCGGCAATTCCGCGAACCAGGGCTACGATCCACAGTTGTTTATAAACTGGGTCGCGAGCGATGATGTCAGCTGGGTGAAGGGTCGCCATCAGATTGAGTTTGGCTTCGAGGCCCGCCGCCGCACAATTGCGGCCCACGATCAGACCCTAGACGCGGGAAGCCTCACCTTCAATAGCAATTCCACGGACCTGCCTGACAGCCCCAATTTCGGGAGTAACGGAAATTCGTTCGCCAGTATGATGCTAGGACAGGTCTTCAGCGGCATTCGTGCCGTCCCGCTGCCGGAGCAGCATTTCCGCGACAGCATGTTGGCGGCTTACGTGCAGGATCTGGTCAAGCTGACTCCTAAGCTGTCCCTCAGTCTGGGCTTGCGCTACGAATTTCCGGTTTACGCAGTCGAGCGTGACGGCCAGATGGGCTTGTTCAATCCCACAAGGCCGAACCCCGCTGCCGGCAATCTGCCCGGCGCGCTTGAATTCCTGGGCAAGGGTTCTGGACGTACCGGCACTTACAACATCTTTGGCACCTACAACAAATCGTTCTCCCCCCGCGTGAGTCTGACGTATCAGGTGAATGACAAGACCGTGCTTCGCACCGGCTACGGCATATTCCGCCTGTATCCGAACTATGGCGATCTCAATAACCCGAACGCTCTGGTTTTCGCCCCCGGTTTTGGTGCTACGCTCGCAACTTCCTCAACCAATCAGGGAATCACACGGGCATTCAACCTCGATGCCGGGTTTCCGGCGCAGAACATCACGTTGCCTAACTTCGATCCATCGCAGAATAACGGCGGAACGGTTACCTACATAAACTCCAAGTCGAACCGGCCAGCCTTCATGCAAAGCTGGACGCTGGATGTTCAGCGTAACCTGCCCTGGGCGGTTATGCTGGATGTCGCCTATGTGGGTTCGCACGCCACTGGAATCTGGTCAGGCGTCGAAAATATCAATCAAGTGAAACCGAAATTTTTGAGCCTCGGGTCGACGCTGGACGCCGACATCAATTCGCCGGAAGCTGCTGCCGCAGGAATCACGTCACCCTACCCGGGATTTCAAGGGTCGGTAGCGCAGGCCTTGCGGCCTTTCCCGCAGTACACCACCATCAACGATTTCTATCAGCCGACCGGATACAACGTTTACCACGCGATGCAGGTGAGAGCGCAGAAACGGTACGCGAATGGCGTGTCCTTTCTGGGTGCCTACACCCTGTCAAAGAACATCGGCATCGAGCCGGGCAACACATTTGGCAGCTGGTTCGGAGCGGCAGCGCAGACATCACTAAACACATACAATCAGGCAGCCGAAAAGTCTCTGGTTGGCAATGACCGGACCCACGTATTCATTCTCTCGTGGACATACGAACTGCCATTCGGCCGCAGCAAGCGCTACTTGGGCGGCATCAACCCAGTACTGAATCAGATCATTGGTGGATGGCAAATTAACGCGATCCAGACCTACGAGTCGGGAACACCCATTGGCGTTAGTGGTGGCGGCAACCTGTCGATCTTTGGCGGAGGGAACCGTCCCGATCAGGTGTCAAACAATGTCCGCAGCAACGTTTCGATGAGCGACTTTAATCCGGCCACCGATGTGTATTTGAATATCAATGCATTTGCCCAGCCGGCTCCGTTTACGTTTGGCAATGCACCCGCTCTACTGCCCAACGTCCGCACTCCAGCCAACTACAACGAAGACATCTCCATCTTCAAGAGCTTTTCCCTGGGGAGGGAGTCAACCAATCTGGAATTCCGGGCGGAAATGTTTAATGCTTTCAACCGGACGAACTTTGCCGGACCCGCCGCCGATGTCAACACCCCGGACACCTTTGGTCATATTTTCGCGCAGGCAAATACACCCCGGGTAATTCAGCTTGCGCTGAAGTTGAACTTCTAGGATCTGTCATGGAAGCAGCGGGTGCCAGTTTAAGCCGGTGCCCGCCGGCGCTTGGAAAAGCCGATGGATTCCCAAACTTTGGGAGTTCTGTCGGAGTTTTTGTGCCAAGTAGAGCCAAAATTCAATAGGGCAAAAGAGGAACGTGATTCCAGGGTTGTTGCTCGCCATGACTTGCGGTTTGTGCTGGGGAGTCTTTCTGACCCCTATGCGGCTGCTCAAAGCCTGGGACTGGGAAAACATCTGGGCGGTTTGGACGGTCTTCGCGATGTTGGTGGGTCCGGTCGCGGTCGCCGCCATCGCGGTCCCGCATTTCGTTGAAATCAACCAGGCTGTTGGACTCGAAGTTCTACTCGGCACTGCATTTATTGGCGCAATTTCCGGTACTGCGGGATTTCTCTTTAGCTATACCGTCCCTGTGGTGGGAGTGGGATTGGCTTCCGCTCTCAATGCGGGAGGGAGCATGGCAATCTCACTGCTCCCTCTGGTGATCCTGCACAGTCGAACGATCGCTCACCGTAGTGGTCTGCTCACCATTGCTGGAGTAGTCCTCTCCATCTGGGGACTTTGGTTTTGCGGAAAGGGAGGCTCGCTCCGGGACAAGGAAGCCGCTGCCGAAGTGGGCGCGGTACCTCCGAAAGTAAAGCTTACTTTTGCCCAATGCGTCGCCGCCAACATATTTGCCGGCGCCATCAGTTCGGGTATGAATGTGGTGCTTGCATTTCCCAACCCCATTATTGACGTCGCGCACAGCTTTGGGTGCAGCGACTTCGAGACGGCAACCGCTTTTCTGGCACCGTATATGGTCGGCGGCTTTTTCACCAACATCTTTTATTGTGCCTATGTCTTACGCAAGAATCGTACAACCTCTAAGTTTCTTGCTCCCGGATGGTTTGTTTGTCTGCTCTGGACCATCTTTATGGCAGCAGTCTTCCTAGTCGGCACCATCAGCTACGCCTATGCGGTTGGTTTGTTGGGATCGTTTGGTGCCGTCATCACATGGGGCGTTTCAGGGGCGGCGATGATCGTGTTCCCTACGGTATGGGATGCGCTGCTCGGGCAATGGTGGGGCCGGGCGGCCCGGCAGATTGCGTACGGAGTTGTTGTGCTGATGGCTTCGATCGTGGTGCTGGCGTTGGCGCAGTATTTCTACCAGATTAATCCGCTGGGATAGTGAGCCGGGCTTCCAGAATGAACATCACCGACACGCATGTGCATGTTTGGGATTTTTCGCGGTCTTCCTACTCATGGACGAATGCGGTGCCGTTGTTGAACCGAAGCTTCTTGATCGAAGAATATGAAGGCGCCACGCGTGACCTAGAAATTTCGAAGATCGTCCTGGTGGAGGCAGACGTCGACGAACCTTACATTCGGGCGGAAAGCGGATACTTGTTGGACCTGGCGGATCGATATCCCCGAATTGCTGGAGTTATTGCCGGCGGTCGCCCCGAGGCTAGCGATTTTGCAAGATACCTTGATGAGATTGCGGAACACAGCAAATTGAAGGGAATCCGGCGGGTTTTAGAAACACAACCCGATGAGTTGGTGGAATCCGGGCTTTTTGTTGACAATATTCGGCGCCTGGAAAAATACGGGCTTTCTTTTGATCTTTGCGTGCTCGATCGCCAACTTCCTGTTGCGATAGGCCTGGTGAAAGCTTGTCCTGCGGTCAGCTTCATTCTTGATCATTGTGGGTGTCCGCAGCCTAAAGGCAAAGAATTTGATGTGTGGAGTGAAAGGATTCAGGAGATAGCCGACTCGGCCAACGTTGGCTGCAAGATTTCAGGATTGGTCGGTTATACCGGGCACGATGATTGGTCGGTGGAAGATGTACGCCTAAGGGTCGATTGGGTGGTTCGCTGCTTCGGTTGGGACCGGTTGGTGTTTGGCAGCGACTGGCCCGTTTGCACGCTTTCGACGTCCCCGAGAGAATGGGTGGATGTAATGTGCGCACTGACTCGAGAGCAGTCTGAGTTGAACCAGCGCAAGCTTCTTTCGGAGAACGCAAAGCGGCTCTATCACGTTTGAGGGGGCAATGGCGAAGTTTACAGGAAAAGTTGCGATCGTCACCGGCGCTGCTTCTGGAATCGGGAAAGCCACCGCTCGACGTTTTGCTGCCGAAGGTGCCAGCGTTGTGGTCGCGGACATCAATTCCGCGCCCGCGGCAGATGTGGTGGACAGTATCAACGGTGACGGCGGAAAGGCTTTTACTGCTGTTTACGACATATCGCAAGAGGCTCAAGTTCAGAGTCTGATGTCGGTCGCGATGGAACGTTTTGGCCGCGTCGACATTCTGGTGAACTGTGCGGCTCGATTCTTGATGAAGGGCGGCATGGCGGCGAAGGAAGAAGACTGGCGCGACGTCTTTGCGACCAATGTTGCAGGCACAGCGCTGTGCTGTCGTTACGCAGCCGCGCGAATGAGGGAAGCCGGAGGCGGAGCAATTGTCATCGTCAGTTCCATCAGCGGAATGATTGCCGATCCCAACTATGCGACTTACAGCACCAGCAAGGCGGCTCTGCTCATGCTCGCACGATCACTCGCCATTGATTTCGGTGCTTGGAACATTCGCGTCAATGCAGTCAGCCCGGGGGCAGTGGATACTCCGTCGCTAAAGAGGGCATTGGAACAGGAGGGGCTTAGCCAGGAACAATTTGAAGCCATCATATATGGGCGTCAATGCTTAAGAATGTTCATTCCGCCGGACGACGTTGCAAGTCCCATTTTGTTTCTAGCCAGTGATGACGCGCGCGCGATAACCGGCACCAACCTGGTGGTAGACGCAGGTTTTCTGACCGGCAAGTAGATTTTGCAGAGAGACTAGAAACTTATGGAACGGCATGCGTTTTACGCTCGACTAAATCCCGGCTATGAAGATGCCTACGTCGAAGCTCATCACAAGATGCCGCGAGACCTGGTGGTGGCCTATCGCGAGGCCGGAATCAGTAACCTCATGATCTTCCGTGACGGCGAATTGTTGTTTCTCTATCTGGAGTGCGAAGAGTTGGCCGCCGCCATGTTCTCGCTAGGTAAGAATCCGATGGAGGTGCAATGGCAAAAATTGATCAGCCCACTGCTGGAAGGCGGAGACTTCCGCAAGCTAACTGGCATATTTGAATTGCCATAACCAGGACAACATAATGAGCCGTGAATATTTTGCCGGAAGATTTTCGGATCAGGTGGCGCTGGTTGTCGGTGGAGCCCAGGGAATCGGGAAAGCTATCGCAACTCGCCTGGCCGGAGAAGGCGCGCAAGTGGTCATCGGAGACCGCGATGCGGTCATGATGAAACGTACCTCCGCGGAAATTACGGCCGCCGGAGGCAACGTGCGTACGGTAGGGTGCGATGTACGCCACTCGCCGCAGGTGAATCGAATGGTGGAGCAAACCATTCATTGGCACAAGAAAATCGACATTTTGATGTACGTCGCCGGGGTGGTGAAGGCGGTGCCGTTCGCAAAGACAAGTGAGAAGGATTGGGACGAAGTCCTGAACATCAATCTCCGTGGCGCCTTTCTGACGTCGCGAGCGGTCGTGCCCCACATGATTCGTCAAAGGCGGGGCAAACTAATATTCATGTCATCGACTAACGCCTGGGATGCTGAGGGCGAACTGGCGTCCTATAACGCATCAAAGTCTGGACTTTACTTGCTGTGCAAGACTTTGGCTCGAGAGTTAGGCCACTACGGCATCACCTCGAATGCGGTTGGTCCGGGTGTGATCAAAACCCGGATGGCGGAGCCAATTCTGAAAGATCCACGCTTCATGAAAAAGTACGAGACCACGATTCCCGCCGGGCGCCTGGGCGACCCGGAAGACGTTGCCGGCCCCGCAACCTTTCTTGCATCGCGGGACGCCGACTACGTCAATGGAGTCCTGTTGTTTGTGGACGGTGGGTACCTGGCCTGAAGAAATTCTACGGCGGAAGGAAATATTCCATGGCTGATCTGGATGCTCTGAAAGAATCAAAGAAGTTTCATCTCGACGTTCCCGCCAAAAGCAATGCATACGGCTTAAAGGGGTCCGTTTCTCTTGATTGGGGGATGCAAAACCGGCTGGCCAGGATTTTTAATTCCGGCACGAATCGCACGGTCATGCTAGCTATTGACCATGGTTACTTCCAGGGTCCCACCACGGGGTTGGAGCGAGTGGACGTAAATATTCTTCCCCTGCTGCCATATACCAACGCTCTCATGCTGACTCGTGGCATGCTACGAAGCACCATCCCGTCAACCTATGGGAAAGGGGTCGTTCTGCGCTGCAGCGGTGGTCCCAGCATTTTGAAAGAGCTATCCGACGAGAACATCGCGGTCGATGTCGACGATGCTCTGCGGCTTAACGTCGCCGCCATGTGTACACAGGTGTTCGTAGGCGGCGAGTTTGAAACCCAGTCCATCCACAATCTGACTCGCCTCGTCGACGTGGGCAACCGTCACGGCCTACCGGTCTTGGGAGTTACCGCCGTAGGCAAGGAACTTGTCCGCGACGCGAAATATCTGCGCCTGGCTTGCCGCATTTCCGCGGAACTTGGAGCTCACTTTGTCAAAACTTACTACTGCGATCAAGACTTCGAAACTGTGACCGCATCGTGCCCGGTTCCGGTAGTAATGGCGGGCGGGAAAAAGTTGCCGGAGTTTGATGCTCTGGCTATGGCGTATCGTGCGGTCAGCGAAGGCGCTGCCGGGGTAGACATGGGCCGCAATATCTTCCAGTCCGAGGCCCCCATCCCCATGATTCAGGCGGTTGCAAAGGTAGTTCATGAATTGCTGAAGCCCAAGCAGGCCTACGAGTTCTATCAGGAAACAAAGAGTGAACAGGAACGCGGTTCGCCAGTCACAAGGAATTAGGGAGATTTCGAGCTACCCGAAATGAGCATCGTTCTTGAGGGCCTTACCTGGGATCATCCGCGCGGTTACGCGCCGCTGGTTGCTGGCGCGGCGGAATATGTGAGCACGCATCCTGGCTTGGTAATTAACTGGAATCGCCGCTCATTGCGCGATTTTGGAGAAGCTCCAATCGAAAACCTGATTGGGGATTATGACCTTCTGATTGTGGATCACCCATTTGTTGGCTTTGCCTCCGCTCATAGAGTATTGAGCAATCTGGCGCCTTTTGTCAGTCAGGCGGAAAGGAATCGATTCGCTGCCGATTCCGTTGGTCCCTCGTGGGAGTCTTATTGGTATGACGGTGGCCTTTGGGCCTTACCCATTGATGCGGCGGCTCAGGTCTCATCGTATCGTCCCGATTTGCTGCGAGACTTCGTTGCGGCAGTTCCTGCAACATTCGACGAAGTTCTCGATCTGGGTAGGGAAGCGCGCAGTGCAGGAAAGTTCATTATCGTGCCGGCTTGTCCCACCGATGCCGTCAGCATGGTGTTGTCACTCAGCGCCAGCCTCGGACATCCAGTTGCTGAGGATGCCGACCCGTTCCTGCCGGACGAAGTTGCCAGGAAAATTCTGGATCGGCTCCACGCGCTTATTTTGGTCGCTCACCCCAAATCGGTGGAGTGGAATCCGATTCAAGTGTACGACCACATGGTGGCCGAGTCTGACGCCGTCTATTGTCCTTATGGATTCGGCTACACCAACTACTCACGCTACAGCACCGTTGTTCCCTTGAAGTTTGCCAACGCGCCCGCCGCGACCCGGGATAGGCCCGCCGCGACTATGTTGGGGGGAGCCGGCATTGCTGTCAGCTACGGGAGCGCGCACCAGGAAGAGGCGATTGCTTATGCAAAATGGCTGGTGACTCCGGAACACCAACGAGGGACTTACTTCCGAGCAGGCGGACAACCCGCAAGCCTGGCGGCTTGGCAAGACCCTGCGACGGATGTCGCTGCCGGCGGATTCTTCTCCAGAACCTTCAAGACCTTGCAATCGGCATACTTACGTCCACGTTTCAACGGGTTCGTAGAATTTTTCGAAGCCGCAGGGATTGAGATCAATAAGTGTTTGTGCGGACAAGTTACCGACTCGAACCTGGTCGCATGGTTGAACGATCGCTACGCCAGGCAACGCAACCTCGAAACCGGAAGGACAGGTTGAACATGAATCGCAGCGCGCAACAGGAGACTGTTACAAAATTTGCTCCCCTCAAGCCGCTGAAGCGTTATTTGTTTGGTCCGGGTCAGGCATGGTTCACCAGCGAGTCTACGAGGCAGTGTTCAAGCCGACCGTCGGGCATCTGGATCCTTATTTCATTGAGGTAATGAACGATATTCAGCAACTCCTAAAGACCGTCTGTTGAAGAAAGCGCTCCCGGCAGAGGGATTTAGGTCCTGAGAGTTTCGTGACTCTCTTTCAGTCTGGGGCACGGGTAAGCGTTAGCGGATGAAAAGGAATGCTATGAAGGGATCAAGTCGACGCCGCTTTCTAGGTCAGTTAGCGGCGGGTGTTGCGGCCGGAAGTACATCGGCCGGCCTGAACGCGGAGACAGTCAAGAAGGATAGATGTGCGCAGCCTGCCCTCGCGGATCTTGGACCCGGGGCCATTGCCACAAGATTCTGGATCGATCCTCGTCAGGCCGCAGCTAGCTCGATGCCCCGGCGAAAGGTCGACATAGAGTTTCACAACTCTCAACATGTCCCGAAGATCGGTGAGCAGTTCGATGCCGATGAATTTGGGGACCAGTTGCTCAAAGCCCACGTCAATGGAGCCGTCATATTCGCTAAGGATATGTTCGGTTATTCCTACTATCCCAGCAGCTGTGGCCCGATTCATCCCGGCCTTTCCTTTGATTTGTTAGGAGCGCAGGTATCGGCATTGCGAAAGCGGAGAATCGCCGTCTTCGCCTACTACATGACTACCTGGAACCTCGAACTTGGCAAACGGCATCCAGAATGGTTAGTCGTCAGGCGGGACCGGACCACCGACCTTCCGAAGTTCGACGAAACTTTCGGCTGTTCCGAGGAGACCGGACGCTGTATTGGTGCAACTCTGTGTTTAGCTCACGAAGATTTCGTCAACGGCGAGCTCGCTCACATCAAGGAGCTCGCCTCCCGTCATGAACTCGATGGCGTGTGGATCGATGGGAGTGATCCGCCCCGGGCCTGTTATTGCCGCGAATGCCTTCGGCAACTGTGCGAGAAGGGTGTCGATCCATTCGATGAGAGCGCACAGTACGAGCACAAGGTGGCGCTCGGCCTTTCGTTCATGCAGCGCATTCGTCAAACGGTGAATGATGCTCGACCCGGCTGCAAGCTAGGACCGCAGAACGAGTGGATGAACAGTCTTGGCGATCGGACATCGCTCATCGATTGGACCGACCTTGAAGGTCTCTTTACGGATAAGACCTGGTATGGCCAGTACTTCGGCCCCACCGTGAATCGTTATGTGCGCAGTTTCGGCGTGCCAACCTACGGTCTGACGACTCGCTTCAAGACTTTCTGGGGAGACTTCGGCGGTCTGAAGCTGCCGCCGCAGCTTCTCATGGAAGTCTCCACCATTGTCGCGAACGGGGTGCGTTGCGATATTGGTGACCAGATGCATCCCAATGCGCGGCTTGATCCTGCCGTTTACCACGTCATTGGAGAGGCCTATCGCCACCTCGAGGAGCTTGAGCCGTACCTCGATCAAGCGGCGCCGGTTAGCGAGGCAGCACTGCTCACCAGCGGATTACCCCTCGAAGGTCCTAACACGGAAACGAACTTTGGCTGGGTGAAGATGTTGACCGAGTCTCGGGTGCAGTTCGACATTGTTACTTCGGCGGCTGAGTGGGAGCGGTACGCACTCCTTATATTGCCGGACGAACTGAAGGTGGATGAGCCGACTGCCTCACGTTTGCACGCGTTCGTAGCCAAGGGCGGTTCATTGGTCGTAACCCACAAGGCTGGTTTGCTAGCCGGAACGGACCGCAGCTGGCTCGAGCCTTACGGACTGCATTTTTCGCAGATGTCTCCTTTCAAGCCCGCCTACTTCGTGCCGCAAGTGAGTATGACAGGTGAGATTCCGGCTTATGAATACGCCTTGTACGAGGGCGCCTCTCAATGGCGTGCGGTATCGCCGGCTACGGTCTTGGCTTTACTGGGAGAACCACTCTTCCAGCGGAGCCCAAAGCATTACACGAGCCATGCGCAAACGCCTTTTGATCACCTAACTGAATACGCTGCCCTGGCGCGCAGCGGATCTGTGGCGCTGTTCGGCTTCCCCCTGGGGCAGAGCTACTGCAACCAGGGATATTGGATCTACCGCCAAGCTTTCCAGAAAGTTCTTAGAGAGTTGCTCCATTCGCCGCTCATCCAGAGCGATGCTCCTTTGAGCACGGAACTGGCTCTTATGCATCAGGCGTCGCGGTCTGATGTGGGTCGAAAGGAACGCCACTTGGTGCACCTCGTGAACTATTCCCCTTTGCGGCATACCCGGAAGCACACCGATTTTTGTGAAGATCCAATACCCATTACGAATGTGACCGTGCGCCTCAATCTTCCCCTCAAAGTCACGACTGCAAGAGCGATTGTGGCCGGGGAAGACTTGCCCGTGCGGCGCGCCGCCGGAGGCGGAGTAGAAGTCCTCGTGCCCAGGGTAGCGATACACGAGATCCTGAACTTTGAATGAAGTGACCTGCGCCGGGTTACCGTGAGAAGTAGCAGCCGAAGCGTATACATCGAAAATCATGCCGATACCAGAAGTCCTAAAAGCGAAATGGTTCTGGTATTCGCTGCTCTACGTGTTTCTGATGGGCGGATGGACACTGTTGAGCAAGATTGCTTCAGCTGAGATCCCGGCTCCGACGATGCAGTTCTTGTACCCTTTCGGGTGGATTCCGGTAGCTGTGGCCTGCCTGTGGACCCGGGGATTCAGTTTGGAAAAGAGCCCGCGCGGTATTCTGTGCGGTATTGCAGTGGGCGTGCTGGGTGGTATTGGAGGTCTGGCATTTTTCGCAGCTTACCGCACAGGAGGAAATACCTCAGCGATTTCGGCTGCTACCGGCATGTACCCGCTGATCACCGTGGTGCTGGCTGTACTCATCCTTCGAGAAAAATTGACTTGGTTGCAC
>JACXTT010012849.1_pt1 | contig 11085 bp, 8 predicted proteins | sample 9270951 | NCBI WGS metagenome assembly JACXTT01 (sample SAMN15532306, study PRJNA645909) | rock metagenome | isolation source: weathered quartz diorite | place: Puerto Rico | collected 2017-06-21 | reverse complement strand
AAGTGCCCGCATTGCGGGGACGAGGATCTGTACCGCTGGAGCGCCCGGAGTGAACACAAGTACACAGTGGGAAGCGCTGCGCGGGGATCGTCGGCTATAACGTGCAAACGGTGATCGATTCCAAGAATCACCTGATCGTCGCGCACGACGTCACAAACCAAGGGCACGATCGTACCCAGCTGGCCTCGATGGCGGGGCAGGCGAAGGATGCGACGGGTTAGGGCAAGCTGACGGTGCTGGCCGATCGCGGTTACTTCAACGGCGAAGAGATCCTAATCGCCCCAGTCCACCTGCATCTGCTGTCCCGGCGCGGTCTCGAAGCGCTAACCGAACTCACTATGACCGCGGTCGCTATGTTCAGCATGGTGCGGCGCCAGCAGACCAGTGTTCTTCTTCAAATCACTGCTGGGATCAGGCGCGACGCCGCCGCAGCATCGCGAACGTAACCATCAGCACCACCGCCATCGATCCCCCGAAGGCACCCGGGTGCTTGATCGAGTAGACGAGCGGCCACAGGGTACCGCGCGTCAGGGTCCTGAGGGACTCGTGCCCGCGGATGACCTGCGCCACTGGCGGTGACAGCCGGTAGTAGAGGCGTACGAACACGCGCCCAGCCGCATTGGTCAGCAGATGCTGATCGCGGAAGCGCCGCAGCAGGACCACCTCGCTCGCCATCGGGCTTCCATAGGCTGCTGTGGCGATGAAGCATGAGAAGCCACTTGCGCCTGTCGAGGCTGAGACGTTCGCGAAGGTTGCCGTGCACGTCACGGAGCCGCCCGCTATTTTGACTGTGCCGCTGTCGCAGCCGCTGCCAGACCAGCCGGAGAAGTTCGATCCGTCGCCGGGCTGCGCCGTGAGCGTGACCGAGGTTCCGAGCGGGAAGCGTATCTGGCATGCCGTGCCGCAGGCGATGCCTGTCGGCATTGATCTCACGCTGCCCATGCCGCTGCCCGCCAGGAGGATCGTAAGAGCACCCGAGCTGCCGATCTCCGAGATCGTATTGGCCCCGGCATCGCTCACGTACGCGTGCGCGCCATCGGGGCTGATGGCGATGCCCGCGAGCCCCGACATCGCCGCCGCAATCGTACTCACCGTTGCGGGCGGATTGCCGGTGTTCGTCGCATCGAGTATCGAGACCGTATGGTTGCCGCTGTTGGTGACGAACACTTTTGCCCCATCGGGACTGAGCGCAACCGCAGTCGGTGCACTGAATCCGGAGACCGACGCACTAGCCGAGTCATTTGCGGCGTCGATCACGCTCAGCGTGCTGGCGCCGCGGTTGGCGACATACGCGTTTTTGCCATCGGGAGAAAAGGCGATGCCCGTGGGAGCAGCCCTAACACCCATGTCGATGGATTGCGCCCTCGGCATCCCGCTGCGCGCCTCCAGCACGGCAATGAAATCCGCGGTCGAAGCGCTGGGGTCAACGACCGCTACGTAGATCTTCGTGCCATCCGGGCTCGCGGCCACGGCGACGGGGATCAGTCCTGATCCAAATGGGCTCGATGACACGAATACGCGTGTCGCGAGTGTGATCAGCCTGACGACTCCACCGGCGAGATTGTCAGCGACATAGAGCATTGTGCCGTCGGGGCTGATCGCGAGCGCCTGCACGCTGGATTGCGTCGAAGGTCCCGCCGGAAAGCTGGTAATCGATTCGTCGGAAAGATTCTGCAAGAGCGCCGCATCGAGAGACGCGATGCCGGCCGCGCCGACGGTGACATAGACGCGCCGCCCGTCGGGGCTCGCGACAAGCCCGCCGGCAACGGCCGGCGCGGTGTTGGGAAGGTTCGCGTTCGGGACCAGCACTTGGTTGGTGAGGGTGCTGAGCATCGTCAGCGAGCCCTGGTTGGCGACGTAGAGTTTGCGGCCGTCCGGGCTGAAGGCGAGACCCTGGGGTCCCTCTGCGGCGGCGATCGAGGCGGCAAGCTGCGGGCTCGGGGCGGTCACGTCCGCGGTGAATGCCTTCGGGCTGAGCGCGCTGCTGGCCGGCGTAGTGAGCGTGATCGGTGACGTAGCGGCCTGCTCCGGAACGCGTACCGAAACCGCCGTCGCGCTCGATGACAGCGGCGCACCGGCTGCGGCCGAGCCGCCGAACGAGACGGCGTTGTTTGCCGGTGTCGCATCGAAGGACGTGCCGACGATCGTGACGATCGTGCCTGGAGCTCCGCTTGGCGGATACACGTAGGCGATACGCGGTCCGCCGGGTTTCGCGATTCGCATGCCGACGAAAGTGCCTTGCGCGCCGCTTCGCTGCTGGGCCCAGCTGCCGCTCGCCGTCTTGGCGGTCGTGCTGAGCGCGGTCAGCTGCCAGGTATTGGTGCTGCAGGGTGCCCGGTCGAAGGACCCGCCGACGGTGTTGGCGCCCGCGCTCCCGGACACGGAACCGTCCATGCAGTCGACATCTCCCCGCAGGCTGCCGTCGCCCATCAGCGCGGAGGTGTTCCCCGACAGGTTCGCCACCCAGCTGCCCGTGACGGTCCCGAGCGTTGGATCGGCGCCCTGCCAGCTGCCTGCCCACACCCCCGACAGATCGGGCGGCGGTGGTGGTGTCGATGGCGGCGATGATCCGCCGCCGCAGGCGGTGAGCAATCCAATGAGCGCCGTGCAGAGTACGGCAGCCGGTCGGCGCCTGCCGACCCTGATGAATTGGGGTACGGCGACCGGAGGCGGTACGACCGCCGCACGGATCGCTCGGAAGTCGGTCATGCGCGCGGCAGATGTCGCAGCACAGCCGGCAACGGCCGCCACGCATTCTGTAAGAGGCCACCGAACCTCTTCGATCACGGAACCTCGCCCCCACTGGACCGAGCTGCGGCTCATCATCAATTCCTGCAGCAAGTTCGCTCCCCTTGTCATTCATTGAGAGTACATGAGAGCAAAGAGGCCTCGGACCCAAAATCGGGTACCGCGGTGGTGGAAACGGCAGCTCCGCCCGTTCTTTCCGCGCCGACATGGCCGAGTTGACCTGCAAAGTGCAGGTGTTGGTCAACCGACAGATCAGCAGCCGCAGCCGACACGCTTGTCTAGTCAGGATCAAGCGCAACGCCTGCAAAGAAATGGCGTCGGGTACCCGAAATCTACCGCGCCACCGTCTTAAGCCGTGAGGCCTGCATCTCGCCTGGCTGTTGGTAGCCGGCGTCGGGGCCGGTGAGTCGTACCGAACGGTTGACTAACATAACGCTGGAGGATCTATGCTGAGGCAGGTGTTCATGATGGCAACATTTGGCGCGTGTGCAGCGCTCGCCGGTTGCGCAACCATCGTCCACGGCGGCCCCCGAGCCGTCTCCGTGGGCTCGAGCCCGAGCGGTGCCAAGGTTTCTATCTACGATCGTTCGAATGTACTGGTGCAGACCAACACCACCCCCTTCGTCGCCCAACTGAATACCAAGTATGGGTATTTCAAGGGACAGACCTATCGGCTGGTGTTCGAGCTGCCTGATCATGCGACCGCGGACGTGAAGCTCAACTCCTCGCTGAGCGGGTGGTACTTCGGCAACCTCATCTTCGGGGGCGTGATCGGCATGCTCATCGTTGATCCCCTGACCGGCGCCATGTACAACCTGACGCCGGAGAAGATCGAGCAGCCTCTGAGCCCCGCTCAGGCGCAGGTAATTCGCGAGCGCAAGGGCCTGCTGGTGGTACTGGTCTCACAGGCCACCGCGCACGAGCGCGGGCAGATGGTGCGCTTGAACTGAGGAGTCTTGCCGCTGATCGGACCGCCGCCGTTGTCAGGATGATGACGGCGGTTTCTTTTAGCGCCGCACGACACCCGGGCCAACTGCCCACTCGGCGCCCGGGGGCGGCACGCTGCTCGTCTATTGGCTGTATTGCTGCTGCTCGTGATCTAGAAGCGCCACGTTACCGCGGCCCCTATGGTGCGCGGCCTGAGGGTCGTGGCGTAGTAGAGCGTGCTCACGTCGACGCCCTTGTTGCGCTTGAGCAGCGTCGGCTGCGCATCGAAGGCGTTATTGAGGTAGACCGCAAGCTCGAAGCTCGCCGGCTGATCCGCGCTGCAGTGACACAGCGCCGGCAGCGGGTTGGGCGCGTGGACCCTCAGGGTCGCGCGCAGATTGAGAAGATTAGTCGCCGGATCGCCGCTCAGCGCGGGCGCGTAGAAATTCGGACTGAAGCCGGGGGGCTGGACAAGCGAGGTGTAGAAGGGCCCCGGATTGTGGCTATGGAAGGCATCTTCCGCGCGCAGCGTCGCCTGCACGCCCGGGCCGAGCGCGAGGCTCTTCTCCAAGACAGCGAGCACGTCCCAGGGTGACACGACGAGCGGCGGTGTTCCAAGCGCATCACCCGCATCCACGATCACCCGGCCGTTGGCGCTCTCCGTCCCGGCGTAATGAGCGTCGGTATATGAGACCTCGAGCCGCAGCAGGAACGAACCGGCGGCCTCCAGAGCCCGGAGGTTGAAGCCGCGGCTCACCGCCGGCCCTGGGATATGAGTCACGAGACAGTTGCTCGTGAGTGTCGGGCCGTTGTTCCAACGCGCCTCGAACACGGACGTGTCGACGCTCATGCGCCCCTCGAAGAACCACAGGTTCGCCCCGAGCTCATAGCTCCACAGGGTGTCGCTCGGATAAGGCGCGAGGTCCTCGAAGCAGGTGGGCAACGCAGCGTCGACCCCGGCCGGCGCGTAGCCCCTGGCGGCGAGCAGATAGTAGTGGTCGTGTCTGCCGGACTGGTAGAGGAGCGTCAGCTTCGGCGCCACGATCGTCTCGTGGCCATCCGCGTGCAGCGGTGGTGACGGCTGGGCGATCCCGTAAGGGGCCAGCTCGGTCTGCGCGGACTCATCCTCCGCTGCGTCGTACTTCTCGTGCTCGAGGCGCAGCCCGGCGCCGAAGGTGAATTGCGGAAAGATTTTCTTCGATATCTCCGCGAAGCCTGCGAACCGCGTCTGTACCGTGGTCGTCGCGTTGCGGGCATCGAGCGGTGCGCCATTGAAGAGCGGGATGCTCGCGCCCATCACATGATAGCCCTCGGTATCGTGGGTTCTGTAATAGGAGAGGCCCCAGGTCAGATCGCGCGCACTGAGCCGCAGCTCCTGGGAGAAGACGCTCTGGCGCAGCGCAGTCAGGGTCGTCACGGCGTTGGCGTAGCTGACGGGATACGCAGGTCCCAGGGGATTACCCCATCCCACGCCATTCGGACCCCCCCATTTCACGGACTCGGTATCGTCCACCACCAGGTTTCCGGTGCGGTTGTAATAGGAGGTACGGCTGTCGAGTTGCCCAAGGGCCGTGTCATCGATGATTCTGAGTGAGCCGACGTAGTAGCGGTCGTCGAACGGCTGACGCAGCAGGCTGCCGTTATTGAGACTCCCCGCACCCGGGTCCGACAGATAGGTGAAGAAGGACGGTGAGTCGCGCGCACTGCTCGAGACGTAGTTGACCGAAGGGGTGATCGTAAGCGATGAGTCCGAAACGGGCGCATAGGTCAGCACGCCGCGTACGCTCTCGCTTGTGTCCCGATTGGCTTTGCGGTCGACGACCTCATGCGTGAACGGATCGACCCGGTTGACGTGGCCGCCATCCGAGCGTCGCCAGACACTGAAACGAAAGCCGAGGACATCCCGCACCAGGGGTCCGCCCGTCGCCGCCCCCGCCTCGTAGCTGGGCTCACCTCGCTCCGTCGTCGCCCACTCGGCATGGGCAAGCCCGGTGTAGGCGGTGAGGCTCGGCTGATTGGGCACGAAGCGCACTGCTCCGCCCTGCGTATCCGCACCGAGGAGCGTCCCTTGGGGGCCGCGCAGGACCTCGATGCTGCGCAGGTCGAAGCTCGGCGGGAGTGCGCGCCCGAAGGTATTGCTGCGCGCGGCCGGCAGGGGAATATCGTCGAAGAAGATCCCGGTGGCGCTGCCGTGCCGATCCGTCACGCCGCGAATGATGATGTTGGTGTAGACGCCGCTGCCGACGGTGGAGAAGAAGTCGAAAGCCATGCCGGGGGTGAGCGCGCCAATGTCGGCGATGCCCTTGATGCCAGCGACTTCCATCTCCTCGCCGCTCCGCACCACCAGATCGACGGGCGTACGGACGACCCGCTCTTCCCAACGCGGACTTGTGATGACGATCTCGGGAGGCACCGGCTCAGCGGCCGCGGCCGGCTCCGGCCTCGCGGGCGCAGCGCCCTCGCTCTGCGGAAGGATCCGCACCGAGCGCTCGGTCGGGAACTCGAACGTCAGACCCGTGCCCTCCAGCAGCTGCCGCAGCGCTTTCTCGAGAGTGAGGCCCGCCCGTGCCCCCGATGAATGCAGCGAGTCGGTCTCTGGCGGCCAGTGCACCGACAGTCCGGTGCTCTCGCCGAAGGCCTCGAGCGCCGTGCCCAGACTCTGGGGTGGAATATCCACGCTCAACGTCGCGCCGCCCGGTGCCGCGGCGGCGGGGGCCGCGGCGAGCAGCCACAGGAGCCGCCACAGCAACACACCACCCGGCAGGACGGAGCGCATCTAGAGCTTGAACACCCGTACTCGGGTGGCAGTGACTGCCACCCCAACGCCCTTCAGGCTACGCAGGAAGGCGACGAAAGACTCCGTGTCGTCCACATTGAACACGCCGCTGACCGCCAGCGTGCGCAGCTCCGGGCTCTCGATCACGATCGGCGCCGAGCTGTAGCGGCTGAATTCAGCGGCCACGATCGACAGCGCCTCGTGCTGGAAGGCAATCTGACGATGCAGCCACGCGGTCACCTGGCGTGTATCGACCTGGGAGGGCTGCGCAGGGAGTTCGCCGCGAATCACCCGTACTTGCTGGCCGGCGTCCACCTGCATGGTCCCCCCGGTACCGGCCGCGGCCGTGCCGGCAGTCCCTGAGGGCCCGACCGCGACGCGACCGTCGACCACCGTCACCAGGGTGACCTCGCCCTGCAGATATACGTCGAACTCGGTACCGACCGCGATGATCTGCGCCGAGCCGGCAGTCACGCGGAACGGGCGAGCCGGATCGTGGACGACGTCAAAGACGACCTGACCGCGCTCGACCTCGACCCGGCGCACGCGGGGCTCGTAACGGACGTTAACGGCAGAGTCGGTGTCGAGATGCAGCAGTGAGCCGTCCGCCAGTGGCTGCACGAGCTGCTGGCCGTGGCGGGTGACATAGTATTCGCTCGGCACCTGTGCGATCTGCGGCGCGCGGCGGATGACACTCCCCCAGAGCAGCAGAAGCCCCACGCACGCAACGCTTGCGGCGGCCGCGGCATAAAGCCAGGGGCGTCGAGCGAGCGTCGCGGGCAGTGCGCGCCTGCGCGCGGCGATCGGGCTCACATGGGTCGCCTCCTCGGACCGCACTTCCTCGAGGAGCGCTTCGAGGGAAGGAGGCTCGCCGAGGGCGCTCTGCAAGCGCCGCGAGAGCCGCAGTAGCTCGAGATATTCCTCCTCGTGTCGAGGCGAGCGCCGCAGCCACTCGCCGAAGCCAGCGCGCTGGGCGGCATCGAGCGGCTCGCGATTGGCCACGAACCACTCGGCCGCCTCCCCTGCGATCATCTGCCGCTCCTGATCGCCGCCCGCGCTCATCGTCATGCCGGCCCCAGGCGACGGCGGCAATGCAGGATCGCCTGACTGAGATATTTCTTCACCATGTGCGTGGAGACACCCAGGTGCCGCGCAATCTCCTCGTAGCTCAGGCCATGTCCGTGCTGCAGATAAAAGGCGGCGCGGCACTTGGCCGGCAGCTCCGCGAGCACTTCGCGCACCCGCGCGGTGCTGTCTGCATGATCGATCTGGTCGGCGAAGCTCGGATCGTGCGAGAGCTCGGCCTCGAGCATCGGATCGCTGATGTCCAGAGTGCCCCGCGCCCGGCCCTGCCGGGCGCCGTGCTCGGCGGCAAGATTAGCGGCCACGCTGAACATATAGGCCTTCGGGTTGCGAATGGCATCCATGTCCTTGATCTGCAGCATCCGGAGGTATGTTTCCTGAGCCAGCTCAATCGCATCCGCGTGATTTCCCGTACGCCGATAGACAAAAGCCTCCAGGGCACTGCCATGCTCGCGGAACAGCCGCTCCAGCCAGGGCCGGGACCGCGTACCGACTGCCATCAGCCCGGCCGGCGGCGGGGACGCGGTGAGCCCCTACAATATAAAGAGTGGCCGGCCCCGGAATCGGGTAGTTCAGTCCGCAGGAGAACTCGGGAGCGCACATACGAAAGACCGTGCACGTCCCCGAGGCTCCTCAGATGCCCCCGGTACCGACGCCTGCGCGCCGTCACGCAGCGCTCCGCAGCCTCGGCCAAGCGGTTCCCCCCTCTCGCGCCATTGATTCGGCGCGCCCCTGCCCTTCTCTGGTTCTGGTTACGCGCAGGGGCACCCGCGATTATGTGCCGACCATGTCAAGGGCGCCAACCGGCGGACTCTCAAGGACGCAATCCAAGCTGCCAGGGCGCCCCCGAACAAGCCCACTGACCATCGCGGCAAGGGATACCCAGAAGGCCGTGTTGCGGCAACGCGCCCTTGTACCCAGTCTTGGGTCTCAAGCCGCTCTGAACCACGCCATCGTTAGGATCGCCGTCGCCAGCAGCGAAAGTATGATTGGCGGCCAGAAGAAATACGCCACCTGCAGAGCCGCTATCGCGATGTTTGCAACCACGAACACGCCCAGCAGACTCCTGATCGAGGACGTACCGCCCGCAATGCCCGCGAGCAACCAAAGCAAGGCCGCTTCCAGCAGGAAGGCGACCCCGACCATGTTTCCGAAACCGACGTGGAAGTCCCAATAGCTTCGCCTGAAGGCCGAAGACCGGATAGTCGATTCTCGCTGCTGCCGACAACGCGTCCAGCGCGTCGCCCTCAACCCCGACGATCCAGGGCGAGAAGAACCAATGGCCAATTGCAAACAGCATGAAAATCACGGCGGCGATGCACAGAAGTCTTGCCGTAGTCATCTTTGCATACCCCTCAGTGCGTGCCGCTGCCACCGCGCCTGGATTTGGCAATCTCCGCATTCCCATTGTGCTCGCCGACGCGGCCGTTGCGGATGAAGTCGGCCATCATCTGGAAATAGCCTGGCGCGAAGCACGTGGAGACGCGTTCACCCTTCGCATTGAGCTCATACTCCGTCATGCCGTGCTCAACACTGGGATAGACCGCCAGCGTGTAGTCATTTCCTGCGGCGATCAGTGCCTTGATGCGCTTGGCTGTTTCGGCGCTGGGTGCTTCGAGATCATCGCTGCCGAGTACCCAGAGCTGCGGTGTGGTTGAAGCGCGCAAGGCGGGCATCGGATCGTAGCGGAACGGCGTGGTTTGGAAACCAAACTCTGCAATCGCGCTGACGATCTGTTCCCGGTTGAGCGGCAGGATGGCGAACACGAAATCACCATGCACATCCTTGTACCAGGGCTCAGACTTGTACCTCTGGCGTAGCGCGTCGAACGCCTCGTAGCCTTCCTTGCCACCGGTCTCGACCACGTGCTCCCCTGCACGTGCCAGCTCGAGCGCTTTGGCGGTGTCCTCCGCCGAGTGGTGATGGAAGTACATATCGAGGGCGACGCTTTCCTGATCTTCCTCCAGGACCGTGACCGCGAGACCAAAGCTCACAATCGCAAAATCAACATGCGCGCGGTTTGCCGCGAGCGGGACGACCCATCCGCCTTGGCTGCCACCCTGATAGCCGATGCGCCCCAGTCGCGTGCCTGCCAGTCGTTCAGCTTCTTCCAGCGCGGCGATGGCATCGGCAGCGAGAACGTCAAAGTCCTGCGTGTAGGTGCCGCCGGACGCGCCCGTGCCACGCTTGTCATAAACGAACGCGCCGATTCCCTGCGCCGGGAACATCCGCTGCAGCGGATAAGAGTCGAGGGCGGAGTCATGCTCGGAACCATGCACGAGCACAACCACCGGGACCTTTCTGTTGCCTGTCGGCAGCACCAGCCGACCTACGAGCTTCACGCCGTGGCTCTCAAACGTCGTATCCTGCACACCGAAGGCGATGCCCCTGCCGGGCTCCTGCCCGAAGAGAATCTCACCCCGATCGCAGTCGGAGAATGAGACGGTCTTGCCGTCAGGACGATCGGTCCATCCATAGGTGCTGGTCCAGCTGCCATTCGCGTTCGGATGAAGCTGGCCCGTCGCGCCAGTGAACAGCCGCCAGCGCAGCGTGTCGCCGTCCGACGCGGCGATATCCACCGTGGTGCCGTCATCCAGGCGATACGAACCGATATGACAGTCCTTGTCCGAGGCGGCGCTCGCTGGGTCGCACATGATCGACAGTAAATAGATCGAGAACGCGATTGCGACGGGCACGTTCATGTGAGCCACCTTCCATCGAATGATGGTTTGATACGCAGTTCAAAGTGCCCGACAATTTGAGCCACACCGCTCACGTGCCACGCCAGACTGGGGAACGTCTTGCTGCTGAGCTACTGCTTGGCAGCCTGGCTGCCCAGGAGCAGACGCAACGGCACCAGCGGGCCGACTTGAATGTACTCGTGATCCAGCACGTTCTCCTTAGCGAGCGGCAAGGACTCCGTAATGGATTTCGTCTCTGCCACGTCTGTAGTGTTTAGGAGGAACACAGCTCCCCTGCCGTCTTCTCGCGCGTACCATTCCCGGATTTTCCCCTCAATATACAGTTGGACCGTCGCGCGTATCTCGGCGGGCATGATGGCCATGATCTGCTCGCGTGTAACGCCGGCTTTTGCCTTTAGCAGCGCGAAAACACCTGTTGTCGCGGTGGAAGGTTGACTCTGAGCGTGAGACTTGTCCGTCATAGAAAGCTCCTTTCGGGATCAACGTGAGTGTGTAGGCGCGTGGGTTGGTCCCGCGAGCGTTCGGCGTCGGGCCTCGATCAGCGCACGCGCGATCACGATGCGCCGCTAACCTGCTTGGGCCGATGATGGCGGCGTTCGGTCAAGCCGACGGACTCGAGCACGTCCAGCGTACGCCCCGTAGAGAGCGAGGTTACCGTGGCGGCGGTTGCTGCGGTTTCGGTCTCCGCGATGCCGTGCTCGCGGCGCCACACTGCGGACTCGCCCGTGTACACGCGGCGGTCGCGAACACCGCCGCGCCGGTCAGCATCTCGGGATCGTACGGCGGCAGCCAATAGGCGCGCTGTACGCCCAGCAATGCGGCCGTGACGCGTTCGGCGTCGGTAATGTG